>Ga0310691_10001068_pt1 | contig 44587 bp, 32 predicted proteins | sample 176DNAGHGlowgp2_FD_203887 | JGI IMG/M metagenome (GOLD analysis project Ga0310691, IMG submission 203887) | Sheep rumen microbial communities from Palmerston North, Manawatu-Wanganui, New Zealand - 1766 DNA GHGlow gp2 (v2) (version 2) | ecosystem: Host-associated > Mammals > Digestive system >... | reverse complement strand
TCTTTCATTTTGCTTATAATGGGATTCCAAAGGGACAATGTCCCTTTGGCGGGTTTGGGCGGAGCCCAATATCAATCATCGCGAAGCGATACCTTTTTCTACAAACTGAATGCCCGCCGATCGGCGGGCATTCTTTGTACTATATATTTCAGGAGTGTGTGCTCATTGAATCGAAGCGTCCGGATTCAGACAAAGGCTTCGAGCTTGCTGCATTTCCACATATCGTTTTCCAGACGGAGTGCGAAAACTGTTTGACTTACATCATGTTGATTGCCTGTTTGCCCGGGGTTCTGAATTGTCAGTTTCATATTAAATACAATCTCGGAATCAGAACGTGATTTTATGCTGAGCGCCTTATATTTGATTTCTCTGCCCGGACCACCATATCCGCTGAGACGCCAGATAAATCCGTTCTTTTCTTTAAGGTATCCTGCTAGATAGGAATCAAATGCTTTGTCTTCTGCGAAATATTGATGGAATTCTTTGAGAACCTGATTGAATGTGCATTTCGGTTCGGTACGTTCATAGAGCCAGTAATTATTGCCGTCCGTCTGTTCATCCGTTTCACCCGTACCGGTCAGGTTCAACGAACCGCCTGATATCACGAATGAATTATAAAGATCATTATACTGTTTATTCAGGATTGCCGCTAATGCTAGAAGCTCCGTGTCCGATAGAGAAGCGATAAACTCTTTTGACGGCATCAGTATAAAATCTGATTGGTAACATGAGCAAACACGATCCTGATAAATAATAGAATATGTAGCATCACCGGTATCGTATTTTTTTACAGTTACCTGTTCGCCTGCCTTGATTTTCAGTCCGTTATAACCGGATGTTGCAGGGTTTTCAACTTCAAAAAACACATCGGTATCTTTCATGCATCGTGCGGTCAGAACGGTTTGGTTTGTTGGGGCTGGATCATTCTCAGAAGAATCTGTGTTTGATGAATCGGAAGGAGAACGCTGACCAGCAATATAATTCAGCATCAGGCAGCTCGCGGCTTTTGACAGGTGGATGCCGTCCTCTGCTGCGTACTGCGTATGCAGTTTCCCGTCGCTGCCTTTCAATAAAGAATTCGTATCGACGAAATAAACATTCATCTCCCGGCAGATTTCACGCAGCCTGTTATTATATGAATCAATTGCAGAATTATGTATCGGTTTTTCAGCGTTTTCGGCGGCTGCCGTAACCGGCGGGATCGCAAGAACATAAACCGGAGCATTCGGCGCTTCATTTTTCACGTCGTTCAGTAGTTTCCGGAATTGTTCAGCGGTTTCTTCATCCGTCTGTTCTGAAAGGCTTTCCGTTCCAAACATCAGGTATAGCGGACATCCGGCTAAATGAATTGCGGAAAGAAGACGTATATTTACACCGGCGTACTCAATCGTAATATACTCAGTTTTATAGTTTTTAACTGTCAGTCTCTTACTTGCAAAGATACAGTTCTCAGGAAGCAATCCATATGCTTTGAGATTGAAAATATTAGTTTCACCGAGAAATGCACAGTTCTTCAGATATGCCAGTGCGTCCGGATCCAATTCCGCCGTGCGGGGAGATGACGTTGTTTGTGAAGTATCTGATGTTCCGGTGACGGCGGTCGTTGTCTGCGGATTTGTGATGCGGGGGAATGAATAACCGATCCCGATATTGACGTCATGGAAGCACATCTCAATCATATCGAGCATTGCCTGCGAATATCCTCTGTCTCTGCCCGCCTGATAAATCGCATACATACAGTTTTCAAAGCTGCAATTGATTTCATTCAGGTAGCTCATGGAATCATACCAGAGATTCCCGATCTCAGATGTTGCTTGATTCTCAGACATTCCGAATTCAGTCCGGAATCTCTCATATATGAGATATGCGCAGTGCGTGATGACATTGCAGTTGTAATGAACGCCGCCGTTATCATTATCCTCTTCCGGAACTGTATTCCTCCATTGAGAATCTCCTTTTTTTCTGGGTTGTTTGGCATCGCGGCTGAAGATCATCCATGAGTGATCGTTTTCGATCACATTGCCCATAATATCTGCATATGCTTCATTGACAGCGCCTGTTTCACCTGCATACGTCTTTAATTTATGCTTTGATCCGATGACTGAGTGTGTATATTCATGCCCCACAAGATCCAGCGTAATTCTCGAGGAGCTGGACGGAGACACCTTTATCAGCGCAGTGTTCATGATCCAAGAATAATAAGGATAAGATACTGCGGATCCTTTTTTCGTTTCATCGGAGGTTTCATTCATAATAATATAAATATGCCCCGGATCCGGAATATCATCATAATTATGGAAGCCGTCGAGTCCCATTGATTTATAATAGTCATATGTCTTTTCAGTAAATTCAAGAGCTTTTTTGAACATATTATCGGTATCCTTATCCCGTGCATAATAGGCGCCGGAAAAACCGGAGAACCGTAAGTCCATATAATCGTCCATTTTGGCAACAGAAATCGGTTTTTTCTTTGCGTCCAGAATATAGATCCTGTTGACATCATCAGAATACTCGATCTCACCGTTTGTGTGCAGCCGGACATGATATTGCAACGGCTTGTTGTTCATGTTTTTCAGCGAAGCCGATTTCCGAAGAACGGTATCTGCGGCAATGGCACCGATCTCCGAGCCGAGCAATTCGCCGGTGTCAGCATCAAGATAAATGGTCCCGGTGAACCCTGATCCATCCTCGGATGCAGAGTTGACATAAAAACTGTATGACAGACGGTAGCCGCCGCTACTGTGCGGATAATACACAGTGCCGAGATAATCGGCGCTGCGCAGCTCTGCACCGTCCAGACAGTCCGGTATTTTCTGTTTTGCCACCTCGACTGACAGATCGGCGGTACTGTCGTTTATTTCGGCGGTAACCGTTTCATCGATATAGCAATCGCTCATCCCGGAGCTGTCGACGGAAAAGGTGATGCCTGCGCCGTAGATATCTATGCCGCTGCACTGCTGTTTCACACGGTAAAACTTACGGACAGTATTCCGGTCTGTGTAATCCTGCCGGAAACTGTCTTCCGCTGTTCCGTTTATTCCGAGATCAGGCATGAGCTGATTCAGCGCTGTATATACATCCGAATCCTGCTCAATATGAAACGGCTCCTGCAATGTGACGATGCTGCTGACATTTTCATCGGATCCGTTTGCATCCTGACTGCCGGATTGCGGGATGACCGGCTTGCCGCACGCAGAGTTCAGACAAAGCGCTGCTGTCAGAACAGCGATCAGTGCATATTTTTTCATATTCAGCCTCCTTTTTCCGATGATATATGATTATATATATAATGATACCATAATTCTGCTGATTTGTCAATGCGTTTTGTAGATAACATATGGAAGACGACAAGGCGTTCTTCATGTCAATCTCAAAACCGCTTTCTAAACAAAATGCCCGCCGATCGGCGGGCATTACTGTTATACTATTTAACATTGTGATTCATCGCCAATACGATGTAGTCTGTCCACAGTCAGTGCCTATGCCCGCCTTTTTTGATCTTTGTGTGAAACCATAGAGATTGTGTTTTTCAGTGTATCACCATTGACTGAAACTGCTCGGAGCTTTTTCATTCAGAAGAGAGGTATCTGAAACGGAATAACTCTGAATCAGTGCGCCGGCATAATGTTCAAGGGATCGCTGATAAGCGTCATAATCTCCGCTGTCTTCAGAACAGGATTCGATTTCTTCACACTTATGATACGGCAGCCTGATTCTTCCGAACCAATAGCCTCCCGGCGAATAGCAATTATAGATGAGCCCGTTACCGTCTGCGGCATAATAAAGCGCATTGCAGTGATACAGACTGATCGGTTCAGTTTCCGAAATGATCACGCCTTCAACCTTGTAGATCACCAGATAACGTCCGACTTCTCCGGCGCCGGGGACATCATATTCAACGATCAGTTCTTTTTCCTGATCCCGGTCAATATCTGCAAGATCATACCAGATCAGATCCGCCTGATATGTGGAACCGCTGTATTCATCTATGATATTGAAAGCAGCGTTTTCTACGATAGAGCCAAAGTAATTGTAGTATGTTTGCGCCGGTTCTCTGATTTTCTCCAGTTTGATCGTGCCGATCACGAATTCAAAGCGATTTCCCTCGCTGTCCTTGGTTGCAGAGATCTCATACTCCTCGGTTGTTTTGTCCGGATATCCGTCTGCTTTGACAAGGATTCGGTATGTGTCATCTTTCAGCTCAAATGAGAACCTGCCGTTTTCATCCGTGACTGCATGATTAGCATTCGACCAATTGCCGCTGACGCGGTGCTGCGGATATACCTGGGCACCGGCGACAGGATTGCCGTCTGCATCGGTCACATAGCCCGAAACAGGAGAGACCTCTGTCGAAGAAGCACGCTGCCATTTTTTCTTCGCCTCATCGGTCAGCGTAAACAGATAAACCCTTGCCGTGGTATAAGGTTTGATACTTACTCCGTTCATATACTTCTCACGTACACTTTGATTCTTTTCCTTGGCGATATTCAGCGCTTCAAAGGCTTCCTTTCCCGTGAACATCTCGTACATGAAATTAATCTGCAGGATTTCATCATAATATGTCTGGTTGATGCCGTCAGCACCGATCAGGAATATTGTCCCCGCAGCCATAAAATCATCTGCCAGCTTTTCGTTCTCTAATCCGTGGCAGCAGGAGAGCCATATGATCGTATGATCCAGCTTTCCGCCCTTGTAATGATGCTGAAAGAAGCCCGGATTGATGATAAAGGATTTTGTACAGAGGCTGTAAAACATAGCGACCCGTCCTGCTGACAGATCCGGATTGTATGCAATATATTTCTGCACAGAAATTGCTTCATCTGTCTGGATATGCGGCTTATTGTCTGCCATACAGCCGTGGCAGGAGATGTTCACATAGTCATACTCTGCCAGCTTCGTCATGAAATCTTTTACGGTAAAACTTTTTGCATACGTCGTCTGCAAATGGCACTTCGACCATTCCTTTGCATTTTCCTCCAGATTACAGCTGACATCCGAAAAACCGAGCGCGTCGATCAGCAGTGCTTTTTTATCCCCTTCGCTATACGGAGATTCCATTTCGGAGATCTGCCATGGAAAACGCTCAATTTTGAATGCACTTGTCGGGAGTCCGTTGGATTCACCCCGAACCCAGAAATCAGAATAGGAAGGCATTCTGCTGAGTGTTCCGTATTCCGGTCCGTCGGTCAGATCAACGATGCATTCAGCACCGTTTTGGTAATGAAAAGAGACATAATCTGCATCCTCCGCAATCACTGAATCGCTCTGGATGTATTGTTCACAGTCAGGTGATTGCAGCGCTTGCAGGACAAGCTGTTTTCTGCCTGCCTGATCTGCTCTTTTATAATCCGTTGATTGCAGCACACTGTCCAGACTGCCGTCAACGGCAATGTAACTATTCTCTGTGTCATTTGAACTGCCCGATTCCGGAGAGAGCTTTTTGCTGCACCCGATCATTCCGGTAACAGTCAGTATCCCGGCGGCAATCAGAGTAAGAAACTTTTTCACGTCCTTCATCCTCCCGTCTTCAGGTTAACTGTATCTGGCTATGTTATTAATTCTGCATAGATACCTCAGGAGGCTGAATCATCATCGCTATTATTTATACAAAAAAGCTACGCAGCTCCTGTTGTGTAGTACAATTATATCATATCAAGCACATTCTGTCAATATGATTTATGAAGAATAAACGAAATCGAGAGAGTGTAACTATAACATCAGTAATATAAAATACGATGCCCGCCAATCGGCGGGCATTCTCTGTATAATTGTAAATCAGATTCAACAAAGCTGCCGGAGAAGCTCCGTCAGGTCCTGCATTGTGAGGATGTCATCACCGATGACCTCGGCATTGATTTCCGCCTGCGGGGTAAGCTCTAATGCTGTATCCTCATTGAGATAGCGTGCAAGCAGCACGGCGTCTTCGATCGAAAGCGATTTGTCGCAGTTCATGTCACCGAACGGACAGATCGCATCCGAGAGAAGCTGACCGTTATCGAATGTTGCGGAAAGCGTGCTGCCCTCAAGCAGATTGTACTGCCGCGTCTGACCGACCGTCAGTGCCTTCGCTTTGGCTGCGGTAATCGAATCGCCGCTGAGCTGCACATCGTTCTCGGCAGCGCTGACATCGACGGAACCGGCAGCCGTGCCGGAGAAGCGCACGAGCGCGCCGTCCTCTTCATGCGGCGGCAGATAAACCGTGAACGCGCCCTTTGCCTCCGTGATGTGGATGCTGTTGTCCGTGAGGTCGAATTCCGCGCCGGCAACCTGCGCGTCATCCAGCGAAAGCAGCGTGTCACCTCCGGAGATCATCAGACTGATCTCATCGCCGAGGTTTTCCAGTGTGAAGCTGCTGCTTGCATTGATGTTCGCAATCATGAATCCCTGACCGTTTCCGACGATAAAGTCCGGATCAGAAACGCTCATACTGCCGCTTGTGTATCCATTCAGCAATGGGATATAATTACCATTGTAAGTGAAGGTTTCGTTCTCCGCATTTGTCAGCTTAAAGCTCGAATTCATTGGGAATTTGATTCTGAGAGCATCTGATGATACATTGCCCTGATTCGGCAGATATTGTTTATATTGTGAGAATTTTGCAGCATTCGGCGGCGCATCAAAGTCTTGGCTGATATCTGACAAACCGAAATAGCAATAATCATATTCTGTTGCGTATGTATCATCCCAGTTTCCGTAATATCTTTTTCCCCCTATATCATTTTTATTGAGAACGAATCCAAATCTTGAATAATCCTCTGAAACTTTCATCGTAATCATTTTTTTAGGGGAATTACTGTCGAACAAATTGAGTTCATGCTGACGTGTTGATGGATTCCATTTTCCGCCGCAGGCTAAAATAGCATGATCCGGATGGTCAATACTCAGAATATATGCCTTATTACTGGATTCCAGTGTTTCGGTAATCTTCTTGAGCTTTTCTGACATTTTTTGTTGAGTATCTTTCCATTCCTCATCTATTTCATCTTCAGATAGGGTGTCAAAATCGGCAGCCCAAGAAAGTTCCCTGACAAATGATTCTTTACTGCAATAATGAGTAAAATTAGCAATTGTTTTTTTTTGCAGATGATTGTCCGATCTGATAGTACTCAATCGTATCAAAAAAATCATCGTTTTTAATTGGTTTTTCCATTTCGTAATACGTTTTTGCACCTTTATTACTAAGCTTTGTTACATCCAGCAGACCGTTATGCTGAAGAGCCATTGTAGCACTGATTCCGTAACAGCTTCCGTCCCATTCTTCATCACATTCTGCCATTATTTCCGATTTAGATTTTCCTGAAGCCCGACTTAAATAGTTGATATAATTTGAATTACGAAAGGCATGATTTTTGACTTGCGAAGATTTGAAGACGCCCGCATAACCTGAATTCGACCCAATTCCATAAGTATTAGAGTTAATAAATGAACATCCGTCCACCAGAGGGTCAAAAGGAAGAAAGCACTGTTCAATCATCTCAGAATCATCGACATACTCTTTTGAACCGATTGAAACAAGATTCCCTTTATCATCGCAGAAACAGTCGCCGTTATTTAGCTGCAATTGAAACGTGTATCGTTCGTTTTCATTTATAATGGGTTCGAGAATATCAAATTTCAGGTGATATGTCCAATCCTTATCAAAGTCAGTTCCGCGGCTGAACATGAGCGTTATTTCGTTATCTTCATCTTCGTTCGGATAAGCATATGAATACTCAGTGTGATTCACATTATCAAATAGAGATCCCATGCAGATAAAATTATCTTCATATTCTGCTTTGGTGCGTTGGGACGAATGATAAAGAAGACGGGGATCATATTTCAGAGTAAAATTTGCAGATGATATTCCTGTTCCGGCGCAGGGAGCAAGATTGAGCTCAATATCAAGCTGTGTATCGCCTTCCTCTGGGGGGAAATATTCAAGAGTTAATTCCGGCACATTCTCAGGATTATAGTCCTTAAGGATTTTAGTAGGTGTATATACTCCCCATTTTTCATATGAAGTCACCTGAGATTCTCCGCCTTTTAATTGTACGTTTTCAATCATCATTATTATACTGGCATCGACTGCATTCACGATCTTGTCAGAATTTACATCACAATTCTTCACACCTTGTTTAGACAAATCTTTCTCTCCTGTTATATAGCCATAAAACATTGCTGAATCAGAACAATAATACATCAATTCCGGAAAGTCCCACAGATCTATTTGATCTTTATTAATGCCTACAAGTCCGTCAAGATTTAAATCGCCGGGATTTATCCAGTCATCCTCCGCAGCAGCGGGCATTCCCGAGCAAAGGCTCAGTCCGGTCAAAACAGCAGAACACAGAACCGCCAGTGATTTTTTCATATCAATAACCTCCTTTTGGCACACCGCACCAATGGTATAGTACAATTATATCATGTTCAGTCTACATTGTCAATACTTTTGTGAATGTTGTACGATTACATCATATTGATTTACTCCGAATTCGCATTTGACATTCCTGTTCACGACTTATACTCATGATTCTCTACCCGAATCACTTTCCGAACTCCCACCGGACTTTCCTGTTCAGAACCGCAGCAGCATAGTCCGCAAATCGTTGAATCTCATTCGCTGAGCTGTGATACATCGCTTTTCCCCAAACAACGTGTACTGATTTACCGAGTTGCCACATATAAATGAATCAAGGGAGCCGAAAGGCTCCCTCAGACTGTAAAAACTTAGTGAAAAACCGCGTAGGTGTACGGTAGGTGTATTTTGCAGCCATCACAGCATTTCATTAAAAGTAAAAACCTCGTAGAATAACGCATCTACGAGGCTTTTGATTGGTTGCGGAGGGCGGATTTGAACCACCGACCTTCGGGTTATGAGCTACAGAGACGGTATTTTATCTAGTATCACAGAGTGCTATTTAGTGCGTAGAATCGTTGATTTTCAGCATCGTCCAATGTAGATGCTGAAATAAAAAATCTTTCGCGTAGGTGTACGCGTAGGTGTACGAATAGAAAAGATCATGTTTATATGTGATCGGCAAAGTAGTCATAGGTTTGCAGAATATAATCCTCAAAAAGCTGATAGCGGAACGGTTCATTCGTGAAAGCTTCTTTTGTTCCGACTGTTGCTATTGAAACGGCCTGCATAATCTGGTTTCTGTCAGGCATATGCTCTTTCAGAATATGGCAGCAAATGTCATTTGCGAGGAAATCGCCTGTAAACACATTGCCTGTTTCCGGATTGATTCGCGGTATCCCAACTGCCGCAAGCGAAAGATTGAAGTCGAAGTACGGTGCAAGTTCAAGAATCTGACCTGTTTCGCTGTTACGCAGAAAACCGACATTCTGGTTGTGACGGTCGCCGTTGAACAGCAGCGCATCATAAAACAGCATCATGACATATGCCTGATGCAAGGATTCCGGCAGCTTGGCGAGAATAAATGCAGGCTCTTCGCGGTCGCCGTAGTAATTACAGAACGGCTCAAAGTCAAAAGCCGCATTGTCTGTAAAGTCCATCGTGATGATACAGACAGATTCCAATCCTGTTGCGTCCGAAATCGTGCGTTGAATCTGATATTCTGCAACATAGACACCCATTGCTTTCAGAAACAGATAGGCATAATACTCAGAGATTAGTTCCTGTGTGCTGCCTTGCTTAAACATATACCAAGTGCCGTCGATAAAGCGCCATGCTTTTTCAAAGCTGCCGACTGTACCAAGCTCGCGATATCCTGATGTGTCTCCTTTTTGTGAATCTGACGCACCGAGCAGTGCAATATCTGCCAGTTCCTCGTTATATTGTTTTAATGTTTGATAGTCAAGGTTTTCATCAGCCCGCTGAATCCACCAATTATCGGTGATGCTGATGCCGTGACCGACTTCTATCAGCTCTGCGATGTCGGCATTTGAGCGCATTCGCAGTGCCTTGAACAGTCTGCGGGAGTGGGAACGGTGTGTATCGACCATTCGGTCATCGAGCCATCTTGACAGCGGCATTCCGATAACAAAACATGCCGGGCACAGCGCAGGGATGATGATTTTGGTAATGCGTTCGATATCTGCAAGTGCGATGACTGTTTTTTTATGCATGATACGGTATTGCATCAGGTTCATCCTCTCCATATTACTTCAGTTATAGTATACCACATAATCGAAGTAAAATCAAGATACATATTTATCATGTCATTCGTTCTGTGAAGGGGCAGAAAGAACAAACGGTTGACAAGTTCCGCCGCCTCTGTTATAATAAAAATATAAATTGCATACCCGACAATCAGAAAGCGGAGAATGATCATGAAAAACATCAGAAAGCACCTACTAAGCTTTATCACGGCTGAAATACTGCTGTTCTGCGCAATGGTATCAGCGTTTACGGCAGAATCTTCGGCTATGGCATTCGATTTTGTCCTTCCGGACGATGTTCTTTCGCCGTCGAAACAGTCCTTCCGGGATGAAAAAACCGGGATATGGGAGATGCGCAGATTTCTGAACGGCACAATCGGTGCATATATTACCGATCTCGACAGTGACGGTAAGCAGGAAATGATTGATGTTTATCTCCGAAGTCCTGAGTCGGGTGAGACAACGCAAATTCGCATAGGAATCTATGAGAAGAATTCCACTATACAGAAGATGCTGAAATGCTCTCGAAACTGGAAGAATATGATTATTATGAATGGAATGTCGGAACGCAGTCCGACAGCAAGGTTAAGGAGATAAAAGCGCTGTTTGAAAAGACGCATGATATCAAGCCGTATTTATATTCATTCGCGGCATATGATGCGAATCGTGAATATCAGCAAATACATCCCGAAACGATCATTCCTGTTTCCAGTACATACGGCTATGATGCGCTGCTGCGAATACTACGCGGGATTACTGCTGCGCCGCATCGGATCAAATCTGTAGGATATGGAACAAGCGCTCTGAGTACGGATAATTATAGTCATCTTTGGCTTGAATACTACTTGCAGGGACATCTCACTGATCCGTGTTTTGTGCTGCGTGATCTGAATGCTGACGGGACACCGGAATTAGCGGTGGGATGTCAGGAACCGGATGGTACTTTCACGCTATTTGATTTATATACGATTTATGATAATGAAATCGTTCACCTGGCTTCTTCCAGTGTCCGCAACAGCTTTGCGCTGAATGAGCAAAATGAGATCATAGAATCCAGATTCGGTGGTGCAATGTCTATTTCGAAATTTGCATATATTTTAGAGAATGACAGACTTGAACCGATTCGTGCTATCCAACTTGATTACAGCAGCTACTTTGCTTTATATAACGGCGGAACGGCAGCAGAGAGCTGGGAGAGTATCACTCAGAGTGAATATGAAGCCAAATCGGAGACAGAATACTCTGTACAGTATAATCCGGAGATGTTTGACTTACTCACATGGAATGGAGAAACGGCTATATCCGGCGATTTCAACGGAGACGGTACAGTATCAGTTGCAGATGCTGTGCTGCTTGCATATTTTGTAACAGAAGACGAGTCTCTTTCAGATGAACTAATAGATTTGATACTGAAAGCAGAGCCGGATCAGGATTCTGACGGTTTCGTGACAATCTCAGATGTCCTCTATACGCTAAAAATATGCTATCTTTGATTTGATGTTAATCTCCATTTAACGGACGGGTGCTTGATTCGAGAGCTATTTTTCTGTTGCCGTTAGGTCATACATATAAAGTTAAGTGCATGGTATAAAATGAGGGAGCCAGACGGCTCCCTCTGACTATGATAATCTCGCGCAGCTGCAAAGATTATCCTTTACTTTGACACCGTTTCAATGATACAGGAGTGTCCCTTTTGCTCATCATAACTGATTCCGACCAGTATGATCTCGCCGGTATATTCTGCAATCTTTTCGGAGTACCGCTTTGCTTTGATCTGAGAGATCGCGGTATCAGCAGACTGATTGTGTTTCAGTTCAACGACAATAGCGGGGTAGTCAACATTCTTTCTCGGAATGAACACGATATCCGCAAAGCCTTTGCCGGTTGCCAGCTCGCGGTGCATGATATACTTTTTCCGTGCTGAGTAATAGGCGATAGAGATCACACAAGCTAAGGCATTCTCATCGTTAAATTTCAGGATAGATGCGTTTTCGCTGTGTGCTTTCTCAACCATCTTTGCCACAGTATCGGAGTTTTCGGATAGTGTCGCTTCTAGCAGTTTGTCTGATGCTTTGATTGAGTCCACAAGGAATTCCCACCCGCCGTCCTCAATCGAATTAATGAATTCCTGTTGAACCTCGCTGTTGGGAATCCGAACAGTTGAGGTATCAAAATCAAAGCTGAGATACCCAAGATGCACAAGCAAGGTCAGAACATCGTCCGCGCTTGAAAACGATGTCATATCATTCTGAAACTTGGTTGTGTTGATTTCAATGGCTTCTCCCGCGATCATGCGGGAGATTTTTTCTTTCAGGCCGTCATAATCCAGCACAATAAAATCTTTCAATGCCTCATAGGTTTCGGTTTCTGTCCAATAGTTTCCGAAATTCCTGCGTAAGATAGATTCTACAACCGACTTCGGATTATAAATGGATACGCCATTGACATGGTATCCATCGTACCATCGAGTCATTTCGTCAAAGGAAACACCGTATTCCGTGCATTTGTCACGCACTTCATCTTCTGTAAAACCGGTAAATTCCGGAATCGGTGTTGCATCCGTCATGGAAATCTCGGTAAACATATTCAGTGCAGAGTGCTCGCCATGTTTTTTGATTGGAAGAATTCCGGTCATATATGCAAGTGCCGCATAACTCTTGTTTTTGAGCAGATCCCGAAGGAAATCCAGATAGATCTTCTGCGCTTCATCATTTTCTTTCTTTTCACGGAATACGCAGTCCCACTCATCAATGACGAAAACGAAGGGGATTCTTTTTGCTGCAAAAACCTCATCCAGTACGCTGAACAGATCGTTCCAGTCGAAGCAATCGACATCTCCGTTCTCTTTCCTGATCTCATGCAGCAGACGCTTGCAGAGATAATCCAGAATCTGCGGCATATCGTTTCCGCGTGACATGAAATTTGCCATATTGATGCGAATGACATGATACTGATTCAGGTGTTTCTGAAATGATGCATCTACAGCGATCTGATACGGTGCAAACATTTCTTCCGAATCGCATCCGCGGCTGTAGTATGCAGTCAGCAAATTAGCTGTGATTGACTTACCAAAGCGGCGCGGACGGCTGACACAGATATTTTTTTGTTCGGTGCGAATAATACGGTTTGTATGAGCAATCAGCGCGGTTTTATCGACATAGATATTAGAATTGATTGCTTCTTGAAAGTCAGTATTATCAGGATTGAGGTAAATGCCCATAGGAACACCCCCATAACAGGATTTTTCTTATAGTATAGCATATTTCCGGTGGAAAATCAAGATTATAGGTAAAAGCCACTGCTGTAATCCGGATAATAAAGCTTCCCGATTTGCCGGTTAGGCAATGGGGGCAGAAAGTTCAAGCTGAATCAGAAGCCGGCTCACATCCATGATTGTTAAAAGTCCATCCTGATCCATGTCAGAAGCAGTCAGACCGGCATCTGAAATCACAGTTCCTTCTAATTCCGAAATATATTTGCAAAGCAGAACAGCGTCTGCAACAGAAACACTTTTGTCCTGATTCACATCGCCATACAGAATACTGTCGGCGGCTTTCGCAAATACAAACGAATCCACGTTCATGACATATTCTCCGTCGCCCTTGAACAGCAGGCATAGATCGTGGATGCCCTCTGTTTTCGGGATTTCTGTGTCAAACTGCTGATAGTTCATCCAGTCGTCAGTCGGCGGACAGGTGATGCTGCCGAGCAGCGTGCCCTCCGGACTGTCCAGACGAATCTCGACCGTACCCTCATCCTTGCCGGATGCCGTCATCCGGAATCTGACCGCCCCTGCGCCGAAATCGACATCCCTGTAAATCGCATAGTCGCCGTGATTGATATACCCGATGCAGGTGATCTCGTCGGACTGCTTCGCGGTCTGGATGCCCTCCAGCACATCGGCGCTTTCCGCCTGAATGGTAATGAACGCATCGCGGTTATTCAGCGGAACCGGCTCGGTTGTGGCGGTGGTTGTCGTGGTCGTTTCGGTTGTTGTCTCAGTCGTGCCGGTCGTTGTGATTGCCGGAATCTCCTTGATTGCAGCAAACGGAATGGAGTGTTCCTTTGCAAATTGTTCTGCGTAGGAACCTGCAATGCCCTTGATCGTCAGTTTTTCGTCATTTTCAAACGTATTGTCGGCGATATATGTGACACTCTCAGGAATGATGACTTCCCGCAGGCGTTCACAGTTTGCAAATGCCAGATTGCTGATGTATTCCACACCTTCTGCCAGTGTAACATAACAGAGGTTTGCACACTGATAGAATACCTGGTTTGCGATTGTTTTTACGCTGCCCGGAATCGAAACTTGCATAAATCCTCCGCATTCCTGAAACGCACAATCGTCAATGAAAGTTACGCTTTCAGGGATATGCGGTTCATTGATGTGTGAGCCACTAAATGCATCTTTGCCGATATATGTCACAGTATTCGGCATGACAACATCATTGGGTCCCCAGTAGCGCGAGTCATATGAGAACGCTTCATTACCGATTCCCGTAACGCCCTCAGGAATGACGGCAGTGCCCTCACAGCGTTTTCCGTCAATCAACACATTGTCCTCAATGATGAAATAATTATCTGCGTAAATTGCCTTCTGATACGGCGTGAATTCAAACGCTTCCTCACCGATCTCGGTCACACTCTCCGGAACGGTCACATCGGTTAGGCTCTTACATTCATAAAACGACTCTTTCCCGATACTTGTCAGGCCGTCCGGAAGATTTATCTTCGTGACGCTCTTGCATTGGTAAAACGCCTCATCTCCGATAATCTTGACGCTGTCCGGAACAGCAATGCTTGGCAAGTATTCGCAAAACTTAAATGCGGCAGCGGCGATGCTGACAACGCCGTCCGGAATGACAACTGCGTCCGTATCGTACTGACCATAGGTTGTATTAAGCAAAATATGATTTTCAATTATAAAATGATTTTCCGTACGATTTACTTCTTCGCGCTTTGCATCCTCCCACGCTGTCATGGAAAATACTCCGTTGCCGCATTTCATCAGGCTATTCAGGAACGTAACAGAGGTCAGATTTTTACAAGACTCAAAAGCAAAGCTGCCAAGATTTTTCACACTTGCAGGAATCGTTATTTCGGTCAGACCAATACAGCCGTGAAACGCTGTATCTTCTATGTCGCTCAGTTTCTCCGGCAGGACAAGTCCGGTCAGGCTTTCGCACCCCCAGAATGCCGAGATCCCGATGCTCCTCAGGCTGTTCGGCATTCTCACAGAGGTCAGCTTTTGGCATTGATGAAATGCTCCCTGACCGATACTTTTCACGTCGTTACCCATGTTAACCTTTGTCAGGCTGCTGCACAGACCGAACGCCTCCTCACCGATGTCTGTCACACTGTCTGGAATCGTGATCTCAGTCAGACCGCTGCAGCCGTAAAACGCCCGATCATCAATACTTTTTACGCTGTCCGGTATTGATACAGAGGTCATATACTTGCACTCACTGAACGCCGATTCACCAATACAGATTACGCCGTCAGGAATGACAACATCGCCCTCGCATTCTCTCGCACTGACCAAAACACCGCCGATGACTGTCAAAGGATTCTCTGCTTTTTTATCGTTCATCCACAGTGTATATGCAAACGCATCAGAACTGATGTCTGTTACACTGTCCGGAACTGTCACAGAAGCCAGATTGGAACACCAGCTAAATGCATATGCGCCGATACTTGTCACACCGTTCGGAATTGTGATCTCAGTCAGGCTGGTGCATTCCCCAAACGCATTTTCACCAATGCTTGTCACACTGCTCGGAATTGTAAAAGAGGAAAGGCTTTCGCATCCATAGAATGTATAATCCCCGATGCGTGTTACGCCCTCCGGAATGTTTATTTCGGCCAGATTTTTACACATGAAAAATGCCTGCTCACCGACGGACTTTACGCTGTCCGGGATATTGATTTTGGACAGGTTTTCACAGTCGTAAAATGCATATTTGCCGATGCTTGTGACACTGTCCGGAAGCGTGACAGAGACAATATTGCTTTCGATTTCTCCGCCTTCGTTTTTGAAGAGATAATCAGCAACGGACGTCACACCCTCCGAAATAACGACCTTTTTGATGTTTTCATTCCACGAAAACGGGCTGGAATAATGAATATCAAAATTCTGCATTGGCCCCGTACCGGTGATTGTCAGCGTGCCCTCGTCGTCCAGTGTCCAGCGATGATTCGGTCCCAGAAGTCCCTGTTCCGCCGCACTTGCGGTCAGCACGGCTTCCGGCATCAGCTCCGGCGTGAATGGTATGCTTACCAGGCTTATCCCAACTGCCGTCAACATAGAAATCAGTTTTTTCAGCTTCATGATGCAATCCTCCTTCATCTGTCTGAATAACCGCAGTGGATATTGTTTCGGTATATTTGCAGTTTATATAGGCTTGTGCCTCATATAATGGGATCACTGTCTATAGTATACCACAAATAGCAGGGGAGGGCAATAGATTTACATAAAAATTCACAAATCAAAGCTTGAGGATTGCAATTATTTACGGTGATTCATCTGCTGTCACCGTTGCGGATGCGAAACCAGACCAGGTTGAGGATGGCCTGGTAACAATCATGGATGTGATCGCTATCCTCAAATCACTTGAAAACTAAATGGCAACGCAGGTGAAGCAAGGCTAATTCAGGAATACTTTTCTAAAGTTATACTTATATAGAAGTGAGGGAGCCGAAGCCCCCTCTTTATGTTAGATATTTGTGGAAAATGTAATATGGTAGCTGTAATTGTTTCCGTCGTATACGATGAAGGATTCCGTGCTGTTGATTGTATCGCTCTGCTCGCCGTAAGCATTCGTCCATTCCAGAGCTGTGTCACCCCTTGTATAATTCAAATAGGTCATGCCCGTATCGGTGATTGACAGAATCTCCACGAGCTTGGAATGCGGCGCAGCTTGACTTTCCTTCATGTTCTGCCGCTAGATGCCATTCTCCGACTCAAAGAACACGTCGCCTGCTCTAATTGTGTAATTCGCGGTAAACACCTTGCCGCTGTCGTATGCGGAGGTGACAGCCATAATCGCCGTGCCCGCCTCTGGAGGCGGCACCTCAATCAAGGCACGCTTCATCAGCGTGAGATCACGCGCATCCAGCTTGTTGTCATGCGTGAAATCCCCATTTGCCCATTTCTTCAGCTTGGCATCTGGCTCGCTGTACAGCCACTTCACCGTGCAGACCACATCGGTGATATTAAACAAGCCGTCTGCGTTGACGTCCCCCATCACGGGAGACTGTGCGCCAGCTTTTCCGGTGAAATATCCCGGTGTGCCGTCTGTGTCAATGCGGGCATATTCCGCGTTAATATGCTCTGCATCATATTCCGTGCCGCTGCCGCCCTTGATTGCGGTGCAGTTCAGGAACATGTTGTCGCTCTCTGAGACATTTTCCGTAGTCCACGCATCGGAAACGGTGACTGTTTCCAGCGCGGTGCATTTGTGAAACATGCTTTTTGTCTCCGTGACAGCAGCCGTGTCAAATGAAGAGAGGTTCAGCGATGTCAGCCCGGTGCATGACGAGAACATATAGTCCATGTTTGTGACATTCGATGTATTAAACGAAGAAAGATCCAGTTCGGTCAGTCTAGAGTCGGAGGCGAACATCGACTGCATATTGGTGACATTTGATGTATCGAAGCCGGAAACATCGAGTGCCTTTACGGCACTGCATCCGCTGAACATATAGCTCATATTTGTGACATTCGCGGTGCGGAAGCCGGACACATCCAATACTTCCGGCAGTGCGCATGCTTGGAACATCGTACTCATATCTCCGACATTGGATGTATCGAATCCGGAGACATCCAGTGCTGTCAACGCCTTACATCCGCTGAACATTGCCTGCATTCCGCTGAAAGCGGGCGCAATATAGCCTGCATGGATGCCGGCTGTGACATCAATTTCAGAATGGATAAATCAGGTGATAAAGGGCGATGTGAATAATGACAGTGCGTGCAGTATCACGGATGCTGTAATATAAAAAAGTGGCTGCTTACGGTTCCGGATACGGAGCTGAAAGACTGGAAAGCGGCAGATTTCAATGAAGACAATCACCTTGATGCCAGTGACCTGTCCATGATGAAGCGCGGACTGATAAAATAGTTTTGTGCTTTGTTTGCATGAATGATAACCGAACACGCAGCATAGAATGAGCCAGTGGGGATTGATTTTAATCTTCACTGGCTCATATATATTGTATAGGTATGAGATGAAAGCCGCAGCCCTGTAGGGCTGCATCAAGGATAAAGATTATATTTTATACCAATAGAAAAGTTTTCAACAGCGACAAAACTAGGATTTGAAGAATACTCATGTAAATGCTTCAAAAACAGTGATTTTTATAATTGATGTCAAATTGATGTCAAAATGCCTCTGAGTAGGGCGTGCAGGAAAATTGAAAAGCTCGCAAATGCAAGCATCTACGAGCTTTTCGTATTGGTTGCGGAGGACGGATTTGAACCACCGACCTTCGGGTTATGAGTGACTGTTTGTTATTATTTTAGCATTATATAACATTTCAAAAACGACGCAAATACGAATTTCCTGAATTCGACCTTTTCACGGCTTATCATAATTTCTCGTAGCTTTTCACATCAATGGTGTCCAAATGGTGTCCAAGAATTCGCCGATTTCAATGTGCTGAATTATGACAAAATTGCGATTTCTTAAATCATCCAGACCGGTACGATCAGATTCTGCGAATTGACCGCAGAAAGCTCCGGACGCATACAGATCAGCGCACCCATGCCGCGCGGCACACTGCCCTTGTCCAGAACATCAAACGCCCGCACCAGACTGTCAGACGGATTGACCGAACGCTTGATTTCCAGCGGATGCAGCGCACCGTCGCTCTCGATCACCGCATCAATCTCCCGCGCATCCTTGTCGCGGTAATACCACATCAGGCAATCCTTCGCATTGTTGAAATAGGTCTTGCGGATTTCTGCGACAACATAGTTTTCCAGAATCGCGCCGTTGATCGCACCGTTAGCAAGGATTTCCGGCGAGCTGTACCTTGTCAGATACGCGACCAGACCTGTGTCGAAGAAATAGAGCTTCGGTGTTTTGATCGTGCGTGTTAGGAGATTGTTGGAATACGGATGCAGATAGAAAATTACATCCGATTTTTCCAGAACTGACAGCCAACGCTTTGCCGTATCATCCGAAATACCGACATCCGCAGCAATGTCATGCACATTCAGAAGCTGGCCGATGCGGCAGGCTGCCGAGCGGATAAAATCCGCAAAGAGAAGCTGATCGACGTGCTCGATCATACCGCTGACATCGCGCTCAATATATGTCTGAACATAGCTGCTGTAGAAAACATCGCGGTCTGTGAATTTGCCGCTGACCAGTCCCGGCATCGAGCCGAGCCAGATGCGTTGGTAAATTTCATTCATATCAGCGGGGGCATGGGTTTGCTTTCGCTTTTTGATTGCTGCCAAATCCACACGGAACGGCTCGGTTTCGCCGGAGCCGTATGCTTCATGCTGCGAGACTGACGGCATATGCAGAATCGCCGTGCGACCCGCAAGCGATTCCTGTGCCAGCTTCATCAGCTTGAATGCCTGCGAGCCGGACAGCCAGAATGCGCCGGGTTCCGCGCCGTTGTCGATCGCAATTTTGATATACGAGAAAAGCTCCGTCGCATACTGCACCTCGTCAATGAAAATCGGCAGCGAATGAAGCTGAAAAAACATCGCCGGGTCATTTTTTGCAAGGCGGCGTTCTTCAAGGTCATCCAGCGCGACATACTCCATATTATCCGGCATGAGCTGCCTGAGCAGCGTAGTTTTTCCGACCTGCCGCGGTCCGGTAACTATGATACAGCTGTATTCCTTTGACAGCGCGACGATCTTGGATTCCAGATCCCGTTTGATATAGTTCATGACAAGCTCCTTTCGGCTAAAATGCGATTCAATCATATTATAGCCGAAAATTGCAAAAAAGTCAAGTCGATTCTTGTTCTCTTTCCGAAGTCTCGGTTTTCTATCGAAAGAAGCACCGCCCGATACGAAAACAGGCGGTGCTTTTGATTTTATTATGCGGATTCGAGCTTTTTGAGGATCGCGGCAATGTCCATGATTGTGATAAGGTTATCGCCGTCCTGATCGGGCTCGTGATTCAGGATTCCTTCGATCTGTTCGGCTGTCAGTGATATATCCTCGCTGATAAACCGCGCCAGCAGCACAGCGTCTGCGACTGTGACCTCGCCGTCGCTGTTGTAATCGCCGGAAACAGGCACAGTCGGTGCATCGCCGAGGGATTCAAACTTATAGCCGTATGTCTTGGCATAGGTCTCGGCGGTGGAATTTGCATAGCCGTGAATCGTGCCTTTATAAGTCGCCTTGCCCGCATCGCTGTCATAGCCGTTGGTGATGGTGCCCTCATCGTCCTTAATCACGCAATCCGGATTCAGAATCGTGACGTCCGTCAGTGCAGCGCAGCCGATTCCGTCGATCTGTGTCACACTTGCGGGCAGGGTCATTTTGGTAATCGCATCGCAGTCCATGAACGCATAGGCATTGATGACCGTAACGCCGTCAGGAACAGTAACCTCGCCGGATGCAGCCGATGCATCAATCAGAATGCCGTTGACTGCGACAAGCGGGTTTTCTGCCTGCTGTGCGGCAAGCCACGGCGTACCGCCGAATGCAGGCTCATAGAAATTGATGACTGATGCAGGGATATTGATTTCTTCGAGTGCGGTACAGCCGGCGAAGATCAGATTGCCGATCGTCTCGCAGCCGTCAGGAATCGTAATGGATTTCAGCGAAGTACACTGTGCAAACGACGCCTCATAGATTCCTTTGAGACCGGAAGGCAGCGTGACCTTTTCGAGATTCTTGTCGTTCCAGAAGGTCTGCATTCCGGTGGATGTGACCGTTTCGGGCAGCGTGACCTCGATCAGCTTGTCGCACTGCGCAAGCGCGGACTGTGCAAAGCCGGTCACGGGCTTGCCGTCGATCTCCGCGGGGATTTCCAGTACGGCGGGGAGATCATCGGTGTAGCCGGTGATGATGACCTCGTCGTCCTCAATCTTGTACTTCAATCCCTGATATACCAAATCCGCAGGTGGTTCAGGTGTATTGCCGAGGGATTCAAAAGTGTAGCCATGTTCCTCGGCATATGCCTGCGCTGTGGAGCCTTCATAGCCGCGGATGACGCCGTCAAAGACTTCCTCCCATGTTTCAGGATCACTGTAGCCGAATGATTGGTTGGATTCCGGGAATACGCAGTTGGGGTTCAGGACTGTGAACTCAGCCATCGCCTTGCAGTTCCAGAATGTATTATCACCAATATTTGCCACACTTGCCGGAAGCGTGATGCCGGTCAGAGCAGAGCAGCCGCTGAACAGACCTTCTTCGATACTTGTCACGCCGTCCGGAATGTTGATATGTGTCAGACCGGTGCATCCGCAGAATGCATAGCCGCCGATGCTTTTCACACTGTCCGGTACTGTAACACCGGTCAGCGCTTCACAATCGAAAAACGCATAGATTGCGATGCTCTTGGTACCCTCCGGAATCACGATCTCACCTTCACAGGCCGTACCGTCTACAAGAATACCGTTTACAATTACAAGCGGATTCTCTGCCTGACGCGCTTTCAGCCATGCTGTACCGGAAAACGGAAAGTAGCCGATGCTTGTTACGCTTTCAGGAACCGTGATGTCAGTCATCTTTTTGCACTGGGCAAAAGCGTAGCTGCCGATGCTTGTCACACCGTCCGCGATCACTGCTTTCCTGATTTCCGGACAGTACTGATACCACGGCATCGGTCTGCCGAAGGTCAAATCCCAGTTCGGCATTGCGCCCTCGCCGGAAACTGTCAGGATTCCGAACACAGGGTCAAATTCCCATGTGAGCGAATCGCCGCAGGTGCCGGTGATCATTTCATAGTCGAGCGCTTCAAAGGGGATGCTGTTTTCCTTTGCGAAGGTTTCCGCATAAGTACCGGCATAGCCCTTGATTGTCAGATTGTAACAGCCGTAGAATGTACCGGCGCTGATGACTGTGACATCGGCAGGAATCGTGACGGATTCCAGTGCTTCGCAGTTGAAGAACGCGATTGCACCGATTTCAGTCATACCCTGCGGGAGAATGACGGAGGTCATACCGCAGTCGCTGAATGTTCTGTCTCCGAGGTACTCCACACCCTTCTCAATGACGGCTTTGTCAAATTCCAGTTCCTCGAACGGAGAAGGCTTTGCGGTATCGTAATCCGTCATTTTGCCGTTGCCGCAGATCCGCAATGTGTCGGAATCGTTCAGAACCCAGATCACGCTTTCCCCGCAGATGCCGTTTGCTTTCATCGTGTCAAACGGAATGGAATTCTCATTTGCGTATATCTCTGCATAAGAGCCTTTCGCACCGTATACAGTCACATTATTGCTGCTGTAAAACAGATCCTCGCCTATTTCCGTGACACTCTCCGGCAGGAAAACGGCAGAGAGGCTGAGGCATTCTTGAAACGCACGATTCTCAACGGTGGTGACACTTGACGGGATACTTACGGAGATCAGTGCGGCGCATGCGCGGAATGCAGACTCCGGAATGCTTTTCATGCCGCTCGGCAGGGTGACAGAGGTCAGCGCGGAACAACCTTGGAATGTAGCGGCGCCGAGGCTTGTCACACTGTCCGGAATGGTGACGGAGGTCAGACGATAGCATCTGAAAAACGCTCTTTCGCCGATGCTTGTCACACTGTCCGCAATGGAAACATCGGACAGGGCAGTGCAGTCAGCAAACACATACGCTCCAATGCTTGTTACTCCGTCTGCAATGACGACCCTGGAAAAATCCATATCTTCGAATGGGCAGTTCCAGTTGTAATCCGTCATCGCGCCCGTGCCGGAGATCGTCAGCACGCCGTCTTTGAGCTCCCATGTGACATTCTCGCCGCAGGTGCCGCTAGTCGGCGATTCTTCCTCTGCATATGCGGTCAGAACGGTCGCCGGCATGATTGCAGGCATCAGCGGCACATTTGCAAGCAGCACGCCCGCAGCCGTCAGCAAAGACATAATCCGTTTCTGTTTCATCGTATCAACCTCTTTCCTTTATCTGAAATCGAATCGTTTTACCCAAAAGAATATGCGGATGCAGCCGATTTCTGTGCATCATAGCTTTATTGTATCAGATTATATAGCTTTTGTCAATAGAATTTCCGAAACTGTCAAAGCGCGAATTTTTCGCCAAAGCATGAAATTATGGGGCGTATACTCCGGTTACGGCACAAGCACTTCAAATGTCCGTTCGTATTGCTGCGCATAGGCTTCTGCTGTAGAGCCGGTGAAGCCGTGGATTACTGCATTTTCCGGGATTGTCCGTGCATCATCGTAAATCGTGCAGTCCGGATTCCTGACCGTAACGTCGGTCAGTCCCGTGCATTGATAAAATGCCAGCCACCAGACAGTTTCCACGCTTTCAGGAATGACAACGGAGGTCAGTCCGGTGCATGATTCAAATGCCGTGCTGCCGATATACGTCACGTTCTGAGGTATTGCGATCTCCGTCATAGCAGTGCAATTCCGGAACGCATCCTGCCCGATGCTTGTGACGCCCTTCGGTATTGTGACCTCGGTCAATGCAGTACAATGACCGAAGATTCCGATTTCAAGGCATGTCAGGTGCTCCGGCAGCACAACAGCAGTCAAGCCGGTGCAGTAATCAAAAGCATAGCTGCCGATTTCGGTGACACTGTCCGGAATGTAGATCTCTGTCAGGCTTTCGCATTTATAAAACGCATGAGAGCCGATGCTGGTCACGCTTTGCGGAATCGTGATCTTTGACAGATTGGTGCAGCCGTCGAATGCGCTTCTTCGGATTTCCGTCACACAGTCAGGAATTGTGACACCGAGCAGGTTTCTGCAATCTGAAAATGCGCTGTCGCCGATGTATTCTACACCGTCCGGAATCGTAATATAGCCGTAACTCTGCTGACCGTCAATCAAAATATCATTTATCACAACAAATGCGGTTGCTGCTTTTTGGTTGTTCAGCCACGGCGTGCCTGTTAAAGCATATCTGCCGATGCTCGTTACAGATTCCGGAATCGAGATATTACGCAAAGAAGTGCAGTTGTAAAATGCGTAATCTCCGATGCTTGTCACGCTGTCGGGAATGATAATGTCGGTCAGATCCGAACAGCTATGAAATGCGTTTTCGCCGATTCTCTGAATGCCGTCTGCAAACGTGACTGCGGTCAGACCGCTGCAGCCTTTGAACGCAGAATTGCCCAAGCTGCGAACACTGCCCGGAATTGTGATTTCCGTCAGACCGGTGCAGCTCGCAAATGCGCTATAGCCGATGTCAGTCACGGTTTCGGGTAGGGTGATGTCGGTGATATCCATACAGCCGGAAAATGCGAAAGGTACGACACCCGTGACACCGTTCGGAATCGTAACCTCGCCGGAACAGTTTTCACCGTCAATCACAACCTGATTGACAATGACGAGCGGGTTTTCCGCTTGCTTGGATGCTAACCAAGGTGTATCACTAAATGCGGATATACCGAATTCAGTCACACTGTCGGGAATGGTGATGCTTGCAAGCGCAGTGCAGTCGGAAAAGGCATACTCGCCGATGCCGGTGACACCGTCCGGTATCGTGATCTCGGTGAGGTTTACGCAGCCCCGAAACGCATAATCTCCGATGTATGTGACACCGTCCGGCAGCTTCACAGCCTTCACCTGTTCAAGGTAATCATACCACGGTACATAGTAAAGAAGCAAATCAGCTGCGTGAACCATATCGCCGGAGCCGGTTATTTCCAGTGTGCCTTCGCTGTCAAATGTCCATGTGAGGTTGTCGCCCTCCTCGCCGCAGTCTCCGGAAGCGATGATCTCCGGTGCGGGTGCGGATTCCGATGCCAGCTTTTTGAGCAGTGAAGCCACATCGAGAACGGTCACAAGCCCATCGCCGTCATAATCCGGCTCTGCGTTCAATATCGCGGAAACCTGCGATTTTGTCAGTGCTGAATCCTCGCTGATAAATCGCGCTAGCAGAACCGCATCCGCAATCCTGACTTCGCCGTCGTTGTTGTAATCGCCCTTAACTAGCTGAGGCGTATCACTGATGACCGCAAACGGAATGTTGTTTTCCTCTGCGTAGGTTTGCGCATAGGAGCCGGTAACACCCTTGATCGTCAAATTTTCGCAGCCGTAAAACGCCCATTGTCCGATGCTTGTCACGCTGTTCGGAATGGTGACAGAGGTCAGATCGGTGCAGAACGAGAAACAATCACTGCCGATGCTCGTCACATTTTCCGGAATTGTGATCTCTGTCAAAGAAGAACAATTCTCAAAAGCCTTTTCTTTTATGCCGGTCACGCTGTCGGGGATCGTGATCTCCGTCAATGCGGAGCAGCCGGAACACATCTCTGTCTCGATCTGCGTTATCCCTTTGGGAATGGAGACGGACATCAGAGCAGAACAGCCGGTAAAAGCAGACCTGCCGATGCTTGTCACACTGTCCGGAAGCGTGATGCCTGTCAGACCGGAACAGTTGTAAAACGCACAGTTTCCGATTTCAGTCACACTGTCCGGAATGTCAACGGAGGTCAGACCGGTGCAGCCAGAGAAAGTATAGATGCCAATGCTTGTCACACTGTCAGGGATCATTACAGAAGAAAGCGCAGTACAGTTTTGAAACATTTCATCTGCCAGCTTTGTGACACCTTTTCCGATCGTAACCTCTGATAGGTGAGCGCAGTCCATAAACAAGTAAATGCCAACCTCGGATACACTGTCCGGGATGTGAAAGGAGGTCAGACCGGTGCAGCCGGAGAACGCACAGTAGCGCAGGCTTGTCACACTGTCCGGTATGCGCACGGATGTCAAACCGACACAATTCGTAAATGCACACCTGTCAATGACCGTCACACTGTTCGGAATGGTGACAGAGTTCAAGCTTTTGCAGCCATAGAAAGTACTGTCCGAAATCGCAGTCACACCGTCCGGAATCGCAACAGAAGTCAGGCTCTCACAGCCGTAAAATGCGTTATCGTCAATCAGCGTCACACTGTCCGGAATTGTGATCTCCGTCAAAGCGGTACAATCCCCAAATGCACTTTTGCCGATGCTTGTGACACCGTTCCCGATCACAACTTTTGTGATATCGGTTTTGAATTGATAAAACGGCGATCCATCGATGTCATAATCCGTCATTTCACCTGTGCCGGAAACGGTCAGTACGCCGTCCTTCAGTGCCCATGTCATGTTTTCGCCGCATGTGCCGCTTGTCGTTTCTTCCTCCGCATATGCGGTCAAAACCGTCGCCGGCATGATTGCAGGCATCAGCGGAATATTTGCAAGCAGCACGCCCGCAGCCGTCAGCAAAGACATAATCCGTTTCTGTTTCATCGTATCAACCTCTTTCCTTCATCTGAAATCGAATCGTTTTACCCAAAAGAATATGCGGATGCAGTCGATTTCTGTGCATCATAGCTTTATTGTAGCATAAAGAACAACCTTTGTCAATGCTATTCCCGGAAATGGCGAAAAACGAAATTTTCGCCAAAACGTGAAATTCTGTTGCATAAACGCCTCTTGTATGGTATACTGTACGAAAGGAGCGTGATTATATGACAATCGCTGAAAAACTGGAATCTTATCTGAATCTGCTTCACTGCACCGCGCTGGAGCTGTCGGAGGCATCTGCTGTCTCACCCGCAACAGTCAGCCGTTTCTGTTCCGGCACATATAAGCCGAAGCGTCCCAATAAAAGCGTTGAGAAGATCGCAAAGGGCATTGCGGAATTATCACGGAAAAAGGGCGTTGCTCTGTCGGAAGCCGCCGTGCTGCACGATTTGCAGGAAAGCTGCAAGCTTCCGGCGGATATCGGCAGTATTCTCGCTGCGAATTTCAATATCCTTGTTAACCGGCTGAATATCAGTCTGACCGCACTTTCCGATTTCTCCAATTTTCACCTATCCTATTTATACAGAATCCGCAGCGGAGAGCGCAAGCCGCATAAGACAGACGATCTGCGCGACAGTATCTGCAAATTCGTCGCACGCTATCACAACAGCGACACGGAAAAGATCATTCTGACACGACTGACCGGCAAACAGATCACGGACGACCGGCAGCTCTATGATGCTGTCAGCGAATGGCTCTATGCAGACCACTCCGGCGAGATGAAAACCGATACAGCGGAGCATTTTCTCACGCATCTGGACAATTTTGATCTTGCGGAATACATCCGTGCGATCTCGTTCGGCACAGCGGATCATTCTGCAAATCTTCCGGAAATGCCGGCAGCACAGCGGTATTACGGGATTGAGGCGTTCAAGCAGGCGGAGCTCGATTTTTTGACAACTGTTCTGCATTCCGATACGACAAAGCCTGTGAAAATGTGCACCGATATGCCGATGAGCGATATGGCAGCCGATCTGGAGTTTGGCAAAAAATGGATGACCGGGCTCGCGCTGCTGATGAAAAAGGGTGTCCGGCTGGAGGTCATTCACGATCTCGACCGTCCGTTTGAGGAAATGATGTACGGGCTGGAAAGCTGGATTCCGCTGTATATGACCGGGCAGGTCAGCCCCTACTTTTTCAAATCCGTGCGGAACGGCATCTACCGGCATCTGCTGTATTCTGCGGAGCATTCTGCGCTGCGGGCGGAATGCCTGACCGGCTTTCACGAGGACGGTCTATACGACCTTGTGACGGACGAGCAGGATGTTGCCTACTGCCGGAAGCGCGCAAAGGAGCTGTTTCAGAAGGCTTCGCCGCTTATGGAAATATACCGCGAGGATTCCGCGGCGGAATTCCGCAAATTTGAGGACAGAGAAAGCGCGCACACCGGAGCACGGCGGCGGATCCTCTCCGTTCCGCCGGTCTGTACGCTCTCGGACGAGCTGCTGCAAAGCATCATGGAGCGATGCCAAGTGCCGGAGGTCAGGCAGCTGCAAATCAGGCAGTATGTGAACCGCCAGCGCATCCTCACGGAAAAGATATTGCAGCACAGCACCGTCACCGACGAGCTCCCGGAGCTGACAGAGGAAGAATTCGCACAATATCCGCTGTCGCTGTCGCTTGCGGGAATGTTCTGTCCGGACGAATTGCAGTACAGCTATGCAGAATATCAGGCGCATCTGAAGCTGACACATGAATATGAGCAGACGCATCCGGGCTATTCGCTGATTCAGTCGCCGCGGGCAGCATTTCGCAATATCCAGATCAGTATGCTTTTGAACGGCTATGTGCTCATCACGAAAACGAAGCACCCGATGATTCAGTTTATCATCCGGCACAGGAGCCTCTGTGCCGCGGTTGAGAATTTCGAGATCACAGTGCCGGGCGAAATGCCTGCACCCATTGAAAATGAGGATGTATCATGAAAACGCAAAGATTATGTTCCCTGCTGACAGCCGCGGGCGTTCTGCTCGCGAGTGTACCGTTTGCGCGCGGAGCTGCTGGTGGATAGCACGTTGACTGCATATGCGGCGGATGAGGTACTTCTGGGACCGAATCATCGCTGGACGCTGGATGATGAGGGTACGCTGACAATCACCGGGACAGGAGCGATGAGGGAGAATATTATCACAACGCACGCAGTCACCACTGCACCGACACACCTTTCGACAATCCAATCTTTCTGCCTTTCGAGTAAAACGGAATGAAGTCAATATGCAGATGCGGTGAGGCTTCGTCATCGTGCAGAACCGCATTGAAGACATAGAGATTCGGGTTGCGCTGCTGAAACGACTTCATGTATTCGTCGAGCATTTCTTTGGCACGGTCACCGTCCGGCGTACCCGAAGGCGCAGTGTGACAGTCACCGAACTGCACGATCGCTTCATAGTATGGCTCCTCGCGCCGACCGCAAACAATGTGCTCGTAGTAATCGTCAACCCGTCAACAAAGCTGACTGCATTGGTGACAATATGCGGAAGAGGGAGCAACGATGCTGTTTTGCATGAATCAGTACGGATGAACGAGTATAGAGAAGATGCCCGGCATTTGCCGGGCATTTCGTTTTATGTGCATCTGTATAATCTGAATATCTGTTCCGCGGTATCAGCAAGGTTCTTCTTTGCAATATCCGGATTCATTGTATCTTCCGCAGTAGTAATTGACCGCAGAATCGGAAAATAGGCATTAATCCCGTGTTGATTGCAGATTTCAGCACCATCTCCGACACACCCGCAGAATGCAATCACCGGCAACCCGTATTTCTTCGCAATTTTGGCGATACCAATCGGCACTTTCCCCATGACAGTCTGTACATCCAGCCTACCCTCACCGGTTACAACGATATCTGCATCTTTGATTGCCGCTTCAATGCCGGTCTGATTGATGACAACATCAATTCCCGGTTTCAGATCAGCATTCAGGAAGGTCCGCAGAGCAAAGCCAAGTCCGCCTGCTGCCCCTGAACCAGGCAGATCAGCGTCAGAATCCGGATAGTATTCCTTCACTAGAACGGAAAATCGCTGCATTGACTGCTCCATTTTCGCAATCATAGCAGCATCAGCACCTTTCTGAGGTGCGAATACAGCACTACAGCCGGTTTCACCGCATAGGGGATTGGTCACATCAGATGCGACATGGAACTGACTCACTCGCAGTTCCGGTATCACCTGATCCGTTGTTAAATAATGCACCTGAGCAAGCCCTTTTGCTCCATACGGTACCTGTTTTCTGTCTTTATCATAGAATCCGAAGCCGAGTGCCTGTAAGCAGCCGATCCCGCAGTCATTGGTTGCACTTCCGCCGATACCGAGAATGAAACTGCGGCACCCCTGATGAACAGCATCCACGATCATTTCACCGAATCCGTAGGTTGTTGTATTCATCGGATCGCGTTCAGATTCAGACAACAGCGGCAAACCCGATGCCGCAGCCATCTCAATAATCGCGGTTTGATCGGGAAGGATGCCGTATTGTGCCTGAATCGGTCTGCCAAGCGGATCAGATACCGTGATTGTCCTATATTTGCCGTTCAATCCTGATACAAGCGCATCCACCGTACCTTCTCCGCCGTCAGCAACCGGAAATACCTTGATTTCAGCCTCTGGGAACGCTCTCAGAATGCCTGCAGCAGCTGCTTTCCCGGCATCTGTTGACGATAAACTGCCTTTGAAAGAGTCCATTGCGATTACAATTTTCATGTCATCACCCGTTTATTTCAGATTTCAGCTTTATTATAAACCAAAATCGCGTTATCGTCAATAGATTTGAACGCAGAAATGCCGGTTTCAGTCAGTAATGCATTCATAATAAACCTTAAAAGGTCTGTCTGTAATTTTTTTCAGATGATATGCAAAGCCGTTGATCTCATATGGCCCGCTGTGAAAGAGCTTTCCATTCATAACATTAACAGAATGCAGCAAAATATGGATATGATGATGCTTAAAGCTTTCATCAGCGCAATGAACACACCACATCAACTGATAGTTTTCTTTGAAATATGCTGTAATCTTAGGTGCTGCCTGTATCGCATACTCTTTATCGTCACATTTTCCATCCAGTGAGACAACAATGTGGACTAACGGATTTGAGCTCATTTGTCCGTATTGCTTCCGGACTGTGAGCATTTGCGTATAAGCCTCATATAGATTAGAAGGATTGACACCGTATCCGCCGTATGCGATGGAACGGGCATCTGTCATGTATTTGCACATATTTTGCAGGTATAGAATCCCGCTACCCGAGTGACGAATCACTTTAACGACGACCATAAAGCTGATACCTCCTTCTGAATTTCTGCTGCTGTTTGTGGGTCGGATTGTTCGCAAGCATCAGCAACCAAGTTCGCCAGATTCTGAACTCGTATCAACAGCGGAATATTGATTGGATTATCACAGTGTTCTGCTGCATCAACAACATACGCACTGACACTCATGTTCCTTTCTTCCGCTTTTCGCTGAAACAAGTCATATTGCCTTGGTGTCATCTTCAGCGATACTCTGCTTGTTTTCTTTTCTTCCGGTGATTTCATTGATATTCCTCCTTTTCATGATCTCGGATATATTATAATATTCCTACAGGTTACTCACTTCGTGAGTTATCAGATTGTATGACCAAAACTGATAAAAAGAGCTCTTTTAATATATAGTATGACAAACGGTTGCCGGCTTCGTGCCGGCATTTTCTGTTTTTTTGATTTTCTACATATATATTATTATAGTGAATGCACAGCGCATCGCATTCAATCTCAATCGAAAGGAGGCGTTTTACCATGTTCAACAACCCGCACTATCTCACCGCCGGCGTTGCGGCAGCCATTCCGGACTTCCTGCAGCTGTTCATGTGGCAGTGTATCGACCGTCTGCCGGATGAACGGGACTATCTGCAGGTATTCCGGCTGGAACCCTTCGGACGGATGCAGCAGATCCGGCACACATCCGAGCAGCCTGAGCATCAGATGCTCTATATGCTGCCGGCTGACTATCCCATCACCGAAAAAGTCTATGTCATTGACAGCGATACCTACAGCACCATGCTTTTAGCAGAAGAATACTGAAGCCCCGCCAACCGGCGGGGCGATTCTATTTTATGGAGGAAAACGAAATGGAAGACGAGAGAATCTGTTCGATGTGCGGCTGCATCTTGCAGGAGCACGAACAAACCGAGATCGACGAGGAATGGCTCTGTGATGATTGCGCAGAGCACCACACTGTCGAATGCGACCACTGCGGCGAAAGAATCTGGGCGAACGATGCAATCAGTGACGATCATACTACACTCTGCTCCTGCTGCTATGACGATCATTACCGCCGCTGTGAATCCTGCGGCAGGATCCTGCATGACGATGATATCCTGTGGAGCGGCGATTATCCGTACTGCGCCAGCTGTTATGACCGCATCGAGACTGAGATCGAGGAATACGGCTACAAGCCGGAGCCGATCTTTTACGGCGACGGCAATCGCTTTTTCGGTGTAGAGCTGGAAATTGACGGTGCTGGGAAAGACGATGACAGCGCCGCCAGAATCAAGCGGCAGACCAACATCCGCTGTGAGCATATCTACTGCAAGTCGGACGGAAGCCTTGATGAAGGCTTTGAGATCGTCACACACCCGATGACACTGGACTATCATATGAGCTGTATGCATTGGGAGGATGTGTTGCAGGAAGCTGTTCGCATGGGATACCGCTCCCACCAGACCTCAACCTGCGGGCTTCATGTCCATGTGAACAGGGATGCGCTGGGCGAAGACCGTGAAGAACAGGAGAAGGTCATCGAGCGCATCCTCTATTTTGTGGAACTGCACTGGAACGAGATCTTCATCTTCTCCCGCCGCAGTCAGCATAATATGAGCCGCTGGGCAGCTCGGTATGGTATGGAGAAGACAGGCAAGGAGATACTGGATAAAGCCAAAAAGGGCAACACTGGCAGATATGCTGCGGTGAACCTTTGCCCTTATATGACGATTGAATTCCGGCTGTTCCGCGGTACTCTGAAAGCCAATACGCTGTTTGCAACCCTGCAGTTTGTGAACTGCATTATTGATATTGCGTTGACTATGACGGAGGACGAGATTGCAGCACAGTCGTGGTCGGATTTCGTGGCAACAGTTACAGAGCCTGAGCTGATCCGGTATCTTAAAGAGCGTCGCATCTACATCAACGAAGAAGTCAAAGCAGAGGAGGAAATGTAATGATCGAACCAGATAACGAAAACAGGATTATTGACCCGCACCGTGATGACTGGATGATTGAAGATAATGCCAACGACTGGATGAAGGCAGCGGCAGCAGCAATCCTGCTGATCAGCGCTCTCGCAGCGATTATCAAACGCAATAATGATGAAGAAGACAGGAGGTACTGATTATGTGCGCATTATTTGGATTTCTGGACTATGGTAAGCGTGTGCCGTGGAAGATCATGCAGAAACTGGTGCAGGCACTGGCAAATGCGTCTGAGGTTCGCGGGCATCACGCCTCGGGTATCGCCTACAACCGCAATGACCGCCTCAGCATCTTCAAACGCCCGAAGCCGGCACATAAGCTGCATTTCCGTATTCCGGAAGGCACCGCAGCTGTCATGGGACATACCCGACTGACGACACAGGGCGACCAGAAGCATAACTATAACAACCACCCGTTCCGAGGGTTTGCCGGAACGGAGTTTGCCCTTGCGCATAACGGAGTTCTATATAATGATGAGCTGCTCCGGTCTCAGCTGCAGCTTCCCGACACTCAGATCGAGACTGACAGCTATATTGCCGTACAGCTGATTGAATCACAGCATGAGCTGAGCTTTGATTCCCTGCGGTATACCGCGGAAAAGGTTCGCGGGTACTTTACCTTTACGCTTCTGGATCGACATAATAACCTTTACTTTGTGAAAGGCGAAAGCCCTCTGTACCTTATCCACTTTCCCTCGCTTGGTCTTTATATCTATAGCTCAACAAAAGAGATCATGGTCGCAGCCTTTAAGCAGATTCCGGCACGGTTTACGAAGTACGAGGTCATTGATGTAAAAGGAGGCGAGCTGCTCCGCATTGCGCCTGACAGTAAGATCACCCGCAGCAGCTATACTGTGCAGGACGATTATTCTATATATAGTAATCGGTGGTATGGGTTCGGCAGCAGCTTCTATAATTGGGACAAAGCAGTTCCGACTAGCTGCTCCGACGATTCGGATTATCTGATCCTGATTGAACTGGCGGGGTACTATGGCGTCGATCCGGAGGATATCCGCTATCTGCGCGAAATGGGCTACAGCTATGATGAGATTGAAGGCTTCCTCTGCGATCCGGATAGTTACGGTGCAGAGCTTGCGCTTGCGGAATTGTGAGGTGTCAAATGGCAAAACGTGGAAATAATGAAGGCAGCATTTATAAAGACAAGCAGGGGAGATGGCGTGGTGTAGTGACCATCTATACAGCCGAAGGAAAACAAAGGAAAAAATATTTTTACGGCAAAACCAAGCGCGATGTTACGGAAAGAGTTAATCAGGTGCTGAATGAGCTGCGCCTGAATACTTTTATCGAACCGTCAGGTATGACATTGATCGAATGGCTGAATACATGGCTTGATGTTTATTGCCGCAATGAAGTACGGGAATCGACTCTTGTGAACTACGAGATTTTTGCAGAAAAGCATATCGCGCCGACAATCGGTAATATTCGCCTTTGCAACCTAAACCCTGTTATTTTGCAGCGATTCTATAATGATAAGCAGAACAATGGTAGATTGCGCGGGAACGGCGGACTCAGCCCCAAAACGATCAAAAATATTCATGATATGCTGCATCGTGCGCTGGATCAGGCTGTGAAGCTTGATATGATTCTAAAAAATCCGGCTGATTCAGTTACGCTGCCGAGAATCATTAAGAAGGAGCGGCGGTATTTAACTGTTGAGGAACAACGTTTACTGCAAAGTCATCTGAAAGATGATGCTATCGGAACGGCTATTCTGCTTGATCTCTATACCGGAATGCGGCAGGGGGAGCTGCTTGGTCTGATGTGGAAGAATGTGCATCTTGATTGTGATGCTCCCTATCTTCGTGTGACGCAGACACTGAATCGGCTGAAAAACTACGGTGAGTTCAAAGACAGAAAAACAGTTTTAGAGATCGGTTATCCGAAGACGCAGCACAGCATTCGGAATATCCCGCTGCTTCCTGTGATTGTCGAAAAGCTTCGTTGCTACAAGGACGTGCAGGAAAAATATATGAAAGAACATGGTATTATTCCGAATGGGTATGTATTCACGAGCAACACCGGAAATTGGATTGATCCGAAGAATTTTCAGCGGAGTTTCAAGCTGATATTGAAAAAGAGCGGCATCCGTGAGATAAACGTGCATGGAATACGGCACACATTCGCAACGCGCGCACTAGAATCTGGCATGTCTGTGAAAACGCTCTCAAAGATTCTTGGCCATGCCAATGTCGGATTTACCCTTGACACCTATGCGCATGTCACCGATGAACTGATGCAGGACGAAATCTCGAATTTACAGGGGTTTCTTCAGGAATAAACAGTACTGGCAGCATGATATATCACATCATGCTGCCGGATTTTTTTGAAAAAAACTGGAAAAGTGGGCATAGTATCCTGCGGATTACCCAATAAAGCCAGAGTTATTTCGTGGATGATCAGGATCTTGAATGTAAGTATCGGTGCAATTACATCCCTTAAAAGGGTCGCGTTCAGGATCAGGATTATTCAGCTGGGTATAATATTCAGATAATACCGTTTTGAATCCAATAAAAAGCCCGTTATAACGATGGTTTATATCATTAATCTTCATGTAATTACGAGCAATCTGTTCATATGTTTTTTCTTGTTTCTTTTGATCCGTAATCTCATTAGGTTCATTTTGTTGGATAGATACAGGATTGGCAAGACTGTCGGAAGTAAGAAAACGGTAAACAATATCTTTATGCGCCGCTAGGTGTTCTACATCCAAATATTCTTGAAATTTGAATGCAAAATGAAGACCTGATTCCTGAAGAGTTCGCAAAAAGCTAGATAGTCCTCTCTGAAGAGAATGGTATGCGCGCAGCAATACTGCTGATTGTTCTGTTTCATAGCCGCTGATAATCGTATATATTTCTTCTGCAGGCAAATGAAAAGCGTCAAAGGTCTTATCACAGATTTCTTTATTATTTGGATGCATATTGATTAGTTCATTGAGGTCTGTGTGCAATAATGCATCGAGTACGCTTTCAATGTAGTGTGCGATTTCAGTATATTTTGCTTTTATTTTTTTATACAAGTATGCTTTTATGTCTTTTGATGCTTTTATAGCAACAGCGCTTTTTAATTCTTCGTGAGTACTAATTCCCGGATATTCTTTTTCTACTGAATTTTCATCAAAATGCGTAATATACTCAAATACAACTGGGTAGAAACGAGAATAATACACATTATCAGGAGACAGCGGGTATCGGATAGGATCGGTATCGCTTTCAAATACAATATCCTCTAATTGAAAAGACGGATCAGTATTATCCGGCAATAAAGATATAAAGCCCTCCATAAGTTTGTCAAACGGTGTTTTTTGCTCTAATCTGTCAAGGAAATCATTGCAGTCTTTCATTTTCCTATATACGTTTTGCGGTATCTCTACATAATCGGGTTCCCATTTTGGTACATAGTGAAGATCAAGTTTGAGTTCTGTTATATTAAGCAATACTTTATAATTGCATAGTTCTTTGTGTTTATATACGCAGTCAATGATCTCATAGGAAGGGCCAGAAGATTGAAACATACGCATCGACCGAAACTTCACAAGCATAATTTTTATATTACGTATTGCATTGCAGTAATACGAATATATGTTATCAGATTTTTTGAATGTTGGTGGAGCATCTTTATTCATCGTATTCTCAACAGGCAAAAATGCCACTGGGATAAGATAATTGTCTATTGCATGAAAAATGATATTGTCGAATTCTTGTTCATTTTGACATACTGATTTGATTTTTGTAGTAAAATCAACGCCATGTTTCTTAAAGTATAACAGTGCTTTTTGAATTATGATTTCTTTGGATAAACCGAATTTATCGTTAGGAAAGCAATGCTCATATTTCTTTTCATCAATATGAAAGCAGATAGAAAATATAAGTCTGATTTTTTTCAACTGTCCAGCTGATCCGTAATTGCAGTATGTAGTGATGCCATTACCCTTTATTATTGATTCAGTACCTTGTTCATAATTTAGATTAGGAACAAGAATGTCGCGGAACAAGCCTTTAAGATATTTTTCTCGTCCTAATTTCTCATCATTCATTTTTAGCCTCCAAAAGCTGCTAAATTATTTAGCGGACAAATACAACTTGACTATGGTATACTGTAATTTCACCGGATACGGTGACTCTTTGAAAAAGGAGAACGGAACCTTGAAAATTGAAGAAACTAGATGCTTTTCGGTAGCAGAAGCTGCACAGCTGCTTGGAATCTGCAAGGCAAAGGTCTATGAGCTGATACGGGAGAACTCTCTTCCGCATCTACGAGTAGGCAGGCGAATTGTGGTTCCAGCAGAAGCACTGTGTATGTGGATGCAAGCCAAAACCGAGGGGATGGTGACAGCATGCCATCGGTAAAGGCACCAAACGGCAGCGGCACGATCATACAGCGCGCAAGCGGACTTTGGGAAGCACGGTTCTGGGCAACCATGCCGGATGGAAGCCGTAAGCGTCTCTCGAAATACGGGAGGCGAAAACGGGACTGCCAGGCTTGGCTGAATGAAATGCGATACAGGGAACAAAACGGGGAAGCTTCGGCTGAATCCGATTTAACACTGATCGTGTGGATGAGGCTATGGCTGAAACAGTACCTTCCAGACATCCGGGCAAGCACCCGTGCCAGTTACGATGCGGTCATCAACCGACATCTGGCTGTTCACTGGGTTGCGGACATCAAACTTCGAGACCTGACAACCGACCATTTGCAGTCATTCTTTAATGAATTAACAGCATCCGGAAGGTTAGACGGTCGCGGAGGACTGAGTGCGAAAACCGTGCGGAACATTTACCTCGTTCTCCATAAAGCATTGCGGCAAGCAGTCGGAAACAGGCTCATTCGCCTGAACCCTGCTGAATATGTTGCATTGCCAAAGGTAAGGCGATCTGAAGTACAATTGCTGTCGGATGATGAAGTGCGGCGGATACTGAACGCGTGCAGAGGCGAACGTTGGAAATGCGGAATCGTGATCCTGCTGTTCTGCGGGCTGAGGCTGTCAGAGATGCTTGCGCTTCGTACCGACAGTATGGTACAGCTTGACGGTCGTGATTTTCTGCGGGTTGAACACGCATTGAAGCGGGAGCAGCTTATGGATGCACCGGCTGGACAGCCGAAAACAGTTCTGAGACTTGGTGTGCTCAAGACAGAAGGGTCGCGGCGGCTTGTGCCGCTGCTTCCCGAAGTCGTCGAGAGCATAAAGCGAAATCTTGCAAGACAGCAGGAGGACGCAGAAAAGAGCTACGGGCTGTATCAGGCGAATCCTTTTCTCGTGTCGAATACACTCGGCGGTTTTGTGGATAGTACCACATTCCGGAAGTTTTTCAAGCAAATGCTTGCAAAAGCTGGGATTACCCGTCGGGTGAGGATTCACGATTGCAGACATTATTATTGCTCCTTGGCTGTGCGATCAGCCAGTACATCTCCAAACGGAGCGGACTTGTCCCTCGTGAAGAAGTGTCTCGGACATTCGATCTCGTCTGCTGTCACCGAGCAGGTCTATCTGCACGCAACGGCACAAGACCAATACCGGATTGCTGAAAGCATGAGGCAGACCGTAGCGGGTCTGTTCCCCCAAAACTAATGTATTAGCGGCGGGGGAGACCCCGCTGCGGAAAGGACGTTGTTATGTCAAAATCAAATCCATCACGGCTAATGGCCGAAGAATTAATTGCGCGAATTCTACAGGATGGCAAGTTGTACTTCGACGGCGAATATCCGTACCTCAGACAAGACCTGTTTTACGAACGGGTGAGCGACGAGGCTGCAAAGCGCTACATCGTGAGTTTGCTGAACGAAGCTGAGAAAATCTCGACGCCGAACTCAGAATACGGAGAGGCGCTGGAACGTCTCCGTCTGTTGGACAGCCTGCAGCTGCATCTATCTGATAATCTGAAGAATCAGCAGTTTCTGGTCAATTGCCAAAACGGCGTGTTTAATGCGAAAACGGGCAGGCTGGAAGAAGATCGAGGCAAGAGCAAGTTCAGCTTTTGCTGCAATTTTCAGTATCATCCGAAGTCCAACATCGACCAGGCACCGAATTTCAAACGCTATCTGCTGACAAGCGTCGGCGAGGCGAACATTCCGTGCTTTAAGGCATGTCTCGGCTTTCTGTTCTCGGATATCGTGGAAGCAAAAAAGGCTGTTTTCTTCGTGGGCGACGGCAACACGGGAAAGTCAATGGTTTGCGACCTCATAACCGACCTAGTCGGAAAGCATGCGGTCTGCAATGAGCCGTTTGAGAAGATTGGAAATGAGTTTTCCCGACATAATTTTATCGGCAGAAAAATCAACATATCGAGGGAGACAAACAAGGCAGTCTTGAAGAACGAATCCGCATTTAAGAGTGTAGTCGCGTGTGAAAACATCAGCGGAAGGCGGCGTTATCATGATGGCGTTGACTTCATTTCACAGTTGAAGCTGTTGGTTGCGTCAAACCAGCCGCCGGAGTTTTCACGGGTGGACGAAGCAATCCTCAACCGTATTGTAATCATCTTTTTCCACAGTACACTCGAGGAAAAAGACCTCGACCATGACTTACGGTCAAAGCTGTATCAGGAGCGAAATATCATCGGAAGTTTGTGTCTGGATGCACTTCATCGGCTGGTGAAGTCCGGGTACGATTTTCAGATGTCGGCCGAAAGCAAGGCATATCTGAATGCCTGCCGGATCAAGCTGCACACAGTAGAGGAATTCCTCGCAGATCGTTGTGAAATGGCTAAGGGTGCGGCGGTATCGTCTGTGGTTTTATGGGATGCATACCAAAAATACTGCATGGATAACGGCGTGGAAGCTTTAGGCAGAAACAATTTTTATCAGCAGGTTTTATGGTGCTTTCCGGGAGTTGTGCATGATAAAACCAATATCGGTGGCAGAAGGCTGTATGCCTTCATCGGTATGCGCTTTAAGCCATGGGAACATATGAAGTCTTCAGGTACTGATCAGAAATCTGAACACCTTGAACCGACTGAAAATTACTCAGAAAGTGTATGACAGTAATAAACACGGTACAAGATACCGAAAAGCAATACAACGAGAAGTCTGTTCCCGCCTTCGGGCGGGGCAGACAAATAAGAAGGAGGATTCTTATGGCAAAAAAAACAAGCAGATCGCTGAGTCTGCGCCTAAGCGGACAAGAGTATGACCAGATCGAACGGATCAGTGATTTAACCGGGCAAGACAAGAGCAAGGTTGTTAGGAAGATACTCTTTTCTGAAGGGAAAGTGGTCTTCCTCGAAGGAGGCGGCGAAATTGTGTCACAGTTGTATCAGCTCAACGAAAAGCTGGACACATATCGCAACCGTGAGAAGATTACGGCTCTGGAAATGGATGGTGTTCGGAAGGAACTGGCGAAGATTGCCGCGAATTTGTGCGATATTGCCCTTCATCTGTCCGATTTCAGCGATGAGGAGGACAGCAGCGATGAGCATAATGAAGATGGTTAAGTGGAGTAACCCTAGCCGTGGAAGTCTTACAGAGCTTTACGAGTACATCTGTGCACCTTCGAAAACGAATGGAGGAATGCTGATAGGGACAAACAGCATTCTATCACATTTGACAGTGCATGAGATGGATATGGTAAAGCAGTTGTATGGCAAGCCCGGAAGACGCCAGTGGATTCACGCGGTCGTCTCTCTCACGCCGGATAAAAAGGATCGATCAAGCGAATCATACTTAACAGTCGCAAATAAAATAGCGAAACTGATTAAGGGGTTTCAATGCTTCTACGGCGTACATACGGATACACGGATACGACACTTCCATTTGGCGTTTAATTCGGTATCCTATCTGGACGGACACAAATTTAGTCAGAGCAAAGCTGAATTGAATCAGCTGAAACAGCGGTGCAATGACATCATAGTATATCACGGATTTGATCCGATTATTATCTCGGCAAACGAGTTTTGGGACACAGAAGATCATTCCCAAGCGACAAATTTTGACTTTTTAGAGTTGAAAGAATGTGTCGCCGGCGGTAGAATGGAAGATCGTTATGAAGAATATGATTTGCCGGACTTTGGGTTAGTCTGGCAGCCGGAAAGCGGATTGTATAACTTAGGAGGAAGAATGATGACTCAAGCTTTTTCGGGCATGTCGCCCAATTCTGCTTTGCAGAATAATCCTGCTGAACCGCAGCAGTATCCAATGACTATGTCGTCGGATAATCTGACAAGCGTTGTTGGACCTGGCTATTACTTGATTCATGAGAATCCCAATACACCGCCTGAGCAAACTGCGGCGCTTGTAAACGAATTGACAAAACCGAATCAGGAGGCTGCTATGCTGGCAGCGTATTTCGGGGTAGGAATTCAGCAACTGTCGGCTGCTAATGGCATGCCGCAGAATATGATTTTTTCTCCGACCCCAATCATCGAAATCGATCGAACCGGTTCGAGCGGAACTAATTCGGACAGAGTCATTGATACTTCTTTTACGGTAAACGATGATAATCACAAATAACCCTGTGGGGCGGCAGCGATGCCGCCCTTTTCTATTATATCAGGGCTGTTCCTATCTGTCAAGCATGATTATTCTAAAAAAACTGGAAAAGCGGTCAAACTTATGGTTTGACAAAAGATTCGATGTATGATATACTTGGAACTAGCATGAATGCTTAAAAAGCAGGATGTTATCGAGCCTCTGACACAGGAGATGGCCTATGTTTTTCAACCATAAACCGAAGAGAGCAGACCGTGCACAATGCCTGATAGAACAATATCAGCAGGCAATAAAAAAGGATGTGCAGAGGCGCAGTTATTATTGCCCGATGCTGTTTTCTGCGCTTTTCTGTAGCCCGACGCCGAAGCAAATCCGGTATATCAGCTCTGAGATCAAGGATCTGATACAGGGAGAGGATGCGTTCTTTGTCGCAAACGTAATGCATGGGTATTACGCAGATATTTCGGATGTGTATACCGATGTATGGAAACAGTCGTGCTCACCGGACGACTATCGTGCGCTGCTGATCTGCGGCTCGGCACATCCAAACGGCTATTTCCGCGAACATTGCCTGAAGCTGCTTGCAGCAGAGCGGGATGTGCTGCCGTTTATTCTGCTGCGCTTGAATGACTGGGTTCCGGCGATTCGTCTGACAGCCATGAAACTACTGCCGGAGCAGCTCATACGGATAGAATTATGCGCTGAGTTCATTCAGGCGATGCCGCTGGTGGAATATGTCCGACGCGGACAACGTGTGCAACGGATCAGCGATTTTTCTATGGATACACTGGATGATGCGCTGATGCGGAAATTTGCTGTTGAACCGGATGCTGTGCTGAGCAGTTCTGTATCTCTGCGGCGGTTGTGTTACAAGGTGTTTTTTCTGCATCCTGATGCCGGATACAACGATTTGATGCTGCATTTTATTCGGAATGAACAAGACGGTGCGCAGCGCAGCGCGCTTGTCCGGTATTATCTGAAAAATGAACAGAAGCCAGTATCATCTGCATTACTCGAAGAATTCATGCAGGACAAATTCTGGCGAGTACGTCTGGATACGTATGAATACCGTATGAAGCAACAGGGGAGTTGGACAGGTTTGGAGAAACTGCTGTATTCGCCAAACTATCCGATTCGGGAATTTGCCGCGTATTATCTGAAGAAAAACAGTTTTGACAATATCCGGTATTGTCGGGAGCATCTGCCGGAAACGCTGCTGGCGCTCGGTGATATCGGCAGTACAGATGATATCCCATATATTTGGCCCTTTTTAAAATCGCATCCGTGTGAAGCTCTTGTTTCTTTGGTGCGTTTGGATGCAGAGGACAGCAAAGAGTTGGTCTGGCAGGCGATGTTTGACAGTAATACAAAGCTTGCGAAAACCGCCTATCGGCTTGCAGAAAAGCGCCTGTCCTTTACCAGGTCTGAGTTAATGCCAAAAATCGAATCAGAAACAGACCCGCAGCGCCGCTGGCGGCTGATAAGGCTGTTCAGGCAAAACATCGGGGTTACTCTGCTTCCGGTATTGATTCGATTGATGAGAGATTATACCCACTTGCGTATGGATATTCAGACGAAGATCGAATGTCTCTGCTATTATCATTCATTCGGGCATCATGCGATCATAGTATCACAGGGACTTTATGACGAAACCAAGGAAGCGCTGGACTATGCAAAAGGGTATGTTCCATGGAAGCTGGCAAGTCATATCTATGGAATAATCCGTGTTAAAAAATGAAGATTTCGTGATTCATTCAGTTAATACATAAATTTGTGGAGCCATATAGGCTCTCTTCTTTTGATTTTGCATAAAACGGAATAGACTTTATGATCCGGATGCTTTAAGCCACATTACAGGAAACACGGAATGAATCAACCGACCGTTTTCATACTGTTAATACTTACCGTTGATGATGACTCCATCTGCAAGTCTTCCGTTTACCTGATTCTAAGCTGGATGCAAATGAATAAACGCCCTGAATAGTCACATTCCGAGCACACCTGCCTTGCACTTTTTGCAGTAACATGTTATAATATATATAGTAATCTGAAAACGGAGTGTTGCAAAATGAGTATTTTGAATGTCGAACATGTCACGCACGGATTCGGGGCGCGGCAGATCCTGAACGATGCATCTTTCCGGCTGCTCAAGGGCGAGCACGTTGGTCTGGTCGGTGCAAACGGCGAAGGCAAATCCACGTTTCTCAGCATCATCACCGGCAAACTCATGCCGGATGAGGGCAAAGTGGAGTGGTGCCGTCATATTACAACCGGCTATCTGGATCAGTTCAGCACACTTGAAAAAGGCAAAACAATCCGTGACGTACTTCAGGAAGCCTTCCGGCATCTTTCAGAGCTGGAAACGGAGATGATCGGGATGTATGACAAAATGGCAGACTGTTCAGAGGATGAAATGGCTGCGCTGATGGAAGATGTCGGCGAGATTCAGAGCATTCTTGATTACAGCGGCTACTACACGATTGACGCGAAGATCTCCGAATACGCGAACGGTCTCGGTCTGAATGAGATCGGGCTGGAGCGGGATGTTTCGGAGCTCTCCGGCGGACAGCGTGCTAAGGTGCTGCTTGCAAAAGTGCTGCTTGAAAATCCGATGATCCTGATTCTGGATGAACCGACGAATTTCCTTGATGAAAACCACATCACATGGCTGACAAACTTCCTCCAAAGCTACGAAAATGCGTTTATTCTCGTTTCACATGATATCCCTTTCCTGAACAGCGTCATCAATGTGGTCTATCATGTTGAAAATGCCGTAATGACGCGCTATACCGGTAACTATGATAATTTTGTCCGGATGTATGAGCTGAAGAAGAGGCAGACCGAGCAGGCATTTGAAAAGCAGCAGAAAGAGATTGCTGAGCTGGAGACCTTTATCGCAAAAAACAAAGCGCGTGTTGCCACGACCAACATGGCAAAATCCCGCCAGAAGAAGCTGGACAAGATGGAAAAAATCACGCTTGTGCGCGAAAAGCCGAAACCCGTATTTGCATTCAAAAAGGCAAGGACACCTGGAAGGGTTGTCATCGAGTGCCGGGAACTGGTGCTCGGATACGATTCTGCATTGACAAAATCAGTTGATATCAAAGTCGAGCAGGGCCAGAAGATCGCCATTCGCGGCGTCAACGGCATCGGCAAATCAACGCTTCTGAAAACGCTGCTGAAGCTGATTCCGCCTTTTACCGGAACTGTTGAGCATGATCAGTTTGTGGAAGCGGGTTATTTTGAACAGGAAGCCGAATCAGGTTCCGAGACGCCGCTGCAAGTGATATGGGATGAATTTCCGTCGATGACAAACGCGGAGGTTCGCGGCGCACTTGCAAAGTGTGGCTTGACAACGGAGCAGATATCCTCACAGATGAAAGTGC
>Ga0310691_10001066_pt1 | contig 44747 bp, 21 predicted proteins | sample 176DNAGHGlowgp2_FD_203887 | JGI IMG/M metagenome (GOLD analysis project Ga0310691, IMG submission 203887) | Sheep rumen microbial communities from Palmerston North, Manawatu-Wanganui, New Zealand - 1766 DNA GHGlow gp2 (v2) (version 2) | ecosystem: Host-associated > Mammals > Digestive system >... | reverse complement strand
CAGGGAGTAGCTGCACGTTCTACAATGAATCAGGAAACCCTGGCAACATTAAATCAGATAGAAAATGCTCAGGATGATGTAAAGGAAAAAACATTCATTCTGCCGGTTGTAGACGGACTTTTTATTGCCATGGACCGCGGAATCAACTCAATTGAAGTACTTTTGCAGGAAAATTACAGCCATCAAACCTTAACAAAAAATGTCATATATTATAATATTGAAGGGAGAGATTATATCTTCTTACGCAGCAAACGCTTTACCCCCACAGAAAGAGCATATTTTCTCGACTCTGCCCTGAGACTTCCGCTGGACAATGATTCCTATTGGGTTTCTTCGGAATTTGGAAAAAGAAAAAATCCTTTTTCCGGCGAAATGAAAAACCACAATGGAATTGATTTAGCAGCAGAAGAAGGTACTCCGGTCTACGCCATAAAAGACGGCGCTGTTTATGCGGCAATCGAAAAGGATGTCGAGTTCGGAAATTACTTAATTCTGAGTCACGACCAGGGTAAAATGACAAGTGTATATGCTCACCTTTCTAAGATATTTGTAGACAGATATCAATACGTAAAAAAAGGTGATGTAATAGGCCTCGTAGGCCAGACGGGAAAGGCGACCGGTCCTCATCTTCATTTTGAAATAAGACAGGGCGGAAAGGCCGAAGACCCGCGGAATAAACTGAATATTAAAGAGTAATGAAAAAGCTGACTTGCGCTAAAACAATTCTGATTTCTCTCCTTACTGCCTGCTGGAGCCTTAGTCCTCTGGCTGCAGAAAGCTTTCGCGTAAGCAAAGTTCATGAGATTTCTGTTACCCAGACAGCTGAATCTGAAGACACTGCAAAGCTTGGTATAAACGAAGCCCTTGCCATTACCCTCCCCGCAGACCAGACCTTTATAGAAGGACTTGAACTTAAATTTGATATTCCCGAAGCAGTTGCATCCTGGATGGATTCTGTAGCCTGTTCTGTATATGCAAACATCAGCCCTACACCAAAGGCTTCGCAGATTGACTATAGCGGTACCAGAGCCTATGTAAAAACCTTACCTGGTAAACTTTCCTGGGTTCTGCAGATTCCACTTAAGAAAGACAATTCCATAAAATCAAATAACTATACAACAAAAGTAGATACTGTAATAAGCCCGTCTAAAAATGTAATTTTTGTACGTTTGCAGCCGGTTATGAAAGGCGTTCCGGAAGAAACACTCAATGCAATTATTCCAATTACAGTAAAGCCGATTCTTATGAACAAAGGCCAGCTTGTCTTTAAGCTTCTTCCTCCGGAAAAAAAACTTGAGCCATGTACTATTTTTGTAGATGACCAGATGCTTTCTGATTCAGACAATCAGAAGGTACTGCTGGATACAGGCATTCATAATATTTCGATTATTTCTGAAGCTTACCGCAACGAAGTACGTACTGTCCGCATTGACCGTGCAAAAACCACAGAGCTCTTTGTAGAAATGAAGAGTCTTGAACCTACCCTGCTTATTACTGCACCGGAAGGTACTGAAGTTACTCTGGATGATGTAAAATGCACAAGCTTCGGCAAAGAATTTGTAATTTCCGAAGGTGAACATAAAATCAAATTCCATATCGGGGATTATGAAATTGTGCGTTCTATTACTGCAAATAAGGGCAAAACCTACACCGCAAACTTCTCTCTGGATCTGGACATTACTGAAAATTAAAAATATTTTTCATTTAGATTAAAGATTTCGGGTACTGGGGTCGATAATAAATATATCGGGAACATTTTCCCCTCCCACCCATGTTCCCGATATGCCTGATGGGCATGGCTCGGATCTATTCCGAGCCTTTTTTATTTTAAATCATTATCCCGCCCCCCCCCAGTGAAAAAGAGTCCCAGCCAACGGGGTGATGTTGTCTGGGACTCTTTTTCACTGGGGTGCTGGTCAAGTGTTTTGTAAAAAAGGCTCGTACTCTCTTTACACGGTGGTTGAGTAGATCGAAGACCGTATCGAAACCACCGTTGCTACTAAGAAAGCGAAACTATTCACTTTTTTGATGATTTCTACTATAATATGCAGAATATGACAAAGATTAAAAAATCTGGAATTGTGATCATCTCGCTGTTCTTTTTGGGCTCTCTTCTTCTTGGTGCTCTTTTGGGATGGTCTGTTTCTGAAACCCGCAATATAATTAATTCTGAATATATAACTGATTTTGATACTGCGCTTCCTACCAAACTTCTTGATATTAATGGTGAAATAATTACTGAATTCGCTTCTGATGAAAAGCGCGAAATTATTGCATACAACAATCTTCCACAGCAGATGATTGATGCCCTTATTACCCGAGAGGATAACGTATTCTTTTCTCATGCAGGCTTTAATCTTAAGGCTATTATGCGAGGCGTTGTTGGTGTTATTACCCGCCGTTCACTTGGTGGCGGTTCTACACTCACACAGCAGATTGCCGGAACACTCTACTGCGACCGTACAGATAAATCTGTTTTACGAAAGCTTAAGGAATTGTGGTGGGCCATTCAGATGGAACGCCGTTATTCTAAAAACGAAATACTTGAGCTCTATCTTAATAAAATCTATTTTGGTGGCGGTACATACGGTGTAAACGCTGCTTCAAAATATTACTTTGGCCATGATGCTACAGAAATCACCCCTGCAGAGGCTGCCATTCTTGTAATTCAGCTTTCTAACCCGGCTTTCTACAATCCTTTTGATCATCCTAACCGGGCCATGGACCGCCAGAAATACGTTCTTGCTTCCATGGTTGACGCAGGCTTCCTTACTCAGGAAGAAGCAGATGAATCTTTTGAAAATTACTGGGCAAACTTTGACTACACACGAACTTCAACCTCAGCTTACATGATGCGTGATGATAAGGCTCCCTGGTTCAGTGAGTTTGTACGCCGCGAGCTTTCAAGCATGATTTACGGTTCTGATGATATTTACACATCAGGCTTTACAGTAAATACAACCCTCAACCTTGCTCACCAGCAGATTGCCCAGGATGTAATGATTAAATATATTGAAGATGCAAACAAACGCTACAAGCGTGAGCACTCTTCTAAAACAGGTGTTGCAACAAATGTCTTTGTTCCTATGACAGAAATGCTGGCCCTTCTTTTTGATATTCCGGAATTAAAGGTAAGTGAGCAGAGAACTGAAATTGTTGCAAACAATACTTACATTAATAAAATCAATCCTGTTCTTGATGCAATTTCCCTTATGACAGGAACAGAAAAACTCAAGGTAAATATCGTAAACCGTGCAACTGCACTTGCAAAACAGAATGAAGAAAAAACAACCATTGAAGGTACAATGGTTGCCCTCGACCATTCAAACGGTTATATCGATGCACTTGTAGGCGGAAGTAAGTTTGATTCTGACAATCAGTTTATAAGAGCTACTCAGGCAAAGGTTCAGCCGGGTTCTACTTTTAAGCCGCTTTACTACTCTGCTGCAATCGACTCACGAAAGTTTACTCCTACAACTCAGATTTCCGACTCCATGGTTGTATTCCATACTGCAGATGGTAAGCCTTATATTCCACTTAACTTCCGTGGTGAATGGGAAGGTAATGTTTCTGTATGGTATGCCCTTACCCGTTCTATGAACGTTCCGTCTCTTAAGATTCTCGACGGTATTGGTTTTGAGGCTGCTATTGACCGTGCATCCAAGCTTCTTGGAATTCCTCAGGATGAGCTCGAAAGCCGCAGCTTCCTGCCTGTATATCCGCTTGGTCTTGGTGTTTGTTCCGTACGTCCAATTGAAATGGCCCGTGCTTATGCAATTTTTGCAAACGGTGGTAAAGAAATTACACCAATGGCAATCCGCACTGTAGAAGATAAAAACGGAAACGTAATTTTGAATCCTGAACTTGATATCAGAAAGGCTCAGGCTGCCAAGGGTGAAAAGATTCAGGTTATTTCTCCTCAGACTTCATTTGTAATGATTAAGCTGCTTGAGCAGACTGTAAATAACGGCGGTACCCTGGGTGCCCAGAAGTGGCACTTTGATTATCGTGATGCAAACGGCAAACGTTATACAATGCCTGCCGGAGGTAAAACCGGTACTACCCAGAACTGGGCCGATGCCTGGACCTGTGGTATTACACCTTACTACGCTGCTGCCTTCTGGTTTGGATTTGATAAGCCTGGCCAGTCGCTTGGTCTTAATATTACTGGTGCAACTCTTGCAGGTTTTGCCTGGGGTGAATATTTTGATAAGGTTCACGCAGATCTTCCATATAAAAACTGGATTAAACCTCTGGAGGGTGTAATTGAATGTACGGTTTGTGCAGACAGCGGTATGATTCTTACAGAGTCCTGCGAGCACTCAACTACCCAGTGGTATCTGGAAGGAACTCAACCTACAGAAATCTGTCCTATTCACTCAAGTACTTCGAACTCTGTAATTTCTATCATTCGTCTTGAAAAAGAAATGTATAAATCAGGCCAGAGAATGTCTTTTGATTTTGATACTACACCGCTTAGCTTTGACCTTAATGCTCCTCTTACAGGCAGCTTCAGCGACGAAGACGATGAAGAAGATGAGGAATTTATAGATAATTCAGCATCTAAGTTTGACTACAATGCACTTATGGAGTAGACTAAAACTGTGTTAGTACAAATCAAAGACATCAAGATTAAAAAGCGGGTTCGTAAAGACCTGGGTAATCTTGAAGACTTGAAAGACAGTATGAAAATCTACGGACTTATGAATCCGATTACCCTCAACAGTAAGTATGAGCTGATTGCGGGTGAACGCCGTTTACAGTCTGCAATTCAGCTGGGCTGGACAAGCATCAACGCTAACATAGTAGATAACCTCACAGAAGTAGAACAGCTGGAAATGGAAATTGAAGAAAACAACCAGCGCAAAGAATTTACAGACGCCGAACTTATGGAAGGCTACAAGAGACTTCAGCGACTCCGTAATCCAAACATCTTCTACCGGATCTACCTCTTCTTCAAGCATCTTTTTGAAAAGATTGCCGACTTCTTCCGTAACAGATAATTCTCAGGAAAACTCAAATGTCGTATATAAAAAAAATCACAGCAATTACAGCAGTTTTCATAATGCTTGTTTCAGGCCTTTCTGCAACCGGAGCCGGAATTCAAATTGGTGGAAATCCGGGTATATTTATAAATGAGGATTCTGCAAAGCTGGAAAAATTTTCTGCAACAATCACCGGCACTATGCGGCTTAGCCGCCTGCCCCTAGCCTTTGGTTTTGGTTTCGAAGCAGGCTCTTATTTTTCAGATTTTTCTTACGGCCTTACTGGTTTTGCTGATTATTATGCAATAGACATTCAGCTTAAAAACACCTGGAGTTTCTTCTCTGGTTTTGGAGCCCAGGCAAGCATTCTTACTTCAGATTTTTCAGACTGGACTTTTATTGCGGGGCCAAGATTTTTCCTTGGTGCCAACCGTACTTTTTATGATAATTATCTGGAACTTTTTGCCCAGCAGAATATTGTGCCGTCTTTTTCAAAGGAAGCTTTCTTTCTCAGCCTGCCTTTAGAAGCCGGCATTAGAATGCATTTTTAATATAAGCAATTGTTTCCAGAGTATTTTCTTTAAGCATCCATGGAGCATTTAAAATCAGCATACCACTGCCGTAAAGACGCGGCGGATTTTTTCCTTCGCTGGCTCTGAACTCTTCCAGAGAAACTTCCTTATGTTCATTTTTATCAAATACCTGCAGCTGCAAATCCGCTATTTCAATATTAGGATTTTGTGAGCGGGCCTGGTTTGTAATCTGATTTATCATACCCTCAATTTCACTTTGGCGGTGAGCAAGCAGAGGATACCAGAGCATTATAATTCCGTTACTCCATTTTTTATGAACTGCACAGATTGTATCGGCTGCCATTGTATAATCACTGGCCTCTTCGTAACTCGGGTCAATTAAAGCCGCTCCCCTCTTTGTTGCAGGCGGAGTAAGGGCCTTTAACATTTCCCAGCCGTTACGATTATGAATCTGAATTTCCGGCTGCCCGTCTTCGCCCTTTTTCATATTATGGCGTAGATTTTCAATTTCCTGAGAATGAAGCTCCGAAAGAATAAGAGTATCCTGCTTGCGCATAAAGCTGCGTTCAATCTCTGGTGAACCCGGGTATAAAGAATCTTTAAGATATTTCTGCACAAAAGTAACATAGTCAGCAAAAGCCTGGGGCATATCAGCTTTATCTGCAAACTGTACAATTCCTTTTGTGGCCTCTCCAGTTTTCAAACTGCGGTTATCCTTCAGGTCATAAAGGCCGCTGGCAGCGTGTGTATCGAAAAAAGTATAAGGTTTTTCTTTTTTATTCAGAGCTTCGAGTACCTGAATTAAGACAGAATGTTTTAATAAGTCTGCATGATTTCCTGCGTGAAAAATGTGCTGATATGAAAGCATAGGAGTATATTATCATAAAATGGATTGCTTCGCTACGCTCGCAATAACATAGCCTGCGTCATTGCGAGGAGCGCAGCGACGTGGCAATCCATACATAATTTTCTTGCCCTTATTGAAAATCATTATTATTTTTTAAAAGAAGGTGATGCGTATGAATTACGAAAACTTTACTATTAAAACACAGGAAGCCATTCAGGAGGCTTCTTCAATTGCCAACAAAAACGATAACTCAGAAATAGGAACCGAACACATTCTTCAGGCCCTGCTCGAACAGCAGGACGGACTTATTGCCCCTGTAATTGAACGTGTAGGCGTTTCTGCAATAGAACTTACGAAAAAGGTCCGCGAGCTTGTAGCTTCTAATCCAAAGGTTTCCGGCGCTGCACAGGTATACTTTTCTCCGGTAATGCAGAAGGTGCTTGCCAAGGCAGAAAACGAAATGACTGCCCTTCACGACCAGTATCTCTCAACAGAGCATATTCTTCTTGCAATGACAGAATGCGATGACCGAACCGGAGACCTTCTCCGCAAATATGGAATTAATCATAACTCAGTTTTTGAAGCCTTAAAATCAGTTCGCGGAAACCAGACAGTTGATAGCAACGACCCTGAGGCTAAAACCCGCAGTCTTGAAAAATACTGCCGCGACCTCACAGCCGCTGCCCGCCAGGATAAGATTGACCCTGTAATCGGCCGTGATGAAGAAATCCGCCGTGTAATGCAGGTACTCTGCCGCCGTACAAAAAATAATCCGGTAATTATCGGTGAACCGGGTGTTGGAAAAACAGCCATTGTAGAAGGGCTTGCCCGCCGTATAGCAAGCGGAGATGTTCCGGAAAGCCTTAAAAACAAGAGGCTTCTCGCCCTGGATTTGGGAAGTCTTGTTGCCGGTGCAAAGTTCCGCGGAGAATTTGAAGAGAGACTTAAGGCCCTCATTACAGAAGTAACAAAGAGCGAAGGCCAGATTATCCTCTTTATTGATGAACTTCATACCCTTGTGGGAGCCGGTGCAAGTGAAGGCAGCATGGACGCTTCTAACCTTTTGAAGCCTGCTCTGGCTCGAGGAGAACTCCGTGCCATTGGTGCAACAACACTTGATGAGTACCGTAAGTATATTGAAAAGGATGCCGCCCTTGAACGCCGCTTCCAGCAGGTATACTGTGCTGAGCCAAGCGTAGAAGACACAATTGCAATTCTTCGAGGCCTGCGTGAAAAATACGAGATTCATCATGGAGTTAGAATTGAAGATGAAGCTCTTGTTGCAGCCGCTACCCTTTCTAACAGATATATCACTTCCCGCTTTATGCCGGATAAGGCAATTGACCTTGTAGACGAAGCCGCAAGCCGCCTTAAAATGGAAATAGAAAGCCAGCCGACAGAACTGGACCAGGTTGAACGCAAAATGCTGCAGCTGCAGATTGAAAAGCAGTCTCTCAGTAAGGAAGATGATGAAGCAAGCAAGGAACGTCTTGAAAAGCTGGAAAAAGAGCTGGCAGAAATCACAAGCAAGCGCGACGCTATGAAGCTTCAGTGGCAGAACGAAAAGGAAAGCATAGACAAGAGCCGCAAAATCAAAGAGCAGCTGGAGCAGGCCCGCTTTGAAGAAGAAAAGAATACCCGTGAGGGTAACCTTGAAAAGGCTGCAGAAATCAAATACGGCACAATTCCAGCCCTGCAGAAAGAACTGGACGCAGCCCTTGCCGCAGAAAAGGAAAGAGCAGAAGGAGGCCGTGATTCCCTGCTCCGCCAGTCTGTAACCGAAGAAGATATTGCAAAGGTTGTTTCTGCCTGGACCGGTATTCCGGTTGCAAAAATGATGACCGGAGAAAAACAGAAATATCTGGAGCTGGAAAAGGTTTTGCATAAAAGAGTTGTAGGCCAGGACGAGGCGGTAAATGTTGTAAGCGATGCAATCAGACGTAACCGCAGCGGCCTTAACGACCCTAACCGTCCGCTTGGTAGTTTTATGTTTATTGGACCTACAGGTGTTGGTAAAACTGAACTTGCAAAAACTCTTGCAGACTTCCTCTTCAACGATGAAAAGGCCCTCACCCGAATTGATATGTCCGAGTACATGGAAAAGTTCAGTGTGACCCGTCTTATTGGAGCGCCTCCGGGATACGTTGGTTACGATGAAGGCGGCCAGCTTACAGAGGCAGTTCGCCGCAGACCATACAGCGTTATCCTTTTTGATGAGGTTGAAAAAGCACACCCGGATGTTTTCAATGTTCTGCTGCAGGTGCTCGATGACGGCCGCCTTACAGACGGACAGGGCCGCGTAGTAGACTTTAAGAACACCATCATCATAATGACAAGTAACCTTGGAAGCGATTTGATTCTGGAAGCAGATACTGCTGAAAAGCAGGCAGCCCTGCATGATCAGCTCAATGGCTTGCTGCGCCAGACCTTCCGTCCTGAGTTCTTGAACCGTATTGATGAAATAGTAATGTTCCAGCAGCTTGGAAAAGAGCACATTGCTTCCATTATCAAACTGCAACTTGAACGTGTACAGGCCCGCCTTGCAGACCGCAAAATCACTCTGGACTTTGATCAGTCTGCTATGGACTTCCTCTGCGACAAGGGCTACGACCCGACAATGGGTGCAAGACCTGTAAAGAGAGCTATTCAGAATTATGTGGAAAATACACTGGCAAGGGAATTACTTGCAGGAACAGTATTGGATGGAGAAACTATAAAAGTTCGCTCTGAAAATGGAAAATTGATTTTCACGAAATAGTGGTTTCGATACGTCACTTCGTGATTACTCAACCACCGGTGGTTGAGTGCTTCGCGAAGCGAAGTGTATCGAAACCACCGGTCACGGAGTATTAGAACTCGCCCTCTTCAATGTGACCGAACTCGCAGAAAACCTTTGCAAGGGTTGCGTGTTCAATCTGCTCAAGGGTGTTTCCAATATGCTTGTAGAGCTTAATTTCACCCGTACCAGTTCCGCCTTCCAGAAGGTTGAGAACCTTTCTCTGGCCTTCCGGAAGTTCAATACTGCGGTTATTTAATTCGCGGATTTTGCAGAAGACATCAATATCAATTACCCATTCCTTACTGTTAAGGCTGGTGCTCCAGTGTAAAAGATTTTCTTCCGGATTTTCATTTTCCGGCATCTGGGCACAGTCCCATACAACAGAGAACTGACGTTTTGAACCGTCTGCACAAAGTTCAATATCAATATCTTCGAATTTACCAATAAAGGAAACTCTTTCATCAAAAATACCGTTTACCGCAAATGATGATTCAAAAAGAGTTTTACCTGAAATTACACTTGTAAGATTTGCAGAAGAAAGATGGAAGTAAGGTTCCGGAACACCCTTTCCCCAGAAACGTTCAGAATAGCCGCAGCAGCGCTTTGGATCAATTGCATACTCAGTACCGTCAAAATGAATGGTACCAGAAAAGACTGTCTGAAGACCAAAAGGGAACCATCTGAGTAAATCAGATTTATAACCGTTTTTATAGTCTCTCTGAACAGTATAGTTGATTTCCCATTTTGCATAACCGGCATCGCAAAGCAGCTCCGGATGAGCGGCCTTTTCTTCTTCCGGTACATTTATAAAACCGCCTATTTTGTTTTCGTTGAAATATTTATTGTCGACTATGATTTCGAAAGGTTTATTACTGAATTTAACAAGTTTGACAGGATAGTAAGAACAAAGCTGTTTTCCTTCAACACCGAAAGTACCGACACGCACAGCACAATAAGAAGGCTGAACAATTGCTTCAGTTGAAATATTTTTTGCAGAATCTGTACCGGCCAGTGCATACTGAAGGTCTTCTGCAGAAATCTTTACGCGAGGCTTAAAACCAAGCTGGACAAGATCGTTTGATGCCCATGGATTGAGCATTTCAAACTCAATATAGAACATCTGTTCTGCACCAGAGGATGTATTTACTCCGTTGAAAATAAAACGCCAGTTGTTAATCCCGACCTTTTTTTTAGCCCCGTTTAATCCGAATTTATAATCATTTGATATCTTTGTATTCGACTTCATGCTAACAAAACCTTTTAGATTATTGGGTCAAGCCCTTCGACAAGCTCAGGAACCACCCGATAATGACATGTTTATACTTATATTGTCGGAATTTAGAAAAAAAACTTAATGCACAAACAATAAAAAAAGCCGTCTGCAGCCCTAAAGGCTCAAAACGGCATTCCCTATAAAATCTAATACTTTTTTCTTATTAAACTGATTTTGCAGACTTATTTAAAGAGTTTATCGATTGTCTTGTCGAGTTCTTTCTGTTCTTCCGGAAAGTTGTCGTTCAAATACTCAAAACACTCTACTGCTGCACGCTGTGCATGCTCATACCAGATTTCATACAGTTCGTTTTTAAGGTCTCCGCCAGGAAAAGGGGCACCCTGAACGTCAGAAACAAGGTCTCTAAGCATCTTTATGCACTGTTTAGTCTTTTTATCCATAAATTATTCTCCATATATACGGATATCAATAGAAAAATTATAACGGAATTTTGATAATATTTCCACCTTTTTTTTCTGATTTTTCTGTTATATCTGATTTACTGCAGAAAACAGCTTTTGAACATTTTTTTACGGCAGCCTCATACAGTCTGTCTGCAGCCTTTTCTACATCCTCTTCTGTAACCTCAAGAATGTTATCTACCCTCTTCTGCTTAAAGGACTGTGGATTACCATAGAGCATTCCTTCAAAACTGCGGGCACCACGGTCTTTAGGACAGGCAGGAACTATAGCATTACCGTAAGAAGAAACAATGGTCTTTTCAACTTCTTCCTTAGGAATTGGAGTTGAACAAAGTTCTTTAAGGGAATCAAGATAAACCTGAAGCGATTTTTCCGGAGTCGGGTCCCGGTAAGTTGTCATAACTGCAGACTTTTCAATACTATCTATCCAGCAGCTGGCACCATAAGCACCACCTGTTGTTCTGATTTTATCCCACAAGGTATGACTCGAAACCCAGGAAGCAAAAATATTTTCTGCAGCCGCTTCTTTTGTAAGATAATCAGAAGCAGGAGTAATTGCGGCGGCGTAACCAGTCTGACCTGAAACTTTCAGGAACTGAAGTTTATCTGATGCAGCCTCATCATACTGACTGATGTATGGCTTAAGTTCTTCCATTGTATAATTGTGAACAGGAAGAAGTTTTGTAAGCCCTGCTTTTTTTGCAAAGCCTTCAAGAAGAGGATGAAGCTTTTTAAGAGACTCTTCATCTGCAGTTATATGAATGATTCCGCCGGCCTTTAAGCATTCCCTGTACATATATGCAAAGGTTTCCAGCAGTTTTTTAGAATCGTGCTTTTTGAAATTTGCAACAGTATTAAGCTGGCTCACACCCCACATTATCTCATTCAGGGCAAGATTCGGGCTCCAGGCAGCACGGGCACGCTTTTGTGCATACTCGCGGCCGTTAGAAATCAAGCCGTTTTTCTTTTCTGCTTTAAGTTCGCCGATTAAGGTCTCAAGGTGTTTATGGTCTTCAAAGTCCATTTTGGTAATAATTTCTGCAAGCATGTCGAGAGCTTCTTCCGCCTTCTCGCTAAGCGCCTTACAAATAAGGCCAATCCAGTTACGGCCGCAGAAATTAAAATCACGGTATTTATCGACCTCTGCCTGGCATTGAGGAACTGAAGGAACAGAACCGCACAAGGTTCTTCCCCAGATGTCGCCCATTATACAGGATGATTCAGCCGTACACTTATCCCAGCCCTTTCCGCTCCAGCCAAGGTTTGTTATTACATCAGCCAGGAAAGGCACATATTGCAGGTACTGTGGCTGCAAATGGTCAAATGGGAATAATACATCAATATAAAAAATACCGTTTGTTTCTTCTTTGCTGACAAAAAGAGGTATGTCGCTGCCATCTGCACCCTTTACAAATTCCAGGTCAGTCTTTGGCATGTCTATGTGACGGTCTAACTCGCTGATTTTTGTAGTCGGGATACAGGCAGTTTCTTCGGCCGTCTCAATATGCTGCTGGTAAGTGTGAAGCTCATCCAGGTCTTTTTTAAGCTGCCCGCGGTCCAGATTTTTTTCCAGCTTTGCAACAAGGGCAGTTTCAGCTTCTTCGCGTTCCTTAAAATATTTATCAGAAGGTTCAGAAATAAAACGTACCTTAACTGCTTCCGGATCCAGAAAATATTTTTTGATAAGTTTCTTTGTATAATCCGGATCTGCCTTCAAAGCAGCCTTTACCTTTTCAAAAGAAGATATTGGCGTTAGTTGAGACGAACAAGGATCCCCGTTAGACCAGCCCTTAAGAGCCTTTTCCATAATCTGGATGGAGAAAGGTCCCCAGTAGCGGTTCACTTCTCTGAGCGCAAAATCTATGCCCATTACGGCCGAATCTATATCGTCTTGCGACACTCCTTTTTCATAGATGTCCTGCAGAGTTTTTTCTACCAGGCTGAAAACTTTTTCCTCATCCCCCTTTTTTACGCCCCAGAGGCCCGCTGTATAAAACTCTTCTTTAAACTGACCGAAGCTCTGGAACTGAACGTCATCACCAAGCTTTGAGTCTTTGAGGGCACGGGCAAGCGGCGAAGAATCGTTACCGCAAAGTGCTTCGCTCAAAAAGTATTTTTCCATATTGGCAAAGCCAGAGTACCAGTTGAGGGTAACAAGGCTTCCGGTAGAGCCTGTTTCAGGTGCATAAGTTTTTATTGATGTTGACTCTTTTAAGAAGTTGAGTTTCTGTAAATCCCGGATTTCTGCTTTCATAACAGGATTTTTTGAAGTGACATCAATATTGCAGATTACGCCACCTTCCCTGCAGTCATATTTTTTTATAAGACGACCGATAAAACGCTGGTCAATAAAATCAAGCTGCTGATCTGTCGGAATATCGCCATACAAAAATAAAATACAGTTATCAGGGCTGTAGAACTTCTGATGGAAATCACAAAATTCTTCATAAGTAAGTTCCGGAATATGAAGAGGATCTCCACCTGAATCAAAGGCAGGATAGCTGTCGGGGTACATGGCGCTTATGAGGTCACTAAAGGCTATTGGCTGAAAGGAAGAATAATTTCCCTTCATCTCGTTATAAACAACACCCTGAATACTGAGCTTTCCCTTTTCGTCCATCTCAAGCCGGTGGCCTTCCTGAATGAAGGTTGCGTGGTCAAGTTTTGGAAAGAAAACAGCGTCTCCGTAAACATCCATCATATTAAAGTAGTCTGCACGGACAACAGAGGCGCCAGGGTAAACGGTTTTATCCGGATATGTGAGAGCGTTCAAAAAAGTATTAAGGCTGGTAGAAGCCAGAGTGATAAAAGGTTCTTTCAGCGGATACTTTTCGCTGCCACAGAGAACCGAATGCTCCATAATGTGAGCCACACCACGCGAAGTTTTGTCCAGAGTTCGAAAGGCGTAGGCAAAGAGATTTTCCTTGTCATCCTTGATTATATGATAAACCTCAAGACCGGTGATTTTATGGCGGAGGTAAACGCCTGTAGCCTTGTAGTCCGGTAGGTCGTCTATTGAAATAAGAACATAGTCCTTATAGGACTTTCCGATATTTGTTGAGTCTGTAAAATTAAACATGTAAATCCTCTTAACATGTGGTTTCGATACGGTGCTTCGCACCTACTCAACCACCGGTGGTTGAGTGCCCGCGGATGCGGGTGTCGTCTCCGGTGGTTGAGTGCCCGCGGATGCGGGCGTATCGAAACCACCATTACACGAACACGTCGTCGTTTCTGTCTTGTATAATTAAGTGGCCCTCTTCGAAGGCACGACGAAGCTTGCTGAAAAACTCCGACGTTATGCGTTCGCAGTCTGAGCGGCGCATTGGTTTTAATATATCTTCCTGGGCTCGAACCTCTGCACGGCGCCCCGCAGAAATATTGCTTAAGATTTTTTCGCGGAAGTCATCCGGCTTGGCGGCAATCAGATAGGCAATGTCTGTCTCAGACATTTCACGCAGCTTTTCCTGAACAAAGCGGTCGTCCGACTTTACAACATCGTCCATTGTAAAAAGGCGGCTGCGCAAATCCTGACCGAGGTCCGGGTCATCTTCACTCAGATAAGTAAGAATATCGTTCTCAGCACCTACGTCCATCTTTTTAAGAATCTGGGCAAGAGCATTACGTCCGTCAATATTTTCCGCTTTTTCAACCGTCTGGTTAAGAGACTTTTCGTGCATAGCCTGATCTACACGGCGAAGCACATCCGGGCTAATAGGCTCCATTTTTGCAAGTCTCATTACGACTTCCTTTTTTTCTTCTGGAGTCATCAGATTGATTATTTTGGCAGCTTTTTTTGGATCCAGATGAGAAAGCACCATGCTCTGCACACCGGGATTTTCATCTTTTATAAGAAGATATACGCGCTCGTTGTCTGCATCTTTAAGATAATTGAATGGAACTTTACCTTCGAGCGGCATTGCCTTTTTGAGCAGTTCGTCTGCCCTCTTTTTTCCATAGGCCTTTTCGAGCATTTCGCGGGCAGTATCAACTCCGCCCTGCTCGCGGGCCTTGTTTAAAAGTCCGTTAAATTCTTCAAGAATTACAGCCGCTTCTTCCTTGCTTACAGTTCGGATAGAAGCAATTTCCGGAATTATCTTTTCTATCTGAGTTTCAGAAAGATGAGGAAGAATTTTTGCCGCTTCATCTTCACCTATAAGCAGAAGAAACTTTGCAACACGGCGGTAAACGGAATCGCTGCCGTCTGGCGCAGTCTTTTCGACAGGAACTTTGAGAAGACCGCCTGTTTTTAAAAAGGAAACAGAGTTTTCCAGTTCCTGAGAAGATGAAGGTGTATTTTCTGTTTTATCTTTAGCTTTTATATCTTCAGAAGAACTTGCGGGAGCAGAAGCATTTGTCTTATTTTCAGACTTGCTGCCTGCTCCGTAAGCTTTGGCGCGAAAATCATTTATATTCATATTATGATTTTACTGCTCGTTTTTAGCAGCGTCTTCTTTTTTAGCTTCTTTTTTATCTTTGATGTCTGCAGCACCAATGAAAAGGCAGATTAAGCCGATTAAAGCTGCAAGAACAGGAGCCCCACCCTTCAAAAATGCAATTACCTCAGCGCCCCAGGCCAGTGGCCCCATAGGCAAAACTGCAAAAACAGTAAAAGCAATAAAAACTAAACCAAGAATTATTGAAACCATATTTTTTACTCCTATTTTAAAGCATAATCAAAAAAGCAATACTTTGCAAGAAAAATCAACTTTTTTCACTTTTTTTTCAGAAAAACTTCCTAAAATTACATATCAAGGCAATATTATATATAAGGAGATATTATGGCAAATGAAATAATGATTAACAATGAAAATGACTTGCGTTCAAAGATTTATACGATTCGAGGAGTAAAGGTTATGCTGGATTTTGATCTGGCAGAAATTTATGGATATGAAACCAAAATGTTTAACCGCCAGGTGAAAAATAATATTGAACGGTTTGATAATGATTTCCGCTTTCAATTAACTCAGGAAGAATTCGATGGGATAAACTTGAGGTGCAATTTTTGCACCTCAAGTTCTGAAAAAATAAATCAAGATTCTCAAGGCTGGGGCGGAAAAAGATATTTACCTTATGCATTTACCGAGCAAGGTATTTATATGTTAATGACAGTTTTACGAGGAGAACTTGCTATACAACAAAGTAAAGCTCTGATTCGCATCTTCAAACAAATGAAAGACATTATTGTTCAAAGTCAGAATATTCTTTCCAGTCCTGAACTTGTAAAACTTTCTTTACAGACAACAGAAAACACAAAAGAAATACAAGGTATCAAAAGGACTCTATCTGAAAAAATGGTAACTAAAGATGATTTATCGAGAGTAATGAAAGATTTTACAGATCCAAAAATAAAGCGTGATTACCTCTTTTTTAACGGTGAGACTGTAGAAGCCGATATTGCTTATTCGACAATTTATTCTTCCGCAAAAAAATCTGTTTATGTAGTTGATAATTATATTAGTTTGAAAACTCTTGTTTTACTTAAATCTGTAAAATCGCATGTTCATGTAATAATTTTTAGTGATAATGTAGGTAAAACTCTGCATAAAACAGAGTTTTCAGACTTCCAGAAAGAGTATCAAAATATTCATATTGCTTTAAGAATTACTAATGGTATTTATCACGACAGATATATTTTTGTAGATTACGGAACTAAAACCGAAAAGATTTATCACTGTGGTGGCTCTTCAAAAGATGGAGGAAGCAGAATTATGTCCATTTCTCAGGTTGAAGACACTGCAGTTTATCAGAAAATTGCTGCGGACTTATTAAAAAATCCAGCATTGGTTTTGTAATTATACACGGATTCTAAAAAGATAAAGTTCTCTCTATATTAGAACTCGCGAATAATACAAGCGTGATTAGCAGTTTCTTTACTTAATTTCATCAGTCTTTTTTGATTAAACGTCATTGCTAATGCACAAGAAGCCGCATCACTACACTGTGATGAGGACCAATATGCATAATTTCCAAATTGCATACCACCTAGACTTTCAATTGCTGTATTCATAGCGAAGATATCTGCAGCTTCGCGTATTTGAATCAATTCTGCAAAACTTGGAAGATACCATCCAGTTTTAAATGGAGAAGAATCAGGTATACGACTAGTTGATTCTCCAGGTAATCTCACTGCTGAATAAGTATTTAACGCTGAAATTAGAGGATAATTCTCTAAACCTTGTCTTACAGTTACTAAAGTTCCCACTAAGCCTGTATCATCATATGAAATTTCTTCCAATTTATTTGCTATCTGTAATAAATTATCACTACCATTTTTATCCAAAGAAGTGTCAACTATATCAAATGTATAAGGATATTCAGTTTGCTCTGGCTGGCATTGGATTGTATCTATATTTACATCATGTGCATTTGCTGTTTCAACACACCATACCAAATTTTCCGATTGTATAAGCCCTACTCCAAGAGTACGCTCTGTAACATTATCATTACTACACTCAGTTCCCTTATAGAAAATCAGGGCAATAGCAGAAGTTTTCAATGCAGCTTTACCATCATCATCAAGAGCAGCAAAGTCTGAATAAGCCATTGCAGAACCATCATTAAAGATAATATCACCAACAGCTTTTGCTTCTGAAGGTGCTTTACTTCCAATTATAGCCGCTTTAAGTAAGCCTGTGTTTGAAATTGAATAATTATGCCCAGCCTCATCAGGTCCTGTTGTAAATTTTTCATATTCAACGGAAAGGTCTGCGGTTGAGCCTGTTGCAAGGGCAATCATTGGACGATTGTTTGTATAGGCGGCAGGAGTGAGTTTTATTTTATCTGTTGAATCATGATATACAAGCGGTGAACTAAGTTTGATATGAAACTTAGTTACACCGTCTCCACTATCGTAAAGATATATATCATTTTTTTCATCTGTTCCGGCTGGGATATAAGCATCTTTTCCAAGAGTGAAATCTTTGAAGCTTGCAATTGCACCACCGCCACAATTTTCTGTTCCTGTTATATAGTTTCCGCTTATTTCACCACCAGAAACAGTCAGTTTAGAAGCGTTATAAATGCCTCCGCCAAAACATTCCGCAGTATTACCTGTTATAGTACCACCGGTTATTTCGAGAGAAGGAATTACATTAGGTGTTACAGAGGTATCTGCACCATTAACATAAATTGCCCCCCCGTTTCCGCCGTCTCCTTCTGGATTTTTTATTGCGGAGTTTCCGGTAATACTTCCGCCATTAATATTAAGGCTGCCGTTATTATAAATTGCACCCCCGCGTATCGCTGTATGGCCAGAAATAGTACCTTCAGTCATATTTACAGTTCCATTATTATAAATAGCACGGCTTCCATTATCGCTTATAAGGCCATCATTGAAATTGAATTCAGCACCTTTTCTTACAAAAATTGCGCCTGAATCTGCGAGTTGCGAAATGTTTTGACTTATTCCCCCTCCGGTCATTGTAACGCTACCACTGAAAATATAAAGGCCTTCTCCGGTCCCTGCAGTATCTCCAGAGATTACATTTATTGTTATATTTGTAGATATTATTTGTACATTTCCTGAAGAATAAATAGCACCACCGTTACGTGTAGCTTCATTATCTTTAATAATACAATTATCAATTATGAGCTTTCCAGTTCCGTTGTAATAAAGTCCGGCACCATCCTCTGCTTTACCATCGGAAATTGTAAGATTTTTTATCGTTACTTTTTTTGAAGTAGAAATTGTCAGGGCTCTGAACCGGTCGTTACCACTGATTCCATCTGCATTTACAGCTGTAAGCCCCATCAAAGTCAGAGAGTTCATTTTGTTATCGAAAGAAGAAGATATTGTATAGCCGGCAGTAGCAGCTGCATCCGGAAAAACCAAATCACTTATATGGATTTTATAATCGTTTTCGGGCAGCCCGTAATTTTCTATTTGAGTAAGAGCCCTTTCTAAAGTTGCAAAAGGAGCATTGTGAGATCCGTCGTTTGTATCGGCTGGAGTTGCAGCACCAGTTGCCCCGCTTGGACCAACATAAAAGTTAGTTGCAAGAAATTGTTTTATATTATTTTCTGTAAGAACAAAAGTGCCGTCGCTCAGAATTGGTGAAGCCGAGCTGCTTGCGGCAGCATCTTTCCATTTTGTTGTTTTTAGGCCGTAGAAAACATTTATAGACTGAAATGTTTGAAAAATGAGATCTGTTTTGGCAGAGTCTTTATAAAAGTTCAGTCTGATTTTGTAAACGCCGCTATTTAGTTTGAATACTTCGGAAGCCCCTGTTCTAATTAAAACACTTCCGTTTATATCGCCTGAACCGGGAGTTATTTCAGTAGAAATATATGCCCAGTCTGCACTATTTGAACTTATGCAGGAAATATCTATACCTTGAATTGATGACGGAATAGACATTGAAAGCTCAAGTTCTCCCTTTCCAGTTGTTGCGGGTACCGGATACAAAACAAGGGGATCTGTGTAATTTGATGATGTGTACGTTTTTGGAGTTGAAGATGCTGTAAGAAACTCTTCCTGGCTGCCGTTTTTATTTCGCATTCCGCAGGTGATTGTCCAGGTCTTTCCAAAAACAAGCGGAATGCTGAAGGTCTTTGAGCTGCTGCCTTCTCCAAAACTTCCATCTACTGTATTACCATCTCCGTCTGTGGCATAAACAAAATATTCAACTGTGCCGGCAGCAAATTCCGGAAGAGCCGAGCGGGAATCTGCAGTATCATTATTGAAATTAAAGTCTGGCATTGCGCCATCAAGAACCATGCTTCCGGTTAAAACGAAGTTCTGATTTTCCGTAGTCGCAGCTGGAGTTGTAAGTGAAGTCTCTGCAGCCAGATTCTTTGTATCTTCTGAAGACAGCTGGTTTTCAAAAAGATTGCCGCAGGAAATGAAGGCAAGACAAACAGAAATCAAAGTGAAAAATCTAACTTTAGAAAAACTCATTTTCACCATAGACACTCCATTAATTTCCCGTTACACATAATGCAGGAATCATTCCAACAGCATTAGTTCGCCACTGATTTGTACCACCGTTTGCTCGTCCATTTTCATTAGAATAACGAAGATAACCTGAACCTGTATCAGGCGAACGGGTCATCCACCAGCCGCCACTGTTTGCACCGTTTTTCAGGGCATAGCCTGTAGGTGAATAATTTCTGTTTCCGTCAATTGCAGTAGGATCGGTATTAAATCCATAAGCTGCTGTAGTTATTTCCTGTAAACTAAGCAAGAAGATTTTATCATTAGTATTATCACAAGCATAAGGATTTGTGCCGCTATTAAAATAAGTTGGATTTGTATCCGAGTTTGTACTTCTTGCACTGTTATCTACTTCAACAGTCTGGATAATAGACTGCAGAGCTGCCGTAGAGAATGCAGTATTCTTAAAATCATCATTTAAATATGCTCTTATGGCAGAGCTATCATATTTTGTGCTGGATGCATCATAAGGTCTGCCTTCAAGAATTTTTGTTGCAAACAAAAGTTTATATCCAGTGCCATTATAATCGCTTGTAAGAATCTTCCACTTAACCGGCTCTACCTTATAGTAATCTGTATCAAGTTTTGAGTACCAGGCATTGTCGCTTCCAAGGTAATATGTGAGAGCACCGATTTCCAGACTGACAGCTTCGTTTACAGTAACGCCGGAAGCCTTGGCGCTCTGCGGCCAGTCTCCAAAGTAAACAGTTCCGTCTCCATTATCAGTATAGGCAGTGGCATTAAAGGCATGTTCAACACATTCCACTGCAAAGCTGGCATCGCAAGTCACGCCCATGTAAGTTGCTGTAACATTAAGGGTATAATTATCTTCCCAAGCAAGAGCCGGAATTGTAAACTGATTTGCCGTAGTTCCAATTGCAAGGCTTGAATATTCTGTATACGAACCGCACATAAGTGAAGCAGACCAGGTTACAGTGTTGTCGCCTCCGGCCAGAGTTTGAGTTTCAAAGACGGAATCAGTATAAAGCTTCTGATTGTCAGGATTAAAATAGAGCCTTGTCTGACTTCCATCTGCTTCCCTGCGCTTTACTGTCGGCGTAATTGTAATTACAGAATCTTCTCCCTTTGTAACCTGAGTCTTATCTGCCGCAAGTGTAAAGGTATAATCCATTGCGGTATAAAGATTTCCGCCGCTTGGAAGAGGAGAGATTTTTCCATCGTTTGTTATTTCGTAAAGGTCTGAGTCTGTACCGGAAAGTTCAAAGAAGGCTTTTACAATTGATAAATCAACTGATGAACCAGATGCAATATCCAGAACCTTTTGTCCGGAAGAAGCAGCAAAGGTCTTTGCAAGTTTGATTTTAGCTTTATCGGAACTTGCATTTATAAAGCCGCTTCCCAGTATAAGTGGATGAGCTTCGCTGCTATTATCAATATAGAAGTAAAGATCATCTGTAAAGTTCTGGCTTCCACTTAATGTGAGGCTGCCCTTTGTGTATACAGTTCCCTCTTCTATAGTTACATTACTAAGACTTGCACTTGCAGCAGAGCCCACAGAAATAATATAAGGATCTGCAAATGTTGAATGAGGCTTTATTACCGCATTGTTGTAAGTTGCAGTAGTAATATCGGCCAAAGCATTAAGGTCTGCAGTACTGCTTATAGTATTCATTACCATAATGGCAGGATTTGTTTTTGTATTCCTTATAAGGATTCGTTTTGCCTGTGCTACGGTTTTTACAGGAATGTCTTTGTTCCAGCCGCCGTTATCATCATCACCAGAATCCGGATCAAGGTAGACTGAAGCAAAATCAAGTAAGATGTACATATTCATGTCATCGCTTATTTCACCTGCAGCAATTGTATATGGAATTCCATCTGTTGTTTCTGTTCCGGCTGTTACCTGTACTCCGCTGGCAGGATTTCCCATGTATACATGACCAGTAAATATAGAAGTATTATTATTTTCAGGATCGGTAAATGGACCTGTACTTGTTCTGTTAAGAGTAAAGGTAGTTCCAGCAGAAGCGTCATGATATTCCGGAACTCCAATTCTTTCCCTTTCTGTCTCAGACAAGGCCATGCAGGCATCTCCAACTGCATAGAACCAGGTAAGAACAGGACCAGCGGCTCCTGATAAACGAAGTTTTGCTTCTCCGGAAAGAAGAACCGCCCCAACCTCATAAGAATTATCATCTGAAGTAAATATCTGGTCTGGAGTAATTGAAGGATTTCTTACTTTAAAGCCTGATGTAAAAGGATCTGTTTTAGGAATACCTGATCTTGTAATTCCAACTTCACTTTCTGTGCTGAGGGCGCCGGCAATGATAATATTATCAGTTGTTAGATTTAAATATACATTACTTTTTGTGTATGGAGTAGATGCGCCTTCTGTGTTGTTTTTTACGGTAATAGTACTTGAGGCAGAACTGGTTCCCAGACTCAGGCTCTTTAAAAGGTTGGTACTAAAGAAAATTCCACCGCCGTTTGCATTAGCATGATTATTTGTAATCTCTACATCAGCAAGTGTTGTATTTCCACCAAAAAGATATATACCACCGCCATTACTGTTTGCGTTGTTATTTTGAATATTTGTATTTTGAATTAAACAAGATGGAGAGCCGTCATTACGACCTAAGGTCAGACCACCTCCATTTACCGACTTGTTATATTTTACTTCACTATTTTTTATTTCAAAAGATCCATTATAAATGTCTATTCCGCCGGAAGAAGTTCCAGCAGTGTTAGCATATATTTTGGCCTTATTAACATGAACTTCGGCAGAATCGCTACCTATTGAATAAATTCCGCCCCCATGGATTATTACATAATTATATCCTATTCCTCCGCTGAAAGAAGGGTCGGGAGTTGTTTCATCTATATAGCCTATATACAACTTTCCTTTATAATTATATATGCCTCCACCCTTTTTTGCTTTATTTGAACATTCATCTTCATCACTTTCAGCAGGAGTTTCTTTTGATATATCTCCAATAACAGCAGTACCAGAAAGAATTAATTTACTCTGTGTTTCAAAAAGATAAACTCCTCCTCCATAGTTGCCTGATACATTTCCTGAAATTATACCGCCACTCATTGTAAAAGTGTTTTTTACACAGACTCCTCCACCGCCATATGAGGTACTTTCATCAGTTTGAGAAACTTCATTACCAGTAATAGTTCCTGATGTCATCGTTACTGAACAATCAGCGTTTATACCTCCACCTTGAAGTTGAGCTGTATTTTTAGAAATGATTCCATCACTAAATATAAGGCCACTGCTGGCACCAGCGCAGATTCCTCCTCCATAACCATTCGCAATATTTTCACTAATAAGAGTTTGTGAACCGGAAATTGTAACAGTCTTATCTATTGCATATATACCGCCGCCAGAACCTTCAGCAGTGTTATTATTGATTATTGTATTTATAATATCTGTTTTTGTTCTGGAATAAACTCCGCCTCCATTAATTTCTATTGCTTCATTATGTTCAACAGTGCTGTTTTTTATTGTACAGTCTCCGGCACTAGCAAAAGAACAGAAACCGCCGCCACCTTTTTGTGCTTTATTATGTGCAATAATACAATTATCTACAGTAAGCTGGCCGCTTCCGAATTTCTGGATTCCTCCGCCATATCCACCATCAGAGCCTGATGCAATTACATATCCCTTTCGAATTGTAAGTTTTTCTATTGTAATATTTTTTGATGAATCGATCTGTAATGTACAGAATCTGTTGTCACCATCAAGAATATCAGTTGTGTTATTATTCAGACCTGTAATGGTCAGGGAATTCATTTTTGAATCAAGACCAGAAACTACAAATCCGGCAGTGGCATCTTCCGCAACTTTCTGGAGGCCACTTATATGAATTGTATAATCATTTGTAGAAATGCCATTATTTGCAATTTGGGTTAAGGCCCGGCCAAGAGTTGCATAAGGAGCCTTGTGGCTTCCGCTGTTTGTGTCGGAAGGAGCTGCAGCATTACTTGCTCCTGTTGGACCTACATAGAAGTTAGTGCTGGCAAACTCTGCAATTTTTGCGGCAGTAACATTAAATACTCCGCTGGAATCAATTGGAGACTGGCCGCCGGAAGAAACCCACTTTTTTGTCTTAAGTCCTTTACAAACATTTATTGTCTGAATGCTTGAATATGCCAGAGAACCATCTGCTTTGTAAAATGCAAAAACGACTTCATAGGCTCCACTGCGAACGCTTTCCTTGCCGGCAACAGCAGAGTCTGTCTGAATTGTTGCGGTTCCATCAGAAACTACAGCCTCGGTAAAAGGCCAGTAATCCTTGTTGGCTCCATAACAGGTAAGTTTGACAGAAGTAATTGTAGAATCTATCGTCATGGAAAGTTCTATTTCGCCTGTGCTTGTAGCACCGCCTGAAACATCCGGAGTTGGGAAAAACTGCAGCGGATTTGCAGCAGTAATACTTGCTGGATTAACAGCGGTTTTTGTCTGGCTGAATAAGATATCGCCCGTTACGCTGCCAGAGTCTCGTTTTTTTAAGCCACAGGTGATGTCCCAGGAAAGCCCTGATATTAATGGAATAGTAAAATTAGAAGTGCCGTTAGTAAAAGTTCCTTTTGAAGTTTTAGTACCAGAAACTGCTGTTACAAAATATTCAACCTCAGAAGCGACATAAGTAGAAACTGCGGCACGTGCTGCATCACCCGCCTGAATCTGTGCATTTTGATTTTCTTCTGCATCAAAAAGTTCTTCCGGAACAGCTCCGCTTATCTGCAATTGTCCGGTAACAATTATCGGAGTTAAGTCTTTAAGCTCTGCTTTACTTTCGTCTGAAGCAGCTCCGGTCTTTGTTCCCTGTGTGTCTACACAAGCATTTTCTATTTCCTCATAATGCTCTGTAATTTCATCTTCAAAAAGATTCTGACAAGAAGTAAAAAGAAGAGCACATGAAAATACCGTATAAAAAAACAAAAGAGAAAATGAGGAGAAAAAAGAGATTCTGTTCTTCGTCTTTTTATGCAGATTCATAAATTAAATTATACCCTCGAATTTAAGATTTTTCCATATTACAGATATTTTCTGCTTCCTATGGCGCGTTTTGTATTGTCCAACCGGATGGAATACCGTCTTCTCCTGTTGGCCAACCAGACATAGAAGAAGACTTCGTAAAGGTTCCGGTAGAGGCAACATTCTCCAGCCAAGAAGTTAAACAGCGTTCAGCAGAAATATTTGTTGCTAGGCAGGTTATGCTGTTAAGACTTGTGCAGCCATGGAACATAGTAACATAACAATAATCTACTAATGTAGTTGCAGGAAGAATTGGTGCTGTTGTAAGACTGGTACATCCAGCAAACATATTATCATAACAATAAGTTTTTAATGTTGTTGCAGGGAGTTCTGGTGCAGTAGTAAGGCTTGTACAGCCATTAAACATTGATATATAACAATCTCTTTCCAAAGTTGTTGCAGGCAAAGCTGGCGCAGCAGTTAGACTTGTACACCCAGAAAACATTGCGTTATAACAATGCTCTGCCAAAGTTGTTGCAGGAAGTGACGGTGCTGCTGTAAGACTTGTACAGTCAGAGAAGAGATCTCTATAACATCCTTCTGAAAGTGTTGTCGCTGGAAATAATAAATCAGCCCCGGTTTTATTTTTTAACTTTGTATTATTATGGAAGAGATAGGCAAATGCATAATTACCAGTCAAAGTATCCGCTGTTTCATATCCAGTGCTATTTATAAGACTCATGATGTTGCCGTATACATAAGTGTCTTTTGTACAAGAAATATTACTGCTGTCATCTGAGAAATGGCCATATGATGCATTATTTCCAAAGAATTCAACCTTATCACCAATGTCGGTAAGTGTAATGTTCGAAGAAGTTCCACTTGCAATTGTCTGCGCTGTTCCGCCATTAACCTTATAAGTAACAGGACCAGTTGCCTTATTGTCAAATGTTACAACCGCTCCGGCAACAGCAGCCTCAAGAGTCAAAGGAGAAGACAATGTAACTCCTCCGGAACCAGCAGCTACCCCTTCCACTGTAAAGCTTGCATCGTGAGGGTAGCCCATGTAGGTTGCTCTTACACGGAGGGTATAGGTGTCTGCAAAGTCAAGGGCGGCGATGGTGAACTTATTTGCGTTGCTGCCACTTCCGGCGGCGAGGTCCGGCTGTTCTTCGTCTAAGCCGCACCACAAAGCTGCTTCCCAAGTTACAGTATTGGTGCCACCGGCCGGCTGAGTAAAGGTTGAATCAAGATAAAGCTTCTGATCTGCCGGATTATAATAAAGCTGAATTTCTGAACCATCTGATTCTTTGCGCTTTACATCCGGTGTTATTGTAACCTGAGCACTGCGACCAAGCGTTACAGAATCTTTGTTTGCAGTAAGAGTAAAGATGTAATCGGCCGGCATATATACGCCGCCGCTGGTTGAACCAAAGGCTGCCTCGCCGCCTGTGCCTGCAATGATATTGTATCCTTCATCAGATTTAAAAATTGCACTTGGCTGAGTGCCACTGTTTGTGTCAGCAAAGCCGCTTGTAAATGGAGTTGAAGAGAAAGAACCATCTCGGGTAACGCCTACTTCGCTTGTTGTTGAGAGGATGCCAGCTACTGCAATAGACTTACCAGACGGCAGATATACATTATTAGTGGCATTAGAAGTGCCTGCAGTATTATTTTTGATTTTGACAGTGCTTGTTGAGCCGGATTTTCCCAAAGTTACAGAACCTCCATTAATATAAACTGCTCCCCCAAGTTTTGCCGCTTCGTTACCGCTGATTTCTCCCCCAGTCATATTAACTTCACTATATGAGCCAATATAAACTGCTCCTCCATAGCCATCAGAAATATCTGTAACATCTGTTGCATGATTGCCAGTTATAGAACCGCCATTCATATTAAATACAACATTACGGTTTTCGGCATACCCTCTCATCTTTACAGCACCACTACGGAAATAAAGGCCGGTTATAGAACCGCCATTCATATCGAAAGTTGCAGTTCCTGTAGGATCATTATTAGTAAGATATATATTTACAGCAGCGCCATTCCATCCATACTCTATTGTAGAAGTAATGGTGCCTCCGTTCATAATAAAATGCCCTGGAGTACCCATCTCTATATTTGAAGTTTTTGGATCAGGACCAAAACCATCTGTTCCATTAACTCTTTTATTTGATGTGATTGTCCCTTTATTCAGGGTAAAATCCCCTCTTACATAAATACCACCGCCTGCATCTGTAGTAACATTTCCGCTAACAGTTCCGTTATCAATCTGTAAAGTTCCACCCGCAGCAACAAAGATTCCGCCACCACAAGTTTTAGCATCCGGTGTTGCAGCTGCACCAATAGATACTATCCGTGTCACTTCATTATCTTTAATCTCAGCAGAACTACCCTTCATCGTAAGCTTTGCGCCGCTGGCGATGTAAAGGCCACCACCCTGAATTGTAGCCTGATTTGCTTCTATCACACTATTGTTTAATGTAACATCAGTATCTGTGCCGCTCAAATAAAGTCCGCCGCCATAACCATCCGGACCTGTAGAGCCGTCAGCATTTCCGCCAGTTATTTTTAGCCCTTCAATTTCTACAGGGACTGTAGTTTCAATATTGAGTACGCGTCCAGTAGTATTCGGGTTCTGGAGCACCGGCGGATTTGTTGTGTTTGCCCTGCCCTTTATTATGAGCTTTGCCATATTGCCGTTAAGGCCGCTGCCAATTTCGGGAACAGTTGTCGTTTCAGAATTGTCTACCGTTCCACAGATATGGATTGTGTATTCTCTTGTTGTATCGGCGCCGCTGGCACCGGCAAGACTTTGAACAACAGAGAGCGCCTTATCAAAAGTAAGGAAAGGTGCCTTGTGGGAGCCGCTGTTGTCGTTGCTTGCGGGCATTGCATTTGCTGCTCCTGTATCACCTACATAAAAATTTGTAGAAGTATAGGCCTGGATTTTTGCGGCAGTAATATTAAAGACGCCGGTTGAATCAATTGGAGAATTTCCGCCCGAAGAAATCCAGGTTCGGGTTGTAAGGCCTTTACATACGGTTATATTTTGAACACTTGCGTAAATCAGATTATTATCTGTATCAAAAAATGACATTAAGATTTCGTAAGTGCCGACTGGTACGCTTGCGTTAATAGTGGCGGTTGTAGAGCCCGGAGTAATTGTGGCGCTGTTTAATGATGAAGGCCAGCCGGTAGAATATTCGTTATTTGGCACCAGCGAAACAGATGTAATAGAAGCATCTATGGACATAGAAAGAGCAATCTGGCCTGTAGCTGATGTGTCTGTAGTATCCGGTACCGGGAAAAACTTGAGAGTTGTACCCGAAGCAATTTCTGACGGATTAACATTTGGTAAAACGGCGGTAAGAAGCCGGTCGCTTGCATCCGTAGAGTTTTTTACTTTGATTCCGCAGGTGATTGTCCAGGTTCGGCCGGGAATCAGCAGAATTGAAAAAGTACTTGCGTTTGCCGAGCCCGCAGTACCAAAGGTACCATTCATTGTTTTTGCGTTTGCGCCGGTACCAGATGTGGCAACGGCAAAGTAGTCTACTTCAGATGATGTAAAGTTTGGAATTGCGGCTCGGGAAGAATCATTGTTTTCTTCGTTAGAAATCAGTTCCTGCGGTACAGCTCCGTTAAAAATCAACTGACCAGAAATTTCAATTGGCTCCGGCTCAAGCTCAGTCTCCCCCGCCCCTGCCAGATATTCATTCTGATTTTCTTCCGGTACTTCGTTTTCAAAAAGATTATCGCAGGAAAGAAAAAGCACCGAAGCAGCTGCCATCATAATTCCCGCCATCAAAATCAATCTGAAAGAAGGATAATAAGATTTTTTTGTAATAAACTTTTTCCTTAAGAACATAGCACTTAATTATAACAGATTTTTATATTAGATACCATATTGCTCTATGGCGCGTTTTGTATAGTCCAGCCGCTTGGAATGCCGTTGGCACCACTTGGCCAGTCTGTCATACCAGCCGCCTTTATAAAGGTGCCGCTTGCTGCAACATTGTCCAGCCAGTTATTAACACAATCGGAAGCAGAAATATCAGTTGCAAGACAAGTTACAGAATTAAGACTTGTACAGCCCCAGAACATGCCGTAATAACATTTTTCGGCCAGAGTTGTTGCAGGCAGTTCTGGTGCTGTTGTAAGACTTGCGCAACCTTCGAACATTGATTGATAACACCAATTTCTCAGAGTTGTTGCAGGCAGTTCTGGTGCTGTTGTAAGACTTGTGCAGCCTTTGAACATTCCATAATAACAACTTATGCTCAGAGTTGTTGCCGGCAGCTCTGGTGCTGTTGTAAGACTTGTGCAACCTTCGAACATTGATTTATAACACCAATTTCTCAGAGTTGTTGCAGGCAGTTCTGGTACTGTTGTAAGACTTGTGCAACCTTTGAACATAGCTTGATAACAAGATTCGCTCAGAGTTGCAGGCAGTTCTGGTGCTGTTGTAAGACTTGTACAATCACAGAACATAGAATCATAACAATTGTTGCTCAGCGTTGTTGCCGGCAACATTAATTCAGAGCCAGTTTTATTTTTTATCTTAGAATTATTTGAAAATAGATATCTAAAACAATAGTTCACAGTCAATGCATTAGCAGTTTCATATCCGGTGCTGTTTATAAGACTCATAATATTGCCATAAATATAACAATCTGAGGAACAAGAAATTTTACTACAATCTTGTGTAGTCTGACTTCCATATCTTGCATTATCACCAAAGAATTCAACCTTATCGCCAGCAGCGCTTAGAGTTACAGTTCCTGTTGTTTTTGCAGCGATTGTCTGGGCCTCGCCACCGTTTACTATGTAGGTAACAGGCCCGCTTGCCTTATTTTTGAAAGTTACTGTCGCGGCGCTGCTTACCGCTTCCAGGGTAAGCGGAATAGACAAAGCTCCACCTGCCTGGCACTGCAGTGTCAGGTTTGCGTTATGGGTGTAGCCCTGGTAGGTGGCGGTTACGTTGAGGGTGTAGGTATCTTCGAAGGTCAGAGCTGGGATGGTAAACTTGTTGGCGTTGGCGGTGGTGTCGACGGCGGTCAGGTTATCGTATTCTGGGGAGCCGTGACACCAGAGTGATGCAGACCAGGTTACGGTGCTGTCGCTGCCTTCCGGCAATGTGAAGGCTGAGTCTAAGTAGAGCTTATGGTCTGACGGGTTGTAGAATAGCGGAGTTGAATTGCCGTTTGGCTCGGTACGAGTGATGTCCGGAGTTATGGTTACTGTTGCCGCTCTGCCGAGTGTTACCGTGCTTCTGCTTGCCGCAAGTGTAAAGTGATAGTCACCCGGCATATAAACTGTTCCACCTGCAGTTGTCATATAGAAGGCAGCCTCGCCGCCTGTACCCGCAATAACTGCATAATCCGCATCTGAAGTAAAGATTGCATCAGGTGTAGTTCCGCTGTTTGTAACTGCGTAGCCTGTTGTAAACGGATCTGTTGAGTAGGTTCTTGTAACACCAATTTCACTATCTGTAGAAAGGGCACCTGCCACGGTGATTGTCTGACCATCATTAAGATGGATATTATCAGTTTGAGCAGGACTGCCAGCAGTGTTTTCATTTATAACAATTGTACTTTCTACACCAGCCTTACCAAGAGTAAGAACAGAAGAAGAACTTGAACTAAGGGCAATTGCACCTCCGTAGCGGTATGCAGAATTTGATGTAAAGCTTGAAGAACCACTCACGCTTACATTTCCACCTCTTATGTAAATAGCTCCACCCTGCCCATAATCACTTACTGTTCCAGTTACGCTATTACTAATAAACGTTGTATTAGAAATAGCAGCATCTGAATTAGAGAAATAAAGAGCTCCTCCATAAACAGAGGCTTCATTACTATCAAAAACACATGAATCTATAGTAACAAGCTGCCTTCCATCATAACAAAGAGCACCACCACTGGAAGTTGAATTTCCATTCTTCAATGTAAGATTTTTAAGAGTAAGAGGAACCTGTGCACTCATAAGAATGATAGAATCATCACCAGTACCATCACCATTAATATCACCATTTAGAATTGTTTGAGTCGCTGTGCTACTTCCCTGAATTGTAAGACTTTGAGCCACAAGTCTTGATCCGACAGATCCATCATCAATTATTATATTACAAGGAATTTCGCCACTTACATAAATTATAGGAGCAAGAGTATCGTCATCATTAAGCGTTATTTTTTCTATTGCCTTTTCAATACTTGCATAAGGATGCTCTATACTTCCATCACCAGCTGTATCGCTACCAGCCGGGCTTGAACTCGTTGAACTTACATAATAAGCAACTCTTCGAACAAGCTGTGCTTCACCAGAAGAATCAAGATCTACTACAAGTCCAGAGTCGCTGTGGAAATAGTCTGAAGGCTCTCCTGCCTGTGTACCATAACCTGTAGTAAATACATGAGGCTCCTGAGCAAGCTTTACCCAGATTTCGCTGCCGGTAAGACTTTTGCCGGAAATGAATATAGGCATAAAATTGAGTGATGAACCAGTATAACTTCCTATATAAAGATTATAAGACTCACTTTCTTCTTCGCCTGAACCATCATCCTTTAATATCTTATTGCCTTTGATAACTACATTACCATCAAGATAAAGCTCACCATTTCCGTAATTAACTGCATTGGCCCATACACTTGAATTTGTATCTCTATCAATTGCATAGTTACCTGAAATTTCACAGTTTTTAAGATGAACTTCACCCTCAATATTGATTGCAGAACAACCTTCACCTGTATAACCTATGATTGTTGAATCTTCAAACTCAAGACGGGTTCCATCCATTACAGAAAGACAGCCAAAACCATTTGGATTTGTATGATTAGCAGTTGATTTAATATTGATGTGGCTCAATTTCATCTGCTGGGAATGATCAAGAAAAATAAATGAATTGGCAGAACCGACACAGACATCGAGTTCTACATCTGCATTTGCTACTTCGCCCTTCTCCCCAACAAGATTTACACACATTCCGTTCAGTGATGGATCGTTATTACCCCAAGGCACAGTAATTTTATTTGTGCCTGTATAATCAGAAAGAATGTGGATTGTACTCTTAAATGAGCCATCTGGATTCGTTCCGGTAATATTATCAAATGCATGATAGGTATCGAGGGTAACGGAAGAGAACGGATGAAGACTTGTTCCGTCTGCAACTGAGTCGTCGACTCCAGCCTGTACATAAACATCATAAACCGGCTCATGCCATTTTGCGTAGAAGGTTTTATCTGTGGCATCCGAAACATTGAAATCAGTTACAGGACCTGTACCAGCCGCAAATTTTTCATCTGTATACCAGCCTTCAAAGTTGTAGAAAGAGTCTGGAGCAGCAAGAGAAAGATTTGTTGGCAGAGTAATAACTCCGGATGTACCACTATTTCTGGTATAAGAAAGTGGAATTGCTTCTGTAGGACTTGTTACCCATGAATAACTTGATCCTCCTAACTCATAATGAATTGTATAAACATTATCAGCATTTGGAAGTGTAATGGTTCCGTCGGACAAGGCACCAGGACTGATTCGCAGTAATTCTGCCCAGGTATTTAAGAGAGTTTCCTGAACGCTTGTGGAGTCCGGGCCATCCTGCTGATTAAGATTTGTAAAATATTCTATATATATAACGTAGCTTCCCATTTCCAGAGAAGACTCTGCAATATTTATACTTCCACTTGTATAATCTGTTCCTTTTACAAACTGATGCAACAAGGCTGAAGAAGGAACAGTTCCGCTGGTATAAGTACTATAAGGCATAAGATAAAATTTTATTTTATCAATTTTTTCGTATGGAAAAGAAAGACTTACTTTCCAGCTGCCCGGGTGATCTGCTAATAAATATTGATTTACAGGATCTGGATCGCTTGTATCTTCTGGAGCCGGGCTAAGTGTCATTACAAGTTCATTATCTCCAGGCACAACACTTAATGTTTTTTCAGCTTTATACATTCCGCCGGGAGAAGTTGAAGTTTTACCCAACCATGCGGTAAGAGTAAAATTCCACTGTCCTACCTCTACTTCTATAGTCCGGCTAGAAAGCTGTGCAAAGTTTGAAGCTGTTACTGGAGCGAGTGTAACACCATCAGATCTTTCTCCTGTAAAAGTGATATCGGAGAAAAGTGATGTTGTTATATCTGATGTTATGGTACGGGTTGCAGTTCTGCCTGGTTGAACAATATTAAATACAATGTATGATTTTTGAGAAGCAGCAGATGTTTTTGTTTCTTCAATAAAATCATCATAAGCGGCATCTACAGAATTTTCACATGCAAAGAAAAGGATTGAGAAAAGAATCAGAATCAATGTCATTCCGAACTTGTTTCGGAATCTATTTCGAGATGCTGAAACAAGTTCAGCATGACGATGTGGAATATATCTTATAGTCTTCATACTAATTACCCACCGTAATTTGAACTGTTCCACCAGAAGGTATTGAATCACCTGTATGGATAGCAATCAGTGTTATCTGATAATAGCCAGTCGTCAGACTTGTTTTAGGTATTGTCCAAGAAGAATCATGACTTCTAACATTTCCATATCCTTCATTAGTATAGAACCAATTGAAGGTATATTCTGAAGCATCATGTCCCGCCGGAATATAAGCATAAAGAATAATATTATCCGGATCAGAAGTTATATCTTTTTCTGGGTGTACTGAATAATCATCAGAATACTCTATAGTTATCGAAATATGAGGCAGAGTCCATACTGCATACAAATCTGCATTTCCTGCTCCAATCGTGTAATTTGATCTGTCACTATAATCAACAGTACCTGCGGCGGCTCTTTCGCGGCTAGTAGCCCAGCCGGCAAAACTGCAGCCGCTACGGGTAAAGGCGTTTGGAGTCAGCGGGGTCGGAACTCCATAATAGAAGTTTTGACTATCTTCTGCTTCGCCGGCGCCGGAACCGTCATTTGCATGGAATGTAAGAGTATAAAGATTTCTGTCGTAAAGAACTTCAACAACAGCGCTGCCGTCTGCGGCAATTTCCTGTTCAACAATTGCTGCGGTCTGTGCGGTAAAGCCTGGAATATCAATGAGATTATTTGTGGCATCAGTGTAAGACGGAGCATCCGGAGTAGATGTTGTTCCGGTCATTGCCTGCTCATCATAATAATCGTAACCATCCATCGTAATATTCTGTGTTTTATAAATTATCTTATAAGGTGTATCAGTTGAAGCGGTATAGCCACCGCCGTAAAGAGTAATGGAACGAGGGCCCATATGGAAAGAGCTTATACAGCCGTTTTCATCAAAAGTAAAGGACTTCTGCATGTCGCCATCAAGCCCTTCTACCTTCCAGCCTATCAAATCAAAACCCGGATTCAACAGATCTACCTTTTCATCGTCGTTACCAGGAAGATCCTGCATAGTGTAATCTGCACCAATAAAGTAAGTCTTTTCAAAAGCTACCGGTGAATCTTTATCTTTTTTAAAACTGATTGTAGATGAAGTATCTGCATTTATTGATTCAAGAATGTCACCGTCAAATTCAGCTTCTGTCTTGCAGGCTGCAAAAATTGACAGTACACAAAGTGAGAGTAAAATTGATTTATATAGATGATTATGATTAAAAACTTTCATCAGAATCTTACCCCCACTTCAAGATATGGCTTAAGATAAGAAAAATTAATCTTGCTGCTTAATATTCTATTATAATCTGCACCTAGTTCAATAACAAGATGTCTGAATGGTATGAACTCAAAAGAAAGTCCGGCATTTAGAGTCGGATAAGTAAAGGCCTTGATTGTTGCATCACGGTCGCGGACATATTCTGTTGTAAGAAGAATTTCTGTAAGGCCACCGCCGGCTTTTACATTCAAAAAGATTCTCTGCGGCAAAAGGCTCAGTTGTCCAACCAGGGCTGCCTGCACATTGTTATAACAGAACTTCTGATTAAACTCCCACTCATCTTCTCCAAAGGCGGCAGAACGATTTTCGTAAACAAAACCGCCTGCAGAAATTTCAAGCCCTGGTCTAAAACGCCAGTTCAGATTTGGCACAACAGAAATTGCAGCAAGAGGAGCAAGAGTGATGTTTTCCGGCATTGCCCCCTGTGTAAGGGTATCGTAATTCTTGAGTCCCAGGAGATCTGATTCAAAAAGATTTATAGCGGCACTTCCACCGCCCTTTACTTCTATACCAAGCACCTTACGAGGAGGACGTTTTGGCTTTTTCTCCTCTTCCTCTTCCGGCTCAGGAGCTTCTGCAATCTCTATTTCCGGCTCTGATTCTTCAAAATCTTCATCCTCTTCGTCATCCTCTGCCAGAATATACATACTGTTTGTCTGAAGTTCTTTTGCGGCAATCTTTTCTTTTTCTTTCTGCTCTTTAGCAATACGCTCAGCTTCTTTTTGTGCTTCCTTCTCTGCAGCTTTACGTTCCGCTTCTTCACGGGCTAAGCGTTCACGCTCTTCTTTTGCCGCAAGTTCAGCCGCTTCTTTTGCAGCCTTCTCTGCTTCTTTTCTTTCTTTTTCTTTATCTACAGTTTTTACTGCAATTGCCTGAGACTCTGAAGAAAGACCACTCGGGTTTGTTACAACTAACTTCCATTCACCGGCCGCAATTTTCGGAAACTCTGCACTTGCCTTTTCAATTTCTGATTTTCCGCCGACTGCTGCACCTGCAACAGCTGAAAGCACAAGTTCACCTTTTATTTTTTCTCCGGTTTTAACATTAACCAGAGCAACGCTTGCTCCTTCGGCTACATTATCAACCTCTACAGGAAGAACAATTTTTCCAGAAGAAGAAATATCTACTTCAAAGTTTTCTTCTACATTACTAAAGGCCGGCGCATTTGCCTTAGAAATCTCAAACTTCTGCCAGGCACTTACATCCTGTTCGCGTCCCAGAAAGTCATATACTGTTACGCGGTAGTCATAAGAGCCTGCCGGAAGGTTGAGGTTTACAAAATTTTCAGAGGTAGTAAAGGTATTTACAGTTTTTCCGCCGCTTCTGATTTCTACTTTATATTCAAAAGCATTTTTATCTGCACTCCATTCAAGTCTCTGCTTAAACTTACTTGATGCTGCTTCCTGGGCAGAAAGTCTGAACTGCCCTGCTCCGGCCAGAATCATAAAAAAGAGAAGAATCTGTATTTTTCTGATGCGGCAAATTAAATGGCCGCAAAGCGACATTTTCTTCACCTCATCATTCTCCGTACATAGTTCCAGGATCTTCGGTTTTTACCTTTGCCGGCAGGCCGAAATCTATCTTAAATCTTGCCGTAGCAGCATTGCTCTTCTGCTCTTCATAACCGTCTTTAGCATGACTGTATGCAGTTACACGCCATTCAAATGTTCCAACATCAAAAATCGAAAGATCTTTTATGCGAAGCTCTGTGCCACGAACCTTTGTCTGAGAATATATTCTCTTGTAAGTTCCGTTAGCAAGCAGCTGGTAAATTGCAAAGTCGTAATCTGTAGCACCTGTAACCTTCTTCCATTTAAAACTGATATTTCTGTGACTCTTAAGATAAGCGGCATCCATCTTAAAATTATTTGAAGGTTCACTAAGAACAGCCCCTTCCAGCAGAGGTACTGGTCTAATTACAAAAGTCTCGCTTGAAGAGTCGAGAGCAATTCCTCTTTCGCCGGAAGCGGAAACGCTCCAGCGGTAGCGGCCCTCTGTAAGGCGACTGAGGCTTACCGTAGTCTTAGGATTTTCCATTGTGCGTACTGTTCGCCAGCTGCCATTTGAATTCTGTTTTTGCAGAGTGAGCACAGTTCGCGTAGTTACATCGCCAGATTTCCAGGTAAGCTGTACCGGTGTTCGTAAAGCTGTTAGTCCATCATAACTCTTATTATTTACAGGAGAAAGCAGAGTTACCGGGAGCGGACGGCGTACTTCAAAAGTAACTTCAGCTTCCTCACTAAAGCGAGAAGAAGAAATTTCAGTTTCCTTTGCAAAGGCCTGAACTACAGTTCGATATTTTGTATAAATAGGAGAAGCAGACTCTGCCGGGCCTGTAGCCGCAACCGGAAGTTCAAGCTTTACTTTAGCTTCATTCACCCTTTCACTCTTAACAGTATTACCTTCTACATCATAAACAAGAAGTCTGTAATAATCTGCTCCGGCAACAGGCTGCCATTCAAAAGAAACAGGCTCAGAGTAAGCCACAACTAACTTAGCCGCTTCTTCCGGCTTAATAACTTTAGGAGTCTGCATTGGGTTCAAAACCCTGAGTTTATTCGGTTCAGAAAAAGAACTTTCTGTTCCGTCTTTTATAACGCCGACACGCCAGTAGTAATTTCCGCTGGAAAGTGAAGCACCTGAATATTCCATTTTGGAAAGTCTTTCACTTACCAGAATATTGTTAAAGGCCTCTGTCTTAGAAATCTGAAGAACAGAATCCAGACCTGCACTTTTGTATTCTGAAGCAAGCTTCCAGGTAAAGTTCAGACGGGCCAGTTGACCAGCTTCAACTGAGTAGCCGTCCGGCGGCCAGGAAAGCTTATTAATTCCCGGAAGGTATTTTGAAACCGTAAAGCTGCGAACTATAGAAAAAGCATGGTCATTTCCAGACTCACGGTCTTCTTCTGAATTACGGAGAACGCGCCAGTAATAAGTTCCTTCCGGCAGAGTTTTGATTGTAAAGTGTTCGCCGATTGTTGTAGCTGAAGATTTTATAGTCTGACGGATATTTGTAAAATCCGGATTATCAGCAAGCTGAATGGAATAATCAGCTGCCTTTACATCAGACTTCCAGGAGAAAATTACATTCTGCTCCGCATCGCCAAGCACAATTTTTGCTGCATCGGCAGGCAAAGAAAGAGCAGGCTCTGTAAGGGCTTCTCTCTCTTCAATTTCAAAACTGTACACCGGAGAAGCTTCTGCATAACCAATTGAGTTTACTGTATAATAAGGTGTTACACGCCAGTAATACTTTCCCTTATCCAGACTTGCTGTAGTATAAGAAGTTGATTTCAAACTTTCTGTTATAAGAGGAGAAACAAAATCCTGAGTGCGCGAAACTTCCATTTTATAGGATTCGGCATAATCATCATTCTTCCAGTTAAAACGAAGACTTGGAAGCTCCTTACGGTAACTGAAAACAGAATTATCCAGAGGAGAAGCAAGTTCCATGCGCTTTAATTCTACAACAGTAATTACACCCTCTACAGCCTTTTCTTCTTCATCTTCGTTATAAAGGCGCCAGAAAAGTTTTTCGTTTTCTGCATCAGGAACCAGGTCCAGAGAAGAAGAACCATTAGCCGTATACTGCTCTACAATGTTTGTAAAATCTTTATCAGTAGAAACTTCAACCTTAACTTTTACATCGGCCGGCTTTTTGCTGTCTGAAAGAGCCTGCCAGCTGAGTTTTACAGGTTCCACTTTATCTTCGGTTTTATAAACCCGGAGATTTTTAGAAATTGAAGTTACAGTAATATTCTGGCGGCTGAGCTGACCATTTTTCTCTACACTAACTGCTTCTCCATTTGAAAGCTTTTGAGTCTCTCCTGCCGCATTTGAAACTACGGCATTTCCGTCTTTTACGGTAAAGCTTGTAGCCGCTCCAGAACCCACATCTCCACCGCTCGCAGCAGAAACACGGCTGCCCTTTTCAAGGCTTACAGAAGAACCGTCGCCCATGGAAAGCTTTACTGATTCAGAAGAAGAGGCTGTTGTATCAACTTCAATATTACCGCCGCCCACAGAAAGATTTACACTACCGTCTTTCTCGAGCCCAATCTGAATCATTGTATTTTCGGTCAAATCAACTTTTGTACCGTCGCTGAAAAGAATAACTGCTTCGGCACCATCAGAGGTACGGATTGTATCCTTATCATAAAGAGCAGAATCCTGCTGCAGACGCTCCCATACGACACGGTCGTCAAACTTTCTCTGAGAAACCTTTCGCTTAAAATGTATAGTGGCAATTGAGTCTACATCAGTTCGGGTGCTGCTGGAGTTCAAATCTTTCCAGAAAAACCAGAGGCTTACTGCACAAACCGAAAGGCAGACAAGTACGAGCAGAAAATCACTTGCCCGAAGCTTTTGTCTTTTCTTCTGCTGCATCAAGATCTACCTCATCAAAGTTTGGTTCTGGGATTCCAAGTAAACTTCTCACCTCATGAAGATTCTTTGGTCCGTAAGGCCCAACGGCTCCAATACAATCCGGGTCTACCTCAAAGTCCGGCTCAGACTGTCTGAAGAATCCTTCAATATCAAAGCCAGGCATATTTACTACACCATAGAAATGCTGCTTACCCTTTCCTTTTACTTCAAAGGCAACTGGAATCATTTCTACAATAACTTCGTTAGCAAGATGCTCCGGACTGATTGTGTAATTATTTTCAGCACATCTTATATAGTTATATTTAAGAAGGTCATAAGTATCCTGGGTAATAAGAATATCTGTACCACAAGGCTTGTTAGAACTTTCGGTTCGGGAAGCAAGGTTTACAGCATCACCAATAGAAGTAAATTCCATTTTGTGATAAGACCCCATAAAGCCTACAGTTGCACGGCCGCTGTTTAAGCCTGAACCGATTCTGATATGCGGTTTATATTTTGCGTAAGGCTCGTCTGCATGGACCTGGGTAAATATTTCTGCCTGCTTGTTGTATTCCATAAGGGCATAGCGCATTGCAACAGTTGCCCGGATTGCGCTGAGGGCATCTGCCTGAACATGCTCTTCGTGAAGGCTTCTGTGTTCTTCTTTTTCAGGATCCCCATCAGGAAGATTTTCAAAAGAAAGATCGTCATCCCGCAGAACTCCCCAGCAGGCCATAATTGCATCGCCTTCAAACTTATCTACGTTTCCACCGGTAATGTTGATACAGTTTACCATGCGGCCCATATAGTCATTTAAGAAGCTGATGATTTCTGCAGCAGACTTTTCACCAAAGCGTTTATTAAAGCCGTCTGAAATTGCAGTAAAGCCGCGGATATCACTGAAGAAAATTGTTATATCCTTTAAGTGCGGCTCAAAATCAATTTCCTTTCTTACGATAGCCTGCGTTACACCACGGTTTGTAAGAGAGGTTACTGTGTTTAAGATTTCACGCTCATTCTTTGTACTCTGAATAAGAACTCCGATTTCGTCCTTGCGGTTACCACTTAGTTCTTCGAACTTTTCTGTATTAAAATTACCCCGGTTGATTTCATTTGCAACCTCGGTAAGAGCTTTAAGAGGAGAACTCAGAGATTTTGAGAAGAACCATATCAGAATGATTGCAAGAGAAAGAATTGAAACTGTCAGGTAGAGATTACGACGTGTAGTTGCATTTACAGCTTCAAGAACAATTTCACTTCTAACTTCAGTTACTACACCACATCCGCCAAGCCCCAGCTTACGGAAGGCCGCAATATATTCCGTACCTTCATCATCAGTATATACAAACTGCTCGTTATTATTTTTGCTGGAAAGCATTGCTGCAACAAGCTGATTTTTACTCATATCGGCTGCACTAAGAATCTGCTGGATATCCGGATCAACAAGAACAATACCTTCATCGTTTACAAGAGTTGATGAATTGATTGAAGAGTTTGCAAAGCTTTCGGACAGCTCATCGCAGGCAAAAAGAATTACAGCTGAGTCAGACTGAGTTCCAGAATAAACCGGCGTAAAGATTGCAATTGTCTGGGCTCCAAAGAATGGAGAAGCATTTAACAGTTTTACACTACCCTGACGGCTTTCTGCAACGGCTTCGCTTTCCTGCACAACATAGGCTTCAAAGAGGCTCTGTTCAATTTCGTTTGAAGCAAAGAACTGGCGGTTATAACTGATTGAGTCGAGATCTTTATAGCTTATAGCTGCAATAAACTTGTTGCGTTCAAAGAAAGAGTTTACAACACGTTCCCGGCTTTCTTCCTCTGAATCGGAAATCAGAATATCATAAAGAATACCGGCCGAAGAAATTACCGAGTTCAAACGGCTCTGGCAGTCTGAAGCGGTACGGCTGTTGATTGTAAGGTTATTATCTTCTGCGTTAATGCGGGTGTCTTTAGAAATAAAATATGAAACCAGGACTGTAATTACGCCCATTGAGAAAAGAACAAGAAGGGAAATAATGAGAATGAGTTTTACACCAATAGGACGTTTTACTTTTGAAAGAGCCGCTTCATCTTCAGAAGCAGCTTCGGCTGACCCGGCTGCCTGCAGATTTTCTTTATCCGGCAAAGCTCTAATTTCATTAATCTGCGGAGTCTGGCTTACAGTTTCTTCAGTCTGAGGAGTTTCAATTTCAGATGCAAGGCCTGTTTCTGTTTCAACTTCAGCTGCAACTTCAGTTTCAGGCTGCAGAGTTTCATCCGCTTTTGTCTGGCGAATTGCCTCTGCCCGGCGAAGAAGTCCTTCTTTCTGAGGTTTAACAAAAGCTCCAAAAGCACTTAAATCATCTTCTGGAGCCTGCAATGAATCTAAATTTTCATCTAAATCAGTTTTTTTTGACGGGTCGTTTTTTACAAAACATCCGTATTCATCTAGTTCAATATTATTCCTGGTGCGCACCTATAAATTATACTATATTATAGATGTTTATACAATTAACCATATAAATCAGGCAAAGACTCCACTCACCATCTTGGCATAGTGGCCGCCAAGTGCAATAAGCTCGTTATGATTTCCCCTTTCTACAATTTCACCATGGTCAACAAAGAAAATTACATCTGCATTACGGATTGTAGAAAGACGGTGAGCAATAATAAAGCTTGTGCGACCTTTTAAAAGCTCTCCAAGTCCCTGCTGCAAAGCCTTTTCTGTGTGAGTATCTACAGAAGAAGTTGCTTCATCCAGAATAAGAATGCGTGGGTCGCTCAAAAGAACTCGGGCAAAACTTATAAGCTGCTTCTGTCCCTGGCTCAAACCGCCTCCATTAGCAGAAAGTACGGTATTGTAACCTTCCGGGAAGGCAGAAATAAATTCGTGAGCCTGAACAGCCTTTGCAGCAGCCATACACTCTTCGTCTGTTGCATCCAGACGACCATAGCGTATATTTTCCATAATGGTTCCGCTGAAGAGGAAGGAATCCTGAAGCATTACACCAACCTGCTTACGGATAGATTTTATCAAAAGCTCCTGGATATCTATTCCATCAATCAGAATTTTTCCGCGCTCCGCATTATAGAAGCGGCTGAGCAGATTTACGATTGTTGTTTTTCCGGCACCAGTAGGGCCAACAATTGCAACTGTCATACCAGGAGTAATCGTAAAATCAACATCCTTTAAAATAGGATTTCCCGGCTCATAAGAAAAATCCACGTGGTCAAACTGAACATGCCCACGTATAGGAGGAAGTTCTCGTGCACCCGGTTTGTCAGTAATATCATCATCTTCATCAAGCAGTTCAAAAATACGTTCAATATAGGCGCCTGTTGTTACCATGGAATTGTAGAAGTTTCCAAGGTTCTGAATAGGCTGCCAGAAACGCCAGATATAGCCTGCAAAAGCAACAAGGGTACCGATTGTTACAGTTTCACCCAGCCAGTTAATTCCGGCAAGGTAAACCAGAGTTACTCCTAAAGTTGAAAGAATATCTACAGACGGCCAGATAATATTATTGATGTTTACGGCATGAATCCAGACCTTTTTACACTTGCGGCAAAGCTCGTCAAAAATTCCCTGATTAACTTCTTCGCGGGCAAAGCTCTGAGTTACCTTCATACCGTTAAGACTTTCAGAAAGATAGGCCGTAAGGTTAGAACGTTTATAACTTTCCTGTTTCCAGGCCTCATGCTGTTTTTTCTTCATGGAAATGAGGATTATAAAAAGCACCGGAAGTACCGCCATACAAACAAGAGTAAGCTTTACATCAATTGCAATCATAAAACCAATGATTACTAGCAGAGTAAAGAGATCTGAAATCAACTGAATGATTCCGTTAGAAAGCAGATCCGAAAGTGAGTTTACATAGTTTACAACACGAATAAGAATCTTGCCGTGAGGACGACTGTCAAAATAAGAGAAAGGCAGCGACTGGAGCTTTGTAAAAACATCATGACGGATATTCACAATAATTTTCTGAGCTACTCGAGTCATTATCTTAAGTTTTTCTGCAAGGAGGATTCTTACAAAAAAAGTTGAAAAAAGCAGTACCGCAGAAATAATAACTAACAAACGATAGTTAGCCGTAGGAATTGCCTTATCGATTGCCATACGGGTAAGGTATGGACTGCAAAGAGAGATTGCGGATGATACCAGCATGATTATACAGGAAAGCACCATCCACTTTGTATAAGGCTTAATCCACTTTGAAAGTCTCAGCAGAATATGAGGATTAAACTTCTGTTCTATTTCTTCATCTGCATCAAATTTATTTCTTGCCATAAAATTCTCCTGTCATTCCGAACTTGTTTCGGAATCTCTTTTTAACAGATCCTGAAACAAGTTCAGGATGACACCTATTTTGCGCTCTGTTCGGCCCACACTTCTTTATAATATCCGTCGCGGGAAATAAGTTCCTCGTGACTTCCCTTGTCCACAAGTTTTCCATCCTGAATCACAAGAATTACATCGCAGTTTTCAAAAGATGAAACTCTGTGACTTATGATAAAGGCCGTATGCCCCTTACTCTGACTCTTAATAGACTGGCGGATTTTATATTCAGTGTCATTATCAACCGCAGAGGTTGTATCATCCAGAATCATGATTTTTGGATTTGCCAGGAAAAGACGCGAAAGCGCAATTCTCTGCTTCTGGCCACCGCTTAAGCCTACACCACGCTCACCAACAATTGTATCGTAACCATCTGTGAGGTCACCGATAAATTCCTTTACCCGTGCCAGTTCTGCTGCCGCTTCTACCTCTTCAAAAGAAGCCTCCGGTCTGGCAAAAGCGATATTTCCTTCAACAGTATCGCTGAACAAAAAGGCTTCCTGCATAGTAATGCCGACATTGCGCCTAAGCTCCTGCAGGTTATAGTCTTTTACATTCTTACCGTCAATCAAAACCTCACCGGAATCTGCATCGTAGTAGCGGCACATAAGATTGGCGATTGTAGACTTACCGCTTCCTGTAGGACCAAGAATTCCAACTGTTGTTCCGGGTTCAATCACAAAGCTCATATCTTTAATAACCGGAGTTTCGTTATAGGCAAAGTTTACGTTACGGAATTCAACACGGCCCTCTATCTTAAGTTTTCCTTCGGAGTTCTCTACCCCTTCAGAATTTTTGATTTTACTGTCCACCTTCCAGAGCTCATAGAGTCTGTCTGCTGAAGCTGCAAAGTTCTGGGTATTATCAACCAGCATACCAAACATATTGATTGGCTGAATAAAAGCCCACATAAGGCCGTTAAAGGTTACCAGCTGACCGATTGTCATTTCATTTTGAATTACAAGATAACCGCCAAACATAATAAGAATTACCGGAAGAATCTGACAAAGAGCATCAATCCATGGCAGGAATTTAACACGCATATCAGCATTGGCAACCGAAACCTCTTTGTAAGCTTCGTTTTCTTTTTCAAAACGTTCTGTTTCATAGCCCTCGCGAACAAAGGCCTTTACAACACGGTTACCCTCAATGTTTTCGCCAACCCGTGTATTTAAAACTGCAAACTGGTCGCGAACCTTCATATGAGCCGGACGGATATGAATTTTAAACTTACGAACAAGAAGAAGTACCGGAGGCGCAATTACCATAAAAGCAAGTGTAAGCTTCCAGTTAATTGAAGCCAGAGTAATAATTGAAAAAATATATATAAGAGAGTTTTCCAGAATCTGATACAAAACCCAGGCAACAAAGTGGCGCACCTTATCAAGATCCGAAGTAAGCAGAGTCATAACGTTTCCGCTTGGTGCATTATCATACCAGGAAAAATCCAGCTTCTGGATATGAGCATAAAGATCTTCGCGCATCTTCAAAATTACGTTCTGAGAACAGTGCTCAAAAATAACCTGATAGCTGTAACGGAAAATAGATTTTCCCACTACAACACAGAGCATAATTGCAATCAATTTAAATAAAAGCTGATGCTGGCCGCCCTTAATTACCCTGTCAACAATATTTCCGGTAACAAGAGGGTTTACCATATTCATTGCTGCAACAACAACACTGAGACAAAGGCCTGCTGCCA
>Ga0310691_10001064_pt1 | contig 44869 bp, 40 predicted proteins | sample 176DNAGHGlowgp2_FD_203887 | JGI IMG/M metagenome (GOLD analysis project Ga0310691, IMG submission 203887) | Sheep rumen microbial communities from Palmerston North, Manawatu-Wanganui, New Zealand - 1766 DNA GHGlow gp2 (v2) (version 2) | ecosystem: Host-associated > Mammals > Digestive system >... | reverse complement strand
GATAATCTTGATCGTATCCAGTGCCAGGAAGTTCTCGCCCATTGCAGTCGCACCTACGGTAACACCGAGGAAGATCGTAACGATATTGCACAGTGCATTTTGCGCGGTATCGGAAAGACGATCAGTAACACCGGACTCCTTAAAGAGGTTACCCAGCATCAGCATACCGAGAAGAGGTCCTACAGACGGCAGGATCAATGTGCAGATAACGGTAACGATGATCGGGAAGCAGACTTTCTCGACCTTGGATACCGGACGGGTCTGCTGCATCTTGATCTTTCGAAGTTTCTTCGGAACCATCGCCTTCATGATCGGCGGCTGGATGATCGGGATCAATGCCATGTAGGAATATGCCGCGATGGCGATCGCCGAAAGAAGATGCGGAGCAAGTTTCGTGGTCAGATAGATCGCCGTCGGGCCGTCCGCACCACCGATGATGGCGATGGAAGAAGCCTCAGCTGCGGTGAATCCGAGAAGAGATGCCATAACGAAGGCAAAGGAAATACCGAACTGTGCGCCGGCGCCCATGAAGAGGGACGAAGGTCTGGAGATCAGCGGTCCGAAGTCTGTCATCGCACCAACGGCCATGAAGATCAGACACGGGAAAATACCCAGTTTAACTCCTAAATAGATATAGTCCAGAAGACCCGGAGCTACAGCTTCATTTGTGCCGCCGAGAAGATCCCAGTGCACATGTCCGCCCGCAAAGATCTCCGCATGATAGAGACCTGCGATCGGGAGGTTACTCAGTAACATACCAAAAGCAATCGGGAGAAGAAGGAGCGGTTCGCACTTCTTGCCGATCGCCATATAGATCAGCACACCGGCAACCAGGAGCATGACGCCCTGCTGCCAGGTGATCGAGTAGATACCACTCGACTCCCATATATTCTTTAATGCATCAATAAACACGGTTTGCGACCTCCTAACTTAAGAAATCGTTAAGAGAACGTCGCCGGTGGCTACCGTCGCGCCCTTGGATGTGAGGATCTGTCCGACCGTACCTGCGCACGGAGCATAGATCTCGTTTTCCATCTTCATGGCTTCAAGAACAACGACCAGATCGCCTTCCTTAACAGCCTGACCGGCTGTAACGTTGACCTTCAGGATCGTGCCCGGGAGCGGAGCCGGAACCGGAGTTCCGGAAACCGGACCAGCCGGTGCTGCTGCCGGAGCCGGAGCTGCCGCAGGAGCTGCAGCAGGAGCTGCAGCAGGAGCCGCCGGTGCAGCTGCAGGAGCTGCAACTACAGCAGTTGTCTTAAGAAGGTTTGCTTTACCCTTCTCAACTTCTACTTCATATACTTTATCGTTGATCGTTACGTTATAAATCATTTTGGCGTCTCTCCTTTACTTTTCTTCCACCAGCGAAATGGACTTGAATATCAATTCATTAAGCGGGATACCGGTGTTGTCGCTGACGATCGCCATGATCATGGCGGCCGTCTTCTCGTCACAGCCCTTAAGCTTGAGGGAACCGGAAGAGAATTTCTCGCCGGAATCTGCCGGTGCCTTCGCTTCTGCCGGAGCGGCAGGCGCATTTACCGCTGCCGGAGCAGGTGCTTTCGCCTTCGTAGCCGAACCGACGACTGCACCGAAGATACGGATACAGACAAAGATAATGAAGAGAACCGCAAATACGATCGCCCATGTAAAGAGGGCAACGCCGATTGCTTCTCCGACACCATACTTTCTCAATCCGTCTTCTACGGAAAGAATAACTAATTCGGGATTCATGAAGATCAATCCTCCTTCTTCTCGATCGTGTAGTTCACGGTGTTGCTTTCCTGTTCCTCACGGAAGTCGAAGAACTTCTCAGCTACCTGCGGGAAAGCAATGTAGGAGAGAACATCCTCGTCAGAACGGGCACGCTTGCCGAGTTCTGCCTTGGTCTTCTCGAATGCCGGCTCGAGGGTATCTGCGAATCTGCCCTTAACGAGTTCTTCCGGCTTCCAGCATCTGTCGATGAGTTCCTGGGAAACTTCACCCGGAGCTCTGCCGTATTCACCACGGAGATACGCCTTGATCTCCTTGGAGATGTTCTTGTAACGCTCACCGAGGAGAACGTTCTGAACTGCCTGGTTACCGACCATCTGGGAAAGAGGCGTAACGAGCGGCGGATAACCCATATCCTTACGTACTGCAGGGATCTCTGCGAGTGCTTCGTCGAACTTATCCAGAGCGTTCATATCCTTGAGGTTGGCGATCATGTTGGAGAGCATTCCGCCCGGAACCTGATACTTGAGGATATCCGCCTTGATGCCCATAACGGTAGGATTGAGGGTACCGTTGTCGAGGAACTTCTTTCTTACCGGAACGAAGAAATCAGCGATCTCCTTGAGCAGGTCTGTGTCCAGACCGGACTCATAGCCGAACTGACCCATCGTGTATGCCATCGTCTCTGTGCAAGGCTGGGATGTACCGCCTGCGAAAGAGGAGATTGCACAGTCAATACCGTCCACACCGGCCTCGATTGCCTTCATGAGAGTCATCGGACCCATGCCGGTTGTGTGGTGCGTGTGGAAGAACAGCGGAACAGAGATCTTCGCATCCTTGATCGCCTTTACGAGATCATAAGCTTCCTTCGGAGAGCAGATACCCGCCATATCCTTGATCGCGATGGAATCAACACCCATCTTCTCGAGTTCCTTACACATCTCCACGTACTTCTCGAGGGTATGTACAGGAGAGGTCGTGTAGCAGATGCAGCCCTGTGCATGCTTGCCGCACTTCTTCACTTCGTCAATGCAGACCTCAATGTTTCTGAAGTCATTCAGCGCATCGAAGATACGGAAGATGTCCATGCCGTTCTCGGCAGACTTTCTGATGAAGAGACGTACAACGTCATCCGGATAATGCTTGTAGCCGAGGAGATTCTGTCCACGGAGAAGCATCTGCAGCGGAGTCTTCTTCACTTTTGCCTTAATCTTGCGAAGTCTCTCCCACGGATCTTCATTGAGGTAACGCAGGCAGGAATCAAATGTCGCGCCTCCCCAGCACTCCAGCGAGTAATAACCCGCCTCGTCCAGTTTCTCCAGAATGCCTTCGAAATCCGAAAACGGCATTCTGGTTGCGATCAACGACTGGTTCGCATCACGCAGTACGGTCTCAGTAATGTTAACTTTCATACGATGAGCCTCTCCTTATGTCTATAAATTTGAAAACAAATCAGCGGAAAAAGGGCGTGAGAAACCCAACTTTTTCCGCATACAGTATAGCCGAAGTGTTTTGTCAAAACAAGGGAAAATATGAAATATCAAGGCATTTTTCAATGCAGAAAAAACAATCATTCGTATCGCATGATTCTGTCATGGCTCCCCCATGTTTATTCGTCGATTTACAGAAAGAAAAAAAGCAGATCCGCCAATTAAATGTGGCAGATCTGCATAGTGATAAGACTTGTTCAGCTGTTCAAAATTTGGTTTTTCTTAGCATTGAACTCCTCTTCCGTGATAATTCCACTATCCAGGAGTTCCTTGTAGTCCTTCAGCAGTTGTATCTTTTCCTGTTCTGAGGTAAACACCTGTGGGGACGCCGGCTGAATAGTATGTGAAATCACATCAGGAACGGAAGAGGATACTGGCGATTGTTCTTGCACAGGAACAATCCGAGGAGGCATAGGCGTTTCTAGTTGAACAGTTGTCTCTTGATTGATAACACCGGTCTTCTCCGCTTCCCGTTTCTTCTTCATTTCTTCACGGCGCCGCTGAATCTCTTCTTCGTGGCGTTTGCGTTCTTCCGCCTTTTTTCTGTCAGCAGATGACGCAGCATTATGCTTTGAAACGCCACATCGTGGGCAGTTATTATATCCCGCCGAATTCCATAGCCCACAGGAACACTGCCAGCCCTTCAGTTTTGCCATGGCGCCCATACCGTCAGAAGAAGCATTTCCAAACATCTTGGCTGAACCACGCGGAGTCGGTCTTTCAACAAGTCTCGAACTAGGACGAGCAGGCGTGGAACTCCTAACCCCTACTTGGTCTGGTGAATTTTCAGGTCGTGCTTCGATATTACCAATGAACATTCCACATTTTTTTAGAGCATCCTCAACAGAACTCAGGCATTGAATCCAATCTTTTTCTGTAAATATGGCATCATCAGTAACAACAACTTTCATCGCTTCCATAGATAGAGCAGTAAAGACGACTTTCCCAAATGCATGTGTATAGATAAGTGATTCTTGTCCTTGAACACGACTAGAGTTCGGATCAATAAGTATGCCATATTTGCATGCGGTTTTCATGAAAAGATTTATCACCCATGCCAATCCATCCATAGGTTTCGAATCTTGAGTATACTTCCCACAATGGATAATTCCTTTGAACTCTTTCATTTTCCCTCACATAATAAAAGCAATCAAATCGATTTAAATGCTCAATATCGCGGGCAGAAGTACACTTTATCGCCCGGAACACAAGACTCAAACCCTCTTCGAGCCAATTCCTGCGCAGCCAGATCCGAAACCTTATTTACCTTCTTCTTCCCTAGCTTCGAGTCAACGATGATACCGATGACTTCCTGCCAGATCCCGTTGTTGAGACCAGGCTCAATCTTTACACTACCGCCACCATCAATTGGGTAAACGTAATAACGTCCTTCCTTTTGTATCTTTGTCGAAACCGGAACTCCTGCCTCTCTCAGATATTTAAGAAATACATCAGTCGCCTCTACGATCCTGTCACCTGGATCCTTACCAACATAGCCGATTTCCACGGTTTTTCTACCATTAAAGATGCTCATATTCAATCTCACCCCCTAACTGATTTGGCTGTCTCAGTTGGGCATAGATTCAAAATCTCTTATACATGCGTTGAGATCACTATATGATCCTTTATACAATTTTCCATTCAGATAGATACCATATCCGACTGAATTCTGCTCGATGGTAAGAAGTCCGTAACTTGTCATTCTTGTTCTTAAAGGTGTAGCCATAATAAAATCCTCCCACAAATAGACATTCAGAGTGTGTTAGATTGCCTTGTAAAGGCAATCTACATCTGTTATTCGTAGAATAGCAGATGTGCCCGCGTCCACGGCTTTTTCATACGTATAAATCGTCGGCTGGAAAAGAGGCCCTGTATAGCAACCTACTGCAAGTTAATTACTGTGAAGAAATAAGGACAAAACACTCCGTGTGAACTTTTTTTGCGTGAATAAACGTGCTCCGCATGTTTTTGAAAAGTGTTCTTTGCACTGAAATACCTATCGTAGTATGACCTTCCATAGCTTTTCAAATGCTTTATGGTTTATCTTTTTTCGCCTGCCCCAGTTTGATCACCTGATCGGCACCGGCAATGGTGGAGAGGCGGTGGGCAATAATGAAGCCCGTTCTCCCCTTCGTCATGTTATCGAAGGCTTCGACGATACGTTTCTCCGTCAGTGTATCTACCGCACTCGTCGCCTCATCCAGGATCAGAAGATCCGGATCCATAAGCAGGACACGCGCGATACAGAGAAGCTGCTTCTGCCCTTCAGACAGCGAGATGTCCTTACCCGGGACGGTATCGTAACCATCCGGAAGACGCTTGATGAAGCCATGGGCTCTGGCCGCTTTCGCCGCAGCGATGACCTCCTCATCGGTCGCCTCCGGACGTCCGTACGCAATATTGTCACGGATCGATCTCTCCAGGAGCCACGTCTCCTGAAGCACCATACCGAATCTTCTTCTCAAATCTGCACGGGAGATCTCCCGGATATCCTGCCCGTCGATCAGGATCCGTCCGCTGTCCGGTTCATAGAAACGCATCAGAAGATTCATGAGCGTCGTCTTCCCGCAGCCGGTCGGTCCGATAATGGCCACCTTCTGTCCGGGCTCCACCCGGAGACTGAAGTCATCGAATATCTTCTTGTCTTTGGTATAGCCGAATGTCACGTGCTCGAAGAGCACCTCTCCCTCTTTTCCGTTGCCGGAACCGGCTGTCTCCGTATCCTCACTCTCCTCCGGAAGATCGAGGATCGCGAACACACGGGACAGAGAAGCGAATGCCGCCATGACCTGCGTCGTGATATTCGTCAGATCGTTGATCGGTTTACTGAAGTTCTTCCAGTAAAGGATGAAGGTCGTGATATTTCCGACGGAAAGACCTCCGAACCAGACACCCAGTGCACCGATCAGGATATATGTCGTACTGTCGACGAACCGCGTGACCGGATTCGGAAGCGAAGACGCGAACTGTGCCGTCACCGAGGACTTATTGAGCTGCTCGTTCTTCTCCCGGAAGGATCCGAGGAACTTCTCCTCGCACCCGAAAGCCTTAATCTCTTTTCTTCCATAGAGGTTCTCCTCCACATCCCCGGAGATCGAACCGACCAGATTCTGCTGGGATTTGAAGTATTTCGTCGTTTTCTTCGCGATCGTCGTCGCCGACCAAATCATGAGAACGGCCATCGGCAGGATGATCAGCGTCATTTTCCAGCTGATATAGATCATAAAGCCGACCGTTCCGAGGATCGTCACCATCACGGTAAAGAAATTGAGAAGTCCCTGGAGCATGCCCTCGGAGATGGCGTCCGCATCGTTAATGAAGTGTGTCGCCGTGTCTCCCTGCGGATGTGTATCGTAGAAAGACACCGGAAGACGGACAAGTTTCGCAGAGAGTGCGCGGCGTACTTCAAGTGCCGTCTTGGCCGCCACCACATTGGCGAAATAGCTGACGACCCAGGTAAAGAGTGCCGCCATCAGATACATACCCAGGAGGATACCTGCGTGGATACCTAAATAAGTGAGATCCACGTTACCTGTCTCGCCCATATTATCGATGGTCGCGCCTAAGAATGCCGGTGCTACGACCTGCAGTCCGCCACTGAAGATCGCCGCCAGGATCAGAAGTACGATCGAGATCTTTGACGTTCCCGTGAAACGAAGAAGTGCAGTCAGGTCCTTAAGCGAGATCCGGCTCTTGCCGTCAGACATCTTTGCCGCATCCGGATTCAGGTTCCCCATGCCGCTGAGCATACTGTCTTTCGCCATTATTCCACACCTCCCATCTCCTGTGATTTCGCGATGCGCGTATACGCCTCGCAATCACGCAGCAGGTCTTCATGCCTGCCCTGCCCGACGACACTGCCGTTGTCGAGCACGATGATCCAGCTGGAATCCGCGATCTCGTTGATCTTCGAAGAGACCTCCACGACTGTACGCTGATGAGTCTTCACATGCTCACTGAGCGCCTCTGAGAATTTCGCCGATGTATCTTTATCCAGCGCCGCCGTCGCATCGTCCAGCAGAAGGATCTCACTGTCGCTGCAGAGCGCCCGCGCGATGGACAGACGCTGCCTCTGTCCACCTGAGAAGTTCTTCCCCTTCGGTTCGACACGCGCATCCGGTCCACCCTTCTCACAGATGAAATCCCAGGCTTGCGCCACTTCGCAGCGCGCCTGAAGTTCTTCATCGGAAAGGGGCGACTTTCTCCCGAGATTCAGGTTATCCCGTATCGTCCCTTCAAAAAGCACTGTCGTCTGGAACACGGGTGCCATTTTCTCACGAAGGACGTGTTCATCCAGCGACGCGATCGATTTCCCGTCCACATAGATATGCCCTTTATTGATCTCATAAAGACGCAGCAGAAGTGCGATGATCGTCGATTTTCCCGATCCGGTCGTACCGATAATACCGAGTTTCTCGCCTTTACGAAGTTCGAAGGAAACATCCTTCAGCGCATAGTATTCTTCTGAATCTTCCTTGCCGGACAGATACGAGAACGAGACGTTCTTCCACTTGACGATCGCCCGCTCGTCATGGTCTTCCGCCTCCGCACCACTCTCGGGCTCCCGACGTTCCGGCACCATCTCCAGGACACCCTCGATCCTCTCGGCCGAAACGAACGAGCGCGAGAAGATCACGACGAGATTTCCGAGCTTATTCAGCTCGTCAAAGATACTGAAGATATAGTTGATAAAGGTAAGAAGAAGTCCGGCCGTGATCACTCCGCCATCGATCCGGTATCCGCCGACCCAGAGTACACACACCACTGCCGCATTCATGATAAGGATCGTGATCGGACGAAGAAGCGCCGAGTAGCGCGCTACGGAGATCGTCTCCTGCGCATAGTCTTCACCGGCCTCATCTGTCAGGTCCTGATGATGCTTCTCGCGGGAGAAGGCACGTACCACACGGATACCGGAGAGCCGCTCATTCACAACACTACTGATCACATCCAGTTTCTGCTGTACGATCCGATACCGAAGGAACGTCACGCGTATGATTGAAAGAAGCGTAACCAGGAAGAGCATCGATCCGATACCGATCACGACCGACATCGGTGCATCGAGAAGGATCGCGGCCACGATACCGCCCACGGTAATAAACGGCGCACGGAACACCAGTCGGATGAACATGGAGACCCCCGTGCAGACCTGATTAACGTCAGACGTCATGGCTACATTGAGGAATGACACGCCGCAACGCTCCTGCTGGGCCACAGTCAGGGAATTGACCTGCGTCAGAAGCCGGTCACGAAGACGTGCACCGGTACCGGCACTGGCTCGGGCCGCGCAATACTGGCAGACCGCTGCCGCCAGAAGTCCCATCGCCGCCATCCCGAACATGAGGAGTGCCGTACGCAGAATGAATCCCCGGCTCTCCGAAGAGAACCCGGTATCCACGATCTTTCCCATCAGGATCGGTAATATCAGCTCCAGGATCGCCTCGAACAGTTTCGCAGCCGGTCCCAGTATAAATTCCATCCGATACGGGCGGAACTCGTGGAATATCTCCCTGTACTTCTTTCTCATGTCTTCCCTCTACTATGTCAACAGATCAGATCTGTTTATTGACCGTCTTATACTCTCCGTCTTCGATATAGTACGGACAGTCCTTGCGTCTTCCTTCCAGCATACGCTCCCATGCATCCTAGTCGATCGGCGCTTCACAGAAATACGCGCCGGCCTCCTCGTCGTATACGTAATTCGAACATCTTTCGCAATCGCTCATAGACTCACCTTTATCCGTTACTTTCTGTCCTCACCACGGCCTCTGTTCCTCTTTCGGAACTCGCTCGGCATCTCCCCGAGATGTTTCTTAAAGGCCTCGGCAAAATAACTGGCGCCCGAGAATCCGACCTCGTAAGAAATATCCACGATCGGCATATCCGTCTTCACCAGCATCTCTGCACCCTTACGAAGCCGGATCATGGTCAGATACGTGATCGGCGTCTGGTTCAGATACTTCTGGAAGATCTGACAGCAGCTCGTCTTCCCGACATTTCCTGCCTGGCGGATATCGTCGAGCGTGATCCGCCCATGATAGTTCTCCGAGATAAACGAGATCATGTTCTTCAACTGCGTCAGTTGCGGCGATGCTTCACGCACCTTCGCCGGCACCTGTCCCAGATGGAGGAACAGCTGTTCCCATATCGCGAAGAACTGCCCCTGCGCCCCCAGTTCGAGCGTCGTTTCGTGCCGCATATAGTATACACGAAGAACCGCATCGATAACACTTCTCTGCCACTCTTTATCCGGTCTTAAGACGTGATACGGATAGCTCTCATTCTCGATGACCGGAAGCACGAACCGGTTCTCGATCGCTTTCGTCGCACAGAGCAGGACCGGATGGAAACGGACAATCACATACTCGCACTCACTCTTCGTCTCTGAACGAAGATCATGCACCTGGCGCGAATTAATGAAGATCCCCTCTTCATCCCCGATCGTCACGGACTCTCCATTCACACAGCATTCCATCTTCCCGTGCAGGATGACGAGCAGTTCCACTTCATCATGCCAGTGGCTGCCGATCGCATAGTTCGGATAAAGGGACAGCCTATCCCTCCGGATCTTCGCAGGAAACTCCACCTCGTCGAATCCGGGACGCAACTCATTCTCCAACATTTCTTTCATGACACACCTTTTCGCGAAATATTGTTATAGTTTCAAGAATTATTCTAATAGAAATGCACTGGTTTGTACACTACAATGAAGGTGTCATTGATAGATTTGAAAAGAATCCGATGACTATACTATTATCCTCGTCCTCACGCTTTGACCATCTCATCCCCAATGGTTGCTCAACGTGAGGATTTCTTATTCCCTGTTTTTCTCTTCTTCCTGCTTCTTCCGGAGCGCCTCATTCATCTCCTCATTCTCGCGTATCTCCGTCTTAAAGGCAAGTATGATTCCCGCAATAAGACATGGCAGTGCTCCGATCACGAATCCGATCCAGGCTCCTACCGACACAGAGTGGAACCACCCGCAAGAAAGAACGACCACTGCCAGCATCGCGATCTCGAAGGCGAACATCAGCGTGATCCGAAGCGCGATAGACGGGATATGAAGCACCCGGTCCGACATGAAGATATGACGCAGAAGCGCCGTCAGGAACGAAACCAGCAGGAACTGCAGAAGGGTCTCTTTCGAGAGGAATCCGGGCGTCGCATAGATGGAACTGATCCGGCTCTGCTCAACAGCCACACCCGGAGATGTGATATACATGACAAGTGCCGCCACAACTGTCTGCATGGTGAAGGCCAGACAGGTACAGTGCACGAAGTCCTTCGCACTCTTCTTATCCACGATCTCAATCTTCTTACTCATCCGCCATGTCCTCTCGTATTTCCGTCACCTTAAGCCCAACCGCTCGCGAAGCTCATCCGCATACATCCTCGATGCGATGATCTGCTCCCCGTTATCCATCGTGATACGGATCCGGTGATTGATATCCGCACGCAGGGACTTGATATGCTTCAGCTGCAGAAGCGCCGACTTACTCACACGGAAAAAGCCCGAGGCAGCAAGCTGCTGCTCGAGCTCGTACAATTTCGCATCCGACTCATACACGGCATTCTCCGTATATACGAAACACTTTCTCTCCATTGCTTCCAGATAAAGGATCTCGCCGATGTCCAGAAGGAAGACTTCGCTGTCTTTTCTGACCGTAAGCTTACTGTCCATGACACGGATCATGGATATAAGTTTCTCCACCTCCGGGGTTAGCGAAGGACAGGTCACGCTGATTTCAGTTTCCGGATTCTCCGGATTGATGTTGATCGAAATCTTCACAGAGCTTTACTTTAACTTCCTGCTTTTTCTGTTATTATCGGACCTCGCTTCCTTATTCTTCGAAAGAAAGACAGTGTTCATTCTTTCACCAGTCCCTGCTTACGAAAAGCGAAGACAAAGAATCCGATGATGATCAGGGCATTTGCCAGAACGATGACCAGCCCTTCCGTATCTATCTTAACATGATTTATGTCCGTAAGCGCAAGATAGAGCTGCTGCGTGTAGAAAAACTTTGCGACCTTAGCGATGGTGTCATTAAACTGCGCCATCATGGGAAGGAAAGTGAATATACACATCACCGGAACCGAAAGGCTCGTCGCCGCCATCTGATCCTTCGCCAGCACCCCGACTGCCGCCCCGAGAATGATGGAGATCACAAGGCCCGTCATGATCACACACATATACTTCCACCACGCCGCATCATCCAGTCCGCAGGACTTACTCATCAGCATCGTACCGATCAGGCAGCACAGGAAATCATACACACCGACACCAATAAGATAGGAAGCCGGGCTGACGTTACTCATCAGGAGCGCCCGAAGCGTCCCCTTCTCTTTTTCTTCCGAGATGATCGCGCTCATCGACACGATCGGGGCCATCGCCATATACATGATGCTGAAGAGTTTCAGGTAGAAAAACTCCGGCATGTCGTCCACTTTGATCGCGTTACTCATCACAATGGTCATGATCGGAAACAGAATAAACTGGATCAGGACCGCTCTGTTCTTTCTCGTATCAAGAACCTGCTTTCTAAAAATCGCCGTTGCTTCTCTCATCTTCTTATACCTCCAATTTTCTTCCCGTAAGTTCCATGAACACGGTCTCCAGATTCGGCTCCTTCGAGTGGATCGTACTGAGCTTTCCTTCTTTCAGAAACTCCGCGATCTGAGAACTCGTCTTCTCCGCATTTTCGCGGTCCATCTGAAGCGAGATCGTCTCGCCTTTTGTGGTCACGAGCTCAATGCTCTTCTGGTGATCATAGCGGAGGCACAGTTCTTTTGGCGCGCCTTTTTCTACTATTTTTCCTTCATTAAGGAGCACCAGATGGTCGCATAGTTTTTCTGCTTCCGTCATGTTATGTGTCGTCAGGAAAATGATCGTTCCTGCATCTTTTCTCTTTCTTATGATCTCGTGGATCTCGCTGCTGGTCTGAGGATCAAGTCCGCTCGTCGGCTCATCCAGAAAAAGCACTTGCGGGTGAGCAAGAAGCGCCCGTGCCAGGCGGAGTCTTTCCTTCATACCTTTACTCAATTTCTTCACTTCTTTTTTTTCTGAATCTTCCAGTTTTACTTCTTTGAGAACTGTCGAGATCTCCGCATCACCGACACCATAGATGTCCGCAAAAACCCGAAGATTCTGGTAGCAGGTCAGTCTCTCATAGAGTCCAAAGTCATCCATCATGACACCGAACTGTTTCTTATCTGCGCCGGTGAGCTTTCTGACATCTTTGCCGTTGATCATCGCCGCGCCTTCTTCAAACTTAAGTTGCCCGGTCAGCACTCTGATCAACGTCGTCTTTCCCGCACCGGACGGACCCAGAAGACCAAAGATCTCCCCATCTCCAATCGTCATCGAAATCTCATCCAGCACTTTCTTCTCACCGAAACTCTTTGAAATTCCTGTTACCGAAATCATCGCCGTATCCTCCTTAAGTGAGCGCATCTCATCCGCGCCCAATCATTTTTCTGCTTGCAAACAGAGGATAACAGCCCGCAAAATCCCACGCAATAGGCGTTTACGCGAGTTGCACAAAGCCCTACATGAGTTGCACTTCTTCATGAATCAAATGCTACTGGTAGTTTTCCTGCATGTAGAGCGTCAGGCGTTTATCCAGTGTCTCTGCGATTTGCTCCGGGGATCGGTTCTCTGAATAGTAACTGTTGATCTCGTCCGCAATGATATCAAATACGCCATAGTCATATGTGGCAACCGTATCTGCCTTTGAGACCATTTCTATAAACATATCTACTTCATCCTGCGTGGCCGTTTTGTCACCTCTTATATATCCTTTGAGCACCTCATCCGTTACAGAATCGGGATGGAGGACAGTATCACAGAGCATATCCAGCGTTGTCTGTGTGACCGGAATAGAACCGGCGATCATCGTCTGCTTCTGGACATCTTCGCCAAGCATCACCGACAGGACTTCCCAACACTTATCCGGATTTTTCGCTGTCGTGGAAATCGCGAGGCAGCCACGCGGGATGGCCAGATGCACCGATCCCGAGATAGAAGGATATCCGACATAACTGAACTTTTCTTTCGATGCGACGACATCCGCAACATCGTAGAAAGAGCTGATCATAGCGGTAGCCATAAGGGTTCTCCCATTTATCACATCTTCCAATGATGCATAAGCACTCATCGATACCGGAACTGATAGGACAATGGAAACAAGCCTCGCCAATTCCTCATCCGTCACTTTCTTTTTCCCATCATAGGCGCCCCACAAGTCGGCAAAGTTATAGCGAATACCCTCGTCTACTATATCTGATGCCGCAGACAGTGAATATGTGATCTCATGGTCCTGTGCATACTGATACAGATTGAAGATCGATGTATCCGCCACGGCATCTTCTACGCTCTTCAAGATATATCGGCCATACATCTGATATCCGGAAAACAACTGATAACATGCACCACTGCCATCATAGAAAAGTCCTCGGGCCGTCTCCGTGAGCGCCAGAAGAGATTGTTCGTTTGATTGCAGGTAAGGAGCCATGTCAATGACCATTCCGCTTCTTCCCATATACTCGTAATCAAAGCTCGATCCATAGAATATATCCGGAGCATTTCCATCGTTGAAATACTTCATGAGATTTAGTGTGGCCTTCCGCCGATCCTCTGGCGTGACATAACTGAACTGTTTCGAGTAATCTTCCAGAACGACACGGAAATCTTTATTCGATACATTAAATGAGTAGACTACCCATTGAAGGACCTGATCGTCAAATACACCATACCCGCCGATCTTGATCGTTTCCACATGCGAACGATCAATAGAAGGATCATAATGGAATATCATAACCTCGGCCGAATTATCTCTATACTCGTAACTGATCGCAAAACGCTCATCATCCAGTTGATGATACCCGGTAGGCGTACTCAAGGTCTTCTTAGGCGGACATATATCAATACAGTTCCAGTCTGCCAGACAGTTTACTTTCATATTCTGAAGATCCACTTTGTACTCTCCATCCGGATTAAAGAAGTACGAACCGCCGATAATAAGCCGGCCATTGATACCTACATCCTTTCCTCCCGCCACAAACGGACACTCTCCGGTATCGAAATTTACTTCGTGATATGCGATTTCTCCCATATCGATCTCTTCAACGGCATAGAACTTGCCATTATCTTCGAAGAATCCCTCTTTTTCTGTATAGAGAGAAAAACCGGGCTTGATTGATTTTACAAGTGTGCCATCTTTTGTATATCGGTTGATTGTTGATCCGCCAACGATCACAAAGCCATCCGAGATGGCAGTTACATAGTGCGGATCAAAATCCATCTCAATCGTTCTTACCGGTTCGCCTGTTTTCTTATCTAGGAAAACCGCTGTCCTTTGAAGATCCATAGGTTTTTCTTCGATATTCTGCAATTCCGCTTTTTTATATCCGAGAAAAACATACTCATTCTGCAGCACGGCACATGGCGCCTGACTTCCTATCAATTCCAGCGTATAAAGGAGTTTTCCGCTATCATCCACTGTATAGATATCTGTGAACTGCTCGACAATATTATGGTCTTTGTCATACTTATTATATATAGCCGCGACACAACAGTTTTCTCCGTCACGAAGTACCCTTCGCAACAGCATCTGAAATCCCTCCTTCTGTGGAAGAATAAAAGAGACCGAAGAATAGGCACCAGAATCGTAGTGCACCGCTTCTTTGTTCTTCTTGCATCCGCAAAGGCTCAGAAGAACAGAAGCGATCAGAATCCATGATGATATTTTTACAAAATAACGACGCATATGTTCATTATTCTCACTTTCACCTATATTACGCATCCCACACTTGTTCGAAATCGGAACGCAGGGAATTCACACCTTATATATTCTTATCCCAGGTCCTTCGCATGCGGATATAGATAATCGTTCTCTTCCGGACCATACATCTCAGAGTAGATAGACTTACCGGTAACTGCATTTAGCATCACCATTCCGTCATACACGATATTCTCGTCAGACTTCTTAGAATTCGTCGCTGTATAGTAAACATTCCATACCGGTACGATCGTCAGCTCGTGTGTGTAGTGAGTAGGATCAGTTCCTCTATTCTCCAGGGGCATAGGATCCAAGACTGTATATGCCAGTTCCATGCAATATACAACCACGTCTGTTTCCCAAACGGTATAAAGCTCCATCTTATTGGGATCAGTTGCCTTTTTCCGATGAGAAAAGTTATTGTATATGATTGCGTTTTTGATTTCAGAAAGACATTCTTCTGCCGGAAAGACCGTTAAGTCTTCATATACCGGGGACTCCACTTCGAATTTCTGCATTCGAACATATAAGAAATTTGTCTCAGAGGAATCAATAAAGCATCCGGTCCAATCCGAGTTGTTATCGAAGTCCGTATAACGAGATAAAGGTATTTCATCTGACCATTCGTAGACCGGGGAATAATTTTTCTCCCTTCTTATCGGCAGATTATCTATATACTGGGCACTTAATGGAACAAACTGTATCTTTTCTTTCACTCCGGTGATTCCGCCGGTATCATAGGTCCAACACAGAATCCCACTGTTACCATCAATCCCTAGACTCTGTGCTAAACTCTCGGCACCATCAATCTCCGACAATGAAATCTCTCGAACATTATAGAAGTTATTGATGACCTTATTTTTCTTTAGTATTCCAAAACCTTGACATGTATCGATCAAACCAGGACAGTCATAATTCTTGAACTGCCATGTTTCACTTGCTGGGGTCTCTGGAACATCTGTATACCTTGCCTTATAAACATTCACCGTCTGCTGCCCATAATCGACTACCAAAAGATTGTCTTTGAACGAAATGGAGAAGTCGTATTCTCTGGGCTTGTACGGGGTGTCACGGTATCGTTCAGGATCAGAGACTCTATAAAGCCAAGAATCCGTATCATCAGTGTTTGACAGATCGGCAGTATCATCACCACTCGCATTCGGCTCCATTTTATTTCCTAGCATATCTGAATCCGAAGAAACTACTATATCTACACTTCTTGTATAGCGACTTTCCTCCTGCGAAGTGGAATGACCGCAGGATGTGAGCATTACTACAGTTGCGACTGTAAAAATCGACCAAATAAGATGGTTGTAAGTACTATTTTTGAACACTCATTATTCTCCATCACAAGTAGGCAGCTATTACCATGGCCAAGCGGAAAATGCAAATGTAGCCGAATAGTATATGTCTAGATTACTATTTGATTTGAGAACAAATTGCTGTCCATTTGTTGCATAACCATTATAGTAATCATAATTATATCCGCTATCACTTACTTGCGAAAAAGAAGCTAGGTGGCTTACTTTCGTATTATGATTGGATCTTAGATAAAGCCTAGAATAAACATAGTACGTGCTCGGAATGGTATTCTCTGCATAATTCGAAAAATGAACATATGTTAACGACATATGGCACTGGGAATTGCTTCCATAAGATTGCGTATATTCACTTGTAAACGCACTCCCACCTGCGCTGACATACACTGTACCGGTTGCCGCATTAACCGGTAAAGAAGTGAAAACGAATGTCAATACCATTAAAGAACAAACCAAAATCTTTTTTATCAGATGCATAAAAACCTCCCAATCTATAAAAATCAATTCAACTTATTAAACCACGACACGTATCATAGTTAATAAATAGCATCTTTCCCCATAGACGTCAAGGGACATATCTGTCCCTTTATCCCGAAATGCCTGATATTACGCTGTAAAATGGATTTTACGGACGTCAAAGGACAAATATGTCCCTTTATCCCGAAATGCTTGATATTACGCTGTTCAGACAGATATGTTCAAAGAAACAGGATCTCCGGGCAACGATTACATGTAAGGCACACCAAGATTGAGACAGCTTCAAATAGAGCACAAAAAATCTCCAAAGCGACGCTCCCTCTGAAAGGTCTTCGACTGATTGCGCCAGCGATTTAAGGGTACAAAAACTCTTCACACTCTATAGTATAACGAAAAAAGAAAAGGATCTCCGAGCGACGAGTTTTGCTACAGCAAACTGTTTGAAGTCGCAAGGAGATACCTTTTCTTTTTCGTTTGTTAATTGTATTAAGAGTTTTTGTACCCTTAGGCTGTCTCGATCTTCGAAGCCTTCTCCAGGCCCAGCATCTTGACCGCATCTTCTCTCATCTTGAACTTCAGGATCTTACCTGCAGCGTTCATGGGGAAAGAATCTACGAATGCGACATAACGCGGAGTCTTATGCTTCGCCATGTGATCTTTGACATACTTCTTAACATCATCTTCGGTCAGTGTGGAACCTTCCTTCTTGATGATGCAGGCCATGATCTCTTCACCATACTGCTCGTCCGGAACACCGATGACCTGAACGTCGGAAACATCAGGATGTGTATAGATGAACTCTTCGATCTCCTTCGGGTAGATGTTCTCCCCACCACGGATGATCATGTCCTTGATACGGCCGGTGATCTTATAGTAGCCTTCCGGTGTACGACGGGCGAGGTCACCTGTATGGAGCCAGCCGTCCTCATCGATGGCGGCCTTGGTTGCTTCCGGCATCTTGTAGTAACCCTTCATGATGTTGTAACCACGAGCGCAGAACTCACCGTCTACGTTATCCGGCAGTACTTCATTTGTTGCCGGATCTACGATACGGCACTCGACGCCCGGAAGTTCCTTACCAACAGTCTGGACACGGACTTCGATGGAGTCATCCACACGACTCTGGGTGCATCCCGGAGCGGCCTCGGTCTGACCGTAAACGATGGTGATTTCTTTCATGTTCATCTTATTAACTACGTCTTCCATAACCGGGATCGGGCACGGAGATCCGGCCATAATACCTGTTCTCATGTAAGAGAAGTCTGTCTTCTCGAAGTCCGGATTCTCCAGAAGTGCGATAAACATGGTCGGTACACCGTGCATTGCAGTTATGCGGCGGGCGGTGATGGAAGCCAGAACTTTTCTCGGCGAGAAATAATCCAGCGGAACCATGGTAACACCGTGGGTAACAGATGCGGTCATGGCAAGTACCATACCGAAGCAGTGGAACATCGGCACCTGGATCAGGAGTCTGTCCTCGGTGGAGAGGTTCATGCAGTCACCGATGCACTTACCGTTGTTGAGAACGTTTCTATGTGTAAGCATAACGCCCTTCGGGAAACCTGTTGTACCGGATGTGTACTGCATGTTGCAGACTTCGTCCGGCTCGGTCGCATCGATCATGGCGCGAAGATCCGCGTCGCTGACCTTGCCGTCTGCGGTCTCGAACTCATCGTCCCAGAAGAAGCAGCCGTCGTAGCGGTTGTCGATGGTGATAACGTTCTTTAAGAAAGGGAGTCTCTCGGAGACCATCTCGCCCGGCTTGGATTTACTGAGTTCAGGGCAGATCTCGTTTACAATATCCACGTAGTTAATGTCCTTATAACCGTCCATCATGACGAGGGTATCGGAATCGGACTGACGCAGCAGGTACTCGATCTCGTGGATCTTATAGGCTGTATTTACGGTAACCAGGACTGCACCGATACGGACGCAGGCCCAGAAAGTCAGGAACCACTGCGGACGGTTGGTGGCCCAGAGTGCGACGTGGGAATCCTTCTTGACTCCCATGGCCATGAGCATCTTGGAAACACGGTCCACGTCATCTCTGAACTCGCTGTATGTTCTTGTGTAATCACGCATGGTGTAAGCAAAAGCGGTCTGATCCGGGAATTCGGTAGCAACCTTGTCGAGCATCTGGCCGAAGGTCATCTCGACGAGTACGTCCTTCTCGAACATTCTCTGACCCTTGCCTTTCTCGACATACTTGATATTGGACGGAACGACCTCGATCGGAGCCTCCGGACGGACCTGCGCCTTGCTCTCCTTCTTAGAGGGCTCGATGACTTTCTTCGTGCCCTTGGTCTTTTCCCAGGTCCTTACGAAGTTGATGAACTGCGGGAATACGATGGCCGCGCTCTCGATCTCCTTCGCCCATCTCTTGACCCACTCCAGGGAAACGAATCCGTCGTAACCGTTCTTATCCAGCAACTCGAAGAGTTCCTCCAGCGGAAGATCGCCGTGACCCGGCAGGCGGTAAGCTACCGTACCATCTGCTTCCTTGATGGAATCCTTTACATGGATATAGCAGACATACTCCCCGACATTCGCCCATGTTGTCTCCACGGACTCGCCGAAATAACGGAACGGGTGATGCACGTCCCAGAGAACTTTCACAAAAGGAGAATCCACCGCCTCGATGAGTTTACGGAGGCGGGAGGTATCCGCATAGACACCATTGGTCTCGACAAGGAGCGTCACGTTCTTGCCTTCGCAGAGAGGTGCCAGGTCCTTAAGAGCCGCGATGATCTTCTCATCGTCCACTTCACCTTCCGGTGCCGGATGGGCATCTGCCAGGATACGGACATAAGGAGCTCCGCACTTGCTGGCCAGCGCCACATACTCACCGATCTCGGTCGGTGCGATCTTGGCGCCGTCTTCGTAAGCCAGTACACAGTTAGAGGAGAAGCATGGAATCTCCAACCCCAGCTTTCTAAGGTTTTCCATGGTGCGGTCCACTTCCGATGGAAGGAACGGCTTTGCGTGGGATGCGGTGATCTCTTCACCCAGTCCTCTGATCTCGATACCTGCGTAGCCAAGGTCGTGGGCCATCGGATAGATGTCCTTCCAGGACCACTCAGGGCATGCCAGTGTAGAAAAAGCAAGCTTCATCGCCATTTCGAAAACCTCCGGTTAAAAATGCTGTGATACTCATTACACAGGATACCACAGCATAGGATTATTTAACGGGATTAGCATACACCCAAAAAACAAGAAAAGAAACGGGGCGACAGTGCTTTTGCCGAAAGAAGGCAAAAAAGCGGAAGAAAATGCAAACTCCTATGACCTTAGGATAGGATCAGGCCTCTTTCTTGGCGAAGAGCTGTCCGAGTTCGCTCTCGATGACCGGGCGGCCCCAGATATTGCCCTGCACGAAATCGCACTGGTACTTCGTCAGAATATCGAGCTGTCTTCTATCGTCCACACCTTCTGCGACAACACGGATCTTCATCTGGTGCACGAGGCCGATGATGGAGCCGACCATCAGGCGCTGAGCGTTCTTCATCGGAAGCTCATCAACGAACGACTTATCGATCTTCAGAACATTGATCGGGAGCTGCTGCAGATAGTTAAGAGACGAATAGCCGGTGCCGAAGTCGTCGAGTGCGACAGAGATGCCGAGCTCGGAGATCTCTTTAAGGACCTTCACGGCATAGTCGACATTCGATACCATGATGGACTCGGTCACTTCGAATTCGAGGTTCTTCGGGTCGATCTCGGTCTTCTTGATGATGCGTCGTACGGACTGCAGGAACATCGGGGACATCAGCTGTACGGCGGAAATGTTGACGGACATGACACCGTCCCAGCCGTGCTCGGCCTTGATCCTCTTGAGTGTCTCGCAGGCGGTCTCGAGGACCCATTCACCCAGCGGAACAATGAAGCCTACGGACTCGGCAACCGGGATAAATTCACCCGGGCTGACTTCGCCGAATTTCTCGGAGTTCCAACGGCAGAGCGCCTCGAAGCCTCTGAGTTTTCTCTCCTTCATGTCGTACTGCGGCTGGAAGCACAGATACAGTTCGTCGTTCTTGATGGCGGAAAGCAGGCGGCTCTCATACTTCATCTTGCGCATGATGTCGTCCTTCATTTCCTTCTTATAGAACTGAACCATGTTACGGCCGTACTCTTTCGCCTTATACATCGCAGTCTCGGCACACTTCACCATCTCCGCCGAGGTCGTTGCATCCTGCGGGAAGAAGGAGACGCCGAAGCTCGCCGTAACCTTATACTCCGAATCGTCAAGCGTAAACGGATGGGAGAAAGAGTCTCTTAGCATCTCCACGTAGTTAAGCATGTCCTCGTCAGAGAACTGACGCTGCACGACGATGGCGAACTCATCTCCGCCCCAGCGGCCGATCATATCCTCCGAGTCGATCGTGGATGTCAGGCGGCTTGCCACGGCCTGCAGGATGCTGTCGCCGAGCTTATGTCCCATCGAGTCATTGATGACCTTGAAATTGTCGAGATCAACATAAATCAGGGCAAAAGGCATCTTCTTATGGGAAAGAAGGCTGATGAGAAGATCCATACGGTCGATGATCTTCACCCTGTTCGGAAGTCCGGTAACGGTATCGAAATGATTCATCTGATACAGACGTTCTTCGTTATCCTTCATCGCACGGTTGTACTCAGAAAGAAGGGTGTTCTGGCGCTTCGCCTCTTCTTCTCTGGTCTTGAGGTCAGTATTCGCCTGCTCCAGCTCGGCCGTCTTACTGGCTACACGCTCGATCTCGATCGCGACCCGGCGGTTATAGGCAAGAACGATGGCTACGATCACGAGACCAAGTGCCGTGGTCGCCAATCCGTTGATGGCATAGTTATCCTGGTAACGGAAGAGTATGAAGACAGTCGCAGCAAGCTGGAGGACCGTCACAACCAGAACGGCGTAGAAGCCTTTCATATTCAGTGACTGCACGATCAGTATCGACAGCAGAAGCTGCACGATCGTAAAGACGCCTCTTACCGGCATGAGGAATTCAAATTCGGGAACTATCGCAACTAAGGGATTAAGAACTGCAAAGAAGCCAAAAGCCAGAATATAAAGAATGATCTTTAATGCGGCGAAGCGCTGCCCGACTTCCGGGTGAAGATTCGAGTCTACGAATCTTTCTGCAAATGTCACTTCACCCTTTTTTGCTACTTTGTTCTCACTTTCCTGATCCATACCATTGCCCCTTCAATCACCCTAAAGTAATCACAAACTCTATTATGCACGATTTCTCGCCACTTTGCACGAGTTTTGTGTAGAAACCCTTATTAGATGGTATAATTTTTTTCATGCATAGTAAATGCAAAGAATTTGATATTTAGGAGCTATCGGGCATGTTTCTTCCAAAAGCAGCGATATTTGACCTTGACGGGACTCTTCTCGACTCTATGTGGGTCTGGAAGAAGATCGATGCGCAATTTCTCGCGGACCGGGGATTTGAAGTGACGCAGGACTACACAGATGCCATTAAGGCGATGGGATGGGAGGAAGGCGCCCGCTACACGATCGACCGGTATGGTCTTTCCGAAACGCCGAAGCAGGTCATAGACACCTGGTTCGATATGTCCGAAGAATACTATCGCTTTCACATTCCCATGAAAGCCGGCGCTAAAGAGTATCTTTCGCTGCTTCACGAAAAAGGCGTGCCTATGGCGGTGGCGACCTCGATGGAACCGCAGAAGAATATCGATATCGTGCTCCGGGCCAACGGGATCGCGGACTATTTCCAGAACATTACGATGTCGACGGAAGTGACCCGGGGGAAGGGTTTCCCCGACATCTATCTTCTTGCCGCTTCCCGTCTCGGTGCAGATCCGGCAGACTGCGCCGTATTCGAAGATATCCTTGCCGCCATCCGAGGTGCCGGAAACGGTGGATTCCAGACGGTAGGCATCTACGATGATATCTCTGAGGGAGAATGGCCGCTTATCGAAAAAGAAGCAACTCTCGCCGTTCGAAACTGGCAAGAGCTGCTGTGATCGTGTTTCTTAAGTTTCGTTTTCTCAGTAGAAGAGAATTAAGGATCCGGAAGTCCGGTCAGCCGAAGTTGTCTCCATACCCTGTCGGAAGGATCGAGACGATCCATGCCAGGACAAAGCCTGCAACAGGGATCGCATAGACCAGTCCGAACCATTTCGACAGCCGGATATCGTTCAGTCTCCGTATAAATGCGGACAGGTTGATGAATGTGACGATGGCAAGCGTGATAAACCAGAAGATACGGGCCGGACCATTCAGTTTCATGATGTTCATCGGGTTAAGGATCTCAAGAACCGATTCACCCGGCAATGCAGATTGAGCTTTAAATGCCAGAAGCATAATCAGCGTGGATGCTCCTAGCACAACAGCGGAATATACGACACTGCAGATATAGAACGGCCAGCGCTGGATCTGTCCGTATTTCCAGTTGAACATATCTGTTCCGAATTCCACGAAATCCTCGACGTCAATGACGTCAAACATACGACCGGCATTATTAAGCGGCATAGAAATCTCCTCCCTTTCCTATAACCAACCGTCCGTTGTTCGGACGATGCCTGTTTCAACCTTGTTTCCATTTTTTCAGTTGAAATCTTTCCCTAAAACCTTTTCTCATTGTACCACAGTTGTGGTGTGGTTACCATGAACATTGTGCGGAATGACGGTCTTACGGGTGTGGAGCTGTAATGGGGGAGGAGCCTTACTCATGCCCGCTTGATCGCTATGGTACGGATCTGCTTATATGCAGTCAAGACTGCCATGCGGCACCGCATATGCGGCGTCGGTCTTGACTGCAGAAAGAGATCCGTAATTCTTCTGACAAGCGGGCATTCGTGAGTTCCATCCAGTGGATGTATATCTGTGCAATTCGTTTCCAAAACCGGCAAAACAGCGCAAATTAAGGGAATTTGTCGAGTACAGAAATGGTTAAACATGGCACAATGATGACATATTCTGCTTGAGAATGTGAATTGGAGTTTCAGAATGGAGGCGCGGGTATATGATCGCAGCAGAGCTATACAAGATGTCGTTGTTTCTTCGCGGCAGACGTTTGGTTTTTCTTAAAGATAGATTGAAGAGCATTCCTTACGTCAGTATCGGGAAGCGAGGAAAAAACGGGATTCCAGTTAGCGTGATACGGGCTTACCTTCCCGACGATGCCTCCGGATCCGGCGAGATGCACCGCGTGCAATATGACCTTACTTCGCGGCGTGCCCATCCTCTTCTTGTAGCAAAAGAGGAACGTGAAGAGTTAGAGCGCAAACTTAACTCGCTTCGGTTCCGAAGTATACTTGACGGAGCATATCCTAGAATTACATCATTAAGAAACATTAACCCGATCGATAAGCGCTTTTCTAAAGAAGTCTTCGACCAACTGGAAGAACTCAAAGAAGACAATCCGGTAAAGAAGCACTACTTTGACGGTCACATCTTCCGTTCAAAGTCCGAGCTGATTGTCGCGCAATTCCTGAAATCGCTGGGGCTAGAATATAAGTATGAGGCCATCGTTAAAGTCGGAGAGCAGGTGTACTACGTTGACTTCGCCGTATACTGTCCAGAGACAGGGCGATTCTTCTTTATCGAGCATCTTGGAATGATGTCTAAAGATTCCTACCGCATGAAGAACTTCGCTAAAATCACCAACTATATTCTGAATGGCTATATTGAAGGCCTCGACGTTCTCTTCATATTCGAGCATGGAGATGATCGATTCTCTGCGGATGCAATATGTGGCAAGATTCTTGGGGTCATTGCTGCTCAAGCCCGGCAACTGTCAGAAGCATCTATTCTATGAGAATGCCGTCATTGACGTAATATTGACTTAAAACAGTCGCAAAAGGCAATGTTGAGGAAATTTAAGGAGAAAAGAACGTTATTGCCTTTTTGTTGCCTCTAGACTGGGATAAAAGGCAACAACGAGGCAATTTCACATTCTTAACCTGAATTTCGCCTCTTTGTTGATTTTTCGATTGTTCTACAGTCAACGATGAGGCAATTCTGATTCCGTCCCGGAGTGTACTTACCAGTAGGCGGCCATATCGCCGAGGTAATCCCATTTGAAGACGACCAGCGCCACGTTTCTTAGAATAAAGAAGCCGATCACAACGACGAGGATGGTCCACATCTCCCATTGATAGAAAAGCTTCCAGCGTCCGGGGGTGCCTCCCAGCTTTCCCGTGGCTTCTTTGTTTCCGGCGCCCTCCTCCCGGACCCGGTCTGAGCCGGGTGCCGGACTTGTGCCGGATGGCTGCCTGCAGAATAGAGCGTTATGCAGAAGCGCCACCCAGATCCGCAGAAGCAGAATACCGGCATAGATCGGAATCGGGTGTGAAAGAAACGAACGGACCAGGTCGAAATGTAGAAGATGCTTCACGGCCCGCGTGCCGCCACAGCCCGGACAATACAGATGAAAGGACTGCGAAAACCTGCATGCGCCTTCTTGAAAGGCGACATCACTCACCTGTGTTTTCAGATACCATGCGAAGAATAAAGCAGCGGCCAGGATCAGGGTCATGCCCCAGAATCCTAGCCACTGCCGAGTTTCTCTATTGACCGTGCGCATCCCGACGTCCCCGGTTCTCGATCGGATCAGAAGCAGAATGCGATTCTTCCGATACCGCAGGTCGCCGCTACACAGACAAAGTCAACGATAAGCTGTACGGCAAAAGAACAAATCCCCAGTATCCATCCGCCCAGGGCAAGAGACTTCTTCGAGCCGTTATTGACGTGTCCGATGATACCCAGAACGATTGCAGCCACACTGCAAAGATAAAGCGGGTTAAAGAAGAAGCCCAGGATACCGAAAACCAGTGCAAGCACACATACATTTTCGTAGTCCGGTCTATCCCCGCGGAGCAGCTGTTGCTGGTAAGCCTGCTGGTCCTTCGTATTAAACGGAACCGTATTGGCCGGTTCATAGTATTGGGAATTAGGTCCCTGCGCCGCCACATACGGCTGGGCTGCGGGCTGCGTCTCCGCTGCTCCGCTTCCCTGTCCCTGCGATGAGGAAGCCTGCTGTCCAGGCGCCGCTACGGGCACCAATGTTTCTACCGTTTCTGAATCGGAATGTTCCGAAGATGTACTTACCGAAACCGTCTCCAGAGCATTTCCACAGTTCGCGCAGAACTGCACACCGTCCGGGTTCTCATGATGACAAAGTTTGCAGATCGCCATTGTTATTCCTCCTTTTGGAACGCCCGAGGGCGCTGCTTAAATCCGATAATCCTATAATATAATCTCACGGCAGAATCTCAACATACAGGGTATATCACGCGGAAAAATACAGGGAAAACCTGCTTTTCTTCAGTAATATCACTTATTGTAAAGCTTCTTCTTCTGATACTCCGGCTCGCAGGTGATATTTACACCGAGCTTTCTGAAGACGCCCTCGTCCACGTTAGAGAGGATCGTTGTCGAGTGCGCGTCACTGTGGCGCAGGTTGTTGATCTGCTGCATCGCAAGCTCGGCTACCGGGTTCGTCGCCGCGCTCATCGCCAGTGCGATCAGCACCTCATCGGTGTGAAGACGCGGATTACGGTTACCCATATGGTTGATCTTCAGATCCTGGATCGGCTCGATAACATTCGGCGAGATCAGCGGGATCTCATGCTGGATGCCGCCGAGGACTTTCAATGCATTGAGAAGTACGGCTGCCGAAGCGCCGAGGAATTCGGAATTCTTACCGGTCACGATCTGGCCGTCCGGCAGCTCAAGAGCTACAGCCGGGCCATGTGTCGACTCCGCACGTACCAGTGCCGCACCGACCACACGACGGTCGTTGACCTCAATTCCGGACTTATTCATAAGAAGCTCGATCTTACTTACATCTGCTCCGTCAGAAAGGCCCTGGCGGACCAGGCACTTCGCCTGGAAGTAACGGCGGATGATCTCCTGCTTACTGGCCTCACGGCACGCTTCATCGTCCACGATGGCAAATCCCGCCATGTTTACGCCCATGTCCGTCGGGCTCTTGTACGGAGACTCTCCGTAGATCTTCTCGAAGATGGCGTTGACGACCGGGAACACCTCGACGTCGCGGTTATAGTTAACGGTCGTCTCACCATAAGCCTCGAGGTGGAACGGGTCGATCATGTTGACATCCGCCAGATCCGCCGTCGCCGCCTCATACGCGATGTTCACCGGATGGTTCAGCGGGATGCTCCAGATCGGGAACGTCTCGAACTTCGCATATCCGGCCTTGATGCCTCTTCTGTTCTCGTGATAGAGCTGCGACAGGCAGGTCGCCATCTTTCCGGAACCAGGTCCCGGCGCCGTGACAACGACCAGGGAACGTGTGGTCTCGATGTATTCGTTCTTGCCGTAGCCCTCGTCACTTACGATAAGCGGAACGTTCATCGGGTAACCTGCGATCGGGTACTGCTTATAGACCTTGATGCCCAGCTGATGCAGTCTCTTGCCGAACTGCTCGGCCAGCGGCTGGTTCGTGAACTGGGTGATCGTTACGGAACCCACATAGAGACCGATCTCGGTAAAAGCATCGATCAGGCGGAGTACTTCCTGATCGTAGGTGATGCCGAGGTCGCCTCTTCTCTTGTTCTTCTCGATGGCATCCGCATTGATCGCGATGACGATCTCCGCCTCATCCTTCAGCTCGAGAAGCATCTTCACCTTACTGTCCGGTTCGAACCCCGGAAGTACACGGGATGCGTGAAAATCATCGAAAAGCTTGCCGCCGAATTCCAGATACAGCTTGCCGCCGAACTGATCGATCCGGTCACGGATCTTCTGTGACTGCATCTGCACGTATTTCTCATTGCTAAAGCCTTCCTTAAACATACCTTTCACACTCCCTTTATTCAGGAACGGTCCTGCGCGAAACCTTCGATTTCACGAAGGAAAGGCGCTTCCCCGTTCCCGATACTACAAAATAAAAAAGAGCTTCTCTCCAAAAAACTTCGAGAAGCTCGTCTGCCTTTTTAACGGCTCTTTGCAATTATAACATACTTTGATATGCTGTCTACATCAAACGAAGTCAAAAAGGAGTACTTTTTTATGCGTTTTTTGATCCAGCGTGTGACCTCTGCCAAAGTCGATGTCGAAGGCGAAACCGTAGGTGCCATTGATCACGGCTTCCTCGTATTCATCGGCGTCTGTAACACCGATACCAAGGCCATTGCGGACGCTATGGTCAAGAAACTCCTGGGACTTCGCATCTTCCGGGACGAGAACGGCAAGACCAACCTGAGCCTTTCCGATGTGTGCGGCAGCCTCCTTCTCATCTCCCAGTTCACCCTCTACGCCGACTGCCACCACGGCAACCGCCCGTCCTTCATCAACGCGGGCGCTCCGGACATGGCCGAGGATCTCTACGAATACATCATTGATACCTGTCGTCCGCATGTAAAAGCACTGGCGACGGGAGTTTTCGGTGCAGACATGGCTGTATCGATCGAAAACCAGGGTCCGTTCACGATCATGCTGGACAGTGAAGAGATCGTAAAGAAGTGATCCTTAGAAGAGGATCGGTTTCAGGATATAGGAGAACAGTACGTCGCCGAGGACGATGACCGCGACGGGGATGGTGATCGCCAGAAGTTTTTTCTTACTCATCTTCTCCGTCATGTTGAAAAAGCCGGGGATCGCCCAAAGTGAATAGAACACGCCCATCACGCCGAAGATCAGTACCGAGCGGATGCAGACGTAGCCGCCGATATTTCCCCAGTTCCAGATCTCTTTGTTATAGTCCCACAGGCGGAGCCCGTCAAAGCAGTGATAGAGGACCCATCCGGTTCCGAACTCGATGACGAAGGATCCGGCCACGGTGATGAGAAAAATCAGCGCAGGGTGGATCTTGCGCTTATACGTCACGAGTACGAGGCCCAGTGCGCCGGCTCCATAGATCGGAAGCCACGGACCGCCCTGTCCCCTCCGGATGAAGTGTCCCTGATCGATCCGATAGAAAAGCATCTCGTATACCCAGCCGATCATGGCGCCCAGCACCACCAGAAGAAAAATCGTAAAGATCGTCCTCCATCTCGGATCAAGTTCATCCTGCAGAGCCGGTTTTTCTCCGTTATTCATACCCGCATTCTTCTCTTCGCTCATTGTTCACCCCTCTAGACTCATCGTCCTGCCGCGCAGACTCCGCCATACCCTCTACCCCTATTATAGCGGTTGAAATATGACAGGCAAATGGCTATAATATTGCTTGTCCCTAACGAAGCACATACATGACTTCGACGGGCAGATGCTTCGATCGTTCAACGGATAGGACTGCAGTTTCCGGTACTGCCAATGCGGGTTCGATTCCTGCTCGGAGCGCCACAGAAAGTAAAAGGGCTGTGATCCCCGGGATTTTCACCGGGTCATCACAGTCCTTTTCTAATAGAGGGTTGGCAGAGGAACTGTTCTGTCTTTTCTTATTCAATCTCTTCGGTCTTATAGATAAACTTGACCTGTCCGTCCATGCCGTCGGCAATACCGGAATAGTTGATGTAATTCTTCGAGACTTCCATCGTCGCCTGAAGTCTTGCGGCCAGGCCCGCAAGATCGCCGTCTACCAGATCCACGATCTTCTGCACGCCCTTTTCATCGAACTCCTCAAGTCCGGATGAGAGCTGCATCGCCCCGTCACGGAGCTGTGTGATACCGTCGATCAGGGCCGGCGCACCGTCCTTCATCTGCAGGATGCCGTCATACAGAGTACTGGCACCGGAAGAAAGCTGCGCTGTGCCGTCTTTGAGCTGCGAGGCTCCGTCTTTCAGAGATCCGGCCCCGGTCAGGACCTGCCCGACTGCCGAAGTATAGTCTGAAAGCCCGATGTAGAATGTATTGTATCCGTCGAGGCTCGCCTTAAGGTCGATCACTTTCTTCGCACCTTCCGAAGCCGCCTCAAGCTTGGTCTGGACTTCGTCACCTGCCATCGTCTCGGAGATGGTCTTTTCTACCTGCGCATCTGTATTCTGATCGATCAGCGCCACAATATCCGCGCCGGCCATCGTTTCATCGACCTTCGAAGAGATGATCGACTGCACATCCGCGGTGGCCATCTGCTGGTCCACGGCCGCGCTGATCTTTCCCTGTATCTCGGCACTCTCCATCTGTGCCTCTGTATTCTGTTCAATCAGAGCCTGCACGTCGTCCGTCGCCATCTGCTGATCGATCGCGCCTTCGATCATCTGCTGTGTCGCAGCATCCACGAGCCCTGCCGCCACGGCCTGATCGTAAGAAGCCTTATCCATGCCGGCCGCCGTCTGGATCACCTGCTCCGCGACCGCTGCCCGGACATTCTCTTCGACCGCCGCCTGCACCTGTTCACGTACAGCAGGGGTCACTTTCTCCGTGACACCTTCGCGGACGCCTTCCTCGACTTTCGTCTCCACCTCCGATTGAACCGCCGTCGTTACCTGCTCGCGGATGTAATCGCGCTTTTCCTCGACGGCCGAAGTCACGGTGTCGAGTGCCTGCTGGTATACCGCGGAATCATCCAGCGAATTGATCACGCCGTTCAGCACTTCCGCGTAGTTTCCGATCGTCAGCTGCGGCACCGAAAGACCGGCTTCATTTAGCTGCTCATATGCGGTTTCAAGAAGGCCTTCGAATACCTGTCTGGCTCCGTCATTCAGTTCCGAAGAATGGGCATCCAGTTCGGAAAGCCCGTCGTAGAGCTGCTTCGAGCCATCCGCGAGTTTACCGGCTCCCTCGTCCAAGGAAGCGGAACCGTCCGCCAGTTTCTTCGCGCCGTCCGCCAACTGGTCGATACCGGTGACCAGTTCCTTCGACTTGTCGAGGAGCGTGCAGAGCCCGTCGTAAAGTTTCGAAGATCCGTCCGTCAGCTGTTCCATCGCATCGGTCAGTTCCTGCATCGCTTCGTCAAGGTCGACGCTCTCCCCTGACTTCAGTTTCTCCGGATCGATCTGATTGACGATTTCATTTGAGGCGATCGTCACCGTCATGCCCATGCTGAAGTTCACACAGTCCGCAGAGATCTCGACATAGTCCGGGATCGTCAGTTTATCCGGAGAGATACCCAGGTCCTCGGAAAGCCCCGGGAACGCGAAGCCGATGACCGCCGTGCGTGAACCGTCATTGATGATCTTGCCGTTCGATACCTCTACGTTGGCAAAAGCACTGTTGTCCAGGAGTAATCCGGTCAGCATGGTGAAGGGTACGTAGATCTTCTCGCTTTTTCCGTTGATCTCCTTCATTTCATACGTGTTGTTCGTGTAGTCAAAACGGATCGTCACGCGTCCGCTTTTTCCCGGAAGTTCAGAAGGAGCGATGGGTGAACCATCGAGGAAATACGAGACCTTCACATCGACCGGCAGTTCTTTTTCGATATTGCCCTGATAATAGATATCGTCAGTACTTGCATTCCAGACGCGGGTATTCTCTCCGCCCATGGTAAACGTCTCTCCGTCTTTGAGTACCTGCACATCCGAAAGCTCCGACACATCCTGCACATCGTTCTTCCCGGCGGTGTTGCGGATCCAGTCGCTCACGATCACCTTATTCACGGTACCGTCCTGCCCTGCGATCACGTACACGGTTTCCTCTTTTAAAGGATCCTGTGTGGAAGGAGTGGCTGCGGAAGCACTCATATACTGCAGAAGATCCGATTCGCTTGAGAGTCCGCTCGCGTACGCCACATCCGAAGATACGGAGGGCAGTCCGTCCGTCACGCAGGAAGGATCCTGGGGCAGTGCTTTTGACGAGGAAGATTTAGCCAGGGCATAGCCTGCACCGCCGGCTCCCATCGTAAGTATTCCTGCTGCCGCAAGAACGGCCAGCGTCTTATTTACCATCGTGTTCATTGTATTCATACAAAAAGCTCCTTTCTCTTTGTGAAGGTCTTTCCCGTTTTGATTTGTTTCATCCCGATCGTCGTGTGACATATGAGCCTGTCAAAGAACATCAGCATGGCCGGCAGGATGAAAATGACCAGAAGCATACTGATGACCGCGCCCCTTGCCAGGAGGAAGCACATCGAGCTGATCATGTCTACGTCGGAGTAGACGGCGACGCCGAAGGTCGCGGCAAAGAGGCCTATGCCGGACACGAGTACCGACGGGATCGACGTCTTCAGCGCCGTCCAGACCGCCTCGTTTCTTTCCAGTCCGCTCATGCGCTCTTCCTTATATCTCGTGGTCATGAGGATCGCATAGTCCACCGTTGCGCCCAGCTGGATCGTACTGATGCAGATCGGTGCGATGAACGGCATACTCGAACCCATATAATGCGGAAGACCGAGGTTAATAAAGATCGCCAGTTCGATGACCGAGATCAGGATAAACGGCAGCGACAGGCTCTTCGTCACGCATGCGATGATCAGGAACACCAGAAGCACCGACACCAGATTCACGACACGGAAGTCGGTATCCGTTGTCTCGATCAGGTCCTTCGTACACGGACCTTCGCCGATCAGAAGTCCCTTCGGATCGTACTTCTTAAGTATCGAATTCAGCCGGTCGATCTGGGTGTTGACCTCATCCGTCGCAATACCGTACTGCGAGTTGATCAGCATCAGTTCCCACTTTTCCCCCTTGAGTAGTTCTCTTGCCGAATCCGGAAGCATTTCCTCCGGCACATCTGCCCCCACCAGGGATTCCAGCGACAGAACATAGTTCACGCCGTCCACCTTTTCCATCTCATGGATCATGGCTCTCGTTTCATTCGGATCCATCGTGGCATCCGTGAGGATCATGTGCTGCGTCGCGATCCCGAAATCCTCTTTCAGCTTTTTATTTGCCACGACATTCGGCATATCCTGCGGGATCGAAACAGAAATATCGTAGTAGACTTCGTTGCTGGCTTTCTTGTATCCGTAGAAAGACGGTACGAGAAGGATCGCGAAGATCAGGAGGAACACCGGGAATATCTTGATAATGCCTTTGGAAAAAGCACTGCCGCCCGGAATAAGCGATCTGTGCCGGCTCTTCTGGAGGGGCTTATCGAGAATGAGGATCAGCGCCGGAAGTACCGTCACGCATCCGATCACACCGAGAAGGACGCCCTTGGCCATGACAAGGCCGAGGTCTCTGCCCATCGTGAAGGACATGAAGCACAGTGCCACAAAACCTGCGATCGTTGTGATGGAACTTCCGACTACGCTGCTGAGGGTCTCATGGATCGCCACCGCCATCGCCTCTTTGTTATCCGGATATTTCTCTCTTTGCTCGTTGTAGCTGTGCCACAGGAAGATGGAGTAGTCCATCGTGACCGCCAGCTGAAGCACGGCAGACAGTGCTTTTGTAATATAGGAAATCTCGCCGAAGATCACGTTCGAACCGAGGTTCAGAAGGATCATCATACCGATGGAAAGAAGGAATACCACCGGAGCCAGGAAACTATCGAGGAGGAGCATCATAGCAAGAAGTGCCAGGACGACAGCGATCGCCACATAGATCGGTTCCTCTTCTTCACACAGATTCTTAAGGTCCGTGACCATTGCGGACATGCCGGAGACGAAGCACTGCTTGTCCGCAATCTTTCTAATCTCTCCGATGGCCTGCATGGTCTCGTCCGCCGATGTCGAGGTGTTAAAGAACACCGCCAGGATCGTGGAATGATCGGTATTAAATGCATCGTATAAGGATTTCGGAAGCATCTCCATCGGAACCGAAAGACTGGCCAGCGAATCGTACCAGATCACCGATTCCACATGGTCCACCTGCGCGATGCTTTCCTTCAGTTTGGATACCTGAAGGGGCGTCATATCCTCTACGATGACGAAAGAAAAGGCGCCCTTTCCGAATTCATTGAGAAGCTCTTTCTGCCCCTGCACGGTTTCCATATCCTCCGGCAGGTAATTGAGCATATCGTAGTTGACTCTTGTTCCGATGTAGCCGAAAACAGACGGGATCATGAGCAGCAGTGCCACAATCAGGATCAGAAATCTGCCTTTGACTACAGCTTTTGAAAACTTCATCTTTTTCCTCCCCTTACATGTATGAATTCATAATCCGTATCCGGAATATCCGGATACTGGTTCTTCACGATCTTAACGGTGAAGATCGCAACCGTCAGATTCAGAATGCCCTCAAAAATCAGGGCCACACCCAGAAGCGCGGTCAGCATCTCCGCCGAATTTCCCGGACGGAACATCAGGAGCATACCGAGGATCCCGGTTGCAACGGCACATGCAAGGATGAACCACCAGTCACGGATGCCGAAATCTCTGGCATCTTTTGCAATTCTTGCCTTGAAGAAAGCATCCGCCATGATCAGGATCCCCATGGCGATCACGATCAGATTCACGGCGTGAAGCGGATGCACCAGGACCGCGATCCCCAGAAGTAGAAGGATGCTGCCGAATTCCATATCGTACTGGAACGCCAGACGGAAAAGATCCTTGGAGAAATAGCCTACGATCTTCACGATACCGAAAACGATCATGGCCACACCCAGTGCCGTGCCGAGAAGCTGTGTACCCAGGTCCGCACGCAGGATGAATCCAAGTCCCACCAGACAGAAAATAAGGGACATGCTCACATATCCGATCTTCGCGATGCGCATCGGCGCAATCGAACGCATTTTCATCACTGTCACCTCCAAACCGGAAGCGGTTTTCTCCGTCACACATCGGCTATCGCGAAATCTACGCACCTGCTGTCGCACATCGGAGAAGCGCGCTTCTTTATCATCTGGATCCATCATACGGCCGGAGACTTTTATCGGAAACGGACAGAAAAAAGCCCCGTGTCTGAAATTCAGACACAGGGACCGATTTGTCTAAAAAGTTGTTTCCGGGAAGCCGAAGGTTATCCTTCGACCGCCCTCTTGATCATCTCTTCTGCCATCCCGCGATAGAGCTGGCAGAAACGGCTGATGTGCTCTTCCACATTCGTTTCCATCTTCTGGTTGAGCCACTCGATAGTCAGACCGAAGCATTCACAACGATAGAAGCGGCGGATGATCTCCTCATCGGAAGGCGCGATCCGGATATCGTGGAAAAGTGTTTTTGCATAGGTGGTGATCACATAGTCGCAAACTTTCCACAGGTACGTCTCAAAAACATCGCGGCTGACGGAATTATAGATATGGAGGATCGCCCTGCGGTTCTGTTCACAGAAAGCAATCGTCGCACGCAGCGCTGTTTCGATCGAGTCGACCGTATCGTATCGGGAGATGATGTCATCGGCAGTGTCCTTGACCATCTCTTCGACCAGAGCAGGCAGATCCTGGTAATAGTAATAGAAAGAATTTCGGTTGATCCCACATTTTTCCACGATCATCTTCACCGTGATCTGTGACATCGGCATCTCTTCGAGAAGCTCCACGAAGGTCTTCTTGATCGCGTCCTTCATAAAACTCGGCATAGCAGATCATCCCCCTTTTCCTGTCCATTATACTCCATTCAGAAAAAAACATTTCATACTTGACTCTCCCCTTAGGGCATCCTTTATGCTTGGGTCTGTGAAATGGTATCATGTAGTTTAGGTCAAAACCATAGGTAAGGAGATCCAACATGGAATACGATTGCTATCTGCAAAAAGGAGATTACTATTTCCGCTTCCGGACGGGAGCGATCATCCTGAAGGGCCGGAAGATGCTCTTCGTCCAGAATGCCCTGGGCGGGTATTACTACATGATCGGCGGCGCGGTGCATCTGGGCGAGAACACGAAGGACTGCATCGAGCGGGAGGTCTTCGAGGAGACGGGAGTACCGTGCAAGGCCGTCCGCTGCGCCATTATCTGCGAGAACTTTTTCCATGGTGACCGTCTGGACGAGCGGATCTCCGGCAAGAAGTGCCATGTCCTGGAATTCTATTATCTGATGGAAGCACCGGAAGAAAGTGCTTTTGCAGAAGAAACCGATACCGGGGAGAAACTCGTGTGGCTGGATCTTGACGAGATCGGCAAGTACGACGTCCGCCCCATCATGCTGAAGACCAGACTACAGGAAGCCATCGACGGCGGTGTCGTGCTGCACGTCGTGAATAATGACATCGACCGGAGCTACGAGTAACAAAAGCAGTCGAATCGACGCACTACATCTATCCCCACGGCGATGAGATCTACGTCGCGGGCATCTCTACCCGGCTCTTCAGCGAAATAAAGCTTCTGAAAGAAGTATCTTCAGACCGTCTCGACCGTTCCGAGGAATACCGGAAGTCCGGTGGCCATATCCACGATAGCGTATGCATACGGACGGTCACAGATCACATATTTTACGTCTTCCGGTTCCATACATGCCCCTTCTACTGCTACGACTGCCGTTGCCGCCGCTGCCTTCGTGCCTGCACGGTCGACCTCGATGAAAGTCTTGTGCACGACCTTGGAAATATAGGCATTCGTCTTACTCAGATTCGTAAGGTCTGATCTGGATTCGTCAAATACATCGGACATACCCATATCGATCAGCACATTATTCAGTTCGATAGCATACTCACTCTTAAACTCCGGCATACGCGCCTGTACGGTCGCAAAGGTTTCCCTGCTGTTCCAGAACTCCCAGTACTCTTCTGCCGTCATGTCTGCCATAAATGCATTGATATCCAGAGATGCATCGTTCGGAAGGATCGTCATGAACGCATATTTTCCGTCATCGTACGCCTTGATAAATCCGACGGCCTCGTCGTTACTGAGATAGACCGATTCCGTACTGCCAAGGAACGGCACTGTCTTCGTCACCCCGGAGCCTGTCGTGAATACATCACTATAGACCTGAGCATCCTCATAGGGTTCTTGCCATTTCGCGTCGAACGTGATCGCATTAACGAGCACCATGAGGCTGTTGGGATCGAGATCTTCCAGTAGTTCTTTGATCCGGCCCTTCGTCTTCTCTTCTGTCCAGCCGTTGATCATCTTCACGGCATTCGCGTCGAAGGGGATCACCGAAACACCCGCATCGAAATGTCCGACTACGTAATCAAGATAGTCATCGTAGACATTCGCACTTCTTGCCTGGTTCAGCCAGATCGAGTTCGCGATCTGAAGGGAATCGTTCTTAAGAGAATTCATCCTGTCGACCGAGAACTGAAATGCCGCACCGTTATCGGCACCCGGGACGAGTGTATTCATCATCTGGTTCAGAGTCTCCCCATCCGCTCCGGCTGCCACCATCTCCAGTGCAATAAGTATCGAATCGGCAGAGATGAGCACATTTTCTCCATTCGCCTCTTCCGCGCACCGTTTCATCAGCGAGAAGATAAACTCCGAGTACGCTTCATTCAGTTCTTCAGAAGTCATGGCTGTCTTTCCCGCCCCGGCATTCTGCAGCTCGAAGATCGCTTCTTTCCCGTTTTCTCTCTTTACTGTCGGCGTATCCGGAATCTCTACGACCGGCTCTGTGGGCGCCGGTTTCTCGTTCTTCTTCGTTGTTCCTTTCGTCTTTCCGGAGCAGCCCGCCGTCATCGACAGGATCAGTGTAAATGTTAATAATCCGGCAACTATTTTCTTCATGTTCTTATCCTCTCTTGTTTTCATATCATTCCGACCCCGGTACCATAAGGGCCTTCACTAATAAAGACGACACCATATCTTCTTTCGTTTCATCGAAAAGGAAAAAATACCTCTGCAAAATGCAGAAACAATAAAAAACCTTCATTGTGTCTCCGCAGGAGCCCGGGCTCTGCGGCCGGCACAAGAAGGTTTTCATTCTGTCTTTTATGAAACAGTTGTTACTCGTTTACGATCTTCTCGTTATTAAACAGTACACTGACTACGCCCAGGCAGACGATACCGAATACGATGTTGATCGCACAGGTACTGAGGATATCGGTCGTGGATACTCCGGAAAGGAGAATGTTCTTCGTCAGATACGAAGCGTTCCACATCGGAACCAGATAATTCTTGGATCCGATTTTTGTGAGTACGCCATCGAAACCTGCATTGGATGTCAGGAAAGATCCGAGGAACAGGACCATGATCGGGATGACGGAAAGTGTCTGTGCCTGACGTGCGGTCTTTGCCAGCGTGGAGATGATCAGGATCAGTCCTACGAGAGCAAAGGCTTCGCAGATGATGACGATGAATGTCAGAATATAGTCTGCTGCCGCATAAGAAACAGCATATTCACCTAACATATCGTTAAATTTCGACATCAGGTAGGCAAGACCCGCAAAAGCGGAGATCGCACTGGTGCCTGCAGCCGTCATGACGGCAAGTGCTTTACCGATGGCAACACTCGATCTTCTTACCGGAGTGATCAGAACGGTGTTGAGGAAGTTGCTTTCCTTATCGCCCGCGATGATGTTACTTGCAAGGGACATGATACCGTAGATGATCGTCATGACCAGAAGGCCCGGAACCATACTTGCGATCAGATTCTTTGCCTGATAATCTTCATCGCCGAGATCGTATGTCACGGAAGTATCTGCGTTGATCGTAAACACCTCCGGACGCAGCGTATCCAAAAGCGAGGAGATCTTTTCACGAAGCCTCAGTGAATCGTTATCCGAAGAATTGAAATAGATCTCGATGTTCGGAACATTTGCACCTTCCGGATCGATCGCGAAGTTTTCCGGGAAGATAACGAGCATCTTGTCTTCTTTGTTCTTAATATTCTCGATCGTGGTTTCTTTATCGACTGCCTTATCGGAAAAACCGATCGCCTTCAGGCCTTCGGATAGTTCTTGAGGCGCATTGATGCAGTACGCATTATATGTGGTCTCCTTCTCTTCTGTATCGCCCATTGCCGTCATCAGGTAGCCTTCCATGAACATAATGCCAAACGGAAGAAGAATACACATCAGAAGGATCGCTTTGTCTTTTAAGATCGATTTGATCTCTTTCTTATATACTGTGGAAATATCTTTAAACATAATCATTCACCTTATACTCATCTGATTGAAGTTTTCTTACTTGTTCTGATACTGCGTGTAGATGTCGTAGAAAGAGTCTTCCAGAGAACGTCCCTGCATAAGATTCGGCAGAGTGTCGTTGACGACGATCTTTCCGTTGACGATCATAGCCGCGCGGTCACAGATCTTCTCGACCAGATCGAAAAGATGGGTGGAAATGATCATGCATTTTCCTTGTTCTTTCATGTGAAGGATAAACTCACGAACATCGCGCGAAGCGATAATATCCAGTCCGTTGGTCGGCTCATCGAAGATGATGAAATCCGGGTCATGAATGACCGAGATGACCAGCGATACTTTCTGTCTCATTCCCTGAGAGAGTTTGCTGATCTTTGTATCGGCAAAAGCATCTACTCCGAATTTGGAAAAGAGCTCTTTCTTTCTTTCGTCTGCCTTGTCCTTCGGCACGTGATAGAGTCCCGCGAAATAATCAAACATGTCGTTAGCCGTGGATTTCTTATCCAGTGCCAGATCCGTTGTCAGAAATGCAAAATTGTTCTTGATCTCAAGCTGATCACCCTTGATGCTTTTGCCGTCGTAAAGGACGTCACCACTGTCCGGCTTAATCAATGTTGCCAGCATTCTCATGGTAGTCGTCTTACCTGCACCGTTCGGTCCTAAAAGGCCGAAGACTTCTCCTGAGTGGCAGGTAAAACTAATGTCATCTACCGCTACTTTTTTTCTGGACGGAAGATCCAGCGTGCGTCTCTGCCTCTCACTAAGCGTAAATGATTTGCTTAGATTTTTCGCTTCCAGCGTATGCATAATACTATCCTCCCTGTTTCTTGTCCCCTACATGATAGACATCTTTTCTAAAGCAATCGCTAATTTATTCTTCGCAAAAGTAAAGATTTGGTAAAGCCATGCTTTCCCAAATGCCACGATATAGAGTACCACATAATCCGGAAATGCAAGTGACACTTTTCGCATTATGGTAAAATGAGGAAAACCAAAGGAGAAGAATCTATGAAAGAGAAAAAAGGAATCATCTTCGACATGGACGGCACGGTCTGGGACAGTTCCGAGAACGTCGCCAAGGCATGGACAGTAAAAGTACAGGAAGCAGGCTTCGATAAGTCTGTTACTCAGGATGATATAAAGAGCGTTATGGGAAAGCCGATGGACGTCATCGCGGATACCCTCTTCACATATACGAGAAAAGGCAAGCAGAGAAATGCTCTTCGCGAAGCCTGCGAGAACTACGAAAACGATTATTTAAGAGAGCACGGTGGCACGCTCTACCCGGATGTTTTTGAGACTTGGGAGAAACTGAAAAAGAATGGCTACCACCTGTACATCGTCAGCAACTGCCAAGCCGGCTACATCGAGGCATTCCTCGAATACTTTAAGGTCCCGTGGGGCGATCCGTCCTGCCTAATCGAAGATATCGAGTGCTACGGAAATAACTTCCTGCAGAAGGATGAAAATATCAAACTCATGGCTGAAAGGAATAAACTTACGAAAGCCTGCTATGTGGGCGATATTCAGAGCGATTACGATGCCACGGTGAAAGCGGGACTTCCGTTTATCCATGCTAAATACGGATTCGGCACGATCAACGTTCCCGTTCCGGTGATCGAGAAGTTCAGTGACTTGACCGATGTAGTGAAGGAGGTCCTCAAATGAACAAGAATCACATCAACATTCCTTCTATCCTGAAGATCGAGAAAGGTGTCACCGCCAAGATCGGGACATACCTCAAGGATGCGGGCCTGACCTCGGTCACGATCCTCTTCGGAAACGGCCTCATCTCCATGTTCGGAGATACCGTCTTCAAGTCATGTGAGGAAGCAGGCGTCACGATCCTTCACCACCAGGAGATGGATACGGTCGACTTCAACGACATCACGGATCTGGCCTTCCAGATCCCCAACAAGACTCAGGCCATTGTCGGCATGGGCGGCGGCAAAGTCATCGACGCGGCCAAGTACATCGGTTTTATTCTTCACATCCCGTTCATCAGCGTGCCGACCAGTTCCTCATCGGATGGATTCTCCAGTTCGAGCGCCTCACTTACGATCGGTGGCCACAGAAGATCCCTTCCGGCGAAGCTCGCCTTCGGTATCCTCGTTGATACCGACGTCATCAAGAGTGCGCCGGTCCGCTTCCTCTATTCCGGGATCGGAGATATGGTCGCGAAGATTTCTTCCACCTATGACTGGCAGCACGAAGAAGATCTCGGCTATGACGAGGTCAATGACTTTGCTTTCATGATCGCGAAGAAGGCTGTCAATTCCTTCGTCAGGACACCATTTGAGTCCATTAACGAAGAACTCTTCCTCAAAGAGCTTCTCGACTCTCTCGCGATGAGCGGCATCGCTAACGAGATCGCCGGATCTTCCGCCCCGACCTCCGGAAGCGAGCACCTGATTTCCCACGCGCTCGACCTGCTTCTGGAGAAGCCCCAGCTGCACGGCGTTCAGGTCGGTATTGCCACATACATCATGTGCAAGATCTGTAACCACCGCTACCAGAGGATCGACACCGTATTTACCAAGACCGGCTTCTGGGATTACTGCGCGACCCTCGATCTGAAGGCATCCGATTATTGCGATGCGATCGATATGGCTCCGCAGATCAAACCGCATCGTCACACGTATCTGCACGAAGAAAAGTACAGGGAACTTGCCAAGAAACTCATCGCCGAAGACCCGAAACTCACCGCGATCCTGAAGTAACAAAAAAAAGAGATTTCGAAGTGCCTCCGCAGGAAACGAAGATTCCGAGGACAGCACAAGAAATCTCTTTTTTTGTTGAGTTAAGAATGCTCTATCAAATAAGTACAGCAAATGAGGAGAATTCACAAGTTAAAAACAACAACGAAGAATTGTTAAAAGCAACTCATGTGGTTTGCTCTATTTCACAAAAACCTCATGACTTGGAAAGAAGGAGAATTCACGAGGTTTGATCGTTTTTGTAGAAACCTCGTGATAGATTTCACAGAGTGAGTCATGAGGTATGCTGATTTTCGCATGAACCTCTTGACCAAATAGGAAGGTACTAGTCAAGAGGTTTGTTGACTATCGCATGAACCTCTTGAGCAAATAGAAAGGTACTAGTCAAGAGGTTTGCCCGATATCAGATAAACCTCATGAAACAACCGGCATAACAATTCACGAGGTTTTACTGATTTTGAAGAAACTCTTGATTAGAGTATTGAAAAGCATTTGTCCACATACTCGATCAGCATATCCGGGATATACTGGTAATGGTGGCTCTTATAGAGCTTATCCTTCGCCATCGGAGAGGACGGGTCACATTTACTGTTGATTCTTTCCGCCAGATGCACGATGCTCTCTGTGGTGGAATCACCGTCTTCGAAATACTCCGCATAGTCTTCGTCTTCGTCAGATCCCGCCGTGATAAATACACGCTTGGTGATGGTATCGTTTCTGTCGAGATATCCGTAGTCGTTTGCCTGGCTTGCGTAGTCGCTCATCTCACGGGAATACGGCGACCAGAAGGCCGGGCTTCCGATGATGTAGCAGCCGAACGGCTGGTTCTCGTACTGATCGCTGTTGCAGAGTGCGTAGTGAGCAAACACTCCGCCGAGCGAATGCCCGAAAAGCGTCGAGTTTTCGTAATCGATCGCGTACTTTTCACCAAGATATGGCATGAGGTTATCCGTGATGAAATCGAGGAACTTATCCTTTCCTTCACAAAATAACGCGGAACGCTCCATATTATCGGAATTGCAGATCGTATAGTCCTGTCCGATCGAGATCAGGATCTGCGGATCCGCCCTTCCTTCTTCCATCTCCCTAAGAAGTTTCGCGATGTCGTTGAAACGCCACACCGCATCTGTCAATACCAATGCGGGAAAAGCACTTCCGCCGGCCGCTTCTTCCTCTTTCCCGGATGTCCGCATCGCCCCTTCATATCCCTTCGGGACCGCCACATGCACCACGAGTTTCCGATCCAATTCGGCGTCTACGAATGTGTACTCGGTGACCTGATCTTTTATCTTCTCAATCTCTTCCTTATCGAGCTCCCAGGACATATCCTCCTGCTGATTATGGCGGGCCTGATAATATTCGTCGGCCAGGCGATCAGATGTCCCGAAAGGTAGTTCTTTATACGACTTATCCTGCCCCGCTTGAAATATCCGGATGATATCCTTTTCCCACATTTCTTGATCGAGATCAGTTCCGAAATAGAAATACTGATACTCCTCCTTACTGTATTCTTCTAAGATCATCGGAAGCTTGTCTTTGAGATCCTGAAGATCCTTTATCTCTTTAGTGGTCAGTGTTTCTCCTTCCAAAATAGAGTACCACCCGTACCAGCCCTCTTCTGCCGGCGACACCGAGATCATCGTCCCGTAATGGCGCCCGTCGACGACATAACCTCTGTAATAAGGAACAAATTCGGCTTTGTATTCTTCAAGTTCTTCTTCTGTCCATCCCTGATAGGATTCCGGGTCCTCTTCCAACTCCCGGAGCATATCTTCTTTCTCACAGATCTCGAAATAGACGCCGTCCTGATACTCTGAAAGAATCCCGGATGTTCCCTTTGCGCTATTCCACGGTTCATCGAGAACAGTCAGCGGACCCTCCGTCACACTTTCGAGTTCTTTCGCCGTCATATGGTTCGTAAGTTTGACCTCTGCCTTCGAAGAAAGGCTCTCGCCTGCCACCAGACCCTCTACGGAAACTTCCGATCCATCATCATTCTTATTCTTTACGCTGCATCCGCACATGCAGAAGCACTGCGCCGAGAGTATCGAACACAGTGCCAGAGTTGCCATTCTTGCTGTCTTTTTCATGTCCATTACACATCCCTTCGTCATTTCTCATCTTGATGGTAGCATCGCAACAAGAATTCCTTAGGGAGGTTTTATGGATTTTATGTGGAGATGCGGTCCCGGTCTTCTTCAGATCCTTCTTTCGGAAGCCGGATCGTGGCCAGAACCTCGTCCCCGTCATTTTCGATATTGCAGGATCCTCCCTGCTTCTCGACGATCAGCTTCGCCAGATACAGTCCCAGTCCGGATCCTCCGCTACGGCGGCTTCTCGACTTATCCGCACGGTAGAACGGCTCGAATATATGAAGAAGATCCTCCTTCTCAATATGCCCTTCATTTCGGATCGTGACGGAAACCATTCCACTTCCGTCAGCATCTCCGACTGCCTCTGCATCCACGATGACCTTGGTTCCTTCTCCGGAATAGAATGCGGCATTACTTACGAAAGCACCGACTGCGATAGATGTCAGTTCCCGATTTCCGTTGAAGATCAGTCTTCCGGGATCATTTTCGAGATTCAGTTCCATCTCTATCCCCCGAACGTCGAACAGTTCCTCGCATTCTTCCATCTTCTCTTCGAGGATCTGTGCCATATCTGTCCGCGAAGACACGATCTCCTGTCCCGACTGCATACGGGACGCCATCAGGATCTCGTTGATGAGTCTTTCCATCCGCCTGACCGTCCCAAGCAGTTTCGGCAGATAGATCTCGTGGTCCGTATACGGTTCGACGCCCTCGATCATGCCGCGGAGCTGCCCTTCCAGGATTGTGACAGGAGTCTTCAGTTCATGAGATGCCGCCGAGAAAAACATGTCTTTCTGGTTCTCCAATTCTTTACGGCGGGACACTTCCTCAGACAGTTCCTGATTCTTCCCCTCGAGCGATTCCATCTTCTCTTTCAGGGCATCCGCCATCACATCCAGGTCCCGGGCCAGATCGCCGATTTCATCCTGCCGTTCCGAGGCACATCTTCTACTGAAATCCATCTCCGCCATCGATCGGGAGACTTCACTCAATTCTTTCACCGGCCTGGCAAAGAGCCTCGTATATATAAGTGAACAGAGAACCGACAGTCCCGTGATCACGATGATCATGACCGGCAGGCTCTTCCTTATCACGAGCGGCATGATATTCTCCTTCGAATCATTCGAGAAATAGGTCAGGCGGTATCGGGGATTCCCGTCCTGCCATACAGAATCATCCGAGGCATACCGGAAATCGAAGGTCCCCATATTATCTTTCTCTGAGAGTTTCTCCATTCTTGTCTCGACTTCCTCATCGGTCGTAAGAGTCAGTTTCGCCCCATTATCGGAACAGATCCTGAAGTCCGGCTCTGCACTGTTCGACCTGTATACTGCGATATCGATCCCCGTGTCCCGAATAAACGCATCGATGGCCGCTCCGCCTTTCTCTTCGGGAATGCTGCGCAGATCCCTCACCAGACCATAAACCTTCAGGTAGTCTTCGGCGAGGGTCGAGCGGTATGTGGAAGGCGTGGCGAAATACAGCGCCAGGCAGATCAGGATACCTGCCAGGATCTGTACGATAAACGTGATCAGGAATACCTTCACGGAAAGCCGGTTAAGTATCTTCTTTTGCAACTTTATACCCCCG
>Ga0310691_10001061_pt1 | contig 44961 bp, 47 predicted proteins | sample 176DNAGHGlowgp2_FD_203887 | JGI IMG/M metagenome (GOLD analysis project Ga0310691, IMG submission 203887) | Sheep rumen microbial communities from Palmerston North, Manawatu-Wanganui, New Zealand - 1766 DNA GHGlow gp2 (v2) (version 2) | ecosystem: Host-associated > Mammals > Digestive system >... | reverse complement strand
TTTTGCAAAATATAATGTTATTTCAATAATTTTTGCTAAATTTGCAGTCCCAAAATCTGGCTTCTAACCGCGTAAGATGCTGATTTTAAGGGATTTAGATGATATTTATTTTAAAGTAATACTGAGATGTTACAACCTAAGAGAACAAAATTTAGAAGGGAACAGAAGAACCGCATGAAGGGCAACGCCCAGCGTGGCAATCAGCTCGCTTTCGGTTCCTTCGGTATCAAGACCCTTGAGAATTGTTGGCTGACCGCCCAGCAGATCGAAGCTGCCCGTCAGGCGATCTCGCGTAAGATGAACCGTGAAGGCCAGATCTGGATCCGCGTCTTCCCTGTCAAGCCGATCACCAAGAAGCCGCTCGATACCCGTATGGGTAAAGGTAAGGGCGATCCGTATGCGTTCGTCGCTCCGATCACCCCGGGCCGTATCATTTTCGAGGCCGAGGGCGTTTCCCTCGAGACCGCCAAGGAGGCCATGCGCCTCGGCGCCAACAAGCTCCCGATTGCGACCAAGTTCGTGGTTCGCCGGGATTATGTAGAATAATATTAAGGAGAAAGAGCAATGAAAGCAGCTGAAGCCCGCGAAATGTCTGTAGCAGACCTGCGCGACCGCATCCAGATCGAGAAGAACAATCTCGACGTCATGAAAATCAATCACGCCATTTCTCCCCTGGAGGATACCTCCAAGATCAGCAAGACCAGAAGGGATATCGCGCTTATGATCACCATCCTGGCTGAGAAAGAAAAACAGAACTAAATCAGAGCAATCTTATGGAAAGAAATCTTCGTAAGGAAAGAATCGGAGTGGTGGTCAGCAACAAGATGGACAAGACCATCGTCGTCGCTGTCGAGATCAGGGAGAAGCACCCCCTGTACGGCAAGTTCATCAAGAAGACCGCCAAGTTTGTTGCCCAGGACGATAAGAACGAGTGCGGTGAGGGCGATACCGTCCGCATCATGGAAACCCGTCCCCTGAGCAAGACCAAGAACTGGAGATTAGTTGAAATCGTAGAAAAAGCTAAATAATATGATACAGCAGGAAACACGTTTACAGGTGGCCGACAACAGCGGTGCGAAGGAAGTCCTCTGCATCCGCGTACTTGGCGGTACCCACCACCGTTATGCAACCGTGGGCGACACGATCGTCGTCGCGGTCAAGAGTGCGATTCCCGGCTCCGACGCCAAGAAGGGCACCGTCTCCCGGGCTGTCGTGGTCCGCACGAAGAAGGAAGTCCGTCGCGCCGACGGTTCCTATATCCGTTTCGACGACAACGCCTGCGTCCTTCTGAACAATGCAGGCGAACTCCGCGGCACCCGTATCTTCGGCCCCGTGGCCCGCGAGCTCCGCGAGAACTATATGAAAATCGTTTCACTGGCACCGGAGGTCCTTTAATCCAACAGCATCATGAAAAAATTGCATATCAAGAAAGGCGACACCGTGTATGTGAATGCCGGTAACGACAAGGGCAAGACCGGAAAGGTGCTTTCCGTCGATCCGAAGGCCGACCGCGCCGTGGTCGAGGGCATCAACATGGTCAGCAAGCACACCAAGCCGAATTCCAAGCAGCCCCAGGGCGGAATCATCAAGCAGGAGGCTCCCGTGCACATTTCCAATCTCAACCTTCTGGACCCCAAGACCAACACCCCGACCCGCGTGGGTTACCGGATGGACGGTGACAAGAAGGTCCGTTACGCTAAAAAATCTGGGGAGGAGATCAAGTAATTATGGCTAAGAAAAATGCACCCGTAGAGGCTCAGAAACTGCCTGCAGGCTATGTCCCTGCCCTGAAGAAGGTCTACAAAGAGGAAATCGTGGAGAAGCTGACCAAGCAGTTCTCCTATACCACCCCGATGCAGGTTCCCCGCCTGCTCAAGATCACGATCAACGAGGGTGTCGGCGACGCCACCCAGGACAAGAAGATCGTCGAGGAAGCCGCCGAGGAACTCTCCGTCATCACCGGCCAGAAGGCCGTCATCACCCAGTCCCGCAAGGACGTCTCCAACTTCAAGCTCCGTCGCGGCATGCCGATCGGCACCAAGGTGACCCTTCGCGACGTCAAGATGTACGAGTTCCTGGAGAAACTCATCCGTGTCGCCCTCCCGCGTATCCGTGACTTCAACGGTGTCGCCGAGAACATGGACGGCCGCGGCAACTACACCCTCGGACTCAAGGAGCAGATCATCTTCCCGGAGATCGACATCGACAAGAATCCCCGTATCCACGGCCTGGAGATCACCTTCGTGACCACCGCCCGCACGGATGAGGAGTGCCACGCACTGCTCGCCGCATTCGGTCTGCCTTTCAAGAAACATAACAAATAAGATACTATGGCAAAAGAATCAATGAAAGCCCGCGAGGTAAAGCGCGCGAAAATGGTTGCTAAGTATGCAGAGAAGCGGAAGGCGCTCAAGGAAGCCGGCGACTGGGCCGCGCTTGACAAGCTCCCGAAGAATTCCTCTTCCGTCCGCCTCCACAACCGTTGCTCCCTGACCGGTCGTCCGAAGGGCTACATGCGGGCATTCGGCATCAGCCGTATCCAGTTCCGCGAGATGGCCAGCAACGGCCTCATTCCGGGCGTCAAGAAGGCAAGTTGGTAATAATTAAAAGTTAACGATATGACTGATCCGATCGCAGATTATCTCACCAGGGTCCGCAACGCCTACATGGCCGGCAAGAAGGTCGTGGAGATCCCGTCTTCCAAGATGAAGGTCGCCATCACCCAGATCCTGTGCGAAAAGGGTTACATCCTCAGCTACAAGGTGGTTGAGGGCACCCCTTACAATACCATCAAAATAGCGCTGAAGTACCACCCGCAGACCAAGACCGCCGCCATCAAGAAGATCGAGCGCGTGTCCACCCCGGGTCTCCGCCGGTACACGGGCGTCGAGGACATGCCGCGCGTGCTCAACGGCCTCGGCATCGCCATCCTCTCCACCCCGAAGGGCGTCATCACCGACAAGGAAGCCAAGGAGCTCGGCGTCGGCGGTGAAGTTCTCTGCTACGTTTATTAATCTTTAAAAAGAAACGAATAATGTCACGAATTGGTAAATTGCCTGTAAGCCTTCCGACCGGCGTGAGCGTGGAGCTCCTCGACGGCAACGTGCTGAAGGTTAAAGGACCTCACGGTGAGATGTGCCAGAAAGTTGATCCGGACATCAAGATGACCGTCGAGGACAATCAGATCAAGTTCGAGCGCCCGACCGACCAGCCCCGTCACCGCTCCATGCACGGTCTCTACCGTGCCCTGGTGCACAACATGGTCGTCGGCGTGTCCGAGCAGTTCACCACCACCCAGGAGCTGGTGGGCGTCGGTTACCGCGTCGCTGTCGACGGACAGCTGCTGACCTTCTCCCTCGGCTACTCCCACGAAATCCAGATGCTGCTTCCGAAGGAAGTCACCGCGACCGTTCCCGACATCCGCAAGGGCGAGAACCCGAAGCTCGTGCTGAAGAGCTGCGACAAGCAGCTTCTCGGCCAGGTGGCTGCCAAGATCCGTTCTTTCCGCAAGCCTGAGCCGTACAAGGGCAAGGGTATCAAGTTCGTCGGCGAGACGCTCCGTCGCAAGGCCGGCAAGACCGCCGCAGCTAAATAATTAGGAGGATAGAATTATGGCACTTAGTAGAATAGAAAGAAGAAGAAGGATTCACTACCGCATCCGCAAGAGAGTCAACGGTACTGCCGAGAAGCCCCGCATGGTGGTCTTCCGCAGCAACAAGCAGATCTACGTGCAGGTGGTAGACGACGAGCAGGGCAAGACCCTTTGCGCTGCCGCTTCCAACGACAAGGAGCTTGCCGCACAGTGCAAGGGCAAGACCGGTATCGAAGCTGCTGCGCTGGTCGGCAAGGCCATTGCGGAGCGTTGCCTGGCGAAAGGTATCACCGCGATCTGCTTCGACCGCGGGGGCTATCTTTTCCACGGAAGAGTTAAGAGTTTGGCTGACGCTGCCCGTGAAGGCGGCCTCGTATTCTAAGAGTTAAGACTATGGCAAATACTAATGTTAAGAGAGTAAAGACCGCTGACCTTGAGCTCAAGGACAGACTGGTAGCCATCCAGCGCGTCACCAAGGTGACCAAGGGTGGACGTCACTTCCGCTTTGCTGCCATCGTGGTCGTCGGTGACGAGAACGGTGTCGTGGGCTATGGTCTTGGCAAGGCGAACGAAGTCACCGCCGCGATTGCGAAGGGTGTGGAGGATGCGAAGAAGAACCTCGTGAAGATTCCGGTCATCAACACCACCATCCCGCACGAGCAGGAGGCGAAATTCGGTGGTTCCCGCGTGTTCATGAAGCCCGCGGCGCCCGGTACCGGTGTAAAGGCCGGCGGCGCCATGCGTGCCGTGTTCGAGTCCGCAGGCGTGCAGAACGTGCTTGCGAAGTCCAAGGGTTCTTCCAACCCCCACAACCTCGTGAAGGCGACTGTGCTGGCCCTCACCCAGATGCGCGACGCCTACACCGTGGCCGGTCTCCGTGGTATTCCTATGAACAAGGTTTTCAACGGCTAGGAGGACACGACTATGGCAAAGTACAGAATTACCCAGATTATCAGCAGCAACGGCGAAACCCGCCGCCAGAAGGACAACCTGCGTTGCCTCGGCGTCCGCCGCATGCACAAGACCGTGGAGGTGGAGAAGAACCCCGTTACCGAGGGTCAGGTCGCCAAGATCGCCCATCTCTGCAAAGTTGAAGTTATTGACTAAGGAGGACCCAAGAGATGAAACTCAATAATTTGAAGCCTGCTGCAGGGGCAACCCACAACAGCAAAAGAGTAGGTCGCGGAGAGGGCTCCGGCAAGGGCGGCACCGCCACCCGTGGTACCAAGGGCGCCCAGGCGCGCGCCGGCTACGAGCACAAGACCGGTTTTGAAGGCGGTCAGATGCCGCTCCAGCGCCGCGTGCCGAAGTTCGGTTTCAAGAACCCCACCCGTATCGAGTACAAAGCCGTCAACGTGGCTGAGATCGAGGCCCTGGCCGCCGCTACCGGCCTCCAGGAAATCGGTATGGAAGAACTCGTTGCCGCCGGTCTCGTCGGCCGCAAGGATCTCGTGAAGGTGCTTGGCAACGGAGAGATCAAGAGCGCTGTCACCCTGACCGCGAACGCTTTCTCCGAGTCCGCGAAGGCCAAAATCGAGGCTGCCGGTGGAAAGGCGGTCGTAAACGAATAATCCGCGATGAAGAAGTTTATCGAGACAATCAAGAACATCTTCAAGATCGAGGAGCTCCGCAAGAGGCTCGTCTACACGTTCCTGCTGATCCTGGTTTACCGCTTCGGCTGCTTCGTGGTGCTTCCGGGCATCGACGCCTCCATGCTGGCGAACCTGCAGAGCAGGACCCAGGAAGGCCTGGTCGGCCTCCTGAACATGTTCTCGGGCGGCGCCTTCGGTAACGCTTCGATCTTCGCGCTGGGCGTGATGCCGTACATCTCGGCATCCATCGTCATCCAGCTGCTGGGCGTCTTCGTCCCGTATTTCCGCAAACTCCAGATGGAGGGCGAGAGCGGGCGCAAGAAGATGAACCAGATGACCCGTTGGCTGACCATCGCGATCATCTGCATCCAGGGCCCGGCCTACATGGCTTCCATCCACAGCCAGATTCCGGCCGCTGCTTTCGTGGCCGTGAACCAGCTTGGCTGGAGCAACTTCATGTTCAACATCGTCTCCACCATCATCCTGATGGCCGGCTCGATGTTCGTGATGTGGCTCGGTGAGCGCATCACCGACCGCGGTATCGGCAACGGTATCTCCCTGATCATCATGATCGGTATCGTCGCCCGCCTGCCGTACGCCCTCCTCGCCGAGATCCAGGAGAAGCTTTCCACCAACAACGGCGGCCTGCTCCTGCTCATCGTCGAGATCGTGATCTGGTTCTTCGTGGTCGTGGCTGCGATCGCGCTGGTCCAGGCCGTCCGCCGCGTTCCCGTGCAGTATGCGAAGCGCGTGATCGGCAACCGTCAGTACGGCGGTGTCCGCCAGTATATCCCGCTGAAGATCAACGCCGCCGGCGTGATGCCTATCATCTTCGCCCAGGCCCTGATGCTCTTCCCGCTCATCTTCTCCCGCTGGGATGCTACCCGCGGACTTGCAGCGACGCTGGGCAACTACCGGGGTTTCTGGTATAACCTCATCTTCTTCATCCTGATCGTGGTCTTCACGTACTTCTACACCGCCGTGACCGTCAACCCGACGATGATGGCCGAGAGCATGAAGCGGGATGGAGGATTCATCCCCGGCGTGAAGCCCGGCAAGAAGACCGTGGAATACCTGGACGGCATTATGTCCAAGGTGACCCTCCCGGGCTCCATCTTCCTCGGCATCATCGCCATCCTCCCTGCCATCGCGGGTATCTTCGGTGTCAACAACTCCTTCGCAAGCTTCTACGGCGGCACTTCGCTGCTGATCCTTGTGGGTGTGGTGCTCGATACGCTCCAGCAGGTGGAAAGTTATTTGCTGATGCGCCACTACGACGGCCTGATGAAGACCGGACGGCTCAGCGGGCGCTCAGGTATGTAGTTCTTTGAATAAATTGCAAGGTTGTGATCAAGCCCAAGACTGAAGAAGAGATCGAACTGCTCCGCGAGAATGCCATCATCGTTTCGAAGACGCTGGCGGAAGTCGGTAAGGCGGTTGCCCCTGGTGTGACAACGAAAACGTTGAATAGGGTGGCCGAGACTTTCATTCGCGATCACGGCGCGGTTCCGAGCTTCCTCGGATTCGAAGGCTTCCCGGCAGCCATCTGCGCTTCTGTCAACGATGTCGTGGTCCACGGTTTTCCGTCCGACTACGTCCTCAAGGAGGGCGACATCGTGAGTGCGGACATCGGTACGCTCTACAAGGGCTACAACGGCGACTCCTGCTACACCTTCCCGGTCGGGGAGGTGTCGGCGGAGACCCGCAAGCTCCTGGACGTGACGAAGGAATCGCTCTACAGGGGCATTGCGGCGGCTGTCGCAGGCGCGCGGACCGGCGATATCGGATACGCGGTGCAATCGTACGCTGAATCATTCGGTTTTTCCGTCGTCCGCGAACTCGAGGGACACGGAATCGGCCGGGAGATGCACGAGAATCCGGGCGTGCCCAACTACGGGCGTCCGGGTCGCGGCACTCACCTGGTGGACGGAATGGTCCTGTGTATCGAGCCGATGATCAACGCCGGCGGCAAGGCGGTCTATCTGGACAGAAACGGATGGGCCGTGCACACCGCCGACCACAAGTATTCGGCTCACTACGAGCTTACGGTTGTTGTCCGGAAAGGCCGGGCCGAGCAGCTCTCAACCTTCGATTTTATCGAGAAAGATGTCACGATTAAATTTTAAGTGTAATTTTAAATGTCTAAACAAGTAGCAATAGAACAAGATGGAAAGGTGATTGAGACCCTTCCGAACGCGATGTTCAAAGTCGAGCTTGAGAATGGTCACGTCCTGCTCTGCAACATTTCGGGCAAGATGCGCATGAACTTTATCCATATTCTTCTCGGCGACAAGGTAAGAGTTGAAATTTCACCGTACGATTTAACCAAGGGCAGAATATCTTTCAGATACAAATAAAAACGCATAGATATGAAAGTCAAGACATCCATCAAGAAGCGCAGCGAGGATTGCAAGATCGTCAGACGCAAAGGCCGCCTGTACGTTATCTGCAAGAAGAACCCCAAGTTCAAGATGCGCCAAGGATAATCAACCAGTAACAAATTAAGTAAAGTATAATTATGGCAAGAATCGCCGGTGTAGATTTACCGAACAACAAGCAGGGAGAAATAGGTCTGACCTATATCTTCGGTATCGGCCGCCCTTCCGCGAAGAAAATCCTCGAGAAGTGCGGGATCGATCCCTCCATCAAAGTAGGCGACTGGAATGACGACCAGATCGCCAAGATCCGTACCGAGATCAACGAGGAGTACAAGATCGAGGGCGAACTCCGCTCCTCCGTCCAGATGGACATCAAGCGCCTCATGGATATCGGTTGCTATCGCGGAATCCGCCACCGTCTCGGGCTTCCCGTCCGTGGCCAGAGCACCAAGAACAACGCCCGTACCCGCAAGGGCCGCAAGAAGACCGTTGCCAACAAGAAGAAGGCAACCAAGTAATCATAGATGAATTATGGCAAAGAAAACTGCAACATCCAAAAGAGTTGTCAAGGTTGAAGCTTATGGCGAGGCCCATATTTCATCGACCTTCAACAACGTGATTGTGTCCCTGACCAACGCCCAGGGGCAGGTGATCAGCTGGGGATCCGCCGGCAAGTGCGGCTTCCGCGGCTCCAAGAAGAACACCCCGTACGCTGCCCAGATGGCCGCCGAGGACGCCGCCAAGACGGCTTACGACGCCGGTCTGCGCAGGGTCAAGTGCTATGTCAAGGGTCCGGGTTCCGGCCGTGAGTCCGCCATCCGCACCATCAACAACGCCGGTATCACCGTGACCGAGATTGTCGACGTCACCCCGATGCCGCACAACGGTTGCCGTCCCAAGGGTCGTCGTAAGGTTTAATTTTAAAGCAAGACTATTATGGCAAGATATACAGGTCCCAGCACCAAGATCGCCCGTAAGTTCGGAGAACCCATCTTCGGATCCGACAAGTATTTCGAGAAGCGCAACTTCCCTCCGGGACAGCACGGCCTCGCCGCGAAGCGCAAGAAATCCAAGGAATATGCGACCCAGCTGAAAGAGAAGCAGAAGGTCAAGTACATGTACGGTGTGCTCGAGCGCCAGTTCCACAACACCTACGACAAGGCCTCCCGCATGGCCGGCCAGAAGGGTGAGAACCTCGTGCTCCTGCTCGAGTCCCGCCTGGACAACATCGTGTACCGTCTCGGCATCGCCCCGACCCGCGCCGCCGCCCGTCAGCTCGTCTCCCACCACCACATCACCCTGAACGGCAATGTGTGCAGCATCCCCTCCACCCAGGTGAAGGCCGGTGACACCGTGGCCGTGCGCGAGCGCTCCAAGAGCCTCGAGGTGATCCAGAACAGCGTCGCTTCCGTGACCAAGTATGCGTGGCTGGACTTCGACCCCAAGACCCTCAGCGGCAAGTATCTCAACGTTCCGACCCGTGCGGAAATCCCCGAGAACATCAACGAGCAGCTCATCGTCGACCTCTATTCCAAGTAATATTTAACACCACAGCAATATGGCAATCTTAGCATTTCAGAAACCGGACAAGGTGATCATGCTCGAAAGCACCGACACCGTCGGCCGTTTCGAATTCCGGCCTCTCGAGCCGGGTTACGGCCAGACGATCGGCAATGCTCTCCGCCGCATCCTGCTCGCTTCCCTGGAGGGGTTTGCTATCAGTCAGATCAAGATCTCCGGTGTGGACCAGGAGTTCCAGACCATCCCCGGCGTCATCGAGGGGATGCAGGACATCATCCTGAACCTCAAGCAGGTGCGTTTCCGCCGCATGGTCGAGACCGTCGACACCGAGTCGGCAAACATCGTCATCAGCGGCAAGCAGGAGTTCACGGCGGAAGATATCTCCAAAGGATTGTCTTCTTTCATGGTGTTGAATCCCGATCTTCACATCTGCTCGCTCGAGCCTTCCGTCAAGCTTGAAATCTCCCTCGTCATCACGAAGGGTCGCGGTTTCGTGCCTGCGGAGGAGCTGCGCGACGAGAACACGCCCATCGGCACCATTCCCGTGGATGCCATCTACACCCCGATCCGCAAGGTCAACTGGAGCGTGGAGAACTGGCGCGTGGAGCAGAAGACGGACTACGAGAAGCTCAACCTCGAGATCGTGACGGACGGTTCGATTTCCCCGAACGCCGCCCTTCACGAAGCCGCCAACATCCTGATCTACCACTTCAAGCTGTTCACCGACGACAAGAAGATGTCGCTGGAGAACACCGTGGAGACCGACAGCAAGGACCTGGACGAGGAGTCGCTGCACATGCGTCACCTCCTCCTCACCAAGCTCTCCGACGTGGGCCTGTCCGTGCGTGCGTTCAACTGCCTCAAGGCAGCCGACATCGACACGTTCGCCGACCTCGTGTCCTACTCCCGTCCCGAGCTGATGAAGTTCCGCAACTTCGGCCGCAAGTCGCTCAACGAGATCGACCTGCTGGTCGAGAAGATGAAGCTGTCCTTCGGCATGGATGTTACCAAGTATAATATCGAACCCAAGAAAAAGAACGTTTAAAGATGAGACACAATAAAGCTATCAATCATCTGGGTCGTCAGAGCGGTCACCGCAAGGCCATGCTCGCCAATATGGCTTCTTCCCTGATCCTCCACAAGCGTATCACCACCACCGTGGCGAAGGCCAAGGCGCTGAAGAGCTATGTGGAGCCGCTGATCACCAAGTCCAAGGAGGACACGACCCACAACCGCCGCGTCGTGTTCAGCTACCTCAAGGACAAGGAAGCCGTGTCCGAGCTGTTCCGCACCGTCGCTCCGAAGGTCGCCGACCGTCCGGGCGGATACACCCGCGTGCTCCATATCGGATTCCGTCAGGGTGACGCCGCCGAGATGGCGCTGATCGAGCTGGTGGACTTCAACGAGGCCGCCCTCGCCGCCTCCCCGAAGGCCGCTGCCAAGAAGAGCACCCGCCGCAGCCGCGCCAAGAAGGCCGAGGCCGCTCCGGAAGCTCCGAAGGCCGAAGAGCAGAAGGCTGAATAATTAGGTATTAAAGCCTGAATCCGGGGAAGGATTTCCCCACGCAAGCCTCATCGTCGATGACGATGGGGCTTTTTGCACCCAGGGAGGCCACCTTCAGCGCCATCACCATCCGGTGGTCGTGGCGCGAGGTGTATTCGCCGCCGTCGAGCAGGCGTCCGTTCAGCAGGCGTGCGGCGAGGCTCTCGCCGAAGATGACGAGTTCGTCGCCCTCGATGCCGGCGTCCACGCCCATCTGGCAGAGCATCGCCAGGATGGCTTCGGCGCGGTTGGACTCCTTGCCCACGAGCCGGCCCACGCCGGAGATGCGGCTCTCGCCCGCGCAGAACGCGGCGAGCACGGCCACGATGGGGAAGAGGTCCGGGGCGTTGGACAGGTCTTGCCGGAAGGCCTCCAGGGGCGCTTTCCGCACGCACACGCTGCCTTCGTCCAGCTGCGAGACCACCGCGCCCGCCTCGACGAGGATGTCGATGATGGTCAGGTCAGCCTGCAGGGACTTGGTGTCCAGGCCGCGGAGTTCGGCCGAGCCGAACACGGCGCCGGCCACGAGGAAGTTGGCGGCGGCGCTCCAGTCGCCCTCGATGGCGAAGTCGGCGGAGCGGAAGCGCTGGCGGCCGCGGATCTTGAAATTGATGCCCGTGCAGGCAGACCAGTCTTCCGATTCCAGCAGTTCGGCGTCGCCTTCCATCTCGCTGCGCGTCTGGACGCCGAAATGGCGCAGGACGTCGAGCGTGATGTACATATAGGGGATGCTCTTGGGGTTGCTGACGTGCAGCACGGAATCCTTGTCGCAGAGCGGCAGGGCGGTCAGCAGGCCGGAAATCAGCTGTGAGCCGCCGCGGCCGGAGACGTCCGCCGTGCCGGGGATGAGGTGCCCGCGGACGCTGGCCGGGATGAACACCTCCTTGAGTTCGTGCGGGGTTTCGCTGGCGAGGAGCACGCCGAAGGCGGCCATGATGTCGGCGGCGCCGCTGAGGGGCCGCTGCGGCAGGGTGCCGTGGCCGTCGACGGAGAAGACGCCGTCTCCCACGGCCGCAAGCACGGGTATCATCAGGCGCGTCAGCAGCCCCGACTCGCCCGTGTCCAGGCGTTCCAGGTGCAGCTGGCCGGGGCGGGCGCCGATTCCGGCGATGGTCAGCCGGGCGCCGTCGCGTTCCACTTTCGCGCCCAGCGCCTCTGCCACGCGGAGGGCCGATTCGGAGTCGCCGCAGGGGCTGTAACCGTCCAGGTGGGAGGTGCCTTCCGCCAGGGCGGCGGCGATGATGGCCCGCTGCGCGAAACTCTTCGATGCGGGCATCGTGCGGCCTTCCGCCCGGTAGGGCTCCCGCTCACCGTACAGGGCCCGACGCATTTCGTCGGCCGGCCACTGCCCGGGGGCGGCGGCTTCCGCCCTGTTCAAGGCGGCGTAGGTGAAGGGGGCGCCGCGCCGCAGGCATTCCAGGCGGGTCTGCCGGCCCGCTTCCCCCATTCCGAAGGCCACCAGGCGCCCCTGGAGCGAGTCTACGCCTTCCAGGACGATGGTGTAGAGTGCCTCGATGCGCTCGGCATCCTCCGCGCTGCGGCAGGTCGTCACGATCTTGGCGATGTCCGCGCCGTAGCGGAAACAGCGGGCGAGGGCCATCTGCAGGACGCCTTCGTCCGGGGTTTCCTCGAAATTGTGGTAGGAGCGGATGATCTCGGTGCCGTGGCGCCGGCAGAACTGCTGGAAACGCTTGCTCACCGGGGCCGGGGCCTCGATCTCGAGGTCCGCGAACCGGGCCCCCGCCTCGACGGCGAGGTGCAGGCGCCTTTCGGCTTCCTGCTCCGAGCCGGACTCGGCGATGCGGCAGGTGGCGATAAGGGGGGTGTCGGACTGGCTGAAGAGTTCGGAAATCTCTTCGTCCGTGAGGGGACAGCGGTCCAGGCGGATTTCCGCCATCTCGACCGACGGGTCCGCGAGGATCTCCAGGATCTGTCCGTAGGTCTTATTCTGCAGGCTGATGCAAATCATCCAGGTCTTTGATTATCACCTTGCCGATCTTTTTGATCAGGACAAAGTGGATGATGCCTTTTTCGGCTTTTTTGTCTTTCCAGAGCGCGGGCTCGAGCTCTTCTTCCGGGCAGGGGAGTTCCGTGGGGAGGCCGCAGGACTGCAGGTCGCCGCGCAGTTTGTCCGCGAGTCCGCTTTTGCAGACCCCGAGCCGCTCGGAGAGCAGCGCGGCCTGCACGATGCCCACGGCGACGGCCTCGCCGTGCGTCATCGGGTCCGGCGCGCCGTGGGTGCGCTGGTGCCACTCGATGGCGTGGGCGTAGGTGTGGCCGAGGTTCAGCAGGCGGCGCAGGTTCTCCTCATAGGGGTCCTGCTCCACGATCTTACGCTTGACGGCCGAGGCGGCCTCGATCAGCGGGGCGAGGGCCCCGAAGTCGATCTCCGGCTCCGAGAGAAGCCTGACGGCCTTCTCGTAGTTGCCGTTCTTGTTCTCGATGATGAAGGTCTTGAGCATCTCGGCGGCGCCGGACCGCAGTTCGCGGGGCGGCAGGGTCTTGAGGACCTCCGGCAGGATGCGGGTATAGATGGGGAACTTGATTACCCCGACCATGTTCTTGTAGCCGTCCAGGTTCACGCCCGTCTTGCCGCCCACGCCCGCGTCCACCTGGCAGAGCAGGGTGGTGGGATAGTTGGCGTAGCGGACGCCGCGCTTGTAGATGCTGGCGGCGAAGCCGGCGAGGTCGGTGGTCACGCCGCCGCCCACGGCCCACACGACGGCGTCGCGGTCCGCGCCCTGCGCGAGCAGCCAGCGGCAGATGTCCAGCACGGTGTCCATCGTCTTGTGCTCCTCGTCCGCGATGATCGGGAAGGCGGGACGTCCTTCGGCGAGTTTCAGCGCAAAGGATTCGACGTTCCGGTCGTAAACGACATAGATCTTTTTCTTGTCCATACCGAAAGCGAAGATACGGCAAAAATTTGATAAATCGTGTTTTTTGAATACCTTTGCACCCTACCTGCCCTGATGGCGGAATTGGTAGACGCGCTGGACTCAAAATCCAGTGGCCTTTAAAGCCGTGCGGGTTCGATTCCCGCTTGGGGCACGAGCAGGACAACGTCAGCTTTCCGGAACGAACACCGTCGGAACCCGCAAACAGAAAAGAGGCTGACTAAAAAGATGCTTCGCTTTGCTCAGCATGACAGACTGGTGTCATTCTGAGGCAGGTGCAACCTGCAGAAGAATCTTTTTAGTCAGCCTCTTTTCTTTCCCCTGTCTTTCCCTTACAGTTTGAAGAGCATCGGGGCGAACATGTGCAGCGAGCGGCGCCAGGTGAGCCATTCGTGGCCCGTGCCCGGGGACTCGTAATAGACGTGGTTGACACCCAGGCTGTCCAGGGCGCAGTGCAGGTCGTAGATGCCCTGGTACATCCCGGCGGGCTCGTCGGTGCCGATGCTGATGTACAGCAGGTGGTACCGGTCGTTGATCGAGGTGGGGTACATCTCGGAGTCGCGGCGGTCGCCGGGGCCGCGGCCGGAGCCGCTGAAGCCGCCGATCCAACCGAAGAGTTCCGGATGGTCCAGGCCGATGGTGTAGGCCTGGAAGCCGCCGAGCGACAGGCCGCAGATGGCGCGGTGGTCGCGGTCCGTGAGCGTCCGGAACCGGGCGTCGATGGTCGGGACGGCCTCTTCCACGGTCACGCGTTCGAAGGCGTCGAAGTTGAACAGGTTCGGCCGGGCCGCGGGGTCGGCGTCGGCCAGCGTGGCCACGGCGTGCTCGCAGACGATGATCATCGGCTCGCACTCGCCCGCGGCGATCAGGTTGTCCATGATGTTGCCCATCATGCCCTGGGTGGCCCAGCCGGTCTCGTCCTCACCGGCGCCGTGCATCAGGTAGAGAACCGGGAAACGCCGGTCAGGTTCGGACGCGTACTGGGGCGGAAGGTAGATGTAGTAGGGACGGTCCGCGCCGGTCAGCTCGGAATGATATTTCTCGATGCGGACCTCGCCGTGCGGGACGTTCTTCTCCAGGTAATAGTCCACGCCGGCCTCGGGGATCTCGATGCCGCTGGACCAGAAGCCCGAGCCGAAGAACAGGCGGCTGTTGGGGTCGGACAGGCGCTTGCCGTCCACGGTAAGGGTGTAGTAGTGGAATCCGGGCACCAGGGGTTCCGTGGTGGCCTCCCAGATGCCGTCTTCGCCCTTTACCATGTCATAGGACTTGCCGCCTACGTTCACAGCGACGGCCTGGGCCTCGGGAAAGTCGTTGCGGAAGACGGTGCTGAGGTCGGGATTGATCTTGGGATACTCCTGCCCCTCGACGTTCGTGGTGGCGGGAGTGGGTTCGGTGAGTACGCCCACCTGCGGCTGGTTCCCCTTGCAGGAAACGAGCGCTGCGGCTGCGATGAGCAGCCCTGCTGCAAAATGGAATTTCATGCTTTGATCCGGTTTTAGGGTAGGCAAAATTAGTCATTATCCGGGAAGAATCATACGGATTCAATTGAAAACACTTATCTTTAACGGGATGGGAAGGGTTTTCTCCCTGAGCCATTCGGCCACCTCGCGGGGGAGCCGGGGCGACAGGGTCCGGAAGACCCTTTCGTTGTAGTCGTTGAGCCACTCGGTCTCGCTGCGGTCCAGCAGCGAAAGTTCCAGCGCGCCCGTATCGAAATGGCAGAGGGTAAGCGGCTCGAAAGCGAGCCAGCGGCCGAAGTCGTTCTGTCCGGCCTCGACGACCAGCAGCAGGTTCTCGTGGCGCACGCCGTGCTTTCCCTCGCGGTAGATGCCCGGTTCGTCGGAGAGGATCATTCCCGGCTGCAGGGGCACGGGGTTGAGGTTCTGCCGCATGTCCTGCGGCCCTTCGTGCACGCCCAGGAACCAGCCCACGCCGTGGCCGGTGCCGTGGCCGAAGTTGCGTTTGCTGCGCCAGAGGGGCTCGCGGGCCAGGGCGTCCAGGCGGCAGCCGGGCGTCCCTTCCGGGAACACGGCCATCGCCAGGTCGATGTGTCCCTTGAGCACGAGGGTGTAGTCCTCGCGCTCCAGCGCGCTGCAGCGCCCCAGGGGCACCGTGCGGGTGATGTCGGTGGTGCCGCAGTCGAACTGCCCGCCGGAGTCGCACAGGTAGAGTCCGCCGTCGCGGATGGCCGGGGCATAGGTATGCGGGGTGACGTAGTGGGGCAGGGCGGCGCCGGGGCCGAAGGCGGAGATGGTCTCGAAGCTGTCGCCGCGGTAGCCGGGCAGGTCCGCGCGCAGCTGTCCCAGCTTGACGGCGGCGTCCCACTCGCTGATCTCGCGTCCGGCGTCCACCGAGCGTTCCAGCCAGTACAGGAAACGCTCCATCGCCAGGCCGTCCCGCAGGTGCGCCTCGCGCATCCCGGCAATCTCCCGGGCGTTCTTGACCGCCTTGCGCGCGCCGACCGGGCTGGTGCCCTCTTCGAGGGCGACGCCCGCGCCGACCAGCGCGCTGTAGAGCTGGTAGTTGAGGGTGGCGGCGTCCACGAACAGGCGTCCGCTGAACTCGGAGGCCAGGTAGTCGATGTCCCCGTAGGGGAGCATCCGCACGCCGTCGGACTCCAGGATGCTGAAGGTCGCCCCGGTCTCGGGATCCTCGACCTCCTGCTTGAGCACGTACCAGCAGATATCTTGCTGCGTAATCAGCAGGTAACTGATTACCAGGGGGTTGTATTCGATGTCGGAGGCGCGGACGTTGAGCGTCCAGGCAATCTCGTCCAGGGCGGTGAGCAGGATTCCCTCGCAGTCCGTCTTCCGGAGGAACTCCCGGATCCAGGCGATCTTCTCGCGGCGGCTCTCGCCCGGGTCCACCGTGAAGACGGGGGTCTGCGGCACGGCGGGACGGTCCGTCCAGAAGCGCCCCAGCAGGTCCGGCACGCTGATGACGGTGCCGGGCAGCGACTGCGCGAAATCGGCGCCTACGCACAGCCCGTCCACGGCGATGATGGCGTCCGGGCCGAACTGCCGCTCCAGCCATTCGGGAATCAGCACCTGCTCCGGCACGCGCGTCTTGTGCAGGACGATGCCGGTGCCTTCGAGCTGCTGCACGGCCTGGATGAAGTAACGCGTGTCGGTCCACAGGCCCGCGTGGTCCAGGGTCACGACGATGTCGCCGGCCTCGCCGGTGAAGCCGGACAGCCATTCCACCTGTTTCCATCGTTCGGCGGGGTATTCGCTGCAGTGGGGGTCGGAGCCGGTGACGACCACGGCGTCCCAGCCCTTGGCGCGCATCAGGGTGCGCAGCAATTCGATTCTTTCGGCCATATTTCCGTCATTCCGGGCCTGACCCGGAATCTTTCTTTACAAAGATATTATTATTTTTGCATAGTATGAAGATCGGGAGCCTGGACCTGGGCGAACGGCCGCTGCTGCTCGCGCCGATGGAAGACGTCACGGACGTATCGTTCCGCGTGCTCTGCCGCGAGCAGGGCGCGGATCTGGTCTATACGGAATTCGTCAACTCCGACGGGCTGGTGCGCGACGTGCCCAAGACCATCGCCAAGATGCGCACCCTGGAGGAGGAGGCCCCCGTGGGCGTCCAGATCTACGGGCAGCATCCGGAAGCGATGGTGGATGCGGCTCGCATGGCCGAACGCGCGGCGGAACTCGCCGGCGGCCACGGCGCGGACCTGATCGACATCAACTTCGGCTGCCCGGTGAGCAAGATCGCCGGCCGGGGCGCCGGCTCCGGGATGATGCGCGAGCCGGACAAGATGGTGGCCATCACGAAGGCCGTCGTGGAGGCGGTGGACAAGCCCGTCACGGTGAAGACGCGCCTGGGCTGGGACGAGAACAGCAAGATCATCGTCGAACTGGCGGAACGCCTGCAGGATGTGGGCATCCGGGCGATTACGATCCACGGCCGGACGCGCTGCCAGCTCTACAAGGGCAGTGCGGACTGGACGCTGATCGGCGCCGTGAAGGCGAATCCGCGGATGCACATCCCCGTGATCGGCAACGGCGACATCACCGACGGCCCTTCCGCCCGCGAGGCTTTCGAACGCTGGGGCGTGGACGGGGTGATGGTCGGCCGGGCCACCTTCGGGCATCCCTGGATCTTCCGGGAGATCAAGTATTTCCTGGAGCACGGCGAGCCGATGCCGCCGCTGTCCGTGGCGGAGAAGGTCGCGCTGGCGCGCCGACACCTCGCCCTGTCCCTGCAGTACAAGGGCGAGCCGCGCGGCATCTACGAGATGCGCCGCCACCTGTCCTGCTATTTCAAGGGCCTGCCCGACTTCCGGGACACCCGTATGCGCATGGTTACGACCCTGGACGTAGCCGAACTGTACGACATCCTCGATTCCATAGAAAAGCGATATGATTGACAAGTACCTCCTCTTTCCGTATTACCTCACCCTGAAACTGCGCAACCGCCGCTACAGCCGGCCGGGGCACAAGTTCCAGTATGCCGAGAAGCCGACCCTGAACATCGGCAACGTCACCGTGGGCGGCACCGGCAAGACCCCGCACGTCGAACTGGTCCTGCGCCTGCTGCGGGAGAACCCCGAATGGAGCGGAAAGAACCTGGCGGTGCTGTCCCGCGGCTATATGCGCGACAGCACCGGCTTCCAGCAGGTGGTCGCCACCGGCAGCGCGTCGGTGTTCGGCGACGAGCCGCTGCAGATCAAGAAGAAGTTCCCGGACGTGACGGTGGCGGTGGACAAGGACCGCGTGGAGGGCTGCGACCTGCTCGCCCATCCCGAGAAGCTGAAGAACCGCAAGGTAGCGAAGAAATGCTGGAACCGGGAGTTCCCGGCCGCGGACTACATCGTGCTGGACGACGCCTTCCAGTACCGCAAGCTGAAGACGAACAAGAACGTGGTGCTGGTGGACTGGAACCGGCCCGTCCAGAAGGACCTGCTCCTGCCGCTGGGCCGCCTGCGCGACCTGCCGGAACGGATTTTCGACGCCGACGTGCTCATCGTCACCAAGTGCCCCGCCGAGGTGGAAGAGGCCGAGCGGGCGGCATTCGTGGCGGAACTGGGCTTTACGGACTACCTGCCGTCCGAGTGCGAGGCCACCAATCCGCAGGGCCGCCGCCAGCTGATCTTCTTCACGACCATCCGCTACGGGCAGGTCACGGGCGTGTATTCCACCGCGGAGCCGCGCTATACCTATGCCAAGAAGGCCATCCTGATGACCGGCATCGCCTCCGACGGCCCCCTGCGCAACTATCTGAGCGACACCTACAAGATCATCCGCCGTTTCGGATTCCCGGACCACCACCGCTTCGTGTGGAAGGATATCAGCCGGATCCAGGCGGCCGTGGACCAGACGCCCACCGCCGCCGTGTTCACCACCGAGAAGGACGCCCAGCGCCTGCTGGACTTCACGGGGATGCCCGAGAGCCTGATGCAGCGGCTCTTCTACATCCCCATCACCGCCGAGTTCCTCTCCGACGGCGAACGGGAGCGCTTCGCGGAGTTCGTCGGGAACGTATAACAAAAAGGAAGGCCCTCGGAAACGGGGGCCTTCTTCATGATGTGCCGGCAGTCGGGCTACACCGTCATGATCTCCTTCTCCTTGGCGGCGACGATCTCGTCCACCTTCTTCACGTTCTTGTCGGTGATCTTCTGCACCTCGCCTTCGGCCTCCTTCTCGGTGTCCTCGGGCATGTTCTCGTTCTTCTGGGCCTTCTTGAGGGCCTCGATGCCGTCGCGACGGGCGTTGCGCACCACCACCTTGGCGTTCTCGCCGGCGGCCTTGGCCTTCTTGATCAGGTCCTTGCGGCGCTCCTCGGTGAGGGCGGGAACGGTGCAGCGGATGATTTCGCCGTTGTTCTGCGGGGTCAGGCCGAGGTTGGCGTCCATGATGGCCTTCTCGATCTTGGGGATCAGGTTGCGCTCCCAGGGCTGCAGGGCCAGGGTCTTCACGTCGGGGGCCGAAATGGAGGCCACCTGGTGCAGCGGGGTGGGGGTGCCGTAGTAATCGATGGTAACCCCGTTGAATATGGCGGGGTTGGCCTTGCCCACGCGGTAGGTCTTGAGGTCTTCCTCCAGGAAGTTCAGGGCTTCCTGCATCTTTTCGTCAGTCTGGCTGACGATTTCTTTGGCTCTGTCTGTAAGCATATCTTTCTTTTTTGATTCTCTTATTATTAAGCGTGCACCACGGTGCCGACCTTCTCCCCATTCAACAGGCGTGCCAGGTTGCCTTCCTGCTCGATGTTGAACACGATGATGGGGACGGGCCCCTGCTCGCACAGGGCGAAGGCGGTCATGTCCATCACCTTCAGCTTGTCGGAGATGGCCTTGGAGAAGCTGAGTTCCTCGTAGCGGGTGGCGGTGGGATCCTTCTCCGGGTCGGCGGTATACACGCCGTCCACGCGTGTGCCCTTCAGCAGGGCGTCCGCCCCGATCTCGAGGGCGCGCAGCGCGGCGCCGGAGTCGGTGGTGAAGAAGGGGTTGCCGGTGCCGCCGGCGATCAGCGCCACGCCGCCCCGCTCCAGCAGGGCCACGGCGTCCTCCTTGCGGTAGTAGAGGGCCACGGGGCGCATCGGGGTGGCGGTGAAGACCTCGGCCTCCACGCCGAAGCTGCGGATGGCTCCGGCGATCGCGAGGGCGTTCATGACGGTGGCGAGCATACCCATCCGGTCTCCCGTGATGCGGTCGAAGCCCCTTCCGACGCCCTGCAGGCCCCGGAAGAAGTTGCCGCCGCCGTTCACGATGGCCACCTGGTGGCCGGCCTTCACGGCGTCCACGATTTCGCGGGCGTAACGCACAAGGCTCTTTTCGTCGATTCCCTTGCCGGCGGGGCCGCCCAGGCTCTCTCCGCTCAGTTTCAAAAGTACTCTCATAGATTCTATTTTGCGGAAAACAAATTTATTTGAAAATTATGAAACTTGCAAGATTCGGGCTATATTTGCAGTCTAGACACGAATAAAACCAGACACGATGTTCATCTTCAATTCCTCTATCGGCAAGAAATTCGTCCAGGCGGTGAGCGGTGCGTTCCTGATCCTGTTCATGCTCATCCACTCCACGATCAATTTCTTCTCCGTAATCGACTCCTTCACCGGGAAGTGGGGAGCCGTCGCCGCAGACGAGGCGCTTTTCAGCAAGGGCGACGGCCTGTTCAAGCTGGGCTGCGACTTCATGTCCACGCCGGTCATCTCCATTATGGTCCCGGTCCTGGCGCTGGGATTCGCCGTCCACATCCTGTACGGCCTCTGGCTGACCTGGCAGAACATCCGCGCACGCGGCGGCTGGAAGCGCTATGAGGTGCCCAGCAAGGCCGCGACGGATTCCTGGTCGTCCAAGAACATGCTCGTGCTGGGCATCGTGATCCTGGGCCTGATCGCCTTCCACCTGACCCATTTCTGGGCCAAGATGCAGCTGCCGGAGATGTTCGGCGTAGGCAACTTCGAGAACAATCCCTATCTGCTGCTGGAGGTTACCTTCGGCCGCTGGTGGGTCCTCGTCATCTACCTGATCTGGTTCGCGGCCCTCTGGATGCACATGGTGCACGGTTTCTGGAGCATGTTCCAGACCGTGGGCTGGAACGGCAAGACCTGGTTCAAGCGCGTGAAGGTCATCGGCCAGATCTTCGTTTCCCTGATCTGCCTGATGTTCGTCGTCACTGCGGTCAACGCCTTCGTCCAGGCGAATTTCATCGCCTAGGTCCCGGCCGGCCCCGGAAAGGCGGGGGTGAAGAAACGTATTTGTTTTTTCAGAATAAATGACTACCTTTGCGGTCCCTATTTTGTGTAGGGATCGCAATTTTTATTAACTAATTAAAGATCAAGACAGTGGACACACAAAGCTACAAGACTGTTTCGCTTAACAAAGCGACTGTTGACAAGAAGTGGGTTGTCATTGACGCGACTGATCTCGCTCTTGGTCGTCTCGCTTCCCGCGTGGCGCTTGTCCTTCGTGGCAAGACCAAGCCGGGTTACACCCCGCACGTCGACTGCGGTGACAACGTCATCGTGGTGAATGCGGAGAAGGTCGCCCTCAGCGGCAAGAAGATGACCGACCGGGTTTACACCCGCTACACCGGATATCCCGGCGGACAGCGGTTCACGACCCCGAAGGAGATCCTCGAGAAGAGGCCCACCGAACTCGTCAGGAGAGCAGTGAAGGGTATGCTCCCCAAGACCCGTCTTGGTGACGATCTGCTCGGCAACCTGTTCATCTACGCAGGCCCGGAGCATCCGCACCAGGCTCAGAACCCTACAGAAATCAAGTTGGACGAAATTTAAACAGAGCAAATGGAACAGACACACGCCCTTGGAAGACGTAAAGCAGCTGTCGCTCGCGTTTATCTCACTCCCGGTGCCGGCAATGTCACGGTCAACGGACGCGCCCTCGAGAACTATTTCGCACTCGAGTCCCTCCGCTACATCGTGAACCAGCCGTTCGAAGTTACCAACACGCTGGGTCAGTTTGACGTGAAGGTCACCATCGTCGGTGGTGGCAACAAAGGTCAGGCTGAGGCCATCCGTCTGGGTATCGCCCGCGCCCTCAGTGAGCTGGACCGTGAAGCTTACCGTTCTGCGCTGAAGGCCGCCGGTTTCCTCACCCGCGATGCACGCGAGGTCGAGCGCAAGAAGCCGGGTCAGCCCGGTGCACGCCGCCGCTTCCAGTTCAGTAAACGTTAGTTGCAGTCCGTTTTACGGCACAGCCGTGGTTTGAAACTTTCTGGGCCGCGAGGCCGGGTGGAAGTTGCCACGCTGCGGAAAAGGCCGGAGACCGGAGAAGCTCCGCTACTCCGCCTTGAAGAAAAGAGACCCCGCCGCGCGGGGACAGAAAAAGAAAAAAACAAAACAAAGACACACAGAAATGTCACGTACAAATTTCCAGGAATTGCTTGATGCAGGCGTTCACTTCGGCCACCTGGCCCGCAAGTGGAACCCCAAGATGGCTCCGTACATCTTCGACCAGAAGAACGGAATCCACATCATCGACCTGCACAAGACCATCGGCAAGATCGATGAAGCCGCCGAGGAGATGAAGCAGCTGGCCAAGTCCGGCCGGAAGATCCTCTTCGTCGCCACCAAGAAGCAGGCCAAGGATCTCGTCAAGGAGAAGGCCACCGCGGTCAACATGCCCTCCGTCACGGAGCGCTGGGCCGGCGGTATGCTGACCAACTTCCCGACGATCCGCAAGGCCGTCAAGAAAATGTCCACCATCGACAAGATGAAAGAGGACGGCACCTTCGAGAAACTCGCGAAGCGCGAGCGTCTCCAGGTCGACCGCCAGCGCGCCAAGCTGGAGAAGAACCTCGGTTCCATCCGCGACATGAGCCGCCTCCCTTCCGCCCTGTTCGTCATCGACGTCCAGAAGGAAGCCAACGCCGTCAAGGAAGCCAACCGCCTCAACATTCCGGTATTCGCAATGGTTGATACTTGTTGCGATCCCACCCCGATTGATTATGTGATACCGGCCAATGACGATGCGACGAAGTCCATCGAGTGCGTGTTGAACCTGCTTTGCGCCGCCATCCAGGAAGGCCTCGACGAGCGTAAACTCGAGAAGGACAAGGAAGCTGCCGAGGAGCCCGTGGCGGAAGAGGGTGCCAAGCCCGCCGCCGCCCGCAAGCTGCGCGCCCGCAAGGGTGCCGCCGCCGAGGAGAAGGCTGAAGAGGTCGCCGCCGAATAATTGTTCCATTGATAAAGATTTAAGCATTATGGCTATTACTGCTGCAGATGTAATGAAGCTCCGGAAGATGACTTCCGCCGGCATGATGGACTGCAAGAAGGCCCTTGAGGAAGCCGAAGGCGACTTCAACAAGGCCATGGGCATCATCCGCGAGAAGGGCAAGCTGGTCGCCGCCAAGCGCGCCGACCGCGAGACTTCCGAGGGTGCGGTGAAGGCCCGCGTGGCCGGCGGCAAGGCGATCCTCGTCTGCCTCGGCTGCGAGACGGACTTCGTGTCCCGCAACTCCGATTTCCAGAACCTCGCCAACGCCATCGCCGATGTGGCCATCGCGAACTGCCCCGCCGACCTCGAAGGCCTGAAGGCCTGCAAGATGGCGGACGGTTTCACCGTGGCCGAGGCCGTCGAGGCCCAGACCGGCAAGACGGGCGAGAAGCACGTCCTGGCTTACTATGCGATCGTTGAGGCTCCTTTCGTGGTGGAGTACATCCACACGCTGAACGGCAAGCTCGGCGCCCTCGTGGGCTTCAACAAGGAAGTCCCCGCGGACCTCGCCAAGGGTGTCGTGATGCAGGTCGCTTCGATGAACCCCGTGGCCATCTCCCCGGCTGACTGCCCGGCCGAGGTGCTCGAGAACGAGAAGAAGATCGCGATCGAGAAGACCAAGGAAGAGCAGGTCCAGAAGGCCATCGACGCCGCCCTGAAGAAGGCCGGCATCAACCCCGCCCACGTGGACAGCGAGGACCACATCGAGTCCAACACCGCCAAGGGATGGATCACCCCCGAGCAGGCTGCCCAGGCCCGCGAGATCATCAAGACCGTCGGCGAGCAGAAGGCTGCGAACCTTCCCGCCCAGATGGTCGAGAACATCGCGAACGGCCGCGTGCAGAAGTTCCTCAAGGAGAACACCCTGACCGAGCAGGAGTACCAGATGTCCGACGACAAGAAGACGGTCGCCCAGGCGATCGCCGCCGTGGACAAGGACGCCAAGGTGGTCGCCATCAAGCGCTTCTCCCTGAACGACTAGTTTCCGGACTTTCAAATTGAAAATGGCTCGCGCAATGCGAGCCATTTTTGTTATCTTTGCATCCGTATGAATCTGAAGAGTCTGGCGAAGGATACCGCCCTGTACGGGCTGGTGAGCATCGTGGGCAGGTTCCTGAACTACCTGCTGGTGCCGGTCCATACCTACTATATTCCCGTGGAGAGCGGCGGCTACGGCATCGTGTCCAACCTGTATGCCTACACGGCGCTGTTCCTGGCGCTGCTGACCTTCGGAATGGAGACGACCCTGTTCCGCTTCGCGAACAAGCCCGGAACGGACGACAGGATGGTGTACAGCAACGCTCTCCGGATGGTGGGCGGCGTGGGACTGGGCTTCCTGGCGCTGGTCTTCCTGCTGCTGAAGCCGATCTCCGGCGCGATGGGGTATGAGGCGCATCCGGAGTATATCGGCATGTTTGCGCTGATCACGGCGCAGGACGCTTTCCAGGCCGTGATGTTCAGCCGCCTGCGGCAGCAGCGCCGGCCCCTCCGCTTCGTGTTCCTGAAGTTGGCTTTCATCATCCCCAGCGTCCTGCTGAACCTGTTCATCTTCCTGGTGATGCCGAAGATACCGGCATTGCAGGCTTTCTTCCAGCAGTTCAATTACGGCGTGGGCCTGATTTTCGTGGCGAACCTGCTCTGCACGACGGTGGTGTCGTTCCTGTTTATTCCGGAAATCCGGGGAATCGCTTACGGCTTCGACAAGGATCTGGCGAAGGAGATGCTGGGTTATTCCTGGCCGCTGCTGATCCTGGGCCTGGTGGGCGTGCTCAACCAGGTGTCGGACAAGATCCTTCTTCCGAAACTGATGCCGGGCGAGGAGGGAATGGTCCAGCTGGGCATCTATGGCGCCTGCGTCAAACTGGCCATGGTAATGGCCCTGCTCACGCAGGCCTTCCGCTATGCCTATGAGCCCATCGTCTTTGCCGACAACAAGGACAGGAATTCCCCGGCGACGCTCGCGGACGGGACCAAATACTTCATCATCTTCACGCTCCTGGCCTTCCTGGCCGTGATGATTTACCTGCCTGTGCTGCAGCACTTTATCGGCGGCGATTACCGGGAGGGCCTCGGCGTTGTCCCGATCGTGATGATGGCGGAGATTTTCATGGGGGTGTACTTCAACCTGTCGTTCTGGTACAAGCTCACGGACCAGAACTGGTGGGGCGCCATCATCAGCGCCATCGGCGTGGCGGTGATGATCGGGATCAACGTGGTGTTCGTGCCGAAGATCGGCTACTGGGCCTGCGCCTGGGGCGGATTCGCCGGCTACGGCATTCCGATGCTGATCAGTTACTTCCTCGGGCAGAAGAAGTATCCCATTCCCTATGACCTGAAGGCCATCGGGAAGTTCTTCCTGATCGCCGGCGCGATGTTCGCGCTGTACTGGTTCTGGCTGCGCACGCTCCCCGCGTGGCTGCAGATGGGCCTCGGGACGGTCCTGATGGTGCCGTACGGCCTGCTGGCCTGGAAAGAAATCAAATCTTCAAAAATATGAAACACGTATTAACCCTTACCCTCTGCTGCCTCGGCGCGGCCGCCCTCCTGTGCGGCTGCGGCGGCGGTGCCGGCAAGAAGTCCGGCCAGGACCAGGCCGCCGCGGATTCGCTCGCGGCAGCGGAACAAAACCAGCGTACGATGGACAAAATCGCCAAACTGCCGGAAGAACCGGTCTTCGACATCATCACCTCGATGGGTGTCATCAAGATTAAGCTTTATGCCGACACGCCCAAGCACCGCGAGAATTTCGCGAAGCTCGCGCTCGAGAAGTATTACGACGGAACGCTCTTCCACCGCGTCATCAACGGCTTCATGATCCAGGGCGGCGACCCGCTGACCAAGGACGCCGCGAACAAGGCCCGCTTCGGCACCGGCGGCCCGGACTACACGATTCCGGCCGAGTTCGTGCCGCAGCACACACACAAGAAGGGCGCCCTTGCGGCCGCCCGCCGCGGTGACGCCGTCAATCCCTACAAGGAATCCTCCGGCTCCCAGTTCTATCTGGTGCAGGACGAAGTCGGCTGCTCCCAGCTGGACGGCGACTATACCGTCTTCGGCGAGACCATCTCGGGCCTGGACGTGATCGACAAGATCGCCGCCGTGGCGACCGACAACCGGAACTGTCCGTTGCAGGATGTGAAAATTGTTACCGTGAAACTGTCGGACTAGCCCGGCTGGCATAAGAATTGCTATGAAAAAAGGTGAATAGTTTTTTCATAGGTTTAATTTAGGTTAGAATTGCGTGACGGCCCCGCTGGGAAGCGGGACCGTCATTTTTTATGATCCGGGGCCCCGATTTCCTTCGGACGGTATTGATTTTTTGGCGCTTGCGTTTTAATTTTGTAGGATTTAACACGCAAGCGTCCATGGAAAAAGTCACCGTTCTTCCGCCCGAGAAACTGATCAACGGCTGGATCGACCCCAAATACATCCCGGAGGGCAAGGACAAGTACTACCTGCGCAACAAGCAGGTGCGCAAACCGCGCGGCGGCTGGCGCCACCTGACGAGCGATGAGATCGAACGCCTCGTCAAGAACGACAACACCGCCGCCAGCTGGGACACCATCTGGGTGACCGACGAATTCAGCCCGCAGTGCATCAAGAACAACCGTTTCTACGGCACGGTCCGCATCGGGCGCGTGAGCGAGAACGGCCTGCAGTTCCACGACCTGCGCATGCCCATCGGCATCACGAACTCCTCCATCCACTCCTGCGACATCGGCGACGACTGTGCCCTGCACAACGTCCACTACCTGTCGCACTACATCATCGGCAACCGCTGCATCCTCTTCAACATCGAGGAGATGTGCACCACGGACCACGCCAAGTTCGGCAACGGTGTGGTCAAGGACGGCGAGCCGGTGGAAGTGCGCGTGAAGGTGGAGGTGATGAACGAGACCGGCTGCCGCGCCGTCTATCCCTTCGACGGGATGACCACCGCCGACGCCTATATGTGGGCGAAATTCATCGACGACGAACCCCTGCAGGAGCGCTTGCGCCAGATCACGCAGGACTCGATGGACAGCCACCGCGGCTACTACGGCACCGTGGGCGAAGGCTGCGTAATCAAGAACTCTTCCATCCTCAAGGATGTCAAGATCGGCGCCGCCTGCTACATCAAGGGCGCCAGCAAACTCAAGAACATCACCATCAACTCCTCGGAGAAGGAGCCCTCCCAGATCGGCGAGAACGTGATCCTGGTCAACGGCATCATGGGCTACGGCAGCCGCGTGTTCTACTCCTGCACGGCCATCCGCTTCGTGATTGGCAACAACAGCGCCCTCAAGTTCGGCGCCCGCCTGATCAACTCCATCCTCGGCGACAATTCGACCATCTCCTGCTGCGAGGTGCTCAACAACCTGATCTTCCCGGCCCACGAGCAGCACCACAACAACTCCTTCCTGATCGCCGCCTGCGTGATGGGGCAGAGCAACATGGCCGCCGGCGCGACAGTGGGCTCCAACCACAACAGCCGCACCAACGACAACGAGGTGGTGGCCGGCCGCGGTTTCTGGCCGGGCCTGTGCACCAGCATCAAGCATTCCAGCGTGTTCGCCAGCTATACGCTCCTTGCCAAGGCGGACTATCCCGCCGAACTCAACATCCCCCTGCCGTTCTCCCTGGTCAGCAACAACGCGAAGGAGGACCGGCTGGAGGTAACGCCCGCCTTCTGGTGGTGCCGCAATATGTATGCACTGGCGCGCAACAACTGGAAATTCAAGACCCGCGACAAGCGGATCACCAAGACCCAGAACATTGAATTCGATACCTTCGCCCCCGACAGCATGGAGGAGGTCATCCGGGCCAGGAAGCTCCTGGAGATCTGGACGGCCAAGGCGTGGTACCGGAAAGAGAATAAACCTTACGACAACCTCAGTGACAAGCAACTCCGGGCTAAGGGCTCCGAGCTGCTCGACGGAGACTCCAAGACGGTAGACGACCTTGAGATTCTCGGCGAAAACATGGAGAAGTCCAACCGCTGCGTACTCATCCGCAGGGTATGGCGGGCGTACCACGCCTATGGCGACATGCTCTTGCATTACGCCATGACCAATGCGATGGACTACCTCGACGCCAACCCGGGCGAGACGCTTACTTCCCTGTCTGCACTTCTCAAGAGCCGCCGCCAGCGCGAATGGATCAACCTGGGAGGCCAGCTGATGATGACGACCGAATTCGACCGCATCCGTGCTGACATCCGCAGCGGGAAGCTCGCTTCCTGGAAAGACATCCACAAGCGCTACAACGACCTCTGGAGGCGCTATCCTGTCGACAAGCTGCGCCACGCCTATCTCTCGCTGTGCTACTTGCTGAGGGTCGACCAGATGGACGCGGAGGCCTGGCAACGGGCCATTGCCGAAGAGATGCGCATCCAGCAGTATATCTGCGACGAGGTGTTCCTTACCCGCAGGAAAGATTACGAAAACCCGTTCCGCCAGGCCACTTACCGCAACGCCGAGGAGATGACCGCCGCCATCGGGCCGCTGGAGAAGAACAGTTTCGTCCGCCAGATCCAGGCGGAGACCGAAAAGAACCTGAAGCGCCTCGAGGACCTGCGTTCCCGTATATAACCCAAACCTTTATCCTTTATGAACCTGAAAGAAGAAAAATACGCAAAGTACTATCTGGTACAGGAGATGATGGGGACCGTCCCCACCGTTGCGAAGTTCAACCCCGATTGTTCCGCTTTCGTGGCGGACTCTGTCCGCAAGACCGGCCGGATCTTCTTCTCCGGCGAGGGCTCTTCCCGCCTGTTCCCGGCCAAGAACTGCCGCCGGGTCGCCCTGACCTGGGGCCTGGCCACCGAGGTGCAGAACGACGGCTCCCACCAGGCCGCGGACTATGACCTGAGCCGCTTCACCGTGCTGATCGACTCCAATTCCGGCCGTACCAAGGAAGCCCTGCTGCTTGCCAGGAAACTGCAGGCCGAGGGCCACAAGGATACCTTCGCCCTGAGCGCCAATCCCGACACCCCCATCCGCCAGGCCTGTGCGGACGGTCACGTGCTGGGCTGCGGCTGGGAGGAGGCCGTGGCGGCCACCAAGAGCGTGGCCGAGCAAGCCCTGTTCTGCGAGTCCATTTTCTGGAATCTCGCCGGAAAGGACATGAAGGCCGCCCTGAAGGGCCTTCCCGAGAAACTGGAGGCCGCGATGACCCTGCCCGTCCCCGCCGAAGTGGTGGAGTGGGTAAAGGGGGCGCACACCATCTATTTCGGCGGTTACAACGACGGCGTGGCGGAGGAGCTGACCCTCAAGACCAACGAGATCACCCGCCGCAAGAGCGACTACCTAGAGGGCACGTACGCCGTGCACGGCATCGAAGAAGTGATGCAGGAAGGCGACATCGTGTTCCTGGTGGACCCGATCGAGAGCGAGTACGACAAGTTTCTGACCGTGTTCAAGGGTGCCGGCGTGCACGTGGTGGCCATCAGCACGAAGCAGACCCCGTTCGAGCGCACCATCGTGGTGCCTGATGCCGGTGTGCTGCAGCCGTACGTGTATCTCTGCGCGGGATGGAACATCCTCGTGGAGGTGGGCATCAGCGACGGCATCAACCTCGACAAGCCCGAACGCGCCCGCAAGGTCGGCAACGAGATGTAATTCCGCGGTCGCCGTATGCGGTTTCTGACGAACCCTTCGACCGACCCCTGGTTCAATATGTCGTTCGACGAGTACTGCCTGGAGCAGTATGCGTCGGACGACAACTTCTTTTATCTCTGGCGCAACCGCCCGAGCGTGATCATCGGGCTGAACCAGAACGCTTTCAGCGAGGTGAACCTGCCTTTCCTGGAAGAGCGGGGGATCGCCCTGGCGCGCCGCGTCACGGGCGGCGGCGCCGTATATCACGACCTGCAGAACCTGAACTACACCCTGATCGGCCGGGACGTGTCGCCCCGGCCGGTGGTGGAGGCGCTCCGGAGCCTGGGCGTGGATGCGGAACTGACCGGCCGCAACGACATCTTCGTCGGGGGCCGAAAGGTGTCCGGCTATGCCCGCCGCCTGTGGCGCGACCGGCAGATCGTGCATGGCACGCTGATGTACGACGTGGACCTGGAAACGCTTTCCCGCGCGTTGGACGTGCCGGGATCGAAGCTCGCTTCCAAGGGTGTCGCCTCCGTGAGGAGCCGCGTGGCCAATCTCAAGGATGAGCTGCCGCAGTATCCGTCGCTGGACGCCCTGCAGGCCGCCCTGCAGGGGATCCTGTCCGCAGGCGATGCGCCGCTTCCCTTCGGGGAGGAGCGCCTGGCGGAGGTGCGGCGCATTTCCGCGGCCAAGTTTTCCACCTGGGACTGGATCTACGGGCAGTCCCGCAAGGCGGACCTGGTGCACACCGCCCAGCTGCCGTGCGGCACGGTCGAAGCCCGCATCAGCCTGGACCGCGGCATCCTTATCGGCCTGGAATTCGGCGGGGACTTCCTGGGCGCCCTGCCCGCCTCGCTGCTCGCCGCCCGCCTGACGGGGCTGCGCTTCGAGCGCGAGATGCTCCGCGGGGCTCTTACGGCTGTCGAAGTCGGCGACTATTTTGACGGCACCTCCGCCGACGGGCTCCTGGACCTGCTCTTCGGGGCATAGCCTGTTTTTGTATTATTGCGGGGAATTCGTATCTTCGCGAAAACCAATTCCTTTCCGTATGCGTAAACTGCTCTCCATCCTGATGCTTTGCGTCGCATCGGCGCTGCTGGCATCCTGCGCTCCCAAACCGGGCAGCATCGAGATTTCCTTCAACTACACCAAGCAGGCCGGTCCCGGCTCCAACCAATATGCCGTGTGGATCGAAGATGCCGCCGGAGGCGTCGTCAAGACGATCTTCGTCACGGAATTCACCTCGAAGGGCCGCAGCCGCGACGGCTCCAAGCCGGCCCGCGGCTACACCTACCGCCCGTCCTGCGTGCCCACTTGGGTGCAGCACGTCGGCGCCGAGAACCTGACTGACGGGCAGATGGACGCCTTCACTGGCGCTACGCCCGCGCAAAGCGGCGTCCAAACCTTCACCTGGGACTTCACGGATCAGGCTGGAAATCCCGTCGCGAAGGGTAACTACCGTTTCTATGTAGAAGCCACCTACAACGGCGCCAGTGTCGTGACGCATACCGGCACTGTCTCCTATGATGCTCCTGCCGGCGACCTTCCTTATGAAACCTCCTATCTGGAGGAATCCGAAGAGCGCAAAGACATGATTTCCGGGCTGACCGTCCGGAAACTGTAGTGCCGTTCGATTATTCATCCGTTGAAAATCAATAACTTACAAAATGACTCCGGGAGTTTTTGCCCGGAGTCATTTTGTAACTGCTTAATAATCAGGAAAAGAGGAAAGACTATTTGCTCTTGTCCGGCGCGGCGGGGGTGCCGGGCAGCGGCTTGTAGTTCCTGAGTTCGCCTTTCAGGTATTCCACGGCCTTTTCCAGCTGGGCGTCCTTGCCCTGCCAGTCCTCGAAGGGGTTGATGTCCACCACGATGTCGGGATCCACTCCGTGGCCCTCGATGATCCATTCGCCGTCGGTGGAGTAGGAGGTGAAGAACGGGGTGCGCATGTCCTGGCCGTCCACGAACTGGCGTGAGCCGGAGATGCCCACGATGCCGCCCCAACTGCGGGTGCCGATCAGCTTGCCCAGGCCCAGCTGGCGGAAGCCGTACGGGAAGAGGTCGCCGTCGGAGGAGGAATATTTGTCGATGAGGCAGACCTTTGGGCCGTAGAACGTCTCGTTCGGGACGGGCTGGTTGCCGCCGTTGCGGTACATATTGACCCGGTACACCTCGCGCTGGAGGCGTTCCAGGATCATCGGCGACACGTTGCCGCCGCCGTTCATACGGTCGTCGATGATGAGCGCCTTTTTGTCCAGCTGGGTGTAGAAGAGCTTGGTGAACATATCCAGGCCCTCGGTGCTCATGTCCGGGATGTGGATGTAGCCGATCTCGCCGCCGGACAGTTTGTCCACCTTCTCGATGTTCGTCTGCACCCATTCGTAATAGGCCAGGGCGGACTCGTCCGCGACGGGTTTCACGTACACGGTGCGAGCGTCGGAACCGGAGGCGTTCGAGGCGATCTTCAGCGACACGGTCTTGCCGGCCTTGCCGATGAGGGCGGCGCCCGGGTCGGGCAGTTCCCGGGCCGGAATGCCGTTCACTTCCACGATATAGTCGCCCGCCTTGGCGTCCACGCCGGGCGTGCGGAGCGGGCAGCGGAGGGTCTGGTCCCAGTCGGCGCCGCGGAAGACCTTCTCGATCCGGAAGGCGCCGGTGCGCTTGTCCTTGCTGTACTGCGCGCCCAGCAGGCCGGTGGCGATGCGCGGGATGTCCGGGCTCTCGCCGGAGGTGATGTAGGCGTGGCCGATGTTCAGTTCGCCGATCATCTCGCCGATCAGGTAGGTGAGATCGTCACGGTGCTTGACGTACGGGAGCATCTGGCCGTACTTCTCGCGCATGTGGTTCCAGTCCACGCCGTGCATGTTCTCCACGTAGAAGTTGTCGCGGGTAATGCGCCAGCTCTCGTCGAAGATCTGCGCCCATTCGGCCTCGTGGTCGATCATCATGTCCATCTCGCCCGTAGGTACGGCGCCGCCTCGCGAAGGGCCGCCGCCGAAGGGAACGACCTTGTACTGGCCGTCGCTGCGTACGAGCGCCTTCTTGGCGTCGGGCGTGAGTGCGAGCGGGGTGTCGGCGGGACCGTCGCCGGTCTGCAGGGTCTGCAGGTCGAAGGTCTTGACCGAGGCGCCGCCGCGGCCGCCGGTCGCCGGGCCGCCGGGGAAGCCGCCGAAGGAGCTGTAATAGAGTTTGCCGCCGTCGGCAAGCAGCAGGCGGTAGCGCCCGGCGGGAAGCGGCAGGGCGGTGATGCGCTGTCCGAGGCCGTCGAGATCCACCTGGGTAACCGGTTTTTTCTCCGCCAAAGTCCCGGGGCCGGCCGGTCGGCTGGTGCCGACCTCGCTGCGCTCAACACTGCCCACAGAACCAGGGGAATACTCGTCGTTGGAGAGCACCATCGGGTTGGGCGTGTCCTTGGCGAGCGGCAGCACGAACACGTAGTCCGACACGTTGTAGGCGGCGTTCCATTCCACGTCGGAGTACTGCGAGCGGAACTCGCGCGACGAGGTGAAGAACAGGTACTTCCCGTCGCGGGAGAACAGCGGCGAGGAGGCGTCATACCAGCGGTCGGTGACCGGGTAGCTCTTGCGGGTCTTCAGGTCCAGCAGGTACACCGCGCTGTGGAAGTTCGGCATCGCGGTGGTGTAGGCCGCCCAGGCGCCGTCCGGCGAGAGGGTGAAGGAGCGGATGGCCGCCTGCTCGCCCACGACGATGCGGCTGACCGTCCTGCCCGCCACGTCCAGTTCGCACACGTCCCAGTGGAGCGTGGAGAAGTACAGCTTCCGGCCGTCCGGGCTCCACTGCAGGTTGGAGGGATAGCCCTCCTTGAAATCGGTCAGGCAGGCGGCTTCGGTCATCTTGTCGGCCGGCGCGGTGTAGATCTGGTACTCGCCGGAGGCGTCCGAGATCCAGGCGATGCGGGACCCGTCCGGACTCCACTCGGCTTCGCGCTCGTGCGCGCCGGGCGACCGGGAGATGTTCACCACGGGGCCTTTCTCGGCCGGCAGGGAGAAGATGTCGCCGCGGGCCACCATCAGCACGCGTTTCCCGTCGGGCGAGAGGCTGTAGCCGCTCACGGACAGGTTGCCGCTGCGGTATTCGGTGCGGCTCCAGACGTCGTCGTCGGCGAGCTGGATGTCCACCTTCTGCGCAGCGCCCTTCTTCACGTCGTACCGGTAGATGTAGCCGCCGTTCTCGAAGACCACGTAGCCGTCGGCGGAGTGGGCCGGGAACTTGCAGTCGTATTCGGTGAAGGAGGTCACCTTGCGGCTCTGCTTCGAGCGGGTGTCGTACACGAACAGGTTCATCGTGCGGTCGCGGTCGGAAAGGTAGTAGATCTCGTCGCCGATCCACATCGGGAAGATGTCCTGGGCGTCGTTGTCGGTGATCTTCTCCAGCTTGGTGGTGCCCACCGTGTTGATCCAGATGTCGTCGGCCTGGCCGCCCCGGTAGTACTTCCAGGTGCGGAATTCGCGGAACATCCGGTTCATCGCGAGTTTCTTCCCGTCCGGGGAGTAGGAGCAGAAGCCGCCCTCGGTGGTGGGGATGAGTTCCGGCAGGCCGCCTTCGGCGTCCACCAGGCAGAGCTGGCCGCGCAGGCCGCTGAAACACCATTGCTTGCTGCGGTAGATGATCCGCTTGCCGTCGGGCGTCCAGCCCATCACGATATTGTTGGGCCCCATCCGCTCGCCCACCTGGTCGCGGCCTACGAGGGCGCTGTAAGTCAGGCGCCTGGGCTCGCCGCCGGTGATGGGGATGGTATAGACTTCCGTGTTGCCGTCGTACTGGGCGGTGAAGGCCACCGTCCTGCCGTCCGGCGAGATTTTCGGGAAGCACTCGTAGCCGACGTCGGAGGTGAGTTTCACCGCACGGCCGCCGTCGATGCCGACGCTATAGAGGTTGCCTGCATAGCAGAATACGATTTTGCCGCCGCCGACGGCCGGGAAACGCAGCAGGCGCGCTTCGTCCGGGGCGGGCGCAGCGAGGAGCGGCAGGGCCGCTGCCAGGGTGATCAGGGTGACGAGGATTCTTTTCATATCGGGTAATAGTGGGTTATTCCATGGAAAAAGCGGTTTCCTTGATGATTTCGGATACGGTCGGGTGCGGGAACACCACTTCGCGGAGCTGTTCGACGGTCATTCCCTGCTCGATGGCGATGCAGGCGCCCTGGATGATCTCGGAGCAGGGGTTGCCCAGCATATGGACGCCCAGCACCTTACGGGAGCCTTTGTCCACCACGATCTTGCACAGGCCCTCGCCCCGTTCGTTCTCGGCCACGAAACGGCCCGCATAGGCCATCGGGAGCCTGGCGACGGCACAGTCCAGGCCCTGCCGGGCCGCTTCGGCCTCGGTCAGGCCCGCCCCGGCGACTTCCGGATTCGTATAGACCACGCCCGGAATGGCGTTGTAGCGCATCCGGTCCGGTTTCCCGAGGATGTCGTTCACGGCCACCTCGCCCTCCCGGGAAGCGGTGTGGGCGAGCATGGAGAAGCCCGTTACGTCGCCGGCGGCGTAAACGCCCGGGACGCTGGTGCGCATCCGGTCATCCACCTTGATGCCGCAGGGGCGTCCGGCGGGGTTGAGGGCCAGTTCCACGCCCAGGTTTTCCAGGCCGAAGCCCTGCAGGCCGGCGCGGCGGCCCACGGAAACCAGGATCCGGTCTCCGCGCACGCGGCAGGTCTGTCCGTCCGGGTCTTCATAGACCACCGTGTCGCCCTCGACCGCCACGACCTTGCAGCCGAGCTGGAACACGACGCCCTTCTTCTGGTACTGGGCCTGGAGCATCGCGCTGATCTCGTCGTCCATCGGGCCGAGGATCTTGGGGAGCATCTCCACCACCGTCACCTTCGTGCCGACGGAGTTGAAGAAGCTCGCGAATTCCATCCCGATCACGCCTCCGCCGATGATCACCAGTTCCGCGGGCTGCTCCGTCAGCGACAGGATCTCCCGGTTGGTGACCACCGTGGAACCGAGCCCTTCGCGCAAGCCGGGAATCGGCGGGACGACGGCTTCCGAGCCGCTGCAGATCAGCAGCTTGCGGGCGGAATAAGCGGCTTCGCCGGCGCAGAGGTCGAAGCCCTCGGCGCTGCGGCCGAGGATCGTCGCCTCCGCGGGGACCACCTCCACGCCGGCATTCTTCATCTTCGCCTTCACGCCGGCCACCAGTTTGCGGACCACCTTTTCCTTGCGTTTGAAGACGGCGCCGAAATTGACGGAGGAGCCGTCCACGGTCACGCCGTACTGGTCCGCGTGGCGGGTATAGTCATACACCTTGGCGCTGTACAGGAGCGTCTTCGTGGGGATACAGCCCTCGTTGAGGCAGACGCCCCCCAGCGTCCGTTTTTCAAACAGGACGACGGACAGGCCGGCCGTGCCGGCGCGCTCGGCGGCCACATAGCCGCCGGGACCTCCGCCGATAATCGCTAAATCATACATATGTCAGTCAGTTGTGTGTCTGTAGTTGTAACCGGCCTCTTCCAGGACCGGATATTCGTGTTCCCGCAGCACGCGCAGGAAACGTGCGGCGTCGCGCCGCTCCGGCGCGCACCACTGCACTTCCGACAGGGCGAGCAGGCGCGGCAGCAGCATATACTCCAGGTGCTCCGGGGTGGAGATGTATTCCGTCCAGAGGTTGGCCTGGACGCCGAGGATGTGGTGCGCATTTTCCGGAGAAATGCCTTCCAGGGGGTCCAGCGAATAGACTTTCTCCAGCGAGACGAAGCCGCCGATGCCCAGCGGCTCGCCCTTGCAGCCTTCGGCCTGGCAATAGTCGAAGTAGCAGTGCGAGTTGGGCGTCATGACGGCGTCGAAGCCGCGGGCCGCCGCTTCCTTGCCGCCGGCGGCGCCCCGCCAGGACATCACGGTCGCGCCCGGGGCGAGGTCCCCTTCGAGGATCTCGTCCCAGCCGATGACCTTCTTGCCCAGCGTGGCGAGGTATTCCTGGATGCGCCGGGTCACGTAGTTCTGCAGGTATTGCTCCGCGCTGAAGCGCTCGTCCCCTTTCAGTCCCAGTTCGCGGATGCGCGCCTGGCAGTCGGGGCATTTCTTCCATTCGTCCTTGGGGCACTCGTCCCCGCCGATATGGATGTATTCGCCCGGGAAGAGTTCCGCCACCTCCGCGAGTACGGCCTCCAGGAATTCGAATGTGCTCTCCTTGCCGGCGCAGAGCACCTGGTCGGACACACCCCACTTCGTCCAGGCTGCATAGGGTCCGCCGGTGCAGCCCAGCTGCGGGTAGGCGGACAGCGCCGCCAGCATATGTCCGGGCAGGTCCACCTCGGGTACGACGGTGATGCCCCGCGCGGCGGCGTAGTCCACCACCTCCCGGATTTCCTCCCGGGTATAGAAGCCGCCGTAGCGGATGTGGTCGTTGGAGGAAAAGTCCCGTCCGATCATCGTGCCTTCGCGCCAGCAGGCGATCTGGCTGAGGAGCGGGAACGCCTGGATCTCGATGCGCCAGCCCTGGTCGTCGGTCAGGTGCCAGTGGAAACGGTTGAGCTTGTACATCGCCATCACGTCCAGGTAGCGCTTGACCTCGTCGATGCTCGAGAAATGCCGCGAGGAGTCCAGGTGCATGCCGCGCCAGGCGAAGCGCGGGCTGTCCTCGATCAGGCAGCAGGGCAGCGTCCAGCGGTCTTTCAGGGCCTGCCGACTGCCGTAGATGGACGGCGGGAGCAGCTGCCGGAGGGTCTCCAGGGCGTAGATGACGCCGTTCAGGCCGCTCGCGCGGACGACGGCGTTCCGCTTCGATACGAGGATGGAGTAGGCTTCCGGGGCGAGGGCGCCGTCGCGCAGGAAGACGATGCCTTTCACCTTGCCGCCCGCGAGGGCGTCGCGCAGGCCGGGCGGAGTGGAGACCGGGGAGGTCTTGCCGCTGGCATAGCCCAGGCGCGCCGCGAAACGGCCGACCGCCTCCACGGTCGCCGCATCGAAAGCAGGGTCGCATTTGATCGAGGCGCCGCTGATGCGGAGCGAACCCTTGGATGCTTCGGCTTTCGCGGGCCGGGGGACGATGTCGTCCAGCGCACCGGCGCGCGCACACAAGGTCAGGAAACAGAGCAGCAGGGGGGTCAATAGATGCTTCATGGACAAAATCAGTAAATCAGTAATCCGAGAACTCCGGCTCCCAGGATGATGGCGATCGGGCCCGCTTTCTTGCTGATGCCGAGCGCGAAAGCGGCCGCGAAGATGGCCCAGGCCTTCCAGTCCGGGAAGTTCTCCGCAAGCAGGCGTACGTCCGGCGTCGTCCCGGACCAGCTGACGCGGAAGATCAGCACCAGCGCGGCGGCGCCGATCAGCCCCGCCACCGCGGGACGAAGGGCGCGCATCGCGTCCTCGAAGGTGCGGCTCTCGTGAAACTTGTTGAATACCTTGATGATGAGGAAGAAGACGAAGAAGGAGGGGAGCACCACCGCGAAGGTCGCGAGGGTGGACCCGAGCATACCCGCCCAGGGGCCGAAGCCCGCGCCCTGCATCACCTCGTAGCCGACGTAGGTGGCGCAGTTGATGCCGATCGGGCCGGGCGTGGACTGCGAGATGGCCACGATGTCGGTGAACATCTCCTGGCTGATCCAGCCTTTGACGGTGACCACCTGGCCCTGGATGAGGGAGAGCATCGCCCCGCCGCCCCCGAAGTTGAACAGGCCGATGAAGAAGAAGGTGGTGAAGAGTTGTAAGAGCAGCGTGGTCATCGTTCCTTCTTCTGGCGGATGAGTGAAATGCAGACGGCCACCGACAGGGTGACGAGGATGATCCAGATGGGGGAGACCTTCAGGAAGGCGACGCCCAGCAGCGACGCGGCCGCGATGGCCCAGGTCCACCAGGACTTGCAGCCGCTGCGGGCCATCCGCACGGCGGGTACGAGGATGAGCGCCACGGCGGCGGGCCGGACGCCCTGGAAGATACGGCGCACGATGTCGTTCTCCTTGAACTCGGTAAAGAACATCGCGATCAGCAGGATGATGACCAGCGAAGGGAGTACGGCTCCGACGGAGGATACGATACTGCCTTTCAGCCCCCGGACCTTGTGCCCGGTGTAGATGGCCATGTTGACGGCGAGGATGCCCGGGGCGCTCTGCGCGAGAACGATGATGTCCTGGATGTCTTCCGACGAAATCCAGCCCCGTTTTGTCATTTCCTCCTCGATCAGGGGCAGCATCGCGTATCCGCCCCCGATGGTGAAAGCCCCCACCTTGGCGAAGACGCAGAAGAGATTCCAGAGCGATACCTGTCCCATTTGGCCGATTTATCCAAAGATACGGATTTTCCGCAATAATTCGTATCTTGAACCCGCAAAACCAAGAAGCTGTATCCTATGAAAGCATTCAAACTGTCCGCCCTTTCGTTGGCCCTGGCTTTTCTGTCATTCCTGTCATCCGCCCAGCCGTTCAGACGGCCGCAGGTGACCGTGACCGTCGCGCCCGATGCGCCCGACTGGGAGAACCCCTATGTGGTCGGCATCTCCAAGGAACCGTATCACGCGACGCTCGACCTCCCTTCCGCCATCCCCGGCCGGAGCGACGTGCAGACGCTCGACGGCGTCTGGAAATTCCGCTGGTCCCCGGATCCCTGGAGCGCTCCGGACGATTTTTACCGGGAAGACTATGACTGCAGTGGCTGGGACGACATCATCGTGCCCTGCCCGTGGCAGCTCCAGGGCTTCGGCAAGCCCATCTACACCAACATCACCTCCCCCTACAGGATAGACTGGCCCAAGGTGACCTCCGCGCCGTCGGATACCACCTGGTACAGTTACGCGCACAGGAATCCCGTGGGCTGCTACGTGACGGAGCTGGAACTGGCTGCGCCGGACCCGGACAAGCACTATTTCCTGGAATTCGGCGGGGTCAAGTCCGCCATGTATGTATGGATCAACGGAAAGCGGGTCGGGTACAGCCAGAACTCCATGGCGCCGGCCGAATTTGATGTAACGCCGTATCTGAGGCGCGGTGCCAACAAACTGGCGGTGAAGGTATATCGTTGGTCTGACGGCAGTTATCTGGAAGACCAGGATATGTGGAGATGCAGCGGCATCTTCCGCAGCGTCAGGCTGTGGACGCGGCCGAAGGTGTTCATCCGCGATTATTCCGTGAAGCCGGTCCTGGACGGAACGCTCACGCGCGGCCGGCTCGACGTGGATGTCGTGCTCGACAACAGGAGCGGGGTCACGGGAGCGGAGGCGGCCGTGTCGGTGACGTTCAACGGCGCCTCGCGGACGGCCCGGGTCCCTTTGGACGGCGCCCCGGAGCGGACGGTAACCCTGTCGTTCGACATCGACCGTCCCGCGCTCTGGTCGGCGGAGTCCCCGTCGCTCTATGACGTGACGGTGTCGCTGGACGGCGCGGAATCCTTCCGGTGCCGGACGGGCTTCCGCACCGTTTCGATCGACGGGAACGTATTCAAGATCAATGGCAAGGCGGTCAAGCTCAAGGGCGTGAACCGCCACGAGCACGATCCGCGCACCGGCCGCACGGTGACGGAAGCCGTCATGCGGCGCGACCTCGAACTGATGAAGCAGGCCAACATCAACCTCGTCCGGACGAGCCACTATCCCGACGACCCCGTCTGGTACCAGCTGTGCGACGAATATGGCATGTATGTCATGGACGAGGCCAACCAGGAGAGCCACGGCTCGATGCGGGGCAATACCGTCGTGGGCGACCAGGAGGTCTGGCGGGAGGCGCACGTCGACCGGGCCCGCGCCCTCGTGGAGCGGGACAAGAACCATCCGGCCATCATCATCTGGTCCCTGGGCAACGAGGGCGGCACCGGCCGCAACCTGGCGGCGATGCGGGAAACCGTGAAGGCCCTCGATCCGTCCCGCCCGGTCATCTGCGACACGGACCGGGACCAGTCGGACATCTACGACGACGGCTACCTGTCGCCGGAAACCCTGCGCCGGGAAGCGCAGCGGATCCAGGACAGGCCGTTCATCATGCGCGAATACGCCCACGCGATGGGCAATTCCCTCGGCAACCTGCGGGAATACTGGGACGTCATCGAAGCCGATCCATCCATCATGGGCGCGGCCATCTGGGACTGGGTGGACCAGGGCATCGCGGCCCCCGTGGACGGATCTCCCCTTTCCTACGACGGCAGCGTTACTTCGCTGGAAAGGCAGGAAGGGGAGTACTGGGCCTACGGCGGTGATTTCGGCGATTTCCCGAACGACGGGCCGTTCTGCATCAACGGGCTGGTGGCGCCGGACCGGACGCCCCATCCCCACTACTATGAGGCGAAGAAGGTCCACCAGTACATAGGCTTCAGCCTGGCCGGCGAGACGGAAGTGCGCTTGGAAAACGGATACGATTTCACCGGACTCGATGCCTTCGATTATGGCTATGAGTGGCTGGCCGACGGGACGGTCGTCCGTGCGGGCAAAGCGACCCTCCAGGCGGACCGCCTCAGCGTGGGAGCACGTCCGGAAGCGGAGGGCGCCGAGCTGATCCTCAATGTCTGGGCGGAACTGCGCGATTCCTGCATCTGGGCGCCGGCAGGCTTCCGGGTCGCCGGGGAACAGTTCGTGGTCCGGGAGGGGAAACCCCGGGCCGCCGACAGGGGCGGCGCCCCCAGACTGTCCCGCAAGGACGGCATGATCGTCATCCGGGGACGCCGGTTCGTCCTGACCCTGAGCGGGCAGGACGGCTCCATCCTGTCGTGGAAGAAGGACGGTGAGGAGATGCTCTCCGGCGTTTTCGAGCCCTATTTCTGGAAACCCGCCAACGACAACCAGCGCCGGAACGGCTATGAGCAGCGCCTGGGCGACTGGCGCAATGCGGCGGCGGAACGCGTGGTCCGCGGCGTGACGGCGGCCCGGACGCGGTCTGCGGTAACGGTCACGTACGAGATGACACTGCCGGTCGGTGCGAAGTATACCTTGACCTACAGCGTCAGCCACGCCGGACGCATTACCGTTTCGGCCGACTATGTCCCCGTCGCGTCCGACATCCAGCTGATGCCGAAATTCGGATTCCATTTCAAGACGCCGGCCTATGACTCGGTGGAATGGTACGGCCGCGGTCCCTGGGAGAACTATCCGGACCGGAAGACCGGATACGACATAGGCAGATGGTCGCTTCCCGTCGGGGAATTCGCGACCGAGTACCTGGTTCCGCAGGACAATTCCAACCGGTCGGACGTTCGCTGGTTCTGCCTCGGAGGCAGGGTGAAGGTCAGCTCCGGCACGCCGTTCAACTTCCGGGTGTGGCCTTATGAAGAGGCTTGCCTGGAGACTTGTGCGCATCCTTACGAGATTCCCGGAAGCGGGACCCTGACGGTCAATGTCGATGCCGTCATCCACGGTGTGGGCGGAAATGACGCCTGGGGCGCCAGGACCGAGCCGCAGTACACCATCGACGCCAATGTCCCCAGGCATTTCAGCCTGGTCCTGGAGTAGCCGGTATTTGGGTGAAATGATTATATTTGTGCATTATGAAAAAGATATCTGTCATTCTCGGCGCGGCGCTCTGCCTGCTCGCCGTCTCCTGCGGCAAACCGTCCGAAGCGGGAGAAAACGAAGTACTGTGGTATGACGCCCCGGCCGGCGTATGGCTGGAAGCGCTGCCCCTGGGCAACTCGAACATGGGCGCCATGGTTTACGGCGGCGTTCAGAAAGAGGAGATCCAGCTCAATGAGGAGACCTTCTGGAGCGGCGGCCCGTACAACAACAACAGCCCCCGCTCGCTGGCCCGGCTGGACGAGGTGCGCCAGCTGATCTTCGACGGGAAGGAAGCGGAAGCCAAGACCATCATCGACCAGGATTTCGTCGTCGGCCCCCACGGCATGCGTTTCCTCAACGCCGGCAGCCTGTTCATCGAATACGAAGGCGTGGGCGAGGCGGAGGACTACCATCGCCAGCTCGACCTTTCCAACGCCGTCAACACCACCAGCTACTCCTCGAACGGGGTGAACTACACCCGGACGGCGTTCGCCTCGATGCCTGAAAAGGTGGTCGTGGTCCGCCTGACCGAGGACAAAAAGACCTCCTTCTCACTGTCCTACAACGCCCGCCTCCCGTTCGAGGCCAAGGCCGAAGGCAAGGACCTGGTTGCCGTCGTGCAGGGCGACTCGATGGAGGGGATCGACGCCAAACTGGCCGCCGAGATCGTGATCCGGGTGCTTTCCGACGGCACCGTCAGCGCGGCCGGCGACAAGATCCAGGTCAGCGGCGCCACCGCGACCACGCTGCTCATCTCCGCCGCCACCAATTTCGTGAACTATCACGATGTGAGCGGCGACGCGTCCGCCAAGAACGCCGCCCGGCTGGCCGCCGCGGAGAAGCTTTCTTACAAGGAACTGCTCAAGCGCCATATCGCCGCATACAGGGACCAGTACGACCGGGTGGACCTGACCCTGCCCGCCGGCGCCAACGCGTCCCTTCCCACCAACCAGCGGCTCGACTCGTTTACGGGAAGCGACGACATGGGCATGGTGGAACTGATGTTCAACTACGGACGTTACCTGCTGATCAGCAGCTCGCAGCCGGGCGGCCAGGCCGCCAACCTCCAGGGTGTATGGAACCAGGAGCACATGGCCCCCTGGGACAGCAAGTACACCATCAACATCAATGCGGAGATGAACTACTGGCCGGCGGAGGTCTGCGGCCTGACCGAGACCACCGAGCCGCTGTTCTCGATGATCCGCGACCTGAGCGAGACCGGAGCCGTCACCGCCCGCGAAATGTATGGCTGCGGCGGATGGATGGCGCACCACAACACCGACATCTGGCGGATCGCCGGTCCCGTGGACGCCGCGGACTGGGGTATGTACCCCAACGGCGGCGCCTGGCTCGCCACGCACCTCTGGGAGCATTTCCTCTTCACGCGTGACAAGGAATTCCTGAAGGAATGGTACCCGGTGATCAAGGGTGCTGCCGACTTTTATCTGGATTACATGCAGGTGGATCCGAACAACGGCTATCTCGTGGTGGTTCCGTCCGTCAGCCCCGAGCACGGCGGCGTCGGCAAGGCCAACCCGCTCACCGCGGGCTGCACGATGGACACCCAGATCGTCGTCGACATCATGACCGCGGCCAGGACCGCGGCGGCCGAACTCGGAATCGACGAAGAATACCGGAAGACGCTGGCCGAGACCATGGCCAAGCTCCCGCCCATGAAGGTGGGGCAGTACGGCCAGCTGCAGGAGTGGATCGAGGATATGGACGATCCCAAGGACGAGCACCGGCACATCTCCCATCTGTACGGCCTGTATCCTTCCAACCAGATCAATCCCGGCACGCCCGAGCTGTTCGACGCCGCGCGGGTCACCCTCATCCAGCGCGGCGACCAGGCCACGGGCTGGAGCCTTGGCTGGAAGACCAATTTCTGGGCCCGTATGCTGGACGGCAACCACGCCTTCCTGATTCTCAGCAACATGTTCACGCTCATCGATCCCACCGTCGGTTTCGGCCGGCCGAGGATGGTGAACGGCCAGCGCCCGAAGATGGGCCGGACCTATCCCAACCTCTTCGACGCCCATCCGCCTTTCCAGATCGACGGCAACTTCGGCGCCACGGCCGGTATCGCGGAGATGCTCCTGCAGAGCCAGAACGGCTACGTGCACCTCCTGCCCGCCCTGCCCGACGCCTGGCCGACCGGCAGCGTCCGGGGCTTCCGCGCCCGCGGCGGCTTCATCGTGGATATGGACTGGGAGGGCGGCAAGCTGGTCAGGGCCAGCGTCAAGTCGCAGGTCGGCGGCCCGCTGCGGGTCCGGATCGGAGACGATTACATCGAGTACGACACCCGGCCCGGCCAGACGGTCAAGCTGTCGCTGTAAGAAAAAAAGCACTTACGAGTTACCGTAAGTGCTTTTTTCTTTTTCCCGGGTGGAGATAGTCGGATTCGAACCGGCGACCCCAACATTGCAAATGTTGTGCTCTACCAACTGAGCTATACCCCCCTATTCAAAAAAAAACGAAACATCCGCGTTTCCGCAGCTGCTTCGTATTTCTTCCTAAGTAGGCCCGCGCGGAGTTGAACCGCGGACCTCCACATTATCAGTGTGGCGCTCTAACCAACTGAGCTACGAGCCTGTATAATAATGAAAGATAAGTACAAGCCACAAAGACTTGATGTTCTTGTGCCTTGATGTGAACCGCGAGCAGAGTGTCAAGGAGTGAACTCCAAAAAGGAGGTGTTCCAGCCACACCTTCCGGTACGGCTACCTTGTTA
>Ga0310691_10001060_pt1 | contig 44997 bp, 36 predicted proteins | sample 176DNAGHGlowgp2_FD_203887 | JGI IMG/M metagenome (GOLD analysis project Ga0310691, IMG submission 203887) | Sheep rumen microbial communities from Palmerston North, Manawatu-Wanganui, New Zealand - 1766 DNA GHGlow gp2 (v2) (version 2) | ecosystem: Host-associated > Mammals > Digestive system >... | reverse complement strand
AATACAACTATGAAACAAAGGACTATGCCCGATTATCCTGTTTCTTCGGATAAGATTTGTCCGCTTTGTGGAGGAACAACGTGCTTTTGTGTAGGATCTGAAAAAAATAATTATCGCAAATTTGATTGTGAGGTTTTTAATCGCTCCTTTGCAATAGGATCTACTGTTTTTGATTGTGCTGATGATAAAGAAAAAAGAAGAAGAATGAATCTTGTGTTTGAGCATATTATTGAAAGGAATAAATATCTATTCTATTTTTATGATGAAAAATATGAAGTTAAGAAACATGAAAACGAATTTATTAATCTTGCATTTATACAGTATCCGACATCTTTTGCTGACAGAGTTGATCGTGTCCTGATTAATTTATTTAGAGCATTTCCCAATTATGCTGATACATTTGATGCAAATCATAGTTTAGCGAGAATGTTCTTTTCAGAAACTGAAGAAGATGATAATCATGTGCCTTTCATTCATTTAATGGAGGATTTAGGATATATAAAGAAGTATTATGTAAATAAATATTCTATTAGTGCTGAAGGATGGAAAAGAATAGATTCAATTACTCATTCAAATCGAAACTCTAGGCAAGGTTTTATAGCTATGGAGTTTTCTGATAATACAGATGCTATTGGAGAAGACTTTTCGAGTGCTATAAAAGCAGCTGGCTATAATCCGATGATTATTAGGGATAAAGATCATAACAATCAGATAGTTCCTGAGATTCTATCTGAAATAGATAAGAGTAGATTTCTTGTTATGGATGTATCTTTCCCAAATTATGGTGCGTATTATGAAGCCGGCTATGCTCTTGGGAAAGGAAAACAAGTTATTATTTGTTGTTCTTCAGAAAGGTTTGAAGATGAAGATAAACGAAACCGACCACACTTTGATATTGCCCAAAAGTCTATGGTTATATGGAACTCTAGGGAAGAATTAGTAGAAAAACTAAGAAAAAGGATTGAGGCTACTGTTTAATTGTAGGTGATTTAACAGGACGATAAGTATTTGTTAGTGCGCAGTAAAGCGCAATTGTTGCGCTTTGAGTTATGGTTTAAAGCGCAAATGATAAAGAGATTCTCGAAGTAGCATTTTTTCAATTTATTGACACTAATCGCTTACGACTATATAATCAAGTCGTAAGCTAAGTCGTAAGTGAAATCGTATGTAAATAGGAGAAAATACATGGCAATTCCCATCACAATTGAGAAATTATTAACAGAGAATATCGTTGAGTGGGCAAGAATAGAGTTTAAAGAGGGTTGGAATCCGGACACAACACTGAAAACCATAAGTGCTTTTGCTAATGATATCGACAACTGGGGTGGGGGTTATATCGTTATAGGTGCAAAAGAAAAGGACGGGAAAGTCGTAAGACCGGTAAAGGGAATATCACCAGAGTCGGTAGACAAAATACAAAAGGAACTTCTTAGGTATTGTAAGTATCTGAGACCTATTTATATTCCTCAGACAGAGCCTGTTATGTTTGAAGGAAAGATGCTTCTGTTGATATGGTGTCCGGGCGGATATGAAAGACCATATGCTTGCCCGAAGTCACCGGATTCAAAGAATAGTGAGAAGATATACTATATTCGCAAATTGTCCAGCACGATCGAAGCTACCGACTTAGATGTTAAGGAACTAATGTCTTTAACACATAATGTACCGTTTGATGACAGGATTAATCCTAAAGCTGAAATGAAGGATCTAAAATATCCGATTATCAGAAATTACCTGCAGAATGTAAACAGCAGCCTAATTAACGAGATTGATAACTTGGATACGGTTCAGATAGCAAAGGACCTGCGAATCGCAGATGGACCAACGGAATACTATAAACCGTTGAATGTTGGCTTGCTGTTCTTTAATGATCATCCGGAAGCATTTTTCCCGTATAGCCAGATAGAAGTAGTTAATATTCCTGATCCAACAGGCCAGGGAATGGAAGAACGCATTTTCGCTGGACCGATAGATGAACAGCTGCGGGATGCACTCAGTTACATAAAGAACAATGTAATTGCTGAGAAAATATTTAAGATTGCTGGACAGGCTGAAGCTGTAAGAGTAAAAAACTACAGTTATGAGGCTATTGAGGAATTCTTATCTAATGCTATTTATCATAAGTCTTATCAGATTCATGAACCGGTTACAGTAAGAATAGAAGCAGATAAGATCGAAATAACCAGCACACCGGGACCGGACAGATCTATTACGGATGATGATATCCGCAATTATCAGATGAGAACGAGAAGATATAGAAACAGGAGAATCGGTGACTTTCTTAAAGAACTGCATCTTGTAGAAGGAAGAAATACTGGTATTCCGACAGCTCTAAGAGCAATAAAAGAAAATGGTTCTCCGTTGCCGAAACTTCTTACTGATGAAGAACGTTCATTTTTCTCTGTAATTATTCCGATACATGAAGCGTTTTTGAATGAAAAAAATATAAATAATATTTCTGGATCTACTGTTGACAAAACGGAACCAAAGCGTAGAACAAAAGAACAGATAAAAGAATTAATTCTGAATGCGCTGTCGGCTGAAAGCGTATCGGCCAATGAGTTATACAAAAAACTGGGGTATTCCGGTAATGCTTCAAAAACATTTAGGAGTTGCGTTGATGAATTGATTGATGAAGGTAAGATACTATATTCTTCGGATAATAAGCAAGATTCGAATAATGTGTTGATGAAGATATAATGCTAATCTGACTCGATTATCCGTCTGTGATATCAGTGTAAAACATAGGAATAAAACATTAAATATATTAGATGTGATGCCAAGGATGATAAGACAATTGAGTATGTAGGAGCAAATCGTAAAGAATACTACATAACAATAGGATGAGGTATTGTGTGACAATAAGCATCGTTAAAAATGTCGTAATTAGTGAGGTGGCGGTATGACGGTTTATGCATTAATTAATAAAGAAGTCATTCCCTATGTATGTAAATGCAAGAAGGTCACTAATGACTTTATAAATGAGAAAACAAAACTCGATTTAAATAGTATTGAAAAGTGGCTAGACGTCTCCGATAGTTCACTTCCAACAATTCTTCAAGCTAAGAAAATTGCCAAGTGTCTCCATATTCCTTTTGCTGGTTTATATATGAATACGGAAGATATCAATGTCAAATCCATACCTAGTATTATCAATAACAGAACATTTAATGGTAGCCTCTCTATTGATGACAGTGGGTTTAACATTGCAGTATGTGATGTTCTACAAGAACGAGATTTCCTTATTGATGAGAATATCGAATTAGAAATTCCAATAGTTCCGTTTACGGCACCTTCTTGCAAAACAAATGATCCTGTTGATTGGGCTAATGCAATTCGTTCACATTACGCAATTTCCCTTAAGGATCAATTTAGATGTAAGTCTTCAAGAAAATTCTATTTGTATATTCGCGATAGACTGGAGAATAAGGGCGTTTTTGTTCAATGTTTTACTGATGTTCCCATAGAAATAGTAAGAGGTTTTTCTATCTATGAACCAACTCTACCAATTATTGGAATAAACGATGAAGACCGGCCACCTGCAAAGTCTTTTTCGTTGATCCATGAATTGGTCCATTTGATTAAACGTGAATCCTCTGCATGCAATATTATGTATAATGCAAAATCAACTCGCTCAGAAGAAGTGTTTTGTAACGCTGTAGCTGGTGAACTATTAGTACCTAAAAATACATTAAGTTTGGTTCTAAACAATGAAAGTTTTGTACACCCATATTCAGTGGATAATATAGTAACCATTGCAGAGAGATTCTCTGTAAGTAAAGAAGTTATTATTCGGAGATTACTTGATTGTCAGTATATAGATGATATTGAATATGCGATATATTCTGAGGAATTTAAGAAGATATTAGAGAAAGAACGCGAAGAACAGAGAATAGCCAGAAAAGAAGGAATTAAAGTAGTGATTCCTAGAAGTATTAGTCGTGAGGCAATAGATAGGACAAGTTCTTCAGTTTGTAGAACACTATACTATGGGTATACAGAGGAAATCTATAGTAAACGTGATATAGCTCATCATTTAAGAATTGCTCAAAAACATGTTGATGGGTTTATTCGGGAGGTGTCAAAGTGGAACAGATAACATTATTTGATCCTCCTTATAAGTATCTCATAGATTCATCCTCAATACTCTCTCAGAAACCCAATGATTTGTTTCCAAGACAGGTGCATAAAAGTTTATGGCAGAATATTGAAACACTAATTAGAGAAAAAGTTATAGCAACCTGTTCTGAAATAGAGGAAGAGGTCAAAAATGACGATGTTGTTGGTAAATGGCTTGGTTTATTACAATGCGATATTCTTTCAATTGATGATACTGTTCAACATAATGTTAGACGGATTGTTACTGAACATCCAAAAATGATAAGTTTTTCAGGTGGAAAAGGCTCTTCATCAGGGGATGCTTTTTTGATTGCTACGGCATTGAAATATAAACTAATTATAATAACTGAGGAAAACAACGAGAAACAAAACAAAATACCGCAGATTTGTAAAGATTATGGAATACAAACTGTAAGCTTAACCGATTTATGCATTTGTGAGGGGTGGGTTTTTTAAATAATTCTCAGTATTGCTTACGATGGTGTATCTCAAGATGTGCATCATCTATTTATCATAAAGAAAAAGTGACTCAGAAGATTGGATAAAACGGAGAACAACCGAGAAACCATTTTTAATTCAGAATATTATTTTGTGATAAGGAGAACAAACATATGAAATGATATATTTTTCTTATCTGAGGGAGAGATATCTTGTTATACAATCATCATTTTCTTTACCACTGAAAGATATCAGCCATTTTTTTACTATAATAATAACTGCGAAATGTCATATTTGTGCATCTTGCAAAGCCTTACGAATACTTATGCTAAATCTATGATAAAAGGGGAAAAACAAATGCAGATAAATAAAGATAAGGTCTCAGTATTTATAAGTTCTAAATGTGATAGTGAAGAAGACAAAAAGACTGGGAATGTTAAATATGGTGTAATGCGAAAATCGCTTAAGCTGCTTTTGGAAGAGACAGGATTTTGCAACGTATATGCGTTTGAAGATGCACCAGGAACAAGTGTTGATGTGGTTCATTCATATATGGATAAGCTTGATGATTCAGATTTGGTTATTATTATTATAGATAATAAAGACAATGTGACTGATGCGACATTAAAGGAGATTTCAAGAGCGAAGGCGCAACAGAAAAAGTGTATTTATATTTTTTGTAATGAACGTGAAATAGAGGCTACAAGCGTTCAAAAAGAATTATTATCAAGTTTGAAAAATCCGCGATATATTGTAGTTTCACATTTTTCGGATATTGCTGAAAAAGCTTATGAAGCCGTTGTTTCTGATGTAATATGTATTTTTAATAGTTATTGTAGGGGAAGAGTTGATTATCGAGATGATGAAAGTGCCCCATCTTTTGATGAGGAAAATATTGGTCTGGAAGTAGCTGCTGATCTGGATTTGACGAAGGATTTTATAGAAGGATTTGCATATACAAAACATGTGGCGAAAAAAGCTTCTAATTTAATGTTTGGAGAAATAACAGATGCTTCAAATCAAGACAAAAACTGCGCCTCATTGCTAAGTATGATACTTGGCGAGAATGACGGAACAAATGTAGATTTTTCCGAAATAAAAAAAGACATAAAATCATATCATCGCGGAAACATTCAAAAAGTAGTGATGGCGAGATATGAGGCTGTAGAACAGTATTTTAAAGGAAATCTAGAAGTATGCATTGGCAAACTCAATGAATGCATAGAAATATGTAATACTTGCAAGAATATTCCTAAATGGCTATATAATGATTTGGCTTTAGATTTAAGAAATATTCAGATAGATTTGGATAAAGAAAAAGATATTCACAATTATAATTCTGTGGGACAGATATTACTTAACCAAGACAATGAACCGTTATATTATCCTGTAATAGACCGAATAGCAGCAAATCACAATGAAAAAATATATAAACATTTGATGAAAAAGGTGACGCAATCTCTAATTCCGGTAAATGTTGGAGGTGTTGATTGCTGTATTGATGATATTTGTGAAGCTTATATTGTTGCATATGCATATGGTTCTATCACACATATGTTAATGACAAGAAAGCGTCTCTATGAATATTTGATATCAATATCTTTAGAAGTACGGGATCACAAGATTTTTATGCTTTGTGTGAGATTGCTTATATTATCAGGTGAATCTAAGGGGTTAAAGAGTTATCTTAAGGCATATGGGGAGAACACAAATAATATTAATGCTCAAGATGTGAATCGAATTTTTGATAGTGTTGTTTGTCAACCAATCAAATTACAACAAATAATAGCAAGAGAATTATTAATGGAGAACTTTGGGTATTATTATACTGATGAGGAGTTCAAAACAGAATTAATATACTTGGTGGATACCATAAAAAAATGTTTGACAGAAAAGTTTGGCATATTTACTGTTGTAAAGCCGTTATTAGATTTATTCTACGAAAATCGCTATAGAGTTGATGAGAATGATATTTTGGAGTTTGTATATTTTCTATACAAGAATAATGCTATTTTTTTCTTTGATGATGCATTCAAATTGTTGTATTATTTGCGATTAAAAAATGTAACAAAAGTAGAACAAAGAAAATATCAAGAGTTTATTATAACGTGTTTAGAAGACAAGGATTTGCGAGATCGATGCAATAACCTGAAATTGGCTGCACAGACTTTAAGACAGGTAGAATCAATAGGACATAGTAAATTAGATTCATGTGTAAAAAAAACGTGTCCGTTATTCTATAAAGATACATACTTACTCAATACAAGTGTTTTGAAGGAAAATACTGGTTGGATATATGTTGAAAAGCAGATAGATTCTATTAGAAGAGATAATGCTACTCAAGGGAAAAATGGTGCATATTATGGAAATGCATATAATTCATATATCACTATTGGTAGGATAATATCCAAAAGTGAGCTGAAGTTAAATTCCAGACAGTTGAAAATGCTTTTGAGTGCTTTGAAAGATACATTATTTGCTGAGTTACAAACGATAGATGCAAAAGTTAATGCAATGGAACTGATATGTTTATTACAACTTAAATATTCAAAAAATAAACAGATCAAGAAGCTTATAGAAGATATTAATGTAGTCCCTAATATAGCATTTCAATCTAAAAATATGTTTATGGAAAAAGGCTATTCAAGCGCAAATCTAGCATTAATTTATTCGTTATTACAGAATGTTTTGAAAATGGATTCTGATACTGATGTAAGTAGATTTTTGATAGATATACAAAATGATGAAATAGCAGTAAGAATAACCGCTATGCGAGAAATTGAAAGGCTTGCGGAACAGGGACTGCTTAATGCATGTACTGATAAAGCAAAAGCCTTATTAATTTATCATACATTAAGTGATAGTTATAGCAAGAATTCTGATTTGAAATTTTATGCGATGGCTGCACTCGCAAATATGATAGACGATGCTTATAGAGAACAATGTTTAGATAGATTTGTGGAGATGATGGATTATGAGTCGTATTTGATTAAAGTAGGTTTGTTATATCGTTTGAAAAAAGATAATATGAATGATTCAAAAATAAGATATATTTTTGAAAAAGGTAAAAATGACACTCATTTTTGGGTTCGTCATGTATCAAATGAAGTGTTAAATATATAATATTTGATTCGAGAATTCCTTGATACAGATAATCAGCATGGAAGAAGTCTATGAAACAACCTACAAGATATGAAATCACGGAGAAAATCAAAGGAATCGTTGAAGGAAAGATATCAAGAGATTCCGTAGATGATTGGGTTAATTACTATATTTCACATGATGATGAGATTGAAATGATTGATATTGAAGCGTGGCATTATCTGACTGAACTAGGAACTATGTGTGTACAGATTGCGCCCAATGAATATCTGTATACTACTGATGACCTTTTAAAACTTGTGAAAGAATATACCTAGTCGATTAAATCCAGAATTAAGTTGACTAACAGGAAGAGGCACAAAGTACTGAATTAAATCTTGAGTACATCCGTGAGTTCATTTTGAGTTCAATAACTGTACCAAATAAGTAAAAATGAGTTCACTGAGTACAAAACATATGTTCTAAAAGCCGTAAAGCATAGCATTTGCAACTGGTTTACAGAGTATGGCGCTCGAGCTTGAATAACGGACAAGAAATCTACGATGCCCGAAAACATTTTGATCCGGGGCTTTTTTATTGCATTCTTCGCGAAAAGGCCTTCTCCAAAGTAAATTTCCATTTTATTCGTCAAAACAGATTGAAATGTGCTTCTGTTCATATAATAATTATATAGAAGATTAAATTACTTTGAGGAACATGATGAAGACCAACAGAAGGACGCTATTTCTCACGCTTGGCGCGACATTTGTCTTGATAGCATTGCTCGTTACTTATACGTCAAGCCTGGTATATATATCGTCTTATACATATATCAACGAGTTAGGTAATGACAAGACTTCCGCTATAGCATCTGATCTTGAGAATTATCTGGAGAATGCAAGCTCGGTCCTTTGGATTACTGCCGATACGGTAGATCACATGGTCGCCAATGGGGCCACCAAAGAAGAGATCGTCGAATACATCACCCGTGAGTCAACTAATGCTGCAGACCAGTTCGATGACAGCTATACGGGCTATTATGGTGTAATTAACGGCGAATACGTAGATGGTGTCGGCTGGGTACCTCCGGAGAATTACGATGCCACAGAAAGAGACTGGTATAAGGATGCTGTTGCTGCAGGCGGTCAGACGCTGGTAGTATCTCCGTATGTCGACTCGCAGACGGGTGATGTCATTCTCTCAGTATGCAAAGCGCTTTCTGATAAACAGAGCGTTCTGGGCATGGACCTCATGCTTTCAGATGTTCAGGAAAAAGTTGAAGACATAACGATCAACGGCAACGGGTATGCTTTTATCATCGATTACGAAGGCACTGTCATTGCCCACCGTGACAGCAGGGAAAAGGGTAAGAATTACTACGAAGATCCTGACAAAGATGAGATCTACGATAAGATCATGAATGTCGATAAGGATAATTTCGAGATGGAGATAGACGGCAAAAAGTGCACTGTCTTTGTCGATGATATCCTTTCGCAGTGGCAGATTGCGATCGTTGTCGAGAACAGTGCGCTCTATAGGGATACTAGAAATGTCCTTATCGTAAGTGTGCTCATCGGAGTTGTTGTTTTCTCGTTGATAGCCGGTTTCTACATAATCGCTTACAACTACGAGCGCAAGGTCAACAGGCGTATGGAAGAGGTTAATGCGCTTGAGCAGAAGAGGGAATATGAAGCAAAGATCCTCATGCTCGAGAAGGCTGCTGCTGACAGCGCGAACAAAGCGAAAAGTAATTTCCTTGCAGATATGTCACACGAGATCAGAACGCCTATCAATGCCGTTCTCGGTATGAATGAAATGATCTTAAGAGAGTCAAAAGACGACCAGATCCTTGAGTATTCATCCAACATCAAGAGTGCAGGCAATACTCTATTATCGATCATTAATAACATTCTCGATTTCTCTAAGATCGAAGACGGCAAGATGTCTCTGGTTCCCGTTGAATTCGACTTTGCAGAACTCATCAGCGGTCTTGTTAATTCGATCAGTGAGCGCGCGCGTTCCAAGAAGCTCGGATTCCTTGTTGATATCGATGAATCAGTTCCGTCAAAGCTTTACGGCGATGACGTAAGGATCAGCCAGGTAATAATGAACCTTCTTACAAATGCCGTTAAATATACTGAGACCGGCAGCGTAACGCTTATGGTACGTAACATCGGAATCAATGAAGATAATGTCAAGCTCAGCTTTGATGTAATCGACACGGGTATCGGAATCAAGGAAGAAGATCTGGGCAAGCTCTTTGAGTCATTCGAGAGGATCGAAGAAAAGCGCAACCGTCATATCGAAGGAACCGGCCTTGGTATTTCAATCGTCACCAAGCTCCTTGCCATGATGGACAGTAAACTTGATGTCGAGAGTAAATACGGTGTCGGTTCGGTATTCGGTTTTGAGCTGTCGCTCCGCGTAATTGATGAGACGCCCATCGGCAAATACGAGGAGAAGAGAAAGGCCGGTCAATACAACCGCGATGATTCCGACCGTCTCTATGCTCCTGATGCTAAGGTTTTGGTTACTGACGATAATGCAATGAATCTCAAGGTTGCAGTCAACTTCCTGAGGGTCTTCGGCATTGAACCTGCCACAAGTTCTTCAGGCCTCGAGACTATCGAACTTATGCGGAAGGATAAGTACGACATTCTTTTCCTTGACCACATGATGCCTGTCCTCGACGGTTTTGAGACACTCAAGGCGTTGAAAGACGAAGAGCTTCTTAAAGATACAAAGGTTATCGCTCTGACGGCGAATGCCGTTGTAGGTGCTGAAGAAATGTATCTTAATGCCGGTTTTGACGGCTATCTGTCAAAGCCTGTTACGATCGATAATTTCGAGAAGGCACTTAAGAATTATCTGCCTGATTATCTTATCTCAGACTCGAAAAGAGTTGTTGAAAAGCAAGAAGATCCTCACTCTCTGGATAAGATGCGTGCTCTCGGACTTAACGTTGATGCAGCTCTCGGATATGCCGGCGGCGAAGAAGACTTCTATCTGGAACTTCTTACCGACTATGCAAACAGCGCAGAAGAAAAGTGCGAGTCACTCGATTCTTTCCTTGCCAATAATGATCTTAATAACTACGAGATCCTTATTCATTCTCTTAAGAGCACATCCAGGATGGTCGGTGCCGACGATCTGTCTGATCAGGCGAGGGACCTTCAGGATGCTGCAGGCAAAGAAGAGATTGAATATGTAAAGGATCATCATACTGTGTTTGTCAGGGACTTTAAGGCCCTGGCAGAGAAGATCCTGAACTGATTATTTATATCTCGGGATTGCTGTATATTTCCGAGTTCTCGAATTCGATCTTGGCTTTGGAATCGTAATAAGTCTCGGCTGAAGGTCTGGGACCTACGACCATGTTTGTCTCATTTAGAAGATCAATGTAAGAATCGTGTCTCTTGATGGAAAGTTTTCTGACCGGTCTTGTCAGAAATTCGAGGATCGGCTCGATTTTTTCAATGTTGGGTCTTTTATTTAGCATTCCCATAATGAGCAGCATTCCGATAGAGGGTGCACAGACAAGAAGCACCAGCAAGAAGAAAAGTCCTGTGCCGGACAAAATGAATTTCATTCCTGCATAAAACAACGCTGCAAGTAATGCCAGGAATATAGCGATGACCAAAAGAACCAGAAGGGCATCTACTGTCCTGTGACCGATAAGACGCATTCTTCTCTTTGTCTTATCCACCGGCAGATAACCGTCTGTTTTTCCGGTTTGTCCGTTTACCGCGATCATGTAGTTTTTATCGTCATATCTGTAGTTCAGGAACCATACGGGATAGAGAGCATAGGTATGCTCAAGATCGTAGGGCTTTACGCCGCATGCTCCGAACTTGATCGAATCGTAGCCGCTGAAAGACATCGCTGCAGTCTCACGCCCGTATTCCTGCATGCGCAGAAGAATGCGGTCGCAGAGATTATCCGAAGTCAGATTGAATTTCTGGGCATAGAATCCCTGCAGGTAAGATGAATTGAATTCCACTCTCTGTGAGATGTCGAACGGCTCGATCGCTTCCATAAGTCCGTCGGCAATTTCAAGCGAACCGTCGAAAGGAACGTTGTTGTACTTAACGTCGAAGTCTGACATCAGGGTATATTTGTCTTTATATACGGCACGCTGTTTAAAGCCGTCTCCTCTGGCACTGACTTTGCACCTGGAGCTCATTATCCAGAATGGAACGTAAATGCCCTGGATGTTATTGAGATTGCTCTTGTTAAAGTAATCGCGCGGAACGTATTTTTTTCCTTTCGCAAATTCAACGAATTTTTCTTTAGCTTCTTCTTTTGTTATCTTGAACGGGATAAGGTAATCCGGTCTGAACTGCTTTGTAAGTCTCCTGGTAATGATCGCGGGAGAGCCGCAGAATGAGCAGCATGTCGCAGAGGTGTTCTTATCGGTGATAAGTTCCGCACCGCAGTTGTCACACACGATCGCACACTTGTCATCTTCTTTCTCACCGGCAGCGCCTTTGTCGATCTCCGGGAGCAGGTTTAACAGCTCGAGTTTTTCCGGAGTATATGTGTTTCCGCAGAAACCGCATTTGAGCAGCTGTCCGACGGGATCGAAAACAAGCTTGCCTCCGCATGAAGGACACTTGGAGTCTTTTGAAGAATAGATATTCATATCTTCGGCAGGCATGTCCAACATAGTTAACCTCCCATATTCCATAAACCAATATTCCAATATTTATTATACTATCAATTTCCTGCAGAAAGAAAATCGTACAGTGTTGCTTGGTTTGGTTGAGTCTCATTCAACTGACCGTTGTTTGAAAAAGAACCTGATTAGCAATACGATATCATCAAGATGCATGCACGACTAAAACATTACGACAACAGAAGGAGATATAAAGATGGGAAAGACAATAGGAAATAACATTAAATCTTTCAGAAAGAACAAGGGTTTTACTCAGGAAGAATTAGCGGACCTCTTAAGCGTTACACCACAGGCGGTAAGCAAGTGGGAATCAGAAAACAGCCTTCCTGATGTATCGATGCTGATCCCGCTTGCGCAAGTCCTCGGAGTAAGTACCGATGCTCTACTGGGATATGATTCACTGTCAGAGAATGAAGCGGTTATAGCACGAGTCAGAGAGACTGTCGCAGGCATGGACAGCAGTGATGAAGGCAGGGCTCAAAGAGCACTACGCATAAGCGAATACCTCTCTACTGAGACAGCACTTAATCCCGGATGCTTCGAGATAATCAAGGACTTCGCAGAAGAGACGGCAAACCTCAGTATGTACGCTGACCCGGTCCTTGAAGGCGCATTCCCTGATGACATGGACCGCATCGAAAAACTCTATAAAGATGCCATCCGCAAAGGTGCATATCTTATCGGTCACTGCACTGATAAAGTGCTTATCGACCAGACGCACTATGCACTTGCATGGATCTACATTCACGAGAAAGATTTTGATAACGCGAGAGCGCACATCAATGTTCTGTCTGATATTTCCACTAACAGGATCAAGGAAAAGCTCAGCATGGAGCTGACTTTTTTCGAGAGCGGATTCGGAAAGATGAAGGAAGACATTGAAGCTAATTCGATCGTGTTGTTCGACCTCGTTGCCAGCATGCTCAACACTTACGGCGAGAACTACGGATGGTGGGGAGAAAAGGAAGAAGCACTCGAGATGTGCGAATGGTGCGAGAGGATCGTGGATGCGTTTGAATCAAGAAAAGGTGCAGTTGATATGAATCATTATATGAGAGTAAAAAGAAGCCTTGCTTTCTTCAAGATGGTTGCAGTCAAAAGAGCCGGTGATGACGAAGGAGCCGAAAAGCTGTATGGGGATTATGCAAAAGAAGTTGCTGCGTCAAATCTGACTGACGAGCAGAAGCAGGTGATGATGGATCTCATGAATAATGACATCGCGCACTATGGAAAGTATTCAGAGTAAAAAGAGCTTAAACTCCTGATCTGATCCTGCTCACGTCCATGACTGCCTTGCGGTCCGGATCCGGCATGACCCTGACCTTTCGGCCTGCTTTGACGACGAGTACGCCATCGCCGGGTTCGACTTCTTTGAAGACTTCAGGACTTACGGAAAAACTCATGAGAGATTCGTCTTTGTCTTCCATGTAGATATCGAAAATATATTGGTAAGAAGAGTTTCTTCCATCCCTATTTTCCATCTCTCTTGAAGCAGTGAGAACGACACCTTTCCTTATGCCTTTGATGCCGGCGATGATCTCATATATCATCATGCCGCAGCCGGCCATTCCGGCACCCAGTATGATCAGGGAAAGCAGCTTAAAGATCAGGCTGTCTGAAGGCACGATGAGGAATGCTGTAAAGAAATACGTGCAGGCGATAAACCCTATCGAAAAGATTACGAGAAAGCCCATGTTGGATTTAATGTGGGCTTTCTTTACTCTTTTCAAAAGAGCCTTGTCTTTCTCACGGATCTCGTCAAAAACAAGATCTTTTACTGATACGTTTTTCTTCAGATAATCCGAATAGTGATTGCCCATGTTACCGCCTTAAATAATTCCTGAATTATACCCGCAGCCCAATTATATCACCACAGTCTGTCAGGCTGCATTTGTCTGATATTCCTGACAAATATATCGCCGTTGTCAATTATTCAAAAAAGTATAGTATACTTTGTTATTGTAATTCCCGTACCGGAAGTCAGAATATCAAGGGTGGTCAGGTCTTAATGGTACTTGCTTATTATGTTTCAATGTGTGCGCTGTCGCTTGTATGCTGCACAATATACTTTTTCATAAAGCGCAAGTATTTTCCTTTCCGCTATGCAACCGTATTCATCCTGGCTTTTCTGTCGCAGTTTTGCTATGTCCTTCTCGCAATTTCCAAGGATGTCAGGGAAGCACTGATCATATATAAATTCCTTTACATCGGAGGATGCTTTTTGCCTTTGGCAGGGCTTTTCATGATCTTGTCCGTATGCAAGATCGAACTGCCGAAATGGGTGAGATTTATCCTGATATTATTATCCGGTGCAACCTATTGTCTTGTTTTATCTGCCGGCTACAGCCCGCTGTTTTACAAGAGTGTCGACATCGAATTCAAAAACGGTGTTACTGTGCTTGTAAAAGATTATGGTCCGCTTCACATCCTGTTCTATATCGAGATAGGAATCTTCCTTGTGCTGACTGTCTTTGCAATTGTTTACGGATGGATAGAAAAGCCCAACGCATCTAGAAAAAATCTTGTGATGGGCTCGTTCCTGGAGATCACAGCGATCATTGCATTCTTCGTCGGAAGAATCTTCACAAAGGATATCGAGTGGATGGCATTGGCTGACCTGATCATCGAGATCGGGTTCCTGTTCATCATGAATAACATCGGTCTTTACACTGTTGATGATATGGTCAGCAGTTCTATTTTCGCTGACGGAGGATTCGGATTTATATCTCTCGATTTCAAGAAACGCTACTTAAGTGCGACTGATGTGGCTAAAAAGTTCATTCCGGAGATTGCGGATAACCACGCAGACCACTACATCGAAGATGAAGAATTAAGAATGCTCTTTGAAGGCTGGGTCGATGAATTTAAAGAGAATAACGCATCACAGAATCACACATTCAAAAGTGGTGATACCGATTATTATGTCCGTGTAAGTTTCCTTTACGACGGAATGAAAAAACGCGGATATCTTCTTGAGATCGCAAAGGAAGCTATTAATCATCCGGTACCTGCACCGGTTGAAACAAATATTTAATCAAACCACTGCTTCTCGAAATCTTCGAGCGGAACAGGCTATTATGTTCTTGATGATCATTCTGGACTTCATGTAGCATATGCTAACAAGTCTTACAAGTGTTTTTTCATATATCAGGATTATTAGTACAAAATGTCTGTTTGACATCTGTTTTTCGAAATGTTAAATTACAAAATGTAATTCCCATGGGGGAGTAGCAAGCGCTCCGGCGTAGCAAGTCAACATCCTGGCATCATAGCCTGGCTTGTTTTAAATTGCGAGACTCATGTATAGCTTAACTATACATGTGTTATAAATTGCAAAATATATTTACGATTAATAGCCCAAGTATAGTCCCGCTGTACTTGGGTCTTTTGTTGTTTAAAGACTTTAGGGAATTGAAAAATCTATAAAGTCAGGAGAACAGCAGTATGGAAGGAAATTTCCTGGAGATCAAAGATCTCAAGAAGAGTTTTGGCACGGGTGAAGCAAGGCAGGATGTTTTAAGGGGCATGAACTTCACTGTCAAGAAAGGCGAGTTCTGTGTCCTTTTGGGACCCTCAGGTTCCGGTAAATCCACGCTTCTTAACATCATCGGCGGAATCGACACACCGGATTCGGGTTTTGTAAGCATCAGGGGAGACAAGCTCGAAGACATGGATGAAAAACAGCTTACGATATACAGAAGAAAGCATTTAGGTTATGTTTTCCAGATGTATAATCTCATTCCCAATCTCAACGTAAAAGAGAATATCGAAGTCGGCGCATACCTTTCAGACAAGCCTTTGGACGTTGAAGAAGTAATCACCACATTAGGACTTCAGGATCACAAATACAAATATCCGAACCAGCTCTCAGGCGGACAGCAGCAGAGGGTCTCGATAGGACGTGCCGTAGTAAAGAATCCGGACATCCTGATGTGCGACGAGCCCACGGGCGCACTCGATTACAAGACGAGTAAAGAGATCCTCTCTCTCATCGAAGACTGCAACAGCAAGTACGGCAGTACGATCATAATGGTTACCCACAATGAGGCGATCAAGTATATGGCAGACCACGTCATTAAGTTAAGAGATGGTGTCGTGCGCCATAACGACATAAACGACAAGAAGATTCCGGCTTCCGAGCTCGAGTGGTAAGGAGGACGAACTTATGAGAAATCCTTTGATAAAGCGGATTCCAAAAGAACTCGCTTCTGACTGGCATAAATATCTTGTAATCGTTCTCTTCATGGTAGGCATGATCGGTGTCATCTCCGGCATGTATGTCGGCCGTGAGAGCATGGTCTCCGCAATTAATGTAGGAAAGACCGAACTTAATCTTGAAGACGGCTGCTTTGAGTTATCGCACCGTGCCACACCCGAACTTCTCGATAACATAAGCTCCGGTGAGAAGGCTGACGTAAGACAATACTTCATCGACAAGGGGTTTGAAGAAGCCGATAAGGAAGTTGCCGATGCGGTCGAAAAAGAACTTAATGAGCAGGTCTCAAAAGCAATAGAAGACGGCGTCCGCGCACAGTGCACGGCAATGGGTATAACTGATGAAGATGTGATCAGCAGTTATGTTGATGCAGCCATGGAAGAAAACTTCGACACTGCTCTTGAAGAAGCAAGGAAATCAGATGATTTCAAAGAAGCAGTTGATGAAGCATATTCCGAGGCTCACGAAGCAGTTATTGAAGCAGTCGATGAAGAGTGGAATGACATCTCTGAAGAATACAAACTCAATGACGATAACTTCAGACCGGTAACAGTTACCATCTACGAGCACTTTTACCGCAACGAGTCAGAAGATAACAATAACGACGGCGTTGAAGATGCAACCGTAAGGATCTTTAAGAGCGATTCTGAGATCGACCTCGCATCGTTCGTTGAAGGCCGTGCGCCTGAGAACAAAAACGAGATCGCGATCGACAGAAACCACGCAGATACTGTCGGTGTGAAGATAGGTGACAAGATCACCGTAGGCGGCAAGGAATATGAGGTTGTAGGCCTTCTTTCTTACGTCAACTATCTTACGATGCATGAGTCAAATACTGACCTCATGTTCGACGCATTCGGATTCGACGTTGCAATGCTGACACCTGAAGCGTTCAATGAACTAACTTCAAGACTTCACTACAACTATTCGTTCCTTTACGACGTAAAGCCTGACGGTAAAGTCGCTCAGGCAGATTATTCGGAAAACTTCCTTAAAGCTCTTATCACACAGACGCTTGTTGATGATAATGAGATCGAGGATTACCTCCCGACTTATTTGAGCCAGGCAAGAAACTTTGCCCCTTCCGATATCGAAGGCGACTCTGTCGGAACGGCGATCTTCTGCTACATTCTTATCGCAGTAATCGCATTTATTTTCGCGATTACGATCAGCAACACCATTGATAAGGAAGCATCCGTTATCGGCACTCTGCGCGCATCAGGATATAGCAAAGGCGAGCTTATCGTTCACTACATGTCCATGCCTGTCATCGTGACTTTGGCAGGTGCAGCGATAGGTAATGCCCTGGGATATACGGTCTTCCGTGACATGGCGATTAAGCTGTATTTCAACACATACAGTCTTCCTCTTCCGGAAGTCGTATGGAGCCCTTCGGCACTTGTTAAGACAACAGTCATTCCGCTATTGCTGATGTTCTTTATCAACCTTTTCGTGATCGTGAAGAAACTTCAGTTAAGTCCATTGAAATTCTTAAGACATGACCTTACAAAATCAAGACGCACAAAGGCAAGAAGGATCCCTGCATGGTCATTCTTAAGCCGCTTCAGATTAAGAGTATTGTTCCAGAATATGCCGAACTATGCTGTCCTGATCTTCGGTGTTATCCTCTCGGAACTCATGCTCTGCTTCGGATTCGGAATCATTGATTCTCTCGAAAACTACGGCGACAGAGCACCTGAAATGGTGTTCGCGGAATATCAGTACATGCTCATGGGATATAAGGACGAGGACGGAAACGTGATCGTTACTGACGAGGAAAGCGCAGAGAGGTTCAGCTGCACGAATCTCCTTTATCCCAAGGAGAATACTTCAATGCGTGAAGGCATGGGAAGCGGCGGTGATGAGAGTGTAACCATATACGGCATTTCTGACGGCAGTACATATATCGATCTTGCTTCGGATATTCCTGAGGGTCATGTATACATCTCGAGCGCATTTGGTAACAAGTTCTACATAAAGGCTGGCGACGTTATTACTCTACACGAGGAATACGAGAACAAGTCATATGAATTCACGGTCGACGGGATCGTTGATTATGAAGGCGGTATCGCGGTATTTATGGACAATGAAAGCTTCAACAGGACTTTTGATAAGAAGGATGGCGAATTCTCCGGGTACTTCTCAAGAAACGAGATCACCGATATCGACGAACAGGACATTGCGACAGTCATCACTGCTGAAGACATCTCCAAGGTCACAACGCAGCTGATGCACTCTGTCGGAGGATTCATGAATATCTTTAAGTACGCAATGATCGTACTCGCCGCAGCACTTATCTATCTGCTTGCAAAGATCATAATCGAGCGTAACGAGCATTCGATATCCATGGTTAAGATCTTAGGCTTCAAGAACGGCGAGATCGGTTCTCTTTACATCGTTCCGACTGCTATAGTGGTAACAGTTTTTACCGTTATCAGCCTTGGTATCGGCTACTTCATGATGATCTTTATCTTCCATCAGTTCCTCATGCAGATGGACGGCTACTTCGCATTCTACATGAGACCTGTATCAATGGTATTGTCTGTGGTATATCTGCTCTTGGGCTATGCCTTCGTATCAGTGATCGACTTTATCAGGATCAAGAAGATCCCCATGGATGTCGCGCTCAAAAATGCAGATTAAGGCGGCCGTGAGATTCAAATAACAACGACTTTTTTGTTGAAAAGCAACACACCGGCCATGATGTGTTGCTTAATCAACATTTCCCTCAAACATTGGTCATAGTATGCCCTGCGTATAGGTGTTTTAATGAGCTCAAGTTAAAACAACCACAAACAAACTTAAAACACAAAACAGGGAGGACATGAAAATGAAGAAGTCAATTAAGTCAAAGAAGGGTATGACACTCGTAGAGATCGTAGCAGTAATCGCAATCATCGTAATTCTCGCATCAGTAGGATATTACGGATACATCCACATCTTTAAGGGACTCCATCTCGACGAGTATTTCATTGAACAGACTACAGATGACCGCTTTAATTAATATCAACATATAAGATCTCCGGGGTGTCTCCATAGGTGAGGCACCCCTTTTATGTCTGCTCCCAAAAAATCCAGAAGGTAGACTCCGGTTCGGAAATACGGCAAAAAGTACGGCATAGCCGCATCGGCAACCGTATTTCTGAGTGGAACTTTTCGAAAAATACGGCAAAAAGTACGGCATAGCCGCATCAGCAGCCGTATTTCTGAGTGAAATCCTTCGAAAAATACGGCAAAAAGTACGGCATAGCCGCATCGGCTGCCGTATTTCGCAGTTCCTTTTACTAAGACAAATCCATATAATTAAAATGTATGATTACACGCGGTGTATATTAGAGAGGATCATCTGATCAGGGTGTATGTATGGCGGAAAACCAAGATAAAAAACCTAAAAAAATAAGTAAATGGAAATTCGCGTTGACTATCTTTGTCACGTACTTTTTCAGGTCATTCGTTTTCCTGACCGTCCCCGCATTGATCTGTCTTATTATCGGTGCATTCCGAAAAGAATTGCTCATAGTCGGCGGCGTGCTTTTAGCAATTGATCTGTTCATTACCATCTTCTTTACGGTTAAGACTGTCAGACTTAAGGGCAGCCACGAGATGTTCAATGCGATCGTCAATGCTGCCAATGATGAAGATTCTTTAGACGATTCCTATGATGCCTTCAGCAAGCCCGATAAGGAAGATCTCTATAGTGAGAAAGCACATGAACTCAGAAGGGAAGCTTCTTCTGCCAAATCTGTAAGAGAGGTTTTCGAGCTGTATAAAAAAGACATTGCAGACATGGCTCTTACAGATGAGATGTACACCGTATATATCAGAAAGGAAAAATATTTCTTCGATGATCAGATGCATTATGTGATCTCTTTTGACCGCATGCGTGAGATCAATGACGATATTGAGCAGCATATGTATATGGACATTCTCTTTGAGCCTGACAGATTTGAAAGCAGTATAGAGAAGTCATTTGAAAACGGCGTGGATGGCGACCTTGCAGAGTTTTTCGAGGCGGTCGGCACATACCTCGAATCAAATGAACTCATGGATCTTCCGGTCGACGATATCAATGTCGGCGCATCTTACTGATACCTGGTAATTGTTATAATTACCTTGTTTGATATAACTGAAATGGGAGAGATAATAGGATATATGGATACATTTATAAATGAAAAAGACATAGAACTTTTAAATAAAGACAGGTACACATTCTCTGTAATGAAAAGAATAGTCAACGAGAAATGCGCCTTGCTTTTGTCGGATCACGAGAGGCTCGTTATTTGCTTTACAGGTCAGCCGTATCCTGTGTGGATATGGACACCTGATGGCGCATCAGAAGATGAGTTTGAGCGCGCTTACATGGCCGCCAGAGAAAACAAAGTGATGGACGGTGATCACCGTTTTAACATTAAGTATGAACTCGCTGAGTATTTCATAAAGAGGGCTAAGAAAGACGGGATAGATCTTAAGATATCCACTAATCTGTTTGCGTACGATTGCCCGTCGCCTATTGTGCCTTCGGTCACTGCCGACGGCAAGCTCCATCAGTGCACAGAAAACGACATTGATGTTCTCGTTGACTTTTTCGATATGTTCCATAATGATGTCGGTATAGATAAGGAAAGCAGAGAGCAGTACAGGATATATGCAGAAGACGGCATTAAGACCGGAACTGTATATCTCTGGGAAACAACTGATGGGGAATTCGTTGCAAGCTGCAATTGGCATCCGGCTAATGATATGGGTTCAGTCGGCTTGGTATATACGCGCGAAGAGCATAGAAGAAAGCATTATGCGGAGCAACTTGTTTATCAGGTAACAAAGATAGTTCAGGATGCCGGCTATATGCCCATGCTTTATACCGATGCAGATTACGTTGCATCCAATGCATGCTATGAAAAGATCGGTTATATATTAAGAGGAAAACTCTGCACGATAAGTTGATCTGCGCAACGCGATTTTAATGTTTAGTTAAGGTTCGAATATCTTCCGGTTAAGGATAGTGGTTTAACATTAGCCCATATCAAATGTGGAGGATATTCAGGACATGAGTGATGTTATTTTAAGGATTAACGATCTCTCTAAAACATATGGCCCGAAGAAAGTTTTGGATGGCGTTTCTTTCGAGGTGGAAAGAGGGAAGATCTATGGTTTTATCGGCGAAAACGGAGCAGGTAAGACTACTGCGATCAGGGCGATAACAGGTTTAAGTCCGATCGAGAACGGAACGATAGAACTTTTCGGAAAATCAGATAGTAAAGGCCTTGCTGAAGCAAGAAGAAAGATGGGCTGCCTTGTAGAAAGTCCTATTCTCGACATGCGCAAAACTGCAAAAGAGAATCTCATGCTCCAGGAACTTTTATACGGAAATAAAGATGCTTCCAAGGCAGATAAGATCCTTAACCGTGTCGGTTTAGGCGATGTTAAGAACAAGAAGGTCGGGAACTTCTCTCTCGGCATGAAGCAGAGACTCGGAATTGCCCTGGCATTGATCAACGATCCTGAACTTCTTATCCTGGATGAGCCCGTTAACGGCCTTGATCCGATGGGTATGGTAGACGTAAGAGAACTTCTGGTATCTCTTTGCAGGGATGACGGAATAACTATCGTTATTTCTTCCCATATCCTTGCTGAGCTTTATCAGCTTGCAACGGATTACATAATCATTTCGCATGGACACATAATCTCAACACTATCTAAAGACGAATTGGATAAGCTCTGTACTACACACATCGTAATGGAAACGGAGCATAACGATGAGGCTATGAATATTCTTACAAGTAACGGCATCGCTACTATGAACAGTGATGAGGGTTCGATAAGCATATACGGTAACGTTGAGACAAAAGAAGTTGCCCGTCTCATGTATGATCACCAGATCCTGGTTACACAGCTTACAAAACATGAGAGAACGCTTGAAGAATACTATATCGAACTTCTGGGGAGGGAAGCGTAATGGGCAGTTTGTTTAAATGGGAAATGAAGCAGACTTTTTCATCCAAATCCTTTTGGATACTGGGAGCTGCACTTGTCGCACTTCCTTCTCTTTTGCTTTTGCTGACGCTGTTTTTCGCAGATGAATATTCAGGATACAATGCATTCCTCGAAGGACTTAATAACTATAACGCTTTTGTCATCTTCCTTATCGGCGTGTTCGCCGGAATACATGTAACAGGTGCGTTTGAAGGCCGCAAGATCCAGTCGGCAGTAATGGCAGGCAACAGCAGATTCAATATCCTTATGGCTAAGTTCTTGTCGTTCATTACATCCGTCGGCATCTACAGTGTTATTGCCATTACAATATCTTCAGTAATCGCTTTTTCGATGCAGGGGATCAACGGCTTTGATGACAGTTTTGCAAGGGCAGTAATCGTAAGATCACTTGTTTTTATAGCAGTTGAGATCGCTTATTCCGCGACATGTTTCTTTGCTTCCATGCTTGTAAGGCATTTGGGAGGTGCCATTGGTCTTAATCTCGGACTGATGCTTATCTCAGACATAGCAGTTCAGATCCTCTTCAGCTTTGACTGGATGATCAAGTATTTGAATTACATCCCTGCGGCTCAGACAATGTTAGTGCTGGGTGATATCAGCAACGAAAACATCACAAGAGCGCTTGTCTCTTCTGTAGTTGCATGCGCACTTGTTGTAGCATTGTCTTATCTCAAGTTCAGACACGAAGAACTTAAATAACAACATACAGATCGGTGAACTAAAAAAATAAATCAAGTATTTGATATAATGATTGCGTGTATATAAGCCCTTTTAGTTAACCTTTGGAGAGATAAATGGACAGGCCGGTAACGACTCTTTTTATGCTGGTGTCAGTAGACGGTAAGATCAGCACGGGTTCTACGGATAACATGGACGTGGATAAGGATCTTCCCATGGTCGAAGGCGTCAGGGAAGGACTCCACCAATACTATGAGATCGAACAGACAACGGATCTGTGGTCATTTAATACCGGACGTGTCCAGGCAAAGATGGGTGTCAATGAAAAGCCCGCCCCCGGCAAAACACCCGTGTCTTTTGTGATCCTGGATAACCATCATCTGACAGAACAAGGAGTGTATTATTTCTGTGAATTCTCCAAAGAGTTTGTTCTTGTGACGACTAATCCCGAGCATCCGGCATTCGGCATCAAGGCTGATAATCTACACATAATCTTTCAACAGGAATTATCGCTTGCGGATATGCTTAGGATCCTTAAGTCAGATTATGGATGTGAGCGCATTACGATCCAGTCAGGCGGAACTCTGAACAGCATGTTCCTGCGCGAAAAACTTTTCGACTACATAGACATAGTCCTGGCGCCGGTCCTTATCGGAGGAAAGAATACGGCTACTCTCATGGACGGAGAATCACTCAGTGATGAATCTGAATTGAGTAAGCTAGGAGCACTTCAACTTGTGGAGTGCAAACAGTTGGAGAATTCATATATCAGACTGAGATATAAAGTCCTGAACTGATCAATACAAGGAAAACAGGAAATGAGCAAGAAAATTATCATCACAGTCCAGCACACAGAATCTGAACATCACCTCAACGGTCACGCCGGTGCATGGGGTAACTGGAACTTAACTGAAAACGGCAGAAAACAAGCATATGAGGCAGGTAAGTGGCTTCAGAACGAAGGCTGCGGTGAAGGCTATGTCATGTACTGCTCTGACCTCGCGCGCGCTGCCCAGACAGCGGAAGAGATAAACAAAACCCTTCATCTGACACCCATAATGTCTGAAGCGATAAGAGAAGTTAATGCAGGCGAAGGCAATGGGAAACTATGGGATTGGTACAATGAACATAAGAAACCGGGAAGCAGATACGATCCTGATTACAGACCTTTCCCTGATGCTGAATCAGACCGTGATCTGTGGAACAGGGTTAAGCCATTTTACGACGAGATAATTGCAAGTCCGGATGAGAAGATCCTTATCGTATCTCACGGGTGCCTTTTGGGATTTTTGCAGGCAATGCTCATGGGATTTGATTTTGAAGACCTGAGGAAAGCAAGATTTTCCGGAAGATCCGGATCCATATCCAGGTTTGATATAAACGATGAGGGAAGAGTCACGGCGGCATATATCAACCGACGGGCCGATTGAATGGGAGGATATATTTATGAAGAAATGGTATGACGAAGAATATGAATTCACGGTAGAAGTTACTAAACTGCTTCATAGTGAAACAACAGAACATTATTGCCGCAATGGGGAAGAAGTCGGTGATAAATATACCTGCACATACGGCTGCCCCGTAAATCAGGACGGTTACGGTATCTGCTCAAAGACAATGATGATGCTCTATCCTCTGATGGAAGCCATAAGAAGCGGCGGAGATCTCGAAAACCTGGGCGGAGACGGCAAATATACTAAGACAATTGTCTGTCCTGACGGCTGTGTAATGTTTAAGCTGACAGCAACTCCACTCGGAAATGAGAATTTCCACAAAGGCGGGTTCTGGACTTACCCTGATGAGACCGTTTGATTCTGAAGATAAAGTAAAGGAATAGCTCTTCACATATATAGAATCACTCTTATAATATATTGGGAGGGATAGATAAAATGAGTAACAAGGGTAAGTATAAGATTCCAAAGTCTCATGCGTTGTGGCCTATCTTGTGGCGCACGGTCGTTTTCCTGGGCATTATCGCAATGATATTCGCTGTCTTGAATATTCTTGCAGGATACGTAAGGGACTTCCGTTCCGAAGCTGATACTACTTATGTCCGCAATTTGGCAGATATAATTGATCATGGTACTGAAGCTGAACGCGAAGAAGCACTCAATGCTTTATCAAGTGATGGCCATAACTATTGCATAATCGATCTTTACGGCGAAGTGGTTGAACATTCAGGCTCTATCTCGGTCAGCGGCTATAATGACAAAAAAGGCGAGTTTTATTCAGGCGATCTGAAAGATATCCTGGACGAGGCAGGAGTAGATGATGACATCCATAAGATCGTTTTGGATGCAGGGAGCAATTCCACTTTCCTTCTTGATGACTACAACACCAAGATAGATGCTTTTTCTGAAGTATATGATATGGCGCGCAACAATCCGGGCGTTCTGTTTGGCAGTTCCAGCGATGCAGTGTTCTCGTTCCCGTATTGGATTGCAGCACCGATGAGTGAGTCTTCACAGATCCTCATGGTCAAATCCATACTCACCGTTAAAGTAAAAGATTACACATATCTTGCAGCCGGCATTATCATCGCAGTGATAATAGCTTTCTTCGTATTTATCCTCATGATAGTCAGCGTCATCATGAATCTTTCCGCGAACAGTAAACTCAGAAGATGGCTTTACAGAGACAATATCATCAAAGGTCACAATTGGCTTTGGTATGCTGTGACAACACAGGATATCCTCTGCAAGAGAAAGAATGCTCATAAGACATATGCAGTCGTCGATCTTGTGTTCGTCAGATATAGAAACTTCGTGCTCTGTCATTCCGTAAAAGAGGCAGAAGCGCTCCTTCGTCAGGTAGTTCTTGTCATTTTCAAAAAACTCAAGAAGGGTGAGCTTATCGCTCACAGCACGGCAGCCGCTCTCCCGCTCCTTCTAGAAGTAAAGGATGAAGATGATGCAAGAGCAAGACTTCAGGATATCATCAGCACTCTCGAAGCAATTCCCTGCGGACACAGGCTGGCTTTCAAAGCAGGCGTGTATCTCGTAATACCTGCGCAGGAAAAGGTCGCCCTCAACCAAAAACATTATATTCCGGATATCGATCTCCTGTACAACAATGCATGTGCGGCCAGCCTTTCACTTTCAGAAGTTGCTGACTCCGGAATCGCATTTTTCGACAGCAATCTCGTTGATGAAGAAAAGTGGATCGACACCGTTACGAACCGTCAGCAGGCTGCTGTCAATAATGAAGAATTTCTCGTTTACTATCAGCCAAAGTACGATCCCCGTACCAACGAACACATGGGTACCGAAGCGCTTATCAGATGGCAGACGCCGGACATGGGGCTTGTGCCTCCTTACAAGTTTATTCCGATCTTCGAAGATAACGGCTTCATCACTCATATAGACGACTATATGTTGACACACGTTGCGCGCAACCAGGCCAGGTGGCTCCATGAAGGCCGCAAGTGCGTCCCTATTTCCTGCAACGTTTCCAGAGCTCATTTCGGTACGGAGAATCTTGCCGAATACATCTGCAATCTGGTCGACAGGGAAGGATGCCCCCGCTCACTCATTGAGATAGAGCTTACCGAGAGTGCCTTCTTCGATGACGAGAATGCCATGATAACTACGATCAACCGTCTTAAATACTACGGATTCCTTGTCTCCATGGATGACTTCGGCACAGGTTATTCGTCTCTTAACTCCTTGAAGGATATGCCTCTCGACATCCTTAAGCTTGATGCCGGATTCTTCCGCGGCAGTGAAGATAATCCCCGCACCAGGATCGTAGTTTCCGAAGCTCTCGCTCTCGCGAAATCGCTTAACATGAAGACCGTTGCAGAAGGTGTCGAAGATAAGTCAACTGTGGATTTCCTTGCCCGGGAAGGCTGCGACATGATCCAGGGTTTCTACTACGCAAAGCCTATGCCTTGCGAAGAATATGAGAATACGGTTATCCCTGTTCCCGGTCAGCAGGTACAGGATCCTGAAGCTGAACCGGCTCCTGCTGCCGAACCTGCTCAGTCAGAATCGGAAGAGTAATTGTTCACAAGGAATGCATATGAAGATATTGGTTTTGGGCGGCACGAGATTTTTCGGAATCCATATGGTCAATGATCTTATTGAAAAGGGCCATGATGTCACTATAGCTACAAGAGGCAATACACCTGACGATTTCGGTGATTCGGTTTCCAGGATACGTTTTGAGAGAACGGATGAGGACAGCATCAAAGCTGCGATAGCAGGCACGCATTACGACGTGATCATAGATAAGATCGCTTATTGTTCAAATGATATCCGCAAGCTCATGGATTCGGCCGACTGCGATAAGTATATTTATATGTCGAGTACGGCAGTTTATGATCCCAAACACATCAATACCGTTGAAGAAGATTTTGACGGTACTGATGGTGAACTAATTTGGTGTGACAGAAAAGACTTTCCTTACGATGTGATAAAGAGGCAGGCCGAATATGCTCTGTGGCAAAAGTATCCTGAAAAAAATTGGATCGCCGTAAGATACCCGTTCGTAACCGACAAAGACGATTACACAAGAAGGCTGTATTTCTACGTTGAACATGTCTTAAAACAACTCCCGATGAAGATCGATAATGTTGATTCGCATATGTCATTCATCAGGTCAGATGAAGCCGGCAAGTTCCTGTCTTTCCTGGTTGATAAGGATTTTAAAGGTGCTGTTAACGGAAGTTCAAAAGGCACGGTATCCATAAGAGAAGTCCTTGATTATCTCGAAAATGAAACAGGTATGAGCGCTGTCATTACTGATGATGGCGATCCGGCTCCTTATAACGGTGAAACCGAATACAGCATCAATACGGAAAAGGCTGAGTCACTCGGCTTCGCTTTTATTGATCTGAAAGACTGGCTCTATCCCTTGCTTGATTATTATATTGATGTGGCTCACGAAGGCATGCTGGGATTATATGACAGTCTGGATTGACGGTTTGGAAAACTAAATGATTAACGGATGAAGTTTATGGTTACAAATATAGGAACACAGACAATTGAAACTGAACGTTTGATACTCAGACGTTTTGAGTATTCGGATATAGATTCCATGATCCGCAATTGGATAGCTGATGAAAAGACGCAGTGGGATTACGGTGAACCATGCTATTCAACTCCTGAAGCCGTTCGTGAATTATTCGTTACGAAGTATATCGCTTCTTATTCCAGAGATGATTATTACCGTTGGGCGGTCATCGAGAAAGCATCAGGAGAATGCATCGGACAGATCGCATATTTCTCTTTTGATACAGATAATCAGCACGGCGAGATAGAGTATGTTATCGGTCCTGGTTTCCAGGGAAAAGGATATGCTACTGAGATTACAAAAGCAGTCATTGCATTTGGATTCGAAAAGCTGAACTTACATAGGATTGAGATAGATTGCAGGACAGAAAACGAAGCATCACGGAGAGTTATTGAAAAGTGCGGACTGACTTATGAAGGCGTATTCCGTGATTTCTTCTGGCGCAAGGATCACTTTGAAGGAAGAAGAGTATTCTCGATCTTAAAAGAGGAATGGAAAGGGTATGGCGAAAACAGGGAAGTATGATGCATTCATAAGTTACAGGCATTGTGAGCCTGACAATGAGATAGCATCAAGGCTACAGAAGAAACTGGAAAGCTTCCGCTTTCCCAAGGATATTGCAGATAAAGTAGGCAGGACAAAGCTCACCCGCATCTTCCGCGATGAGACCGAGTTTGCCGTATCTGATGATCTGACCAAGGCTATAGAAGAAGCAATCGTAAATTCAGATTATCTTATTGCGGTCTGTTCTCCCGAGTATCTTAAATCCCCATGGTGCCGTAAAGAGATAGAGACGTTTTTGAGGTTCCATGACAGAAAACATGTCCTGCTCGTTCTTGCAGATGGCGAGCCCATGGAGACATTCCCTCCCGAGATAATCTATGAAGATCTTTACAAGATCGGACCTGACGGAAGACCATTCTGGACAAAAGTACAAAGGGAGCCGCTTGCTGCTGACTGCAGAGGAGAGGACTCAAAAGAAAGAAATCCCAAGATAGATAAAGCCGTAATCCGAATTGCTGCAGCGATCTTAGGCGTAAGGTTCGATGACCTGCAGCAGAGACACAGACAGGAGCAGTATAAGCGCACAAGAACCCGCGTGCTCATTGCTTTCGGAGTGCTGGCAGCATTCCTTGCGGTCTGTATAGGGTTCCTGTTCAGGATCGCCGGACAGAACCGCGAGATAATGAAACAGAACGAGATAATAAGTCTCAAATATGCAGACACGCTTGCAGCAACATCAGATAATCTTCTCCGCGACGGCAAAAGAAAAGATGCCGTATATGCCGCAAGACTTGCGCTTCCGGATGAAGAGACCGATAACTACAGTGAGCTTGCGACAAAAGCTCTTGTCAATGCACTTGGTATCTATGATCTTCCGAACACGTTCGGTTGTGATAACGATGTCTTGCTTCCGTGTTCGGTACTTGATGAAATGATCATATCTCCAAACGGAGGATATGCTTCAGTCAAGGATACTGACTTTGTCAGATATGTTGTTGACATGAATACCGGTGCAACTGTATTCAGTTTTGAAGAAGATGACTTTTCCTACTTCACTTTTGACGGGGAAAAAGGTTTTGTTTTCAAAAGAGCGGACGATAATTATTTTTATTTCGATTTTGAATCAGGAACCGAGACAGATCTTGGAGTGAGCAAGGCATTTTTATATTCAAACATTAACGGAGAAGGATATGCCACGAGGAATGGTGAGTCTTTCGTGCTGTATAAGGGCAGTGAGCAGGTATGGAATCTCAACTATTCTTCCGAGGGGTTCTCTGATGAATCCAGGCTTGAGATTGCGGTGAATTTTATCCCCGGATCTGACGAATGCTGGGTCTTTATTACTGATTATGATAACCGTGTAACCAATGCATTTGTGATTGATATGTTGAACGGCAGTTCCAGCAAGCTTTTTATTGCCAATACCGTATGCTTTGATATTGCAACAGATGGAAAGAACATTGTCTGGAAGGAAATCGAGAATTTTGATGATGTTCAGCATATCGAGGAATTTGATTATTCTCTCTGGATCATGGATATTAACAGTGGAACGGTAAAAAGCAGGTACGTCAATGACAGTTATAGATTAGTTGTCCTGAATGATTACGTTGTCACTGTAACCGACGGATCTGTATCAATACTGGATAAAGATCTTAATGATGTAGATCAATTTGAAGCCAGCGGCTATATCAGGGCGTTTGTTTTCTCTGATGAAGTTATATTGCTGGATGATTTTGACTCGATGTATAAGATCAGGGACGGCAGATATACATGCTATGATACAGGCCTTAGTAATGAATATTTATCATGGATGCAGGAATACAGAGACGGGAAACTCTATGCAGCTCAAACAGGTGATAACCACATCTATACATACACATTCAGGCAGTCAGATTATATGACGGTTTTCTCAGGTGATTATGAAGAACTGCCGATATATAACTATGACATCGATTTGGCATGTAAGGATCCTAATATTTCCTCTTTTGTGGATCTAGTAATGCAGAATGAGACCGGATTCGAAAAGAACAGGATAAAAAGAGTTGTTATGTGCCATAATGCCGAACTCGGACTTATCCAGTTATATGAAGGTACCGTGTTTATTTTTGATGCTTCCACGGGCGAACAGATCAAGACGATCTATTCAATGGAAGGCTACGTGAACACGTTCTATTATGACAAGCAGAGCGGATACTACTACATCAGCTCAATCAACATGGATGTATATGACAGTAATTTCAAGAATATCTACAGTATCCGCAATTGTATTTTGTCAGGCATCGAAAAACAGAGCGGTGCCATAGTCGTATTGGATCTTACATTCAGTGATCCGAATAATTACACAGGTCACTACACCGTTTATCCGGTAACTTACGATCAGCTTATTTCCCTGACCGATGATTATCTGTCAGGATATGAACCTGATGAGCGTGTAAAGGAGAAATACAGCTTAGGCTGAAAGGATCGATCATGTGGTAATATGGTTATTCATTAAACCATATGATCACCAAGTTATGAAAAGACCGGAATTTGACAGCATAAAGACATACGCTGAATTTAAGAAATACAAGTGGACCTGGAATGATCTTGTCAGCATCTGCAAGGAGCATGGGCTTAAGTATCAGGGTACTGAAGAAAAACTCCTTAAGGTGATAGAAGCTTACTTTAACGGAGTTAAGATACCACCGAAACGCAACTGGTATTCCAATGTGGTTCTTAACAGTTATGTTAATGATAACGGTGTGACACTGCTCTTCGACTTTGTTGCTCTGCTGGTATCGGCAGTGTTGCTTGCGACCGGCATCATCAACATGATAATGGGAAAAGATGAACTGACTTATGTACTGCCTTTGGCATTCGGTGCTCCTGTTTTCGTGCTTGCATTAGTGTGGTCTTATTGCGGCAGAGACATAGACGTGATCAAAAGTTATTTTCCGGCGTGCGGAGATAAGAGATTTACCAGAGCGCAGGTGGATGAACAGGCAAATTTAAAAGAATCCAAACTTTTGGATTACGGTGACATTATTCTTGCACCGGATATGCTGATCGGAACATCTGCAGGAGTAACTGCCGTCGCATATGAAGATATAGCATCTTTGCAGGTGAAGCAGACATGGCATACCGAACGTATCGGACCGAGGTACAGCACCCGCTACCGCGAATATTACACATATAAGATCATTGTCAGGACAAACAAGGGAAAGAGTGTCGCCATATCACGAAGCGAGACAGATGCATGCTACGCCGTAAAAGCGGTGCACGAACACTGCTTGACACATAATCCGGATGTTAAGCTTCTTGGTATGAAAAAGAGCTCCTTGGCACCGGACAAATCTTCGAAGCAGGTAGTATCAGGGAAAGGTGTAAGAAGCTCAGTGAATAAAGCTGTCAGCGATCAGTTCCTTACAAGTGTAACGGTGCCGGAAGATATGAAAAAGAAACTCATATGGCATCATCTCAAAACGGCACTCATCATAATCCCGGTAGCATTATTTGTGGGAGCAGCCGCCGCCTTTCTTTTGTATATGTTTTTGGGACGGGTGCATAATCTCAGAATCTTTTCCCCTCTGATACCAGCTTTATTCTTTCCTGTATATGCAGTTTATAATCTCATATCAACTTTGATCACGATCGGGAAAGATGATGTTGAATTTTATTCAGGCGAGATCGCCGGCAAATATGATTTGGATTATGCAGTTAAAGGCGTGAATGGTTACCGGTTTGGCTACCTTAAAAGTTTAAAGCCTGATACAGAGCCCAAAGAGGGTGACAAGGTCATCATTGCGAGATTCAAGGAAGATTTCAGCCTGATGAAATCATTACTGCAAAGCTGATTTGGAGGGTGGATGGAAAACACTATGGTAAAAAAAGCAATTCGTGCTGTTTCTCTTTCGCTTGTCTTGATCATGGCGTTTTCACTGCCTGGATGCAAAAGAAAAACAGCGGATAATGAGTATACTGAAATTACTATGGTTACTGTTAACACAGAAGCAACTGTAGTAACAGAACAGACCACAATTATTGAGAGTACAGAGATCCCGCAAACTAATGAAACGACAGAGATCACTGAAAGCCATGTGGCAGATCCTGAAGTAGTACAAAGCATCGTTGAAGAAATCGTCATGGACTACGGTTATAACGGATCTGAGGCAAATGAGAGAATCGATTCTCTGTTAACGGACCTTACGGCAGAAGACGAGAATGCCGGTATGAAGTGGAAGACAATAATGGAGCTGTGGCGTTCTCCTGAACTGGGTGAGAATCTTAACTATGATGTTTTACCGGACGGCCTGACGGATACAGATGAGCTGTGCATTGTTGTTTTGGGATTTCAGCTTAATCCGGACGGCTCCATGAGAGATGAACTGATTAACCGTCTGACTGTTGCATTAAGAAGTGCCGAGAAGTACCCGAATGCATATATCGTATGTACAGGAGGCGGCACAGCTTACAATAACGATTCTGCAACGGAAGCTGACGAGATGGCCGGCTGGCTTGAAGATCATGGCATAGCAAAAGAACGTATCATCGTTGAAGATAATTCGCTTACTACGGCTCAGAATGCAATTTATACATATGACATACTCGTATCTGAATATCCGTCTGTCAGATATCTGGCAATCGTATCAAGTGACTACCATATTGCTACAGGAGAACTGCTGTTCACTGCTGAGGCAATATTGAAGGCCGATGTTCCCGGAGAAGAGAAACTGAAAGTAATATCTAATGCTTCGTGGGATGCACCGTCCGATGATCTTTCAACCATGTTCCAGGCAACAGCACTGATAGATCTTTCCGAGGTGTAAATGAAAATAAGAATATCTTCGATAATTGTATTTACGATTCTCATATCGGTAATTGCAACCGCGATGTTTCTTTCATATAAGGATCGTGCCGTTGATTCTTACCCTACAGATGATACTCAGATCATGCTTTATGGTGAGTATCACGGAGTTCAGTCTTATTACGCTGCCGAGTATGATCTCTGGGTGAATTATTATGATGAAGGATACAGGGATCTTTTTATAGAATTGCCTTATTATACTGCAGAGTTTTTAAATGTCTGGATGCATGAATCTGACGACATTATCATTGACCGGGTGTTTTATGATCTTGAGGGAAGTCCGGCCGGAAACGAATACTATTATCAGTTTTTTCAGGATATAAAGAAGAACTGTCCGGAAACGGTCTTCCATGGGACTGATGTTGGACATGAGTTTGACACGACGGGATTAAGTTATCTTTCTTATCTTGAAGAGAACGGTTTGAAAGATTCGCCTGAATATGTGAAGGCTGCTGAGTGTATAAAGCAGGGGATAGAATTCTATACGGATGAGACTTATTATGAAGGGCTTTCTTTGCTTAGAGAAAACTATATGGTCGAAAACTTCATAGATGCTTATGACTCTGTCGGCGGCAAGGTGATGGGCATTTACGGTTGCGATCATACAAGGACTGATACGCCGATGTATTTGTATGGAAGGCTTAAAGAACACTATGGAGATAGTATCAGTACAGTCAGAATAAGTTCACTGTTATTTGGTGAGAATGAACCCTACAAATTTGGTTTATCCATTACGGGAATGCTTTGTCTCGTAATGTTTATCATTCCCAAACTCTTGTGGGAGAAAAAGAGCAGGGAAGAAGGATATAAGATTAATACCGAAAATAAAGTGCTGTCAGTCATGGCTCAGTTTGGTCAGGTTGCGGTGATAGTAGTCCAGCTGGTATTTAAGTCTTCAGATCCTTATATCAGGTTGCTTGAAGAAGGAATATATTTTGACTGGAAGATCGCAATCTGGGTTACTGCACTTGTTTTGATGAATCTGTATTTAATACGTGGAATCGTTTGCGTCTGCAGTAAAAGAAAAAGAAGGGATCTGTATTCTTTCTTTGCAGGTTTTCCGGTTGCAGGTGCATTGCTGCCTGCAATGACTTCCTTTTTACTTGGCCTATACTCCCTGAATCTGATCCTTATGGTTGTATCCGTAATCTGGGGAACCGGATTTATCGGAACCCGGATTAATAGCAGATTACATGAATAAGGCGTTGTCTCAAAATGCCGTTTTTCGGAATCTTTGACCTCATATCGCAGAAAAATCACAGTAACCGTCATAGTGCACTGTGACTTCTAGTGTGATTTTTTTATATAGTCTCGAAAAAATCACAGTAACCGTCATAGTATACTGTGACTTTTACTGTGATTCTCTAAATTCGATAAAACCTTACTGCTGCGGCTTTTCGAAAACCTGTTGGCAAACCTCTGATTCCGCCTTGATCCATACCAAATATATAGGGACCATTTCATCCATTCTGAGACAGTCCCCGTCAGAGCGTGGTAAATCTTCAGAGCTTGCTGATCGCATCCTCGAAGTCTTCTGCTTTGCCTGTCTTTAACATGGATGCGACCTTAGACATAGCTGTTTTTGTTCTCGCTTTGGAAGGGACGAGCGTATTGTATTCTTGAAGTTCCCTTCTGATACGTTCGATCTGTTTTCTGTTATCTTCATTTGCAGTTCTCAGTTTCTCTACGGTCTCTTCGGCAGAACGTTCTGCTGCTAAGACTTGATTGCTGTCATTTTCTTTCTTGACTCCTGCAACGAAGGCACCTGCTATAAGGGCAACGATCGGAATTATGTACTTCAAGGCCATAAATGTGTACTGAACATCATTTGCAGAATATCTGAAAAATGATTTATGAATGAAGCCAATCAGGATGAACATGACAGCTGTTGTTTACTTGCTGGAATCCTTGCGCAAATGATAAGAATAGTAGAGTAATATTTCTTAAAAACCAATCAACGATCAGCAGCGCCACGAGTGTGATGCTGCTGACAGAATGAGGGGTTATTAAGTTAGGATAGTTAGCTTGTTATCAAAACTCAGGTGCTACTGTGAAGCGGGAAACGTACTTCTCCATCTGAGCGGATGTTGCATTCTCGGCGAAGACACCGAAGTAAGAATCTGTGCTTACCTTGGTGATATAAATCATTGTATTGTCTTCCTGGAACATCAAGCCGCCGTTAAACTCTCTTTTGTTTGTATCTTTTTCAGCTGCCTTGAGGTAATCGCCGTAAACTTCTTCTTCGAGTGTGATTCCAAGGGCAACTGCTTCAACGTCTTCTTTGTCCTCTTGATCGTAAAGGTAAACTGCTCCTCTGACGAAATCACAGGAATAGCCGTCTGAAAGATCTACTGTAGTCTCGATTGTGTTGCCGTCCTGATTGAGATAAGCTGATGCTGTCTGCTTGTTGTCATTTTTCTTAGCGCATCCTGCGAAGCATCCTACTGCGATAGCTGCTGTTGTGACTGCTGTGATTACTGCTGTTGCGATTGTCTTCTTCATTTTGTCTGCCCTCCTTGATTTGGCATTTAATTTTTAGTTGATGAGCAAAGTATGTCATGAGGAAAAAGCCCGGACAATCAGTAATTCATGACTTTTCTGATGCTTAAACAACACTTTGGTATTCGTGCGTTGATTATCTGTGAAAATGTTGTTCCGTTAACCGGAGTCTGAAGATACGAATGAGAATGCAACAAATAACTCTTCTTAATTGTATGTAAGATATATGCCTAAATAATACAAACAGAGATTCATCAGAGGAGTATGTATGAAGAAGTTGTCTTGCGTGTTGTTATCGGTCGTTCTTATGCTGAGTATTTCTGCGTGCTCCAATCAGAAGACAAGACTTTATGCAGGAGCATGCACTTATTATGCTGACGGCGGCCTGATGAGCTTCAGTGAGTATTTGTATAAGTATGACAAGAACGGTAATCCGGTGAAAGAATGCGAGTACTATAACGGCGAACTGAATACAACAATAGAGCGCAAGTATGATCCGTCAGGAAGCTTCACCGAGAAGAAGACCGACTTCAGAGATAATGCCGAGTATTTGAGAGAGTACGATAAGAACGGTGTCCTCAGAAAAGAGACCACCTATGACTATACCGGCGAGGTCGAAGTAGTTACTGAATATAATGAAGCCGGATTACCTATCCGCAAAGAGTCATTTTCGAGCACATATACTGTTGAATATGAATACGATGACGAAGGGATACTTGTAAAAGAGATCGAAACCGATTACGACGATAACAATGAGGTGGATAAGATCTACGAGGATATTTATGACTCTGATGGAGAAATGATCCAAAGAACCATCACATCAGCTGACGGAAGCAGCATTCTGGCCTCGAGGACCGAGACGGTTGAAGACGGCAATAAGAAGACGCTTAACACTTACGGCAGTAATGATGAGCTCCGGTATGTTACCGAGAAAGAATATGATGAGAAGGGAAATCTTCTCAAGGAAATAACTTACAGTATTGAGAATGGGGAAAGAGAGTTCCTGTCTTCCTCGGAATATGTCTATGACGATGAAAACCGGGTCATTGACTATGTCTATGTGCTTGTGGACAGAACAGAGATCAAATATGAATATTCGGATGAAGGTTACCTTAGCAAGGAGAGCATCATCAAAAAGAAATGGATCTCAAGCCAGGTTTTCAGTGACGGATCAGATGCCGTGCTTACGGAAGTCATTACAGTCAACTATTACAACGTCGATGAGGAAAAGACAAGATCGGAATATTTTGTCGGAGGAAAACTCAGTTCATATACCGAGTATTATTTTGAAACAGTGAGTGTGAAGAGCGGAAGCAAGTCACAATTTGATTTCAGGGACAGAACCAGGAAACTCGATGACAGGGCAACCGTAGTTTATTGATGAGCATTTCTTTATCAGATAAAATGGAATACGGCAGGTTTTAATTGAGGTTAATGAGATGGTGGATATTTGGGAAAATATAAATCAGGGAGAAACATCATGCCTGACATCATTGTAGTAGAAGATAATGTTGAGATCGGAGGCTTGTTGTGTGATTTCCTCCGTAAGGAGAACTATACGGTATCACTCGCTGAGAACGGCAGGCAGGCATTGGATCTATATAAGAAATACGGAGCCAAACTGATGGTTTTGGATATCATGCTTCCTGGTGAGATCGACGGTTTTACCGTCTGCTCCAAGATCAGGGAGGATTCCAATACACATATTCTTATCGCCAGCGCGAAAACTGATAAGGAGAGTAAGCTCAAAGGCCTTGATATCGGTGCTGATGATTATATCGAGAAACCATACGATATAGATATCCTTCTTGCCAAGATCAGGGGCATTTTCAAACGCAAATTCTCAATCGATGAGATAGTTGATGGCGAACTGAAGCTAAACTGTGCTACCAAGACACTTTATGTTGCGGGCGAATTAAAGGAAGTGACCGCCAAAGAGTTTGATCTGTTAAAACTCCTGATCGATAACAAGGGCGTCACCCTCAAGAAAGCTTTTATCTTTAATTCAATCTGGGGCAGTGATTCTGAATCTGAGATGCAGACTCTGAATGTCCATATTAAGTGGCTGAGAGAAAAGATAGAGAAGGATCCTAAGAATCCTTCCCGAATTCTGACTGTATGGGGAGTAGGTTACAGATTTGAATAAGTTTCGTAAGTCAGCTGTTGCAATGATCATTATCGAGATATTGCTGATCGTATTCAGCAATGTTCTGATAACAGGATCGCATAGAAGGGATAATCTGCTCTACCGCATTGAAGCAAAGCAGATTGCCAAACGCATGGAAACTGAGCATGTGGAGGATATCAGTCTCAGTGATTACAAAACCATAGTAAAGATCGAACCTTACGATGATTCACAGGTGAACTACGACTATATCGTTGCAGAATGTGACGGAGTTATATACAGGATCGGATACGAAGAGAAGGACAACACGGGAGTATTGCTTGCATTAAACATATGCCTTGGGATGATGTTCATTTTCTCGGCAGTTATATTCATTTATATTGACCGGAAAGTCCTTAAACCTTTCAACAGCATGACCGATATGACCGTTGAACTTGCAAAGGGTAATCTCACCAAACCCATAACTGAAGAAAAGAGCAGATTCTTCGGAAAGTTCCTGTGGGGCATGGATATGCTTCGTGAGAACCTTGAAGATTCCAGGCGCAAGGAACTTGAATACCAGAAGGAAAAGAAGACTCTGGTGCTTTCACTGTCACACGATATCAAGACACCTCTTTCCGCAATCGAACTTTACACCAAAGCGTTAAAAGAAGGCATCTACGATTCTGAAGAGAAGAAGGCTGAAGCACTTAACGGCATTCTGAAAAATGCTGATGAGATCAAGAGATATGCAGGTGAGATATCGAAGATCTCCAGAGAGGATTTTCTCGATCTCAAAGTTAACGTAAGTGAGGTCTATATCGACGATGTTATTAATAAAATCGAAGCATTTTACCATGACAGACTGTCTGTTATTCATACCGGGTTTTCTGTTGAAAGGCACACCAACTGTTTGCTTCTGTGTGATCCTGACAGACTTGTGGAAGTGCTTCAGAATTTCATGGAGAATGCGATCAAGTACGGTGACGGTAAGTCGGTAAAGATATCTTTCGAAGAAGAGGAAGGCTATAAACTTATCTGCGTTACCAATACCGGCACAGCACCTGATGAGACTGATATGCAGAGCATCTTTGATTCTTTCTACCGTGGTAAGAACACAGAAGGAATCCAGGGTTCAGGTCTCGGCCTTTATATCTGTAAGAATCTCATGCAGAAGATGGACGGCGATGCATACGCCGAAGCAGTCGATGGCGGATTCAGGGCAGTTGCCGTTGTGAAGATAGTTTAAGAATTAAAATCCCGCTCACTGAATCTGATTGAATATGACATGCTGCGGATCTGCAAATGCAGCAAATTCGAGTGTTTGCGCCATTTAATGATTGTTTAATAATTCGATTGGTATCATCATGGCATAAACCGGAAGAAGGGCAGATCAGGAAATGTTAGGAAGAATTCTTAAAAAGGATCTGAAGAGAAACAAGACCATGAACATCATATTGTTCCTCTTCGTAATAATCGCAAGTGTTTTCTTTGCGAGCGGAATCTATAATTTCGTAGCAGTAATGAACGGTACGGATTATATGTTCAAGAAAGCCGGAGTAGGTGATTATCAGATCATATCAATGGGAGAGTATGCAATTGGAAAGGCAGAAGAAACCATAAAAGCAATACCTGAAGTCACTGATTACAAGATTGATGAAGTTGTCTACATATCAAAAGGTGACGTCCTCACGGAAGATGGTAAAAAACTCGAAGTGCAGAATATCGGAATGCTGGATTCAATCGACAGACTGGGTGTTACATTCTTTGATAAGAATGATGATCCGATCACTTTCGTTGAGTCCGGGACAGTAATCGTTTCAGGTAAATTCTTCAGAGACAACAATCTCGTGACCGGTGACAGGATCACCATCGAAAAAGGTGATGTTAAAGCTGATCTTACAGTTGCAGGCACTTTGAAAGATGCAGTCTTCGGTTCGGAATTCATGGGTAATCCCAGGTTCCTTGTTAACGAGTCAGATTTTGCCGAATTTATCGAAGACGAGACTGTTTTCCGGTATTACGGCGGAGAATTGTATTATATAACGACGGATGATCCTGATGCAGTCAGTTCTGCCGTATCGGTTCTTGATGGAATAGAGTATTCTGACCGCACAGCATCACTTAAGATTGCATATGTCATGAATCTTATCATTGCATTCGTTGTGGTTATCTTAAGCATCTGCCTCATGATCGTATCGTTCCTGGTCTTGAGATTTTCGATCAACTTTTCGATAGGGGAAGACTTCAGAGAGATAGGTATCATGAAGGCTGTCGGCATTAAGAATAAGAGGATCAGAAGCCTTTATCTGGCCAAGTATGCGGTAATCGCAGTAACAGGTTCCGTTATTGGTCTTTTTATAAGCTTTCCGTTTGGTAACATGCTCCTTGACTCCATGACCAAAGACATGGTCCTCGGAACGGAATTTGGTCATGTCTGGAACATTTTCGGTTCTGTCTGCGTAACGCTTCTGGTTATTCTTTTCGCTTACTTAAGCACATCAAGGATCAAGAAACTCACACCGATCGATGCGGTAAGATCCGGACAGACAGGGGAGCGGTTTAAGAAGAAGGGGGGCATAAGGATCGCTAAGAATATGTTCAGCTCATCGTGGTATCTGGCAATAAATGACATACTCTCCAGCCCTAAGAGATTTGTCACGATCATTGTCACGTTCTCTCTTTGTACGATACTGATGCTCATGATCGTAAATACCGCGAACACTATGAAAAGCGATAAGCTCCTTTATCTGTTTGCACCTGATGCTGATGTGTTCATTACTGATAGTGACAAGGCAACATCTTTTGTTCATGCAGGCGGTGAAGCTGAACTTGACGAATATCTGGATGAACTGGCAGAAAGATTTACTAATGAAGGAATGCCGTGCACGGCACGGATAAGGCTGATATATACTTATCAGTTCGAAGTTGAAGGCAGCACATATTCTTACCATGTTGAGCAGAACTGGAGAACAAAAGCATCTGAACACCGAATGGAAGAGGGAAAAGCACCTTCAAATCCTAATGAGGTTGCCATAACAAAACACTTTACAGAATTAACCGGAGCCAGACCCGGTGATACGATAAGGATCGATTACGGGGACAAGACGGAAGAACTGCTTATTACGGGTTATTACCAGTCTATGAATCAGCTTGGGAAAGTCATTCTCCTTCACGAGGATGCACCGACGGATTTCACTCATCTGACATCGGCTTCGCAGTTTATGCTCGATTTTACTGATGAACCTGATCAGAAGACTATCGACGAGCGAGTCGCCAGGATCAAAGAGCTCACCGGCAATAATGAGGTGTTCAATGCGTCTGAGTTCTGTGCTGACTGTGTAAGAGTATACCCGATCATGAATACTGTTGCGAAGCTTCTGCTCCTGATCGTATTAATCGTAGTTGTTCTTATTACGGTCCTTATGGAACGGTCCTTCATTACAGATGAGAAGAATGAGATTGCAATTGCCAAGGCTGTAGGATTCAAAGATCTTACGATAATCAAATGGCACGTTAACAGGTTTTTCATCGTGGCACTGGCTTCGATGTCCCTTGCGGTAATGCTGTCGATGCCTATGACGGAACTGTGCATAAGCCCGATCTTCGGAATGATGGGAGCATCAGACATAGATTACAACTACGACATCTTAAGAGGATTCATCATGTATCCCGGAACTGTCCTGATAGTGACGGTGGTTACGGCGTTCATCACGTCGCTTTATACCAGAAAGATAGTAAGCCGTGACACGGCAAGCATTGAATGATCGGAGGAAATATAAATGACTGCGGTAATTGAGGCAAAAGATCTTTGTAAGACATATGTTGTTGATAAGAGACAGATCAATGTATTGAAGAACGTAAACCTTAAGGTTGATGAAGGCGAGATGGTTGCGATCATGGGGCCTTCAGGTTCAGGCAAATCCACGCTTCTCTATTCGATCTCCGGAATGGACCGGCCTACAAGCGGAAATGTCCTGTTTGACGGTGAAGACATCTCGGGAATGAAGAGCTCCGATCTGGCTGATATACGTTTGGATAAGATGGGTTTCATCTTCCAACAGATGTACATGATGAAGAACCTGACTATTCTGGATAACATCCTGCTGCCTGCTGTTGAGAGCAGAAAAGGCGGAAGCCGTGAGGAAAAGATCAGGAGAGCGGAAGACCTCATGAGAAAACTCGGCATCATCGAGGTTGCCGACAATGACATCAATGAAGTCTCCGGCGGCCAACTTCAGAGAGCTTGCATTTGCAGATCAATGATCAACTCGCCGAAGATCCTTTTCGCTGACGAGCCCACAGGAGCGTTGAACAGAACATCATCCAACGAGGTAATGGACGAACTCGTAAAGCTCAACCAAGAGGGTACGACCATCATGATGGTCACCCACGATTCCAAGGTGGCATCAAGATGCACCAGAGTTCTTTACATCGTAGATGGCAACATCAGGGGCGAGTACAAAAACGATACTAAGCTTGCTGACAAGGATCGCGAGAGAAAACTGAATAACTGGCTTATGGATTTGGGTTGGTAAGTCGGAAGTATAGATAATAGACAGTTAAGGCAACTAATCAGGCCGTGGCAGGAATGTGCGTGGAATTGTACTTTTTTAAGGGACAAAAGAGTACGATTATTGGCTTTGCGACTTGCAAAGGTGTTTTTTGTACCTTTTTAAGGGCTAAAAGAGTACGGTTTTGTGCTTTGCAAGTTGCGAGTTACAAAGGTGTTTATGGTACTATTTTCGAGGATGAAAAAGTACGATTTGAGGTTTTGCTCTTAGCCGTAATATTAATGAATTATATGATCTAAGGCAAGCATCATATAAAGCTTAGTCTTGCCCGACAGCTCAGGATAAGATCTCATTAACAGCCGGAAACTGCATCTCTAACATCAGCACAGCGCCAACGGTCAGGACAGAAAACAATAATACTGCAATAAATTGGATCTTCTTGAATTTTTCGGAAGTCCTACTGCTAATAAATAAAGATATCAGTCCGCTTATCAGGCACATTGCGGTAAAAATGATGGTAATAAATGAATTCGCGAACTGACCGCCTCCGGATGGTCTGCCATACCCCGGATATACCCAATTCAAAGCTCTGATTGAATAGTCAGTAATCCTGAAATATTGAAGAATAAGAAACGAAAAAGGTATGGATACTCCCCACTTAAGCAGCCATGCTTTTTTGTTCCTGCTTACCAGAGCAAATCCATATAGAGCAGCAACAAATACCATGTAAACAAGTGAAACGGTAAAGTTGAATTTATTGCATGTGAGCGGAACAATAAAAATATTAGTTGTAAATATTATTGCAATTTCCAATGCATATATAATTTCTAAGATCATATCCGATTACAATTAACCTTCTTTATTTTTTTCACCGTAATTGGCACTCCTGCCTTTCACCGCAGTTAAGTTTATCATACAGACCGTTTACTGATAATAAATCCTTGTCGGGCTGATGCATTCTATTTTATTGAGTTTACAGAAACCCTTTCGCAGAATGGTTACTAATTATTCTTTCTTTTCTCTTGATAAGGAAATAAAGGATTACGCAGCTTGCAACCAATATAATTGTTACAGGGATACCGCCTTCCAGACCGAAGTTCCCACCGTTGATGAGAGACATATTCTCATTGGCAGTCATCTTGAAAAATGATGGAATGGGAACTCCGCTGACAGGAACTCCAAGGACATTTCCCTGTACATAATTCCATACAGTGTGGAATCCTGCACAGAGCCAGATGTTCTCACTGTACAGGAACATCTGCGATGCAAACACACCGAAAAGGAACAGATTTATAAGCGCCACTAAGGAAATGCCGGAAGGATTAAAAGCGTGGAGCAGCGCAAAAAGGATGCTGCTTGCTATAACCGCTGTCTTTACGGAATAACGTCTCGTGATATGCGCTATGAGAAAACCTCTGCACATCACCTCCTCGGCCAGTCCCTGTATTACGAATCCTATGGCAAAGAGGATCAAGAGGGGAGTATTGGCGGCATCATGAGTAAACGTCATCGCCCCCGTTGCCTTGCAGATCAGTGCCAGTACGAGCATGCATAGTGATGATCCAGCACCGCCTGCCAGATAAGATAAAGGCATGTTCTTCGTCACAAACCCCAAAGACCTGAAACTTAATTTATCCTTGAACCTGGCATACAGCACGAAGATTGCGATCATGAATATCTCAGATAACAGCATGATCAAGATGCTGTTAGCACTGAGTATTTCAGACTTGCCCAAACTGAAATTGAAGCCTACTCCTTCGGCTGTTTCTTTTTTAGTTAAACTCGTATTCATCAGATATACTGTTATCAGGATCATCGAAAACATCTGAGATGCAAAGAATAATCCGACCGCTTTGCTTATCGATATGAACAGGTTGTTATTTGTTTTTTTATCTTTCCCGTAAGTTTTGAGTGCACTTTCACTCACTTCCCCCATTCCGGAGGAAGCCTCATAGATTTCTTTCATTTATCCAGACTCCTATTTCTTGTTTCAGCTGTTCACTATTCCGCAGATCAGATAGGCCGTACAACTGACTACCGCAGGTAATATCACCAGGATCAGTCCGATAGGTATTATGTCTTTTATCTTCCGGCCTCTTATAAAACCGATTATACCGTTCAGGATCAGGGCAATGCCGGGAATAACCGCGATCATCGGAAACTCAAAATTCATTCCTATTCCTTTTGAGTTCCAATCAATATTCAAAAGGACATGCAGAACAGACAGAAAAGCTGTTGTGGCGGCAAAAGAATAAAGAATAGTCTTCTGCCTCTCGTTGATATCTTCTTTTGCTACGTGGATAACATCGCTTACGACTG
>Ga0310691_10001058_pt1 | contig 45056 bp, 42 predicted proteins | sample 176DNAGHGlowgp2_FD_203887 | JGI IMG/M metagenome (GOLD analysis project Ga0310691, IMG submission 203887) | Sheep rumen microbial communities from Palmerston North, Manawatu-Wanganui, New Zealand - 1766 DNA GHGlow gp2 (v2) (version 2) | ecosystem: Host-associated > Mammals > Digestive system >... | reverse complement strand
ATCGCAGAGCTTTTGAGCGTACATATAGTTACAGCGTTCTGACGAATGTTTCAGAGGTAGCCGATGCCAAAAGGCGTGAGCAGGTGCAGGAGATCAAACAGAAACAGCGTATCAGCGGTTTTAACTCTATATTTGCAGTTTCCTCGGTGCAGGCGGCAAAGCTCTACTATGAGGAATTTATGAAGCAGATGACCGCAAGCCCCGAAAAGGCTCTGAAGATCGCTGTTATTTACAGCTATGGTGCGAATGAGGAAGATCCCGACGGTATTCTCGATGAAGAAAATCCCGAAGATACCTCTGCACTTGATTCGACTGCAAGGGACTTCCTTGAAAGAGCGATAAGCGATTATAACAGACAATTTGGCACAAGCTACGATACATCAAGCGACAAGTTCCAGAGCTATTATAAAGATGTTTCTCTCCGTATGAAGAACAAGGAACTTGACCTACTGATTGTAGTCAATATGTTCCTAACAGGCTTTGATGCAACTACACTCAATACGCTGTGGGTAGATAAAAACCTGAAAATGCACGGTCTGATACAGGCGTACAGCCGTACTAACCGCATACTCAACTCTATCAAAACATTCGGCAATATCGTATGTTTCAGAGCATTGCAGAAGCGGACGGACGCTGCTATCTCCCTTTTTGGAGATAAAGAAGCCGGCGGTATTGTGACCTTGCAGAGCTTCGGTGATTATTACAACGGCTATGAGGACAGCAATGGCAAGCACGTTGACGGATATGTGGATATGATAGACAAGCTGCTGAAAGATTTTCCGCTTGACGAACCGCAGATCATAGGAGAAGAACGTCAGAAGGAGTTTATAGCTCTACTCGGTGCTATCCTGCGTATGCGTAATCTGCTTGTGAGCTTTGATGAGTTTGAGAACAGAGAGATCATCTCGGAGAGAGATTTTCAGGACTACCTCGGACGGTATCAGGACTTGCGTGACGAATGGGCTGAACGCCGTAAAAAAGGTGAGCTGACCGATATTGACGATGATATTGTCTTTGAAATAGAGCTTATCAAGCAGATAGAGATCAATATCGACTATATTCTTATGCTTGTAACAAAGTATCACGACAGTCATTGTACGGATAAGGAAGTGCTTATCACCATTCAGAAGGCGGTTGATTCCAGCCCTGAGCTGAGAAGCAAGAAAGACCTTATCGAGAACTTCATCAACGGTATCAACGATGTTGATGATGTCATGAACGAGTGGCACAGCTATGTTGCCGAGGAGCGTGAAAAGGCACTTGTCACTCTTATCATAGAAGAAAAGCTCAAAGATGCTGAAACAAGAGCATTTGTTGATGGTGCTTTCCGTGACGGTGGTATCAAAACTACTGGAACAGATATTGACAAGATACTGCCCGCCGTGTCCCGTTTCGGGGGTGGCGGAAATCGCAAGGCTAAGAAAGAAACTGTTATTGAGAAGCTAAAGGCTTTTTTTGAACGGTTTTGGAATATTGGGTGATCATATACCTCTGTGTATTAATGCCCGTTTATTTTGGAGGTTAGATTATGATTAAAAAAGTGGATCAGACTTCTGTTGCCGATATTTTTTCTATCAATAGTGATCGCATATATCGCATTCCAAAGTATCAAAGAGAATATACATGGGGAACAAGAGATTGGGATGCTCTGTTCAAAGATGTAACTGAAAATGATAATGGTTATTTTCTGGGTTCGTACATTTGCGTGAACAGCGGTTCGTTAAATGGAACGACACTGGAAGTCATCGACGGGCAGCAAAGATTTACTACATTAACTATTTTGCTTACTGCACTTTATGAAAAACTATCTGCTCTTGAAGATCAAATGGAAGCTGAAGATAAAACCGATCTTGCTAATCTTCGCGGCGAACTTGCCAATAAGAAACAACAGGTGTCAGCTTCGGGCAGAAAATATCATTATACACAGCGTCTGATTCTTCAAAAGCAGAATATGAATGATGAGGATTATTCTTATCTGTTATCGTTAAAGCACGTGATTTCTGAAAACAAAAACAGACCAACTAATTTTGGTAATCGGAGAATCGCTAAGGCATACTCGCATTTTATAAAGCTTTTAGAGGAAAGGATTGAAGAAATTAAAGCTGAAAATCCGGATACGGACGATATAAGCGCACTTTTCTATATCAAGAATCAGTTTGAACAGGCAATAATGGTAGGAATAGAGGTCGATACCAACAAAGATGCCTATATGCTGTTTGAATCGCTTAACAAGAGAGGTGTTCCGCTTTCGGCAATAGACCTGATTAAAAACACTCTGATAGCGACGGCGGATAGCGAATCAGATGCCGATGATGCATATGAACTGTGGAAGCAGATACTTAATAATATTGCACCTAATGATTATTCCATGCAGGAGCGTTTCTTCAGGCAGTATTATAATGCTTTCCGTGAAGAATTAAACAAACCCTATAACGATCCGGATAAGAAATATCATTTAGGTTATCTTGCAACACGAACAACCTTATTAGATATATATGAGCAGATGATCAAACATAACTATAGGGCTTTGCTTGATGACCTCTATGTTAAATCACAAAAATACGCTCTTATCGTAAATAATAGTGATGAAGAACATAGTTATACGTCTGCTTTATTGGATCTGGATAGAATATCCGGCGCACCGTCTTATCTTTTGCTACTCTACCTTCTTTCCAATCAGGAGAAATTAAAACTAACTGATGATAATATTCATCAGGTTGTCAAATTATTGATAGTATTTTTCGTTCGTAGAAGTGTTACCGATGTGCCAAACACACGAAAGTTGACGCAGCTATTCATAGATATTATTTCCGAAATCAAAATACACCAAGGCGATGCAATCGTAAGTTATATAAGAAAAACATTCAAGTCTGTTGCAGCAACTGATGAAGAATTTGAAGCAAAACTTCGTGGATCGTTATATGAAGAAAATCCTGAGGCAGTACGTTTTATTCTTTGCAGCATAGAAGCAGAGCACCAAACAAAAGAAATTTACTCTGATCTTTGGTCACGGGATAGAAGCAATAAATATATATGGACAATTGAACACATTTTCCCTGAAGGTCAAAACATCCCTGATTCTTGGGTTGATATGATTGCAAATGGGGATAAGGAGCTTGCTAAGCAGTATTTATCTGAGTATGTACATACACTTGGCAACCTAACGATAACTGGATACAATCAGAATCTATCCAATATGTCTTTTGATAAAAAGAAAGATCGGAAATCAAAAGACAAGTCAAAAGATATTGGCTATAAGAATGGATTGTTCTTGAATCAAGACGTTGTAACAGAAGATGTTTGGACAATTGATAAGATCAAGAATAGGACAAACAAGATTGTTGGTATTCTTATTGAAATGTATAAGTGGTAAGCAGATATGACGCGAGTAATTATCATTTTCCATGGGAACCAGATAACAGTTTCGTCCTGAGATTTCACTAAACGATGTTTCCATACATTTGATGGCATAATAAAAGGCTCTGCATTGCTGCAAAGCCCTTTCGCTGGTTATTCGTCCTCATCACTACACTCATCCAGCCCGTGAAGCAGTTGAATGTAAACGCACTCCGCACGTTCATGCTCCTCACCCTCAGTAGTCATCATAAGTTCAAGGAAATATGCTTTTGCTTCTTCATAGTCCGTCCAGACCTCACGCCTTCCGTTGCATACAGTCGTGACCTTGCGTGTTCTCGGCATTGCCAATTCAGGTGTTTTCAACATAACTGTTACCTCCAAATCAATATTGTAGATACAGTATATACCATAATAGCACCAGAGTCCAGCATATCGGAATAATTGTAACCATTATTGTGAAAGGCGCAGCAATTTCAAAAGCCAGTCCGGTACATAGCGCACATATCGTATTTCATCGCCGTCGAGAATTATCCTGACGGCGATTTTCATATTCTGCTCAATGCTTTAGCTGAGCCACCTTTGTTTGCAGAAGCATCAGCGGACGCCAGAGCTTATCGCCAAGCTCCTTGATCTCCTCAATATCTTCCTTGTAAACTTTGTTAGTGACATTTGCTCGGTGGGCAATTTGGTTGATATTGTTGGCGATATTGTTCGCAAGTACAGTGAGCCGTTTCAGCTCGTTCTCGTCGATATGGACGATGTAACCCTCGAAGATCATGGCTCTCACAAATGTACTGAGACTGCTCATACCGCTGTTAGCAAACTTCTTCTTGATAGCTGCCATTTCTTCGGGGCTGACACGGACTTTCAGGTACAATGTACGCTTCTTTTCGTCTTTCATTTCTCTTGTTCTCCTTTTTTATCAATTCGGGGTCGTAGGGGCAGCGCCCTCTGCCAAGCCTTGTACTATGTGTGAAGTCGCAATTTGCGCCCACATAGTACCGTGCTTGCTGGTAGAGTTTCGCCCCTGTGGGGCGAATGTCATTTCCGAGCCTTTCAGCTCGGTCTTTTTTCTCGATTCCGAGAATTGGAGCTGTGCGACTTTCTCTATTTCGTCGCTCCCCATAATCAATATAGCGCACTTTCCCGATCACGTCAATAATAAATTTCAGATTTTTTATATTCGCTCAAAATCGCTTCGTCAAAATGCCCGGATAGTGTAAACGGCGAAATAGCGTGATTTCAGTTTTTTGAATCTCAAAATTCCCCGGACATTTGTTGACAAAGTATGAACAAAAGTTTGTGCGCAATGCGGCTTGTATTTCAAATGTAGAGCGCGCTATAATTGGATCATGGCAGGTGAGCTATGGTCACTCGGCTCTGTCTGCTGAGAACAAAAATGAAAGGTTGTGATTTTTCTATGGGCATCTATACAGAAAAGAGAGATCAGCTCATTGAGAAGATCAAAGGTTTGGAAAAGCGTATCGCAAGTGATACTGCGAAAAAGAAAACGCTGGAGGACAAGCTGAAAGAAGTTTCCCGTCTGGCTATGGCGGAGGAATACAACTGCAAGCCTCGTGAGCTTGATGAGATAATCACCTCGGAGCATTCGCTGTTGCAGAAACTCCGTGCCAGCGGTCTGTCCGATGACGAGCTTCTGAAACTGGTCGGGAGTGGAAATGCTGAGAATGAGAAAAGCGATACTGACGATCTTGCCGCTGACTTCGGACAGCAAATGAGCTTTACGGATAAAGCGAATCCCTATGAGGATTAAAACTATCCGATAACAAAAAGTGTAGCCGTAAAATAGTCGGCTCAAAACACTGAGCCGATCTTACGGCTATTATGAGGGTGAGAGATAGAAAGCGAAACCCTCGACTCTAAAGCATAGAGATAGAGAAGCTAAAGGAGTAAAATTCGCTATGAATAAAAATGATACTGCCGTAGAGAAAGAAAAGGCAGGAAAGATGTTTGAGCTGAACGAGAAGTACAAGGACTTCCCTGAGCGTGTTTCGGAATATGAGATCGACGGGAAGAAGTACATCGTTCACAGTCGTTTCGTCGGAGAGAAAAATATCGACGAAGTGATCGGCAGGCTCGCCTTTGAAAGAGCCGTAAAAGAAACACTGGCGTAATTTTGTCGGCAAGGCATTGACTATACCGACATTTTGCGCTATACTGAAGATGTCGGTATGGTACTGCTTTGATTTGAAAGGAGTTACTATGGCAAAGCAGACCATTTACAATGCAGGAATTTACGTCCGCCTCTCGCAGGAGGATATGAGAGCCGGCGAATCCCTGTCAATAGAAAACCAGAAACTTATCCTCACCAAGTATGTCAAGGAGCAAGGTTGGAATCTCGTTGATACCTACGTCGATGATGGTTGGAGCGGTACGGACTTCGACAGACCTGCGGTGCAGAGATTGCTGTCTGATGCACAGTCGGGAAAGATCAATCTTATCATCTGCAAAGACCTCAGCCGTTTCGGAAGAAACTATATCGAAGTCGGCAGATATGTGGATTACATTTTTCCGAGTTATAATATTCGCTTCATCGCTCTCAACGATAATGTGGATACCGCAAGCAAGGATACCTCAGCACTTGACATGATGCCGATCGTCAACTTGTTCAACGAATGGCACGCAGCTTCGACTTCTAAGAAAATCAAGGCAGTTATCGAAGCCAATGCAAAGGCAGGCAAGTATCGCACGACCTGCGCTCCGTTCGGTTACACGAAAGGCGATGATCCGAATCATCTGCCTGTGATCGATCCCGATGCCGCATCTATCGTCCGCAATATCTTTGAAATGCGTGCAAGCGGTATCAGTCCGCACCACATTGCTGATAAGCTCAATGAGGACGGCGTACCGATTCCCTCGGATTACTACTATGCAAAGCTCGGCAAGCCTAATCCTCGCCGCACAAGGCATATGTGGAGTCCCGAAACGGTAAGGCAAATACTTCACAACTACACATACCTCGGACACCTTGTTCAGCTCCGCACAAGAACGGTCAGCTACAAGAATCACAAGGTCATTAAGAACGATGAGGAGGACATGATCGTTGTGAAGAATACGCATGAGCCTATCGTTTCTCAGGAGCTTTGGGACAGGGTTCGTGAGATGGAGCAGTCGGTATCTCAGGGCAAGCGTAACAGCAGCGGATATGTTGCTAACCTCAGTGGACTTATTTACTGTCAGGACTGCGGAAACAAAGTCCGCCTTGCGTGGAACAACACCACGAATGGCAGTAAGAAAAAGCCGAGAAAGTATCTTCGCCACAATTATAACTGCACTTCTTACATGAAGTTCGGAAAGCGTTATTGTCCCAGCCATTATATCAAAATGCAGGATATGGACGCTATTGTGCTTGAAGATATTCGCAGCCTTGCACAGCTTGTTGTAGAGGACGAGGAAAAGGCAAAAGCGGAATTTCTTGCACGCAAGGCGAAGCATCATGAGGAGCAGTATTCCGTTGATACCAAGAAGCTGACAGAGGGCAGATACCGCTTGCGGGAGCTTGATACGCTGATCCAGAACATCTATGAGGACAAAGTCCTCGGCAAGGTATCAGAGGACGTAGCAATGAAGCTGATAGCGAAATATGAAGCAGAGCAGAAAATGCTATCCACAGAAGTCGCAGACCTTGAAGAAAAGTTCTCCACGATCAGGCAGGACGAAGAAGATGTAGCCATGTTCATGGAGCGTCTGAGAAAGTACACCGATGTGCAGGAGCTTACCCGTGAGATGTGCTTGGAGCTGATCGAGTATATCACACTTGATGCTTATGTCGAGGGGCAGCCCCGTGAGATCTACATCTACTACAAGCTGCTCGATGAACCTCTGAAAGACAAAAGAAGCCTGTTTTAAGGCGATTTTACGTTATTTATCAATCATACGCAAGTGTGTTACTATTTGGCAAGAGGACTACTGTGACTGCTGTACGATGACTGCGGAAAACGGCGAACAGGTATGGCTCTCGGATTTTGAACTAATACGACCCTTGCCGTATCAAGACTACGAAGCTGTAGGCGAGAACAAATCAACCTATAAACTGATCTACAACGACGGCACGGAAGAAAATCTTCGCGCTGTCACCGGATTCGTCAGCACCGATATTAGGGAGTATCTTGCACACGATGCCCCTTATGATGACGAAACCGCGACGATCATTCATAAGGTATCCGAGATCGCTGTTATTGAGATTGACGGCATTCGCTATACCAAGTGACGCATATTGATCGAAACGATTTATGATGACATTCTATACATATAAGAATAGAAGGCACGGAGAACACTCTCCGTGCCTTGCTCTTTCTAAATACTTATACTGATAAAGCCAAAAGCAAATGATTTATGATTCCTCTGTTCGCTCAATTTCCGTTCGGTGTTTATTTGCCGACTTTGAGATGCTTCTTGACCTTTTCTGCTAATGTCGGGCATTCAGGATACATCGGAATGCGGAGACGACCTTCCTGATCAGGTTTCATCAACGAGCTCTTGCAAAAATACCTGCAATATACTTTTCCGATGCCGCTTTCCTGCAATTTCCGGTCGGAACCAAACACTGTGACTCTGCTGCGCACCTGATATACAGTTTCAATCAGTCCGATTGCATTTCCTTTGCTCTGACCGAGATGCACCGACCAAACAATCGGCTCCGGATCAGCGACAGTCGGCAGCGCATCCGCAAGCTGCTTGAGGAACTGCGAAACAGACAATTCTCCGTTGACTTGCAGAGTCATTGTGTTCGGAGCATTGACATCATCGCCCATACAGACACTGTCTCTCTCAACCGTTACATTCATTGCTGATCGCACGCACCTTTCGTATTCTCTTACAGGTCGATCTTATCGGAGAAGTCGCCGTTGACAACATAGCTTTTGGGGGGATATTAGGTCGTTGCGATGGATGCTGCAGTGGCGGCATCATCAGCATCCTGCTCTGCTACAAGGGCAACGATTGCCGCCATGATGTTCACTGCCGTGAGATTGCGGTCACCAAACGCCGCAGTCGCCAGCATTGCCGCATTCATCAGCCTGCGCTGCTCGTCAAAGCCGCTGAGGGCACCGTACTCCTTCTGTTTGGAGAGAAACGCCTCGATCACAATGATCGCGTCCATAAGCTCTCCGGTGCTGAGATTCGTGAGCGAGAGCGCCGCAAGAACCTCCATCTCATGGCCTGTGAGATATTTCTTTTTGGATGCCTTCAGCGCAAAGAACAGCTCCAGCAGGCGGGTTGCCTTGTCATCCGGAACCCCGTCCGTCATGCAGAGGATGTATGCACAGAACTGCGGGAAGGTGCTGTCCCGAAAAGCATTCTTCAGCAGGGAATGCGTGGCTTCGCATTCCTCGAGAATCTGATCGTCCGTTTTATCCGAGAGCGCAAGCAGGCAGGCGGAAGCAATGTCGCGGTCAGACGTGATGATCGGATGCTTCTTATTGAAGGCATCAAAAAGCACCTTGCCGCGTTTCGCGATTTTTGCAGCCTGTTCTTCATCCATCGTCTGGCTGAACAGAATGGAGAGCATTGCAACGTAGAACGATCTTCCGCAGCGCTTCTTCATAATGTCATAGATACGGTTGATTTTGTCTAAGGCTGCCTCCGGATCCGGCGAAAGACAGAGCGCCGCGAGCAGCGGCAGCTCGGATCTGAGGACCAGATATGAAATCGAGCTGACCTTCTTATTGATGATCTTCCGCAGCGCTTTCAGCTGATCGACATCTGCGGTCACTCCGGCTGTTGTCAGAATATCGGCTGCCAGAACGCACATCTTTATATTTCCAAGCATGACGGCTTTTCGCAGTGCGTCGCGGTTTGCAATGAAAGATTCGCAGATCGTCTGTAAATTCTCGCTCATATTCATTGTTCCGTTTACAATCTGCATCGGATCCTCCGCAGGATATTCTGCAAGTACTTGGGTAATCGGCTCAGTCATGACCTCGGCCTTGACTTCGGCAACGGGTGCTGTTTCGGTTTCGTTTTTGCGCGGCACAGGTGTAACCTCCAATTCATAAGATACAATTATTATAATACGATTGCTTTCAGTTGTCAACCCTTAATCCTTGTTGTCATTATAGTGTGAAAGAAGAATGCCGTTAGGAAAAGCAAGCTGTAATTGATTGAGTAGCACTTCATCTTTAACGGTCACGATGGACATTGTACTATCAAATGCTTCAATTTCAATTTCAGATAATGAATTCCTCATAGATACTGGATTCGTCCAAATTGAGGTATCCTGTTGAATATCGACCAATTCTGTTTGAAATACTATTTTTCTGGAAACAGACTTATTGAAGCCTTGCAATAACCCCCATACCCATTGAACATCAGGACAACGATCAATGCAATTCATAAGGCTATCTCCGTCGATCCATTTGTCTAACGGGTTGTCATTAAACAAAAAACTATTGTAATGCGTTCCCAAGCATTCGATATATGAGAGTCTCCAGTTCATTGACCGAATCAAATCGCAGCCCAGTGCTTTCATTATAGGCGGCATATATGTATAGTGTGTTGTCTGTTCTCTCAAAATCCAGCCGTCCATAGACTACACTCTCCTTGAAATTGTTTTTCTATCATGATTATATCGAATTCTATTTCATTTGTCAAGACTGTGCGAATATTTACAGGCAAGCCTGAATCACCAGCAAGACTATCATGTGCGCCGGATAGTAGACATAAAAGAACCACCGGTTCAGATTCTTGTGCCGGACATTGCCGCGCTGCCCGTTATACATCGAAATCGGTATGAGTGCGAGAAGCGTACCGTACTGAGAAAAAATGCGAAGCTGTCATACTCTTTCAGATAGAGCAGCGTTTGCAGCGTGACCGATGTCAGCGCAAAGAGGACAATCATCTTTTTGGTATCTCTCTTATAATAGCAGAAGAAGATGATCGTCCATGCGGGAATCAGATACGACCAGTCGCAGAAATGCGCCAGTGAGATTAGGCATCCAAGCAGCATGATGCTCGTGCAGGATCGTATCCTGCTGTCAAACAGCATCATGATCAGCAGCCCGATTGCAAGCGACATCATCACATTCCAATGGATAATGCCCAGAAGGCAGCGCGGAATCCACGCAAACCAAATCCGATAAAGTTAGCTGTGTTATTCGCTTTGAATAGCCAATAGCATTTTGAAATACCCATCCGATGGGGTGCTTCATAGCAAGCAGGATCAGAGTCTTCTCATGATCCTGCTTGTTTTTTATGCATTATCAATGTTGGCACTATTATAATGCAGACAGACAGCGACAATAAAGTAGCCTCCGTCCTCATAGAAATCAACACTTCCATCGTAATATGCAGCAATTTCCTGAACACTGCGAATTCCAAAGCCATGTTCACTTTTGATTTGCTTCGATGTTTTCAATTTTGGATTGCTTGTGAGAACACTCGTATCGATTCGATTCTTGATCTGAATCAGTAACTGCTCGTTTTCGCAATGCATTTCTAATACAATTTCCGGTTGCAACAGGTTGTTCAGTGATGCTTCAATCGCATTATCAAGCAAATTACCCAAAAGGGTACAATAATCTATGTCTCTTAACGGGGGAAGATTAGAATCGATTCTGCAAACGACCTCAATTCCGTTTTCCTGTGCATATGTCAGCTTTGTGTTGATGATCGCATCCACGCTGACATGATTTGTGTGAATAAATGAGATCAAAGCGTGGAACTGTTCAGCATATTGGTCTAAATATGCCTTCAGCTTCTGGTCATCATGTTCCTCCACAAGAGAGCGAATTACGGTCATATTGTGCTTCATATCGTGCCGGAGCTTATGGATTGTATCCTCTTGCTGCTGAACAGCGGTCGCATATTGCGTTTGGTATTGCAGCTGCATTTTCAATCGCTCTGTTTCCATTTTTTCTGAATTATGCCTGTTTAACATACTGATTACTTCGAGTGTGATCAGATTGATGGCAACAATTGATATATCTACACATAGAAAAAGGATTTTAGTGGACTTGGAAAATTGCTCCTGCACTTCTGCGATTCGCATACAGACCATGACTGCACCGGAAAAGAGAAAAACCATCAGCAATAAAATCCATTCAAGTCTTTGCAGTCTTGTCCTGCCTTTTTTGAATAAGTGAATCAAGACGCCGAACAATAAGATATTCGTAGTCTGCACAAGCAGAATTGTGATAAAACGGATTATGCCGGGTTCAGACAATAACGAAATCATCTGAACCCCCACTGTTGAAGAAACAATGCTTGTCCACATACTTGATACTGTGAGCATTGTACCAAGCGTGAAAACGGAAACAAATGCCTTTTGTGCTGCATTTCCTTGTAAAATAAAGAGAGAATACAGAAACACGATCACAATATATACGAATATGTAAACCCCTTCATAAATCATAAAGGAATTAAATACCGTTGTAACCGATGCGATCAGGCAGCTTAAAATCAACCAGCGTACAAAACCTTGCCGTTTGCGTACATCTTCACCCAGAAATACACAGACGAAGTGCATTCCCACAAATGCCTCAAAAAAGTTGACAAACAGCTCAAACGCTGTCCAAAGTCCTTCCTTCATGTTGTCTCCCTCTTGTGCAGACGATATCGTTCCATCACTGCATCGTAATGCGATTTGCTGATAGAAAGCAACTCACCGGAATACAGCCTGACATTGGAATTGGTCACACTGATTCGTTCAATCGCCCGCAGATTGATGATATACTGACGATGGATCTGTACGAAATCATGGGACTCAAGTTGCTGTTTCGCATCTGCCATAGATTGACGCACACGCAGACACTCCCCATTTGATAAATGATATTCAATATAGTGCAGACTGCTTTTGAGATAGGATATTTCCCGATATGCGACCGAGCGCCGCTCACCAACGCCCAGATCAAGTTCGATTTGCTCATTCTCACGAAAATAGTGAACGAGCTTTCTGGTGACTGCCGCAAGCTCGGTTGTAACAGAATCGGATTTGCCTTTCCGAACAAACTGAAATGGACGGTAGTCAAGGCTGTTATAGACCAACGCATCCTGTGATGTCACAAAAATCAGGAGTGTTTCCTCATTTTGCTGACGAACAGCCTTTGCAATTTCAAATCCGCTCTGATTCGGCATATAGATGTCAAGGAACAGAATATCATATGGTTCACGCTGATGTGCTTCTAACAGAGCGGTTCCGGATGGAAAAGCATCCAGGGTACAGGCAAACTTCGCACGATGAAATGCGGTATCAATCGACCGCTGCATAATGCGGAGCAGGTTTTCTTCATCGTCACAGATCGCGGCGCGCAGCATTTGGCATCTCTCCTTTCACTATTATTATATCACATCATTTTGGCGATTGCAAGGGCTCAAAAAACCATTCGTGCCAAAGTTCCGGTCATTCGTGCCAGAATCCTTGACTTTTTCTGAGCGATGATTATAATTGGAATCAACAGAAGACATTCCGGGTTTCCGCAACAGGTTCGGAAGGGAATGATGTCTTATGAGAAAACAGATCAGAACATCAGATGGCTATGTACCATAAGATCGCTTGGTGGATGGTTAAGAAAATGCATCACAGCAATCCGGAACTGGATGACAAGGATGCGCAGGAGATCTGCGCATATGGGATTGAGATTACGATATCCTCAATCGTCAATTACCTGCTCCTGTTGGTGATTGGATGCCTGACACATTCACTCATTCCGGCTGTCCTTTTTGGTGTTGTTTTCACCATCATCCGACTTTATATCGGAGGATATCATTGCACAAGTTATCTTCGCTGCAACCTGACTTTTTGCCTGATTTATATCCTTGTTCTGGCACTCGGAAAACTTCTGGTACGGTGGGTGGATCTTTCCATCCTGCTGCTTCTGCTTATATGGTGCGGGTTGGGAATCTGGTTTCTCGGACCGGTCGAGAATACCAATAAACCAACAACCCCTGAGCAGAGAAAGCGCTGCCACATCATTGCAATGACACTCTATGTTGCAGACTTTGTATTGACAGTGGCGTGCTACGAATGGGTTCCATATTACGGAATAGTATCGCTTCTGTCGCTAGCAGCAGTGGTGATAATGTTGCCGATTGGAACTCTTGTGGAAAGGAGGCGGAAAAGACATGAAGAAGAGCATTGCAAAGGCACTGACTGATGCAGCAAAGTTCATGGCGAAGAAGGCTGCCGGTCAGATGTCCATGTTCGGCACTTATCAGCCGAAAGAGCCTGCTGCCTTGAAGAAGCAGGCAAAGTAAGGAATACATATGGGAGCCGTCGTTTGCGATCGGAGCGACTCTCGTCCGTAGGTATGATACTAATCTGAGCAATATGTAATACCAATAGAATGACGATTCTGATCAGTTTACCTGTTGCTCTGATAAACCAAATGAATGAGAAAGGAATACAATCATGAAAAAGTTCAACAAGATCGTTGCAAGCCTGATGGCTGTAGCTGCTATGGCAACCAATATGGTAGGCGTTAGTGCGAGTGCCAGTTCAACGCAAAGTTGGGATTTGCGAAATGTTGTCGGCGCACCTTCAAGTGTTCAAAGTTACGAACAGATCCGTGCTTATGTATCTACAAAGTCCAATATGAGCAGTTGTGGAGAAGACTGTTCGGTTGCAAATTGGGGCATTAGCAATGAAGGACAAACTAGCCGCGTGCATTATTACGGGTATTATGAATACATTAATGCAACCGGACATGTTTCGACAAAGACAACGTTTTCAGACAAGTATCATACAATTTACACTGATTCCCAAAGTATTAACTATACCAATATCGTTCCGAAATATAAGACCTGCTATGTGAAGTATTATCTTGAACGGTACAATGGACTGAATTGCTCGTATTCTGGTAGCATAACATTCTACGATTAATAGGATACACACATGAAACAGGATTGCACATGAATGGGCATGTTCAATATGGATTCTGTCGTTCTGTGCAATCCTGTCTGTTCTTTATTTGCTGTTAATTCTTATTATCAATTGCTAAGGGAGCGAGTTATGAAACACACGAAACATCTGCTCTGTCTGATTCTTTCAGCAATTATTTCATGTGGCTTTTGTGGATGCAATGAGAAGAAAGCCGGTTCGGACTATGCTTCTCTATCTGAAATATATGCACATGCAGATGAAGTGCTGGAAGAATCCTTTCAGAACATGGAAATGCCGGAGCAAATACTGCTCGATCAGCCACAGTCGCTTTATACGATCCCACTCGATCACACTCCGATTGACAAAACAAATCCAGCAGTTCTGCGTGAATTTGTAAAATCTATGGTATCAAATTATGAGACGGGCTGTGAACAGATCTATGAGGACGAAGATAATCGTTATGTGTTCTATGAGTCGGATCAACTATATGCTGAAGCTTTTGAAAACGGATCGGAGCTCCTCATGGTACGCAGTGGGATGCAATACTATCTGAATGTAGGCCAGCTTCAGAAATGTTGGCATCTCACAAGACCGGAGTTCGACAAACAGGAGCGCTGCATGCTCAACGGTACAGAATATACGATTTCATCTCTGTTGGACAGCATGGATACAGCGGTAAAGAAAAGCGTTCTTCCGTTTTCTGCAAATAAAGAAGCGCGGGCAAAAACTGCGGGGATCTATCTGCTGAGTGACCAAACGCAACAGTTTGTCGTCGAGTATGAATATATGGTCAACGGACTGCCAATTGATAATATGGCAGGCGGGCTTGGCACGACCGATGAATCGCATTGTATGGTGAAAATGTCCTTTGTTGCTGCTATGACAAATCCGGATCAGCTTGCACTCCTTCGTACCGAATCCGGATGGCCGTTGAAGGAGCCGACAAAACTGGAGGATCGGTTCCTGACGCTTTCCGCTGCGCTTCGCCTTACCGAAGACTACCTTGCACCAGAGCATGTGTATCAGGTCAATGATATAGAGATGCGATATGTCTGCATCACAGACCCGCAGACTGAGCAATATACATTCCGCCCCTGCTGGCACATCATTATGGATGAACAACACGGTGAGCATATGATGAACGTCGCTGTTTCCGTTTACATTGATATGCAGGACGGCAGGATCTGTATTGAAGACACGATCAACGGTTCCCGCACAGACTTCTCACAGTATGACTCGTAAGAAGGTGAAACAATGCATCTCACACTTCGTTCTGAACTGAAAAAGCTGCTGACCGCTCCGGCATTCCGGTGGGGCGTGCTGCTTGTGAGTGCGCTTTGTACGACAGCATGTATCTATACGGATTACAGCATCTCCAAAAGCTATTCTTTTCTGGAAATGCTGTCCGGCTCCATGAAGCCAATCCGCGATACGATCCCAGCCGGAATGGTCTGGCGAAGCGGTCTTGATGGGCAGTATGCAAGGCTGTTTCTGCCAATTGCAACATCACTCAGCTACGTCCCGCAGCTCTGTACTGAGCGCGAGAGCGGACTAATCCGGTTTTCGCTGATCCGGCAGAACCGTCTTCGCTATGCACTCGGAAAAGCCTTGAGCGCACTACTTGGCGGCGGACTCATCGTCCTTTTAGGATTCCTGCTTTATGGCGGACTTGTGTATCTCCTGTATCCGATGAATCCTGAGGTAGATCCGGAACTGCTCGGAATCATGCAAGACACTTGGTGGAAAACGCTCCTCGGAAAATTCCTGCTCGGTGTTTCCATGACAGCGCCCTCTCTGCTGCTCTGTGCATTTTTGCGTGACCGCTGGCTGATCACCTGCCTCCCAGTTCTGTATTATTTCGTTCTGGACACTGCTGCCTCTCTCGCTTTTTTTTCTGAGAATCAATCGTACCTGCGGCAGATCATTGACTACTTTAGACCGGATGGCGCAGCCCATCTGATCGTGTCATTTTCATGGAGCAGATTGTTCATTCTGCTGATCCTCTGGAGCATTTCTCCAATTCTCTTCTGTCTCCGTTTGCGGCGAAAGGAGGATTGCGGTGCGTAAAATATGGAACTGTGCTGTATCAGAGTATCTTGGCTGGGTGACAAATTCCCGCATGATTCTGATTGCTGTGCTCTGGATCTTCAATTATGTCCTCGCAGTCTCTCCGCTGATGGATCGAGCGAAGGAGATGAAAGCACCGGTAAATCTTTTGGAGCCGTTTGTCGCAGTCGGCAGCTCCGGTATGATCCTGCTGATCCTGCCGATCGTTTTTCTCGTTCTCATCAGTGACTTTCCGCGAAGCCACGGAAATGTACTGTTTCAGCTCCTGCGCACCGGACGGACGACATGGCTTTTGTCACAGTTGCTTTTTCTGCTGATGACCATTCTGACCTACCTGCTGCTGGTGGCAGCAGGGACGATCCTGCCGGTGATTGGCAGATGTGCGGTGCAAACGGAATGGAGCAGCGTGGTCACGCAGTATGCCGAACTTTTTCCGGAATCAGTCGGCTCTTATGAGCTTCTACCGGAGAATCTGTTTTATCAGCTTCGGAATGTGCCGGTCGCAGCGTTGCATACTTACGGATTGCTTGCGCTGTATCTTTTGCTGATCGGTATGTTCCTGCTTTGTTCCGCACTGATCGGGAAACGCAAGGGAGGCAATCTGCTGACAGGATTTATCATCGCAGCCGGTACAGCGATGAGCTCAGTCGGCTCTGCGGCAATGTGGTTCTTCCCAATGGCGCATTCTGTGACATGGGTACACTTCACGAAATACAAGCGAAAGCCTGTATTCCCGTTGAGCGACTCATATATTCTGTTTGTTTTTGCGGTTTTGATCCTGCTGGCAGTGGCATTTTATACGGTCAGGCGGTTTACATTCGGAACGGAGGAGGAAGATGCATGATACAGATAGAAGCGCTGTCTCTGATATTAAATAAAACAGAGATTCTCAAGTATGTGACTGTACAATTTGATAAGGGTATGATTCACGGACTGATCGGACGAAACGGCAGCGGAAAAACGATGCTGATGAAGTGTATCTGCGGCTTTGTGCGCCCGACTTCCGGTACTGTTCAAGTCGCAGGAAAGCAGATAGGCAAAGACTGCGACTTTCCGGAATCTGTTGGAATCATCATCGAAACGCCGGGCTTCATCCCGTATTATTCGGGCTTCCGGAATCTTAAGCTGCTTGCCGACTTGAATAAGAGGATCGGCAAGGAGGAGATACGAAGAACAATGCTGAAGGTCGGGCTTGACCCTGAATTGAAACGCCATGTTCGGAAGTATTCGCTCGGTATGCGGCAGAGATTGGGACTTGCGCAGGCAATCATGGAAAACCCCGATCTGCTGATCCTCGACGAGCCGATGAACGGGCTTGACAAGGAGGGTGTTGCAGATATGCGGAAGTATCTGCTCGACCTCAAAGCGCAGGGCAAGACCATTTTGATTGCGTCGCATTCCGCGGAGGACATCGACATTCTCTGCGATACGGTCTGTGAGATGGATAAAGGTGTTTTGTCCGTTATCCGTGGAATGAAATCATAAAGCTCAATTGTGCGATTTCGGATATTTGGTGTGATTGCCAAACATGGACTATCAGTTCTGTATGTATTGTTTTTTATAGCGTATGTTTCAGGTCTGCGCCTGAGTCATACGCTGTTTTGTTTTCATAATATTTGTGCGCAATGCTACGTGGAAAAAGAATTCGCAATCGTTTTTGCTGCGCATCTCCAGACTTTCCAATAATCTCTGGACAATATCAGCCTGACAGTCTATACTGATACTGTAATCAAATTTACAGGAGGTCGGTACTATGCTGAAATATCCAGAATTAGCAATGAATCCAAAGCGAGAGGTCATTACTGTATTCAAAGGCGAACGCCGCGTATGGAATGACCGTGAAGATGCACAGAGCTTTTTTCTTGAAATGATGATGTTAACAGACGGAGAGGAACACGAACGAGCCGAGTGCATCTATATCCAGCTCATCAACGGTCTTGACATTTGCTCTGATGACGAGGAGGATGAAGTTTGAGCACAATCAGCTTGCGTGAACGATTAAACAGCCCTCTGCGGAACGGCTAAGTCCAGCCCACTAAATCCCCAAGCCCATAGAAACGAGTGAATTGCCGTTTCTATGGGCTTTATTTTTTTCTTCATTTTCGTGCAACACTCATGCAACATCTATGTCACCACAGGTAAATTGAAATCGGGTATAATGATTTCAGGTTCAGGATATAGCGCGCATATCTCGGAGCCGAATCCAACAGTTATATAAGGAGAGTACCAAATGAAAAGATACAACGACAGCCTGATCGTGGGCATCGACCACGGGTATGGCAACATCAAGACCGCCAACACGGTCACACCGACAGGCATCACCAAGCTCGATGCAGAACCGACCTTCTCGAAAGGTGTGCTGTTCTATGAGGGCAGCTATTACCTGATCGGCGAGGGACACAAGGAGTTCATCTCCGACAAATGCCAGGACAGCGACTTTTACCTGTTCACGCTGATGGGCATTGCCCGTGAGCTGAACCATGAGGGCATCACTTCTGCAAGGGTGCAGCTCGCAGTCGGACTGCCGCTGACCTGGGTGAACCGCCAGCGTGATGAATTCCGCAGATATATGCTTCAGAGGGAGAGCGTGGACTTCAAGTACGAGGACAAGCTCTATTCCGTGAAGATCGTCGGCTGCTATGTATTCCCGCAGGGCTATGCCGCAGTGATCGACCATCTCAGAGACATGAACGGCGTGAACCTGCTTGCCGACATCGGCAACGGAACGGTCAATGTCATGTATATCAATAACCGCAAGCCGATTGCTACACAGAGCTACACCGAGAAAATGGGCGTGAATCAGTGCGTGATTGCTGCATCCAACGCTGTCATGGACAAGCTCGGCGTGAAGATCGACGAGAGCATCATTCAGCAGATGATCCGTTACGGTAAGGCAGATATCGCCGAAGAGTTCTCTGAGGTGCTGACGGAGAGTATTTCCGGCTATGCCAACAGCATCTTCGATATGCTCCGTCGCTATGAGTACAACCCGAAGCTGATGCGCCTTTTCATCACAGGCGGCGGAGGTAAGCTGATCGAAAATTTCGGGACTTACGAGCCTGACCGTGTGACAATCATCAGGGATATCTGTGCTTCGGCAAAGGGCTATGAACAGTTTGCCTTGATGCAGATGAAGAAGGAGGGCAAGTGATATGGTGAAGATGACTTGTTTCCGGTTCAATCTGGACAATCCCGAACACGCAAAGGCGTGGCGTTATCTACACAGCGTGGATAAAAGCAAGGTGAAGTCCGGCAACACAGCCGTTGTCAAGGCGGTCAATGAATACTTCGACCGTATGCAGAAGCTCACCGACGATCCCTATTTCGAGACAAGACAGCGTGAGGATAGGTTCGTGGAGCAGATCGTAGCAGAGGTCGGCAAGGCGTTTGTCGCTGAGATGCCGAAGTTTCTTGCAAGCCTGATGCTTTCGCTGAATGTGGGCTATCCGATGCCGACACCGAAACAGGCTGTCCCCGCTGATGCGGAGGACAAGAAAAAATTCGCCGAGGACGGCGAAAACGATGACTTTTCTGACATTGACATGGATTTTATCGGCGGCTGATGCCGAACCGATAAAGCAACAGCATCAATGTACTATCACAGAGATATAGAACCAACGGGAAAGTGCGGAGGGGCGATGAACGCCCTAAAATGAGGGGATAGCATTTGCAGGAGCAACCGCTATCGAGCAAATATCATGGAAAATATTTGCAATTCCTTGCAGCGACAGAGCGACTGCAAAGAAAGCTGCCCTGAAAGGCAGCGGCGATGACGGAGCATTTTTCGCCCCAACATTGCCGGTTAGCGCCGGGCAGGTAGGACTTTTGTATTGACACAAAAGCTACCTGCTCAGAGGCGTTCCACCTCCGAGACCTCCCCCCGAAGCCGCAGGAGCGGCGGAAAGGAGCCAAAATGCCAAATCGAAAGCGCAATCATTCGATCTGTCTGAAACTGACAGACAAAGAATACGACCTCTGGACTGCAAAGCAGACAGCCAGCGGTCTGAGTAAAACCGACTTCCTGATTCGGGCGATCATACGCGCAGAGGTGCGCATCTACTCCATTCAGGAAAGCATCGCACCGCTTGTTCATGAAGTCCGCAAAATCGGGACGAACCTCAACCAGCTCGCCTACTTCTCCAACATCGGGCAGGACGAGCGTGTCCGTGCCGAGATCGGAGCGATCCGCAGGGCGAATGACGTGGTTATGGGGGAAATCTCAGATTTCCTCGACAAGCCTGAATTTAAGGTAAACGCCATAACGGAGTTATGACCATGTTTGGTAACGTGAATGTGGACTATAAGCCATGTAAATCGGCTTTTCAGGTCAAGCAAGCGGCAGACTATATGCTCGGACGTTTGCCCGAACAGGTACGGGACGGAGTGGTCAAGACGGCAGATAATCTCTATTGGAGCTTCAATGCCGACCGTGACAACTTCGCCCGTGATGTGGTCATGACACGCAAGCTATTCGGCAAGAAAGGTTCCGGGAATGCGAATCTCGCCTATAAGATGTCCATTTCCTTTTCGCCGGAGGACAGCGGCAAACTCAGCTATGAAGAAGCTCTGAAAATCGCAGCGGAATTTGCACAGCAATTCTTCAAAGGCTATGAGGTACTGTTTGCTGTCCATACAGATAAACCGCATATCCATGTGCATTTCCTGATCGGCAACTGCCACATTGATACAGGACACGCTTTCCGCAGGAATCAGCGTGACCTTTATGATATGTGCGAATACTTCGGTCAGCAATGCGAAAAGCGCGGACTGATGCATTCGATCCGTGACAGTTATTTCAAAGCGGATTCCAACACAGACCGTGAGACCTTCGCCGAACGGCAGATGAAAGCCAAAGGCAAGGAAACCTTCAAGGATGAACTCCGTGAGGTCATCCGGATCGAAGTTGCTGATCCGAACAACCATACGCTTGATGATGTGGTCGCCGCCCTGATGAAGCACTACAATGTGGAATGCCGCGTCAGGGGTAACACCATATCTTACCGCCACCCGAATTTTACTGACAAGAGCGGGAATCTTGTTTCCGTCCGCGGCAGTAAACTCGGTGACCAATATACAGTAAGGGGGATAATCAATGAGCTTACCAAGAAATGCGGAGAACGAACCGCAGATACTCGAATCGCAGAAAGCATCGGAAGAAATCTCACAAGAAGTGGATCAGATTTCGGCAATGGTGCGGAGAATGGCACAGAAAGCCGGCGTGAAAAGCGAGAAGTCGCAGCAAAACGAAAAGGTGCTGCTCATGGCATCGGCAGTGATGGAGATGTGCCAAAACTTGCAGACCTTTTCCGAGACTATCAGCGGCGAAATGAAACGCATGAACGAGACACAGCAGCAGAACCTGAACCAGCAGAAAGTGTTCGCAGAAAGCGTAAAAGCCGCGACACACGAGGCGACCGCTAATATCTACCACAATCTGCGAAATCAGGAGAAACAGGCGGTGAACGAGCTGATGCAGTATGTGCAGGCGAACAGCGATCAAATGGAAAAGGATCTCACTGCCTGTGTCGGGAATGTGCGGGCAGCAACAAAAGCCGCAGAACAGGCGACAAGGCAAATCAGCCGATCGGCTGAGCGATTTCGCAAGATCAAGACAATTCGGGACTTGCTGTATTATGCGGCGCCGGTTCTCGTAGCAGTGGATATTATCCTTCGAGTAGCTGACGCAGTTGCGCAGTATCTATAACAGGAGCATCGTTCTGATCGAGATAGCTCCTGACTTCGGAAAGTCTTGTCTGCACAAAATCGGAATCCCTGCCATAAAGTTCAATGAATGTGCGGAACGCAGAAACGATCTCATCACCTTCCGCGCTGTCGTTCAGGCAGAGATGATACAGACCGAGGGAATAGTCACAGTCGGCATAGATCTCGGTATTTTGTAATTCATGTTCCTGCAATTCGGATTTTGCAGAAGATACAAGCCGGATTGCTTCATCGGTCTGACCAAGCGAAAACAACAGGTCGGCGTAATTGATGATCGCACGATACTTATCATAATAGAAGGTGTCGTCATCAAGCTGATCGAACAGCGCAAGCCCTGCCTGCATCGCCTTGAGTGCTTCTTCTTTTCTGTTGGCGAGATTCAGATAATAGCCGTAGGTGTTCACAGAATTTGCCCGTAACAGAATATCATCGCAGTCCCGTGAACACTTGACGGCTTCTTCTTGCAGAGTAATTGCCCGATCCGCATTGCCTTTCATCAATTCAAAGGACGCCGCATCGGATTTTACAAGCGCCGTCTGTTTCAGATCACCGCTGTGATGCAGACCGATCTCGTGCGTGATCAAAAGTCCGGTATAGTAGCTGAGCCCGTAACGCTCTGAGAATTTATAGCAGTCATGCAAAAATAAGATATATTCATTCGTATCGGGGAATTTGATTTTGGTGGCTGCTGCACAGATCATATCGTGCATAATTGCTGTGTCAATATCAGCAGATTCATTCACGCAGACAGCGCTGATAGAATTGATCAGAGCTGCACAATTCTCATTGTCAGGACGAAGTTCATCATGGATCAGTGAACGCAGGATCGCTTGCAGCGTGATCGTGCCATTCTCGTATTCCTGAACCAAGCCGACCTCGATCAAGTCCTCGATGATGACCATATTCCGCAACCCCATGAGCTTTGCCATGAAATCCTTGCGAACGCCCTGATACGGTGCAACGATCATCATTCTGAGTATTTCCTTGTGGCGGTCAGGCAGCCCCATCAGGTCAAACAGGTCTTTGATATGATCGTAATAGGTTTTCTTTTGGGGATGCTTGTCTTTGGATGCTGAGAATCGTTCAACGAGAGATTTGAAACCGCTTCCGCCATATAGATTCCGTCTCATAGTTTTCGGCGTATGCAAGCCCTTGCCCATCATTCTGGAAAAAAGCTCCACACAGAAGGTGTGATTGCCGACAGCGACAATCAACGCCATCAGATCATCACGCTCTTTGCTCTGAAACGCATAGAAACTCCGGATCAGCTCCAGCGAGTAGTCCACCGAGCGGAATTCTTTCAGATCATAAGTGCTGTATTCATCATAGCGGTAATTCGATGTAAATATGACCTTGCAGCCGGCATTCAGCACCTCATCAAAGCATTCATCCTCATCGGGAGTGACATTGATATTGTCGATCACAAGCAAGGCGGCGTTGCCGAGCGTAGACAGCAGTTCCAGATTTTTCTGATAACGCACATCATCGTCTGTGTTAACCGGATCATTGATAATATTGGCGATGATCGCTTTCAGGCTGCCCTTATAGAAATAGTAGCCGATATACTGGTATTCTTTCTTATGCTCTTTGACATAAGCACGGACAAGCTCGCTCTTGCCGATGCCTGCAATTCCTGTAATGATCGCAGCAGGATTTTCAGAAACAACATCGTGCAGCTCTTTCAGCTCATCGTCACGACCGCAGAAATACTTGCAAGGCAGGATGTACTCGCTGTTCCTGAAAAGTGAATCCCCGATCACGGCAATATCTTCGCTGTAATACCTTGCAGCGACATAGGTATCATGATCCTTTTCATATTGGCGCGTCACGGCGATGAGAACCGCTTCATAGATCAGATCCGTCAGCGATGTGTCATCGGTATACTGCGGCTGAATCGTTCTCAATACTGACTTGCGCTTTTCGGCAGAAAGCGTATCATCAAACCGGATCAGATCATACAGCGACCGATAGAGATTCTGCTTGTCAAAGAGATACGGGAGCAGTTCTTTGATGTCTTTGCACAAAATCTTCCGGTCTGCTTCAAGATAATACTCGCTCATATCCGGCGTGATGCGGATCGTGCCCTTGTGGAGCTTTGCAGCCGTAAAACGGTCGATGCCGTAGATATGTGCGTCAGAGAGATATGTTGCAAACAGCGTGTTCAGGAGATTGGTATAGTAGACCGTCACGGACGAGCCCATATTCTGCATCAGCAGATCGGTCACATTCTGAAAATCGCATTGCATTCGTATCACTCCAATCGCAAAGTAAAGATATATATAGTATATCACACTCTGCGGTCTATTTCAATAGCAATGCTCAGATCGCTTTCAGAAAACAAAGAAAAAGATAAGGAGGAAACAAATTGAACGACAAAAATGGCATTGATCTGCCGGACTGGATGCTTGACAAGGTGACAGTCAACGAGCAGAAATTCTGCCGGATGTTCACAGAACGGCATCCGCTGAAATGTATCGGCGGTCAATTCTTTGATCATGACGGTGAGGTGGACGAGAACGCGCTCGGCAATGAGATTTACAGCATCCTGCTTGAAGGTGTGTCCTTCAATCTGGCGAAGAAGGTGACACAGATCATCGACACCCTGCGGCATTACTGCTACAGCAAGCCGCTTGATCCTGATAAAAACTTCATTCATGTGAATAACGGCAAGCTCGACCTGGAGGGCAACTTTTACCCGACCAGAGAGTTTTGCCTGAACCGCCTGAACATCGACTATGATCCGAACATCCGGAACGGAGCATACTATCCTGAACGGTTCCTGAAATTCCTTCTGGAACTGCTTACTCCGGAGGATGTCACCACCTTGCAGGAGTATCTCGGCTATCTGCTTCTGCCTTCCAACAAGGGGCAGAAGATGATGTTCATCATCGGGCAGGGCGGCGAGGGAAAGTCGCGCATCGGCATCGTTCTGCGAAATATCTTTCAGGGAAATATGATCGCAGGCAGCTTGCAGCAGGTCGAAAACAACCGTTTCTTCCGGTACAATCTCAAAAACAAGCTCCTGATGCTCGATGACGATATGCAGCCGCAGGCGCTCACCTCAACGGGCTACATCAAGCGGATCGTGACCGCGGAAGACCTGATCGACATTGAAGCAAAGGGGAAACAAAGCGAACAGGCGTTATTGTATTCACGGTTCCTGTGTTTCGGCAACTGTACGCCGAAAGCGCTGTATGACAAGTCGGAGGGTTTTGTCCGCCGCCTGATCATCCTGACAACGCAGACACCGCCGCCGAACCGCATCAATGATCCATACATTGCTGAGAAGTTTCTTGCAGAAAAGGAAAAGATCTTCTGCTGGATGTATGACGGGCTGCGCAGGCTGATCGAGAACCGCTATCGTTTCACGCTGTCCGAAAAGGCGAAGCAGAATGTCCGTGAGAGTATGCGGGACAACTGCAATATCCCTGAATTTCTGGAAGATACGGACAGAGTAGTGTATGGGGAAACCTACCGTGTGACTTCATCTGCACTTTACGACTGCTATCTCCGCTGGTGTGAGGACAACGCGCTGAATGCTTTGAAACGGGAATCCTTTGTCACATGGCTGCGGCAGAATGAGGGGGATTTTCATATCAAGTATTCCTATCATATACAGTCAGAGGGAAAACATGTCAGAGGTTTTACCGGAATCGCAGTCAATTACAGTACGACCGCCTATTGAGGCGTGCAGGCGTGCGCATAACGCATTTACGCACTTTTTCGCGTGCAGAGTCTGAAACGGCGTGCATCCGCACGGCAGTCTGTATGCTGCACGCCATACACGCACGCCTGAAATCACGCATCTACGCACTTCGCACGCCTGCACGCCATAAACCCAAGTTGTAATCCTATAGAGAGATAGAAAGGATACATAACCATGAGCAACAGAACAAATGCAAAGGAACTCGATGAGAAGTACAAGGACTTTCCGTCGCGGACGACCGTTCAGGTCATTGACGGCTGCACCTACAGAGTCCACAGCTTTTTCATCGGCAATAAAGACCTTGATGAGACCATTCGCAAGCTCGCTTTTGAAGCCGCATATGAAGAAACCATGAGAGAAAGAACGACACAGGCTTGATGATTGAACCGGATCCGATATTGACTACAAAATCGAAAGCGGCGCATTTGTGCGCATTTTATATTGCAATTTTTATTACGATGTGGTATAATGTCAATATCGGATTTGGTTTGCTTTGATTTGAAAGGAGTTTGGAATGGCAAAGCAGACCGAAAACAATGTTGGGATCTACCTGCGCCTGTCGCAAGAAGATATGCGCGAGGGCGATTCCCTGTCCATAGACAACCAGAAGCTGATCCTGACAAAATTTGTGCAGGACAAAGGTTGGAAACTCGTTGACGAATATATCGACGACGGCTACACCGGAACCGATTTCTCCAGGCCAGGCGTGCAAAGACTGTTGAGTGATGCACAGACCGGAAAGATCAATACGATTGTTGTCAAGGATCTTTCCAGATTCGGACGGAATTACATCGAAGTCGGCAGATATATTGACTATATCTTCCCGATGGCGAATATCCGATTCATTGCGATCAATGACAATGTGGATACCGCTGACCGCAACAGTGCTGCCCTTGATATGATGCCGATCGTAAATTTGTTTAATGAATGGCATTCGGCATCGACGAGCAAGAAGATCAAGGCGGTCTTTGAAGCAGGCGCAAAATCCGGAAAGTATCTCGGCGCAAGGGTACCGTATGGTTATCTGAAAGGCGATGATCCGAATCATCTGCCTGTTGTGAATCCGGAAACAGCACCTGTTGTTAAGCGAATTTTCCAGATGCGGCTGAACGGTATGAGTCAGCGCAAGATCGCAGACCAACTGAATGCGGAAAAAATCGCTTGTCCTTCTGATCAGTATTGTGCGAATCAGGGACGGGAAAACCAAATGCGGTGCCGGCATCTCTGGAGCAAGACAACTGTAGAGCGCATCCTCAAAAATCCGATGTATCTCGGCCATCTGGTGCAGCTCAAAACGACAACGATCTCGCATAAGAATCACAAGAGCATCCCGAAGGATGAATCGGAATGGGTGGTCGTGGAGAACACGCACGAACCGCTGATCACGCAGGAGATCTGGGACAGATGCAGGGAACTGGACGGCAAGAAGATCGGCAAGGCACGCAAGAAAGGAACCGTCCTGCCGCTGAGTGCAATGCTTTTCTGTGCGGACTGTGGATTCAGTATGAAGTACAGTTCCGTCAGTTGGATGTCAGGCAAGTCAAAAGATGCGCCTCGTAAGACCACGGAAGGCTTTTACAAGTGCAGCACCTATTCGCGGTTTGGAAAAGAATACTGTTCCACGCACTATATCCGTAAAAAGGACATTGAGCCGATCGTTCTCTCGGATATTCAGTCGATGATGGAGATGGTGCTGACCGATGAAGCAGAGGCAAGGCGATCTTTTCTTTCCAGAAAGCAGAAAAACAGCTCTCAGCAGGTCAATGCGGACAAAGACAAGCTGAAAGCGAAGAAGGCGCGAATTGCGGAGCTTGACCGCCTGATGCAGTCTGTCTATGAGGACAAGCTGAACGGTGCGATTGAGCCGGAGATCTGCTCCAAGCTGTTGAGCCAATATTCATCCGAGCAGAAGGCATTAACCGCAGAAACCGAGCAGATCGAATCGCGGCTGATGGCACAGCGGCAGGATGAAAGCGATGTGGAGCGGTTCATCGAGCGCCTGAAGCAGTATGAGGGCGCTGAAGTTCTCACCAGAGCGATGTGTCTGGAACTGATTGACCACATCACCGTGGATGCATACTGCAAAAACAAAAACGACCGAGACATCTGTATTTACTACAAGCTGCTCGATAAGGGCTATTCGGAGCAATCCGATACATGATGAAAAAGCTGCTGCCTATTGGACTGCAACCAAATGTGTACAGTATTCCAAAACGCTTTCCGGCGCGCGCCCAAAGGCCAGTCTGAAATAGAACGGTTGCGAAATTATTGCGAAGATCACAAGGCGCAGCAAATACCGTGATCTGCTACGCGTGTACCAATACCCCTCTGTAAGCATGAACGCCATAAGCGGTGCTGTCAATCTTCCAATCAGCCGCATCACATAATAGAGGATGTTGCTGGACGGAACGAATACCAGCGCGATATGGTCGATTGTCATTGCTGTGATTGCCAGCAGCTTGATTTGTTGTCTGTTCATAGCTTGTTTCCTCCCGGCTTCGTTCCGTTTTCGATGAAGTCAGACTCCCTGCGCTGCCGCTCGGCATCACCGATTGTTTGCAGATATGTGCCACCGAGAACCTGCTCTGCGGTCGTCAGCAATTCCGCTGCATCACGCAGTTCATTTTCAGCGACAGTGAGCGCCGCGTTCAGTTTCATGATGAGATCTTGATCGGAACCGTCACAGCCGTCCCGCGTCCGTTCGATACGCCGGACGGCTTCCTCTTTTTCAGCCATGTCCGCACGGAGCGAATCCAGTGTCGCCCCCTGATTGATTTTCTCATTCAGTGCTGTCAGCCGGTCGAGCTCCGCATCGTTCACCCACGACAGCACGCGGTTCGGGTTCTTCTTCCGAACCGGCATATACCCTTTTGAAAAGGAAATGATGTAGCGGTGCATCATAACGAGAACGCGGTAGTTCGGCCCATCGCTCATTTTTGCCTGCTCCATTTCCCGCACCAATTTATGCTCGTATTCCAGTTTTCGGGAAAGCCGATTTCGCAGCGCAGCCTCGCTGTAAAATTCACCGAGTGATTTCAGCCGGATGAAAGTTCCGAAGTTTTGCGGCTTGACCGCAATATACTTGCCGCGCTTCACTTTGTAACTTGCGCGCTCCAAACGTGACAGCAGCTCATCGAACGAACGCGACTGCAAGAGCATTCTGTCAATATCTTCGCACAGACGGTTACGGGCAGATGTGCGCGGCGCACGGAAGTCCTGCTCGATGCGGCGAATTACTTTCGTATAACACTCCTGTGCTTCAAAACCGTTTTCAGTTTCCCGATACGGAATGCAGCGAGCATCAAGTTGTTGCTGCACCCATGCCTGCTTGTCCTGCGATGAATAATAGAATGCTTTATACGGTGATTGCCGTTCAGCCTCGATCACTGCAATTCGTTTTCTGCTTTCGGCTAACTCCTGCTGCATCTGTTCTGTGTTATAATTCGCTGCACGCAGTTCAGCAGATCGGCGAATCAGTCTGTCTGTTTCCTTTTGCAGCTTAAAGTCCTCGACCGAAAAATGCTTTCGATGCACATCTTTATCGTCACGCTCCATGCCATGCGTCTGCAGTACACGCTCCATCTCTGCACGTTCAGAGAATTCCCACATCACAAGCTGATTCTCTTTCGGGCTGCGTGGTTTGAATCCCTGCTCAATCAAAGCAGCTTTCATGGAAACGCCTTTACTCAAACCGTTCTGCCGACCTTTGGTGTAAAACGGGATGAAGTCAATGTGCAAATGCGGAGACGCCTCATCCAAATGGAGCACCGCATTAAAGACATATAGATTTGGATTGCGGCGCTGGAAATCCCGCATATAGCTTTCGAGTAATTGCTTTGCCATTTCGCCGTGCTCCGATCCGCATGGTGCAGTCTCACAATCTCCGAACTGAACAACGACTTCATAAAATGCTTCTTCGCGTTTGCTTTCCGCCACATGCAGGAAGTAGTCTGGTATAATACGGTCTTTCCGTTTCTGTTTTGCGTTATATTCCTGCAATGCACGGTCAAATAACTGATGATACGCATCGCGCACATCCTGCTGCTTGAATGTCACATTATCGGCAATTCTTTTTTCATCTACATTCGCTGCGGTGAACTTTCTGTTGTTATGTTTGATGTTCGCACCGTGCAGCGATGCAGCCTTGCCGAGCGTGAAGCTGATACTAAATTTCTCCATGCCTCTCTCCTTTTTTCTTCAATCCTGCAAACACCAATGTGAAAATCGTGTGAAATCGCCGATTTTCAGCCCCTATGGATTGACGCCACCCAATATCCGTTTTGACAAGCCGATTTCGGCTTATCGAAACAGGAGCACTTCACTGTGTTTCGTTTCTTGGGCAAAGTCTGCGACCTTGACGGCGATCACTGTGCTGCACTTCAAAGAATATTTCGCAGCACAGTGACTTTGGCTCCGCCATCGGTGAAATCCCCGAACCCCATTCTCATCAAATTATTCGTTTTCCGACACATCTTTCTTTTGCGTTTTCATCAGGCTCATGTAATCCTTTTGCGGATTCGCACGCAAAAAAACAAACAGAGAAAATGCTTTCAGCAGAATCGCAGCTTCATTTTCGTAGAAGTAAATCACAACGCTTTCGGAGTCATCGCTCGTAAACTTGCGCCCATGTTTGAGAATTTTATCCTTGATCCGCTGCGCGTGTTTCTCCCATTCGCCATGCTGTTCGTCAATCGCAATCAGATAGTCGAGGCAACAGAGCATTCCGTTCAACAGTTCCCTTGATATATAGACCGCAACCGGTCCGACTTTGTTCTTCGGCATCAGTGTGACCTCCTTGTTCGATTCGCAATCTGCTCAACTTGTTCACGATGAACCGTCCGTAGATCAATGTCCGGGTGATTCGCAGTAAACACAAGGCGCTCATTCCAGTCCTTGAATCCGAGATCGTCAAGTTTCTGCCTTACACTCTCTGAGCGCTCAAAGCCGTTGTCATGCTCAAAGCGCTGACCGGCTTCATCGCTGTCCACGCAAGAAACGATCTCAACGCCTTCTGCCCGAAGCTTTTTCGGAACGGTCGGTTTCAATCCCGCCATTGAGATGAGCGCGGAACCGGTGAGCAAAGATTTCTGTTCGCAGAAAGTATAGAACGACATGAGGTCGATCGCTGACTCAAACAAATATGCGCGGTGCAGTTTACCGTCCCGCGCTGCGACCGGCGTGAACATAAACACGCTGTCACCGGTTCCGGGCGCCATGCTCTTGAATCGCTTGAACGAGTTGAGCCCCTGAATCTCCGCACCGATTGCCTGACCGTCGCCGCTGCGATGCACAAAAACAGCATTTGCGTTATGAAAGGTTTTCTGCTGACCGTCGCGTTCGCAATGCACGGTGTTTTCGCTCTGATAGAGCAAGCCAGTGTGCAGCAGTTCTTCGACAACACGCGGCGGAATCTTTCGCGTCTGACAGAGATACGCAAACAGTCTCCCGGTCTGCTCGGACTGCTCCGGCATCTGCAATTCTTTTTTCTCCGATTCGCGGTGCGACGGTCTCGGCGGTGTTGTCATGGCCGGTCGCATGGACTTCGGAAAATCCGCAGAACGCATCATCGAAATATCCTGACCGGTCAACGAAAAAACTGCCTGATTGAAGTCCATGCCAAGGACTTTTGTCAGACAGTTGATCGAATTATTCGTTGCGCCTTCGCGCGTGTAGTGATAATACCACTGGTTCGTGGACGGCTTGATGCAGAGCGACGGGTATTCTTTCACATAATATTCCGAACCTTTGCGTTCGACCGAGAAACCGTTGCGCTGAAAATATGCAACGAGATCAGTCTCCCGCGCTGCCTGCACCAGCGCTTTGTATTCTTCCTGTCTCATAAATGCTCCTTTCCAAGAGGAACGCTCCTGCATTTCGCAGGAGCGTTCGTTCTTATATCATCTTCTCGGTCCGTGTCGCGGCGCGTTGTCATCCGGAATCATCGGCAGATCGTCATCGTCCGCATTCTGGTATTCCTCGCGCTCGGCGCGTTCTTCTGCGGTTTCGTCCTCATCGGTTTCGTCGGGATCAATGATTGCGTCCTGCTGCTCGGACAGACCGGACAGCCGCGCTTCCAGTTCCGCAAAGTCGATCTTCGCTTTCAGCAATTCTTCCTCGCGTTCAAACGGAACACCGACAAGCTCCTGTGCCTGTTTCAAATCGGTTTCCAGTTTCGTGATCTTCGTGCTGCTGTCCTCGATTGCTTTCTCGATCGCGCCGTCAAGGAAGTTCACGATACGCTGCCAGTTGTCTGCATTCGCAGCCTTACCGAGAGGAATTGCATACGACGGTTCGCGCTGACCTTTCACCGCGAGCATCGCTTCATCCATTTCGCCGGGACGCAGCTCAACGGAAACCGTGAAGTCACCGATGTGGAATGTCGGCATCTCGTCAAACGGACGCTCGATGTGTTTTGTGATCTGCTGATGCAGATATGCGTTGATGTCCTCATGCTTGCGAATCGTTTTCATCGGGGTAACGAAGTCGAATGCCTTGACCTTGCCTTCGGAATCCTTCATCTTTGCTGCCGACTTCCGATCTTCCTGCATCTGGGTGATCTGCATTTTGAGGCGTTCGATCTCGCCGGGAATCTGATCGACACGCTGCTGCATCTTGCCCTGTTCGTGCTGATGTGCCTGCTGGAGTGCAAGCAGCTCTGCAATCTTATTGGATAATTCAATGCGCGTTTTGAAATCGGGGTTACCCTCTGCCGCTGCCTGCAATTCTGCGAAAGTCAAAACCTTCTCGTCACAGTCTTCGGAAACACGCGCCGGACATTTGTCATCCAGAAGCTGTGCGATGAAGCGAGCCTTATCTGTCACGACCTGATACAAATACGAATCCAAAGTACCCTCGGTCACATAATTGAGAATCCGTACTTCTGGAAAAGTATTGCCCTGACGCAGAATTCTGCCCTGGCGTTGCTCGAAATCCGACGGTTTCCAGGGAATGTCGCAATGATGACAAGCATAAAGTCGCTGCTGAATGTTTGCGCCTGTACCGATCGTGCCGGTGCTGCCGATCACAACGCGGTACTTGCCTTCATTGATGTCACGGAAGATTGCCGCACGGTCTTTGCTGTCTGCTTTCGGCGCGAAAATGATCTCATCTCTCGGAATGCCCTTTGCGATCAGTTCATCACGGATATATTCGTACACCGAGAAGTTCCCGTTATCGCTGTTGACTGCTATGTCCGAGAAGATGATCTGCACGCCTTTCTGTTCCGCGGTTTCATTATAATACTGCCACACACGATCAACACAGGCATCGACTTTGCCCGGTTCGTCCTCCATAAATCCTTCCGGCAGTTCTCCTTTCTCACGCTGACGGTACAGTGCCGCCACCGCCTGATTGCCCAGACCGACTAATCTTGCTTCTCCTGTAATTTTGAGCAAATTATCGAGATGCGGATCAACCACACCGGTGCTGATGAGCTGCGCACGCGCCGCCAGTTCGCGGACATACGCACGCTGTTCCGGCGACGCTTCGACCTTGACGATCTCCGGCTTGCCTCCGATCAGCTCCGGACGCGGCAGCTGCAATTTCTCCGCCGATTGAATGTCCGCAAACTCTTTATACATTGCCATGAGCTCCGGCAGATTTGCGAATTTTGCAAATGATGTTTTGAGTTTCAGCTGACCGGACGGGCTCTGCTTATACGCGCAAACGACCTTACCGAAGGTCGCTGCCCAATCGTCGAAACGATCAACACCTGCCTGTTTCAAAAGATCGGGGCGCAGATACCGCGTGACAACATAAAGCTCCGTCATCGAATTGCTGACAGGTGTGCCGGTGCAATGGAGAATGTGTCCCTGTCCGAGCATTTCGTTCATCCAGTCGCACTTCATCTGCATATCCTGTGCGCGACCGCTGGGACTGACCGTAACACCCGCCACATCGGTCATTTTTGTGTTGACGAAGCCGTTTTTGTATGCGTGACTTTCATCAACCACAAGGTAATCGAAGCCTAATTGCTCGAATTCCAGCACTTCATCTTTGCGCCGTGTAGATTGCTTTTTCGGATCAAGTGCTTTCTCCAGTCGCTTCTCCAGACGCTTTTTTGCAGCCTCGATTTTCTTGACAGACGGTGTATTTTTCGTCGCGCCCGCCATCTTCTGCGCTGTCAGCATATCTTCCAGTTCGTCGATCTCCCGCTGAATGTATCCGCGCTGATACTCCGGAGACATTGCCATTTTATCGAACTGTTCGCGGGATACGATTACAGCATCATAGTTGCCGGTTGCGATTCGTGCTGTGAAAACATCACGTTTGTCCTGTGTCGAGAGGTCCATTTCACCAACAGTCAGCAGCCGTGCATTGGGGAAGATCTTGCGCCATTCCAGCGCGGTCTGTTCTGTCAGGGCTTTCGGCACAACGATACAAGCCTTGTGAATCAGCCCCAGCTCTTTTTTCTTCATCACAGATGTAATGAACACTGCGGATTTGCCCGCGCCCACTACATGAGCTGCAAGGGTATTGCCGCCGTACACCGCACGCGCAATACAGTCACGCTGATGCGGACGGAGCTCAAAATCGTTTGCCATGCCGGCAAAAGTAAGCCTTGAGCCGTCATACTGTCGCCCGACCAGCGCATTGAATCGGTCATTATAGCGCTTTTCGTATTTCGCCTTGCGCTGTGGGTCTGCAAAAATCCATTCCGCAAACTTTGCTTCGATCTGCTTTGCCTTCTCCTGCGCAAGTCGTGTTTTTTCGGGATCAACACGAGTGACTGTTTTACTGGGGTCTTTCGGCGAAGGAATTGTTTTATTAACCACAATGCGCGTCTGGTTCAGCATTTTCTCCGCGATCTCATACATCGTGAGACTGTCTGTGCCGAATGTCGTACCCTCGTTCACATTGAGGTCTTTCCGGCTTCCTGCTTTCATAATCGCAAATTCGCCGGTTTCGGGAATATATGTTACTTCGCTGCGAATGTCCCACGAATCGCGCCCGGAGAGCGTATGCAGGAATTTTGTATAGTCCTCGGCGTCGATCCATGAGCAGCCCATACGCACCGTAATCTCCTCCGCATGAATCGTCTCAGGCATGACAGAATTCAGCGCTTCCACATTCGAGAGGTACAGCGGATTGGTTTTCGCTTTTTCTTCCGCGAAAGTCAGTTTGCGCCGGACATTGCCGGAGAGATACTCGGAGCGGTCTGTCACAGCAGAGAACGGTTCACCGGGGATATTCTTTTCCGGGTCGAGAAACACCATACCCGCCGTCAGCAGATCGCGCTGAATCTTCTCCATCAGCTGTCCCGGCTCCATGTCCGGCTCTGTGTTTTGCAGCAGTGTCGCCATATATGGGATATCCGGCTTGCCTCGTCGGTCGAGCGACACCTGATACGCCTCATCCAGCGTTTCCACAGCCTTGATCTCGGCAACAGGACTGACCGTGCGCCGGAAGAAAATATCCGCTTTCTCATAGGTTTCGGTCTTGGCATTGTAGTTTTCCAGAGATTGCAGAATCGGGTAATCCGCGTCCTTTCCGAAGCGCTTTTTGTTCTCCGGAGAGCTCAACGCACCGTTTTCCTTGACGTAGGCGTCATACAGCTCGTTCAGCTTTTCCCGCAGCGGTGTCAGTGCTTCGTCCATGATATTCGTTTTCTGTTTGTCCAGCAGCTGACGGGTGATCGTGCGGATTTCGATGAGCTGCCGCAGACGGTTCAGTTCCGCGGTATTACCCTTGATCTCGTCCATATGGTCGCCCTGCCGGTAATAGATCTTGCCGTCTTTTTCGTGGAATGAATAGTCCTTGCCCCACGGTTCGATCTGCTCCTGCCGCGCCTTTGCGGCAGTCATGCGGCGGGTAATCGTGATCTTTGCGTTCAGGCTTTGAATTGCCTCCTGAAGCTGCTCTTTCAGCGTGGTTTCCGGTTTCGGATCACAGGTCAGTCGGTCAAAATAGCTCGTTTTACACATGGTTCCGAGAATCATGTTCGGATTCTGCACGAAATATGAATTGATGCGCAGTCCGTCCTCGGTTTCAGCAGTATAGCACCAATCCGGCTTCGGTTCATGTGCCTGCAAGGGAGTTTCCCGCTTTTTCAGGAAAATGATGTCCGCTGTCACTCCTGTACCGGCTTCTGCAAAGGTTGTATTTGGTAGTCTGATTGCACCGACCAGATCTGCCTGTGTCGCAAGATATTCGCGCACCTTTGAGGTTTTCTTGTCCATTGTTCCCGATGATGTGATGAAAGCCACCACGCCGCCCGGCGCAATCTTGTCGAGTGCTTTCCGGAAAAATGCGTCATGAATCAGCCAGTCCTGCGCATAGTCCGGGTCGTTCATTTTATAGTCGCCGAACGGGACATTTCCGATTGCAAGATCAAAGCTGCTGTCCGCCAGACCGGAACGCTCAAACGGGCTGTTCAGGATTTTCACATTATCGCGGTCATTGTGCAGCCGTGCCGCGATTTCTGCTGTAATGCTGTCAATCTCGACGCCGATGACACCGCCGTTTCCGATGCCATGCGGCATACGGGAGATAAAATTGCCCGTACCGCAGGACGGTTCCAGTATGCGGGAATTGCGGTCAAGCCCCATGCTCTGTACCGCTGACCACATTGCATCGACCACGATCTGGGGGGTATAGTGCGCATCGGTTACACTGGCTCGAATTGCCTTGTACTCATCATCAGTCAGATAGCGGTGAAGCTGGCTGCGCTCATAATCAAATCTGTCCTTGCTCTCATCAAACACATCTGCAAGGCCACCCCAGCCGGAATACCGCCGCAGCGTCATATCCGAAACTTCCTTGCTGTGGTCGTTGCTGCGCTGCTTGGAATACAGCGGCTGACCGTTTTCTTCACATTGCCGCAGACGGTGCAGCTCGCGGAGTGCCGCGATATTGTCATGCAGCTTGCCGCGCGGGTCAGCGGCGTAAACAATCGGCGGAAGATTATCCGGCACAGGCGGGAGCTCCGACTGCCCGTGAATCTGCAAATATGCCTGCCGCCGAGACACATTTTCGATCTTGTCGCCGCGGTAATCCATAGTTCGCTCATAACCTTCCAGTTCCGCCTGCAACGCATCGGGGCTGGCGTTGTTTGGGTATACCATGAAAAGCTGCAAATCCTTGCCGTCCGCGAATCGCTCATAGATATATGCTCTGCCGCGCCCGTCGTTCTGCACATTCAGCTCGCCGAGATTATGCTTTTCAGAAAAGGCGTTCAGTACCGCGCGGTACTCCGCCGAGGGGTCTGTCTGTACCGGCGGCTCCGGCTCAGGCTGTTGTTCGGGTTCATGTTCAACGGTAATGTCCATACCGTCTTTGTCTGTATACCGTATCAACTGCCGACCAACATCGCGGGCATTCTTGAGGTTTTGCAGGAAAGTCTGTTCCAGTTCTGCCCGCAGCTTCTGATCGACATTGCCGAGATCATCAATGCAGCTCTGATAGAGCGTACCATAGGGCGGCACACCGTCCATCTGGAACGACAGAATTTCCATACGCTTGTTTTCGTGATCGAGCAGGAAGCAGAAGTCCGGGTCTGCCATGAGGTCGCCGTTCTGGAAGTAGAATGTAGACCAGGAATACTGCCCGCCGCCGTGATTCTCCACCGCAAGCGGTTCAAAACCGGATTCCTCGCCGTCGGGATCTTCATAGCGTTCATATTCATGCTCTCCGCTGACGATCACCGGGTACATCTCCGCGAACAGTTTATATAGCTGTTCCGCTCTGGTAGGACGGTGCTTTTTCTGAGGCTCCTCTGTTGGCTGCATCGGTGCATCCGTATGGACAGTCAATGTCTGGAACGGGCTGTTGTCGTATACTTCCTGACTGAACACGCCGCTTGCCGGGAAGTTACTGTCATAAACTTCGACCTTCTGCGCCTGCCGGTTCAGTACCGCATAGCCGATCGCCTGACCGCCGTGGATTGCGTCATTTCCGGCATCCTGCGCGTCTTCCAGCGTGTCGAACACTTCGCCGAATTGAATCTGACGGTCATTATCTTGCAGGACAAGAACATAATTCCGCTCAGGAGTGATTTGCTTCGGTACGCTGCCGGTTGTAAGGGATTCTGCCCGATCCGCAAACCGCTGCATATCCGCAAGCAGCTTGTCACGGTCAGCCGGATTATAGAGGTTATATTCTTCTTCAATAGGATAGTCCCTGTGCGGAGAATTCCGCTCCGATGTGACGATGCCGTAACCTCTGTAGGTGTAGGTTACACTTTCGGTCTGCTGTGAATAATTGTCCCGGCGCTCATGACCGTCGCTGTCGATGCCGCCCTCGTATTCGCTGTAGGTATCTGTCAGTGTAAAGCTAGCCACAGCGGCAAGGTCAACCGAACTGTCAGAATCCGGTATCGGAATAACTGTATCCAACGGCGGCAGCTCCGGCATAAAGCCATCACCGAAGCGTTCTGTCAGGTAATCTACAGACTGTGCTATCAGATATGCGCCGTTGTCATAGGCGGTCTGAATGAGTTTCTGCACATCCGCAAGCGCTGCGTTTTCGGTCAGCTGAACGAAATAGGTTTCACCGGGCGGATACTCATTCGATGCCGTCAGATAGTCAAAGGAATCGGTCCGCGTCGCGACTTTGATCGCATTGAATCCCTGCGGATTGCCCGTGAACTGAATGTCCACCAGATCAAACTTGTTGGCGAAGAATTCCGGCATGACCTCAAAGCCGACCGGCTGAACATAATACGGTGTTTTGGCTGTACCTTCCGTGATAACAACCACATCGCTGGTACTCATCGACCGTCCGCGATAATCCGTCGGGTGATCGACATTGAACTTCCGGAACAGCATATTCAGCTTCTGTTGAATCGTGTCACCGGCTATATCATGCAGATCACCGGAATATACCAGGTCATAATCTTCATGTGTCAGGTGTGCATACCGGTTGGATTCCATGCTTTCAAAGCGATGGAAATGATGTTCTTCACCGGATTTCATCTGATAGAGATCATAGGTGAAACCAGGTTCCACACCGGTTACTTCAAAACCCATTTCCTGTACGCCGTGCAGCACGATCCGGCTGTTGACCATCGTGAAGTTGCGGATGCTCAGGTCATCTTCTTTGTCGCTGTCTGCCATCAGAAGGTATCCCTGATCAGGCTCGAAATGCAGGCGATAGCTATAGAATTGCTGTTTGCGTGCGTCTGAGATATATCCGTTCAGGGGATCTTCCGTTTCGCGTGTATCCCGCAGATAAACATCACGGTGATGATCGAGCGCGTCGTAGGCTTCCATGTTTTCGACAGCATCGCGCTCCCATGCTTCCTCCGCTTCACGCTCCACATCCCGGTGAAGCTGTGCGGCTGTCCGGAGAAACTCTCCGACCTGTTCCCAGCTGTACGAAACGCTGAATGGGTGTGCCGAATCTGGCTCTGACGTAAAGGTGACACCATCGGTATCTTTTTTGGCAGCGAACTCCGCTGCCTCGAAAGTTTCATGGTCGGAGATGATGTATCTGCTTTCGTCAATGAAGTCCTGCGCGACTTTCTCTGCATCTTCTCCGTTGTCCAGAATTCGTTGTGCAATGTCGTCCATTTCATCGCGCGCAACCATACGGTCTACGAACATCGGCATATTGTCCTCGTTCATCAGATAAAGGGCAGGAGCAGATAACCGCACTGCTGCATCCGGATCATAGGCATCAATTCTGGCAGCGGATTCTGCGGACAGCAGCGGATGGCTGCGCAGGGCTTTCAGCTGTTCGTTATACTTTCCGCGCTCCTTATCTTCCAGATGTTCGACATCCTCCAGATAATAGAGTGCATTATCTACTGCATCATCAATGTCCGCAGGCGTTACATATTCACCGCGTTCGATCATCAACCGGATTTCCTTTGCCACCTGTGTCCAGGAATAGTGATAATTGCCTTTCTTATCCGCGGAGATGATATGGATGCCCTTGCCGCTGTACTCCACATCCGGCATATCCGGACCGGAATGTCCGCCAGTCCCGTACTCATCCTTCAAAAAATCAGCGAATACAGCGTCCTTCGGATGATTCTTGTCGTAGTATTCTGCAATTCTGAGCTTGCCGTTCTGGAAGCCGGAACCGCGCCGGAGATCATCGCGGAGGAACTGTGTCTTTTCATCGACAACAGGATCGGGTTTTACTTCCGGTTCATCCTCCATGCCGAACAGACTGAGCTGTTTTCCCTGTTCGGGCATAGAAAAACCGCCAGCCGAATCGGTTGACGGTTTTCTTGTATTTACGGTCTCGTAACCGGAACCAGCACGCGCTCCCGCATCACTGTCCCGTCTGTGTAAAACGCCCGTGTCTTCTCCCACCGGAGATTCGCCTCGAATCCCGTGTTCGGTCGCGGGTTCATCTGCTCGTACTGCCGGTCGAGCAGCATCCGGTACTCCCACGCGCTCCTGTCCACCGACCGCGCCGTCGTCAGGAAGCTGTGCTTCATCCGCATCACTTCCACCAGCTCCGGATGATTGCTCTCCATGAAGTGTATCCACGCCATCCCGTAACTGCCGATCGGCTCCTCCTCCATCGACGGCTCCGCTTCGATCTGAAGCGAGTACGTCCCGACCATCGGGTTGAACCGGTACCACATCGGGATTCCGTTCACTTTCTGCTGCTTGAACTCCGGGAACCACTGTGTCCGCGAGCCGTTCCGGATCTCCTGCGTCACCGTCCAGCCGATCACGCCGTCCTTCTTCTCCGCCTTTGCCGCGGTCAGGTGATTCGTCAGCTGATCTGCCGGAATCTGCGGCATTTCCGCGTCCGTCAGACTCATCTTCTGCTCGTCGCTGAGGTTCAGCCATTCTTCGTAATTCAGCATTTTTAGCCTCCTGTTCTGCAAGCATTGCCTGCACACTCGTTTCGGTTACGATATTCTCCACTTTCCGCAGCACTTCCCGCGCTGCCTTTGCCGTGATCGCCAGATACATCATGCGCTGTTCCGTCGTTTTCAGCATCCGGAATGCAGAATTGTCCGTCTGCAACCGGAAATTGCCGCCGTTGACGGAGAGCCGTCCCGCGATGATCTGCGCGACCGAGCTGACCATAGATTTCTGGAATGCCGCGTGCTGAGCGGGCGGTACATTCAGCATTTGCATCGCGTTGACGATAAGCCCGGAATCGACGGATTTCGTGACCAGACCGTCAATCAGCCTGGAATCTACCGGAATGCCCACGCCTGCCTTGACCGCGGAAAGGTTCTGGTTTGTCACCGCCCAGATCACCGGCGGCGCTTCTTCCTCGCACTGTGAGAAGTCGTACATCTCGATCGTCTTGCCGTGCTCATCGAAAAACTTGATCGCATCGGTACCTGCCGTCACGGTGAAGCCGGCTTTTTCCCACTGTGCGGCGGTTGCGATGAATGTTGCATCAGGCTTCTGCGTGAAGAACTCCAGCGCAACCGAAGCCGGATGCTTGAATACTCTGCCCTGAAACCGGAGAAACTCGGTCAGGACTGCGGCGTTTTCAGCCATCTGCCGCAGCTTTTTCGCTCCGGCATCGCTGTACCCGCCAAGCGGGGTGAGGTGATTGGTCATAGGCATTTGCCTCTCTCCTTTCATAGTTTAGCACTTTAATGCGTGTAAGTCAAGGCTTTTTGCTGGAAATCTGCGTTTTTCAAAAAGTTCGTTTCATTGCACAAAGAATTACTGCTCGGATTGTGCATTATGCAATAAACGGCGGGGCTCGTCCACTCTCAGTCAGCGGCAGCAGATACAGAATGCTGAATGTAATAACCGATGCCAGCAGCATCGTCACAAAGAAAATGATTATATGTTTGGTATGCTTATCCATTGGAAACTCCTTTCAGCTACAGATTTGAAAAAGAAAAGCCGCCCTGTTCTTGACCGCCTCGCTTCGATATGATCTGTTGAAAACTATTTGTACGCGCGGTATAGAAATCATTGCCAGAACGGATATACAATGATCTTTCTTTTTCAATCCGTATATAGTCTTGGGTACTGATTATAGAGATGCATTTCAGGGACTATCCCCATACAGCAGAACGCACCTCCGGACAGATGCGACAAAGCGCCGTGCGGTGAACCATGATAATATCATCGGTCTCTGGAGTGTTTCGCATCTTTGGCATCCGTGCGCGGATATGCCCGATCTCAAACCGCACAATTGAATAATGGTTATCCACATAGACGCGACGGTTCTCCCGTGATCTGCGCTGCATTCGGACGATCAGACCGAGCCCAGCAAGCTCCCTAACTGTCTGCACCACTGTTTCCCGCTTCATTCCGATCTGGGCAGCAATGTCATTATAGCTGTTCCAGCAATCCTGCAAAACTGTGCTGAATGACTTGCAGAGGAACAAATACACGAGCATCTGACGAGGGATAAGCATTCCAAAGATATGACGGTCAACCGTGAAAAAGCCGGAATCCGTCTGCTGCTTTGTAACCGCATAGCAGTATGTCCCGTGATGCCCGTTGGCTTTCTTGTTGCGTTCCAGATAATCGACCAGCCCCTTTTCACAGAGCCGGTCGATTGTTTTTGCGATTGTCACGGGGGACTTGATGCGGCAGTTTGCGGCGATTGTTCGCTGCTTTACCGAGACAACCGCCGCACCTTGCAGCGTAGAACCGGAAGCAGGGAGGCTGCACAGATAAGCGTATACGCTCAGTTCCTGCGCATTCAGTTCGCATTTGAAAATGTCGTTGCTTAACCGGAACAAACTCATGTACAGCCCTCCTCCCCAAACTACTAATAATCAATCCGACTTTTCCGAATAATCCTCAAAAATCTGATCGAGCTTATCTGAAGTTGAAAACTGAATCTCCTCAAATTTCTTTACAACGGCTTTCAGATCGTTGTAATTCATCTTATTTCCGAGTTTTTTCTCTGTCACCTGGATGATGTCATCCATCATCCGGTACATCAGTAAATCCACCTGACTTTGCAGTTCTGCTTTATTATTCATGTAATTCCTCCTTATTCAGTATCTTCTGACGATACACAGACTTTTTTCTGCTCATAAGCGTCCTGAGCCTCAGCAGCAATTGCAGCCTGACTAGCAGCACTCTGCACAGCTAACGCCATCTGTTCCACACTCAGTGCTTCCACAGCATCGCCTACCAAAGCCAATAATTCAAGTGCTCGGTTTATCTGCTCTGTTTCGACGGTTGCACCTTTATCATGGATTTCGCTGAGTTTCTGCATAATCTCCTGCGATTGCAGCCGCGTGCATATAGTTTCAAGCTGCCGGATTGCCTCCTGATCTTCCTGATTATCCAGCTCAAGCTGCGTTATTTTTTCCTTGCGTTTCCGGATCGCGGTTTCCTTACGCTGAATCGCAAGCCTTGCGGAACGCATAGTGTATTTCTGGGCATCTTCACCCGCGGCTCCGGTTTCCTGCCGCGCTTCTTCCACCAGTTCAGCTTTCTTCTTTTCTGCTTCATTCATCGTTTTCCTCCAAAATCGTTTTTGCCAGCAAATCCAAGATTTTCTCCGGATATGCCAGGTTTCCTGTTTCATCGCCGAATACACCGTTTTCTCCGAACATGAAAGAGCCTGTGTAGATCTCTTTCGGGTTCACGGGGTTGACGGTATTTTTATTCAGCACCGTCAGTATATTTTCCTGATAGTAGGCATAGTTTGGTGCTTGCCGCACAGTATCATCATAAGATGACCGTGTTTTCTGCCCGATCACCCTGAAATCTGCATGAGAAACGGAATTGGTAATCAAGTGTCCGTGCTTTCCGCTGCCGTCCACGGCAATCATGCCGCCGACCGTACCGGCTTTGATGCACTCCACACGCTCCGCATCCTTGAATACGAATAGCCGGGAACGTGCGTGAAGAAATCCTCTTTGTCAAATTCCGGAAGCAGAATATTTGCCTTGCCCTTTGAAACCGCACCCTTGAGCTGCAAATCCTCAACCGGCACCGCAGAATAACTGCGGTCAATCGTAATCGTGATCTGCTCGGCATTGTCCGGCACAGTATCCTGCTTCGGAATAATGAGCCCGTCTTCCGCGACATTGACGGATTCCGTCTGCATCTCGGTCACAGCGGTATTGCGCCCGAAATTCTTACCGACTGCAAAAGCGAGCATGGAAAACATCGCCGCACCGCCGATGATTGCCGGAATCAGCCATTTCGGAAAACTACGCTTGCGAATCACAGCGCCGGATTTATCGCGCTTTTCGTTTCTGGCAATCTGCATTTCGCCGCTGCTGACGATCTCCGCCTCGCCGGTTTCGATGATTCTCTCAAAGCGTTCATTCTCCAGATTCGCAGTAATATCCAGCTCTGTCCGGTAAACGGAATACTCTGCAACGACGAGCTTGCTGTGAACGCCCTGCGTGAACAACCGGTACTCACGACTTTCAATGACCGCAGCCTTATCAAGCGTCGGTTCTTCGCTGTCACCGGCATCCAGAATCAGAAACAGGATCGTTTCATGATCCTTTCCGGCTTCCAGCCGCACTTTACTAAAATAATTCAATTCAACTCCTCCTTACAGCGCCGCTTTTCCCGCAGCATCATAACCGCGCACAGCCCTCCGCCCGCACCCAGCACAACCAGATCAACCGGATAAAACCGCCAGCTCTCCGATGTTTCAGACTGTACTGTTTCCAGCGTATCTGCATCACTTTCCATGGCCTGATGATTCATCACCAGACTGACCAGCAGCGCGACCGCGGCGAGAATCGCAAACAGCGTGATTGCCCGTTTCTGTGTGAAATATCCGCGCACTTTCTCGGCGCGTTTCCGGTGTCCCTCAAACATCATGTTCCTCCTTCCGGCATCAGATATTGCTGAATGTTCATTGCTGTCAGCGATACCCATTGCTTCTCATCTTCTGTAAAATTGAGTCCCTGCATAACTTGTTCGGCTGAATAGAAATTCAGCCCGAATGAATGCAGCGTATGCAGATGATCACAGGTATAATACGGAGTTCGCGTGGTTTCCGGCGTATTGTTCAGTGTGGTTTCAGCAGCGTTCACTTCACCGTTCAGCCGTGCGAGCATATTGGCTCCGAGGTATTCGTCAATCGTCAGCCCCCAGACACCAAACACTGAAGACCAGTTATTGACTGCCTGTTCAAACAGTGCGTAGGTGCTTTCAACCTGCTGCCATGCAAACGGCTGTCCGGCTGCGGGCGTGTTATTGTAGGCGTTCACTGCCGCGACATACGCATTGCTCCACGGAACAACATTCACATTCCAGTCATCGCGCCGCGTGACGGCATCGGTATACGCCTGCTGCGCCGCTGCATACGCCGGATTCGCCGCTACATGATAATGCACGGAACAGTTTGCATCCGGACATTCCTGATTCCGGTATTCTGTTTCCGTCACCGCGACCATTTCCGCGACAATCGTGTCAAACACATCCTGCGTGTATGTGACCGGATACAAAACACCCTGCGAGCCGTGCGTCAGGTTCTCCTGCTTTTCCAGATACACATAGGCGA
>Ga0310691_10001057_pt1 | contig 45089 bp, 42 predicted proteins | sample 176DNAGHGlowgp2_FD_203887 | JGI IMG/M metagenome (GOLD analysis project Ga0310691, IMG submission 203887) | Sheep rumen microbial communities from Palmerston North, Manawatu-Wanganui, New Zealand - 1766 DNA GHGlow gp2 (v2) (version 2) | ecosystem: Host-associated > Mammals > Digestive system >... | reverse complement strand
TTCGATATTGATGCATTCAAGTCATATTACAAAGAAGTCTGGGCGTATTTCAGCCGATATATCGGATTATTAAATATGGACCGTGAGGATCTCAGAATTGTATGCTATCTGAATCGTATTGATACAATGCTGCATTGCAAAACGCCGGTCGGTCTGAAATCATGTGAATGGAATACTTGTATTCTGTTTACGCACGCACTCATCTATACGATTTCTTCACATGATTATACAGCGTACAGAGGAGGATTTTTCGGTAATGGTGTCCTGTTTATACCGCTGCCGCATCATGCCGGAACAGATGATAGTCTTGAAATCACGATAGATGAGTTTGATGAGTGGTTTCAAAAAATCTGTGAAGGCTATCGCAACCGCAGGATGCGCAGGTTACATTGGCGTTTTGATTGATGTGAGGAGGCTTTTATGACCGTATCCGTATATTCAAGAGAAGCAATCGAATCTGTTATAGCTGATGGCAAGTTTCCGAAGAATACCGCCGTTATCAGCTTTTGTGACCCGGAGCTGAAGCATATTGACAAAGACTATTCCCGTGTCGATTACAGTGATGCCTGCGAAGATGTATTCTATTGCGAAGTCGATGACCTTGACCTAGACTATCTGCCGGAAAAGGGCTATACCTATGACAGCTTCTTCCCCGAAGCACCGGAGCTTGCAGAGTATATCAACAAAGCATTCCGTGACGGCAAGAATATCATCTGTCAGTGCGAATACGGTCAAAGCAGAAGTGCGGGGTGTGCAGCGGCGATACTGGAGCATTTTTACCGCAGAGGAATTGACATTTTTACAGATTACAAGTATTATCCGAATCAGGTCGTGTATCACAAGGTTTTTGATGCGCTGGAAGCGGCGGCATTTCAGCCGACAGAGTATCTTCAGCGTGTACACGATTATGCCGGCACAAAATATCCCTTTGACAGAGACGCAATCGAGGAAAGTCTGAACAGACTGCCACAGACCAAAAGAGACATTTTGTATATGTATCTGTGGGAGAGACGGTCGATGGCTTCAATTGCCAGACTGGTGGGATTCGAGGATTTAAGAATCGAACAGATTTTATCGGTATGTCATAGAAATCTTGCTCATCATATTGCAAGTGCAATGAGAAGATAATGTATCACAAGAAAGAAGCAGAGCATTGTCAATTTTCGACAATGCTCTGTTTTTTTGATTATTCGTCCTCATCGCTGCACTCGTCAAGCCCGTGCAGAAGCTGGATGTAAACGCACTCCGCACGGTCATGATCCTCGCCCTCGGTGGACATTATCATTTCAAGGAAATATGCCTTAGCTTCTTCGTAGTCTGTCCAGACCTCATGCCTGCCGTTGCATACGGTAATGACCGTCTGACTTTTGGGCATTGCCAATTCAGGTGTTTTCAACATAGCTGTTCCCTCCAAAACATTATTGTAGATACAGTATATACCATAATAAAGCAGGAGTCCAGCCTATCAGGGGAATTGTAATAATTCTTGTGCAGGGCGCAGCAAAAAGAGGAAAATCCCGGTGCATTGCGCTATATCATTCAAGCTCTGAATTGCGTCTGTTCCTGCCCTGCCTGCGTTCTCGGCTCTGCTCGGCGGCACGGCGGTTTTGCTGCTGTGTGATGTGCTTCCTGATCTCACGGTTGTATTTGCCCATAACCGCTTCTACTTCAAGCAAATGGTTATACTCCTGAGCCATTGCGTTAAATCTCAGCTTCATGTCATTACTGTGGTCGGTGAGTTGCTTCACTGTCGGAGCTTTATCGTCCTGCTTGTAAGGCTCGATATGCTCCCAGATGTAGCTGTTTGTCTGCTCATAGTCATCAATAGCGGCAGCATTTTTCTTCCTGAAACGGCTCTGTTTGAATCCTGTCAGCCCCTTATACTCCTTGTATGTATCAGACAGCTCTTTCAGGTGGTTGATCTTTGCGATAAGCTCATCAATGGCAAGTATCTGTGATTTCATCTTGCCGAGTTTTTTACCGAGTTCTTCACGCTTGTTCCAGCCCGTAACGCTGAAAGCGTTGTACTCCGCAAGCGAATGAATGCCAACACTCTCCATGTCAGCAATAATATCATCACAGATACGCATACCTCTGATGCTTGCCCAGCCGTCAGCTTTTTCTTCTTTTTCAGGGTCGGTGATACTGTTTTCCGCTCCGATGACGATAAAATCATCTGTGGTAATAACTGCTGTATTGGCAGACTTCGGCTCGGCTGTAATAGCTGAGGCTTCGTCTGCTTTGTGCATTGTAAATCGCTGTGCGACAGCAAGAGCATTCTGCATACGCTCAATGCTCTCGATAATAGCTTCGGGAGTATATTCTTCTCCAAGTGTATCTGCTCTTACAAAACGTTCCTTTCCCTGCGGACGGTATTTCAGCTTCACCTTGTTTTCAGGCTTGTAAACACACTCAATATTATGCTCAGTGCATCGGCTGAAAAAATCATCAAGGCTGGTACTCTGCACAATGATTGCTTTGAGTATCTGACGGAGGTGTTCTTTCCACGAAATTCCCGACTTTCTCGCTTCATATTCATAGTGAGAAACGCCCTTGCTTTTCGGCTGTTCGATGACGGATAAACCATTCTCACGGCATACGCTCCCATTCAGTATCATTGAAGCGAATATTCAGCGTGTGATCTCTGCACTGATGCCGACCTTCAAGATACTCCTTTTCGCCCTCAGATAAATCATCCGGACTGACCTCAGAAAGAGCCTTGTCAAGTTCCTCACGCATACCGTCACGGGTATAATTCAGAGCAAGTTCCTCGCTGTCCTTGTGACCATAATCACGCTTGTAATTCTTCTCGGATTTTGTCATAAAACCTTCCTTTCAATCCTGACCGCATCAGCGGTCTTTTTTATTTGCGTCAGCAATTCAGAGGGGCTTGGGGAAACGTCCCCAACAAGCATCGTGGATTTGTCCGTGTTTTCCAAAACGCGGCACAATACACCGTGCTTGCTATTTTCTCAGCGGCATTTCACGCCGCTGTCTCTGTCGGCTTCATTGCCGACTTTTCCTGCGTTATGCAGGAAATCGGAGCTGTGCGACTTTCTATCTCTTTTATGCCGCTGATTCATTCAGCGGTCATATTGCTCACACTCCGCCGTGATGCTCTCATTCTTACCGACAATATTATTGTAAAAAACATCGGCGCAGTTATTGCGCAGTCTGGGCGGCAGTCTGGTGAAAATTACTCCCCATAAGTTATTACCAAAATACCACCGGATTCGTAAAGTATCCCGGCTGAAAAATTCAGAGGAATGTATAATGTTTCATTTGTGCATAACAGAGATTATTTCGGAGGCGCTTAACGATAGGCGGATTTTATTGGTAATGATATGTAGAGGCAGTCTTGCAGTCATTTGAAAATGCCCGGTGAAAATATACTGGTATGAGGCTGATTCCTCTCTGAAGTTCATGCGCAATTGCGGCTGGACAATCGGCTGTATTGCGCGCTATAATATTGATAACGGGATATGTTCCCGCCGAACACAAGAAAGAACACCAGAACGAAAGGAAGTGAGATATGATGCTTACCTATGAACAGCAGACAGAGAAGCTCCTGAAAAAGCGAAAGGCTGTGCTTGATCGTATTGAGAGCGACAAGGCTGAGATTGAGAAGATCAATGCAAAGCTGAACGCTATCCAGATTGCCAAAATCAGGGACGCACTCGGCTGTGACGAGCAGGGACTTTTTGAGCTTATCACTAAGCACCCTGAACAGCTTGCAAAGCTGAAACAGGAGAGCACTGCCGATAGCGATACAGATACAGCTCAGGACAGTGACAACTCCGAAATTATCGGGCAGACTTCTTTATTTGATGAGAAGTCTTTCAAGGACTGATAGTCCAACAACAATAATAGCTGTAAACGGGACGGCTCCAGCCGTTCCGCACAGCTATAAACACACATACAAAGAGGGGCAGATAGAGAAAGCGATCCCCTCGCTCTATAAGCGTAGATAAAGAGAAGCTAAAGGAGATACAGCTATGAATAAAAATGATACTGCCGTAGAAAGAGATAAGTCAGGACTGGCTTTTGAACTGAACGAGAAGTATAAGGAGTGCAAGACCGAAACGCACGAGTACCTGATCGGTAAACAGAGGTGTGTCGTTGTACGTCACTACTGCGGAGAAAAAGACCTGAACGAAGTGCTTTACCGTAACGCTTTTGAAAGAGCGTTTTCTGAAGTAATGGATCTGCAACGCAGACCTCAGACGACCTGAAAAAACTTCCGAAAGGTACTTGCTTTTTTTGGCATTGCGCGCTATACTTATAGCAATGTTGAATTAGGCTGCTTTGGAGGAAAGGAGTAGTAATGTTAGCAAAGCAGACTGATTATATCGTGGGGATATACCTGAGACTTTCAAAAGATGACGAGCGTGTAGGCGAATCCCTTTCCATAGAAAACCAGAGAAGAATTCTCACAAACTACGTCCGTGAACAGGGTTGGACGATCTACGATGAGTACGTCGATGACGGTATCAGCGGAACGTCCTTTGACAGACCTGGTGTGCAGAGAATGCTTGACGATGCCAAGAACGGCAGGATCAATCTGATCATCTGCAAAGACCTGTCCCGTTTCGGACGAAATTACATCCAGGTAGGTCAGTACACGGACTATATTTTTCCGATGTACAATATCCGTTTCATCGCACTGAACGACGGCATAGATACGCTCAATTCTGACAGTGCAGATATGGATATGATGCCTATCAGAAATGTATTCAACGAATGGCACGCTGCAAACACTTCAAAGAAAGTGCGTGCTGTTATCGCTGCTAATGCAAAAGCGGGCAAGATGATGACTCCCTATTGCCCATACGGTTATGTTAAGAGCGATGATGAAATGCGTACACCGATCATTGATCCTTACGCCGCAGGCATCGTCCGCCGTATCTTTGAAATGAGAGCATCGGGAGTCAAGCCTATACAGATCGCAACGACGCTGAATGAAGAAGGAGTGCTGACACCGTTTGACTATTATTACAAGCGTATCGGCAAGCCGAATCCCTACAACAACTCACATCTGTGGAGCAGCAGAAATCTTGAAAGTATCCTGAAAAACCCGATATATATCGGGACACTCGCTCAGCTCCGCACAACAACTGTGAGTTACAAGAATCACAAGCGTATCGACAGGGATGAATCAGAATGGGCGGTCATTGAGAACAACCATGAACCTATCATTTCAAAAGAGGTATGGGATAAGGTCAGGGAGATTGAAAGATCCGTCAGCAGAGGAAAGCGTGACAAGAAGGGAGAACTTAGTCCTTTGTCGGGTTTGCTTTTCTGTGACGGCTGCGGTTGGAAGATGCGTAAAGGCAGCGGAAGCGGTGTAGGTTACATCTGCGGATACCATAACCGTTTCGGAAAGAACTACTGCAGCACTCATTCGATCAACCGCAAACTCATAGAGGAAATCATTCTTTCGGATATTCAGGAAATGTGTGAGCTTGCTAAAGACGAAAAGAATGCAACAGCAGAATTCCTCAGACGAAAGAGAGCGTTTATTGACGTTCAGAACATCTCTGATACCAAGCGTATGAAGACCGTCGGCAGCCGCCTCGCAGAGCTTGACAAGCTCATTCAGAGCGTGTATGAAGATAAGGTCGCAGGCAGGATCGAGCCGGATATGGCGTTTGATATGCTTGACAAGTATCAGGCGGAAAAGAAAACGCTGAAAGCTGAGTACGATGAAATGGCAACCCGTTGCGAATCCGAAAGACAGGACGAGGAAGATGTTGCGGAGTTCATCAGCCGTCTGAAACGCTACGCAGGAGCGACGGAGCTTACCCGTGAGATGTGCCTTGACCTGATCGATTATGCAACAGTCGATGAGAACAACAAAGGTCACAAAGACCGACCTCGTGTGATACACGTCTATTACAAGCTGATAGACAAGCCTCTTACCAACAAAAACAGACTTGCCCTGACGTAATGTCAGGGCATATATCAAAAATCATTTTTATCCATTTGGGATAGTTACCGTGCTTGCTACTCTTGCTACTCTTGTTTCGCCCCTCTGGGGCGAATGCCATATCCGAGCTTTTCAGCTCGGATTTTTTCTCGTGTATCGAGAATGGAAGCTGTGCGACTTTTTCTGTTTTTCTCTCATCGTCGCTCCTGCGTTTCCCCATATCCACTATACCAAAGTTTTCAAGATCAGTCAATGGCTATCCGAAAAGTTTTTTCGGGCGGTCAGAAATGACTTCGTCAAAATGACCGGATAGAAAAATCCGCATAATAGCGCCATTTTTGATTTTTGAATCGCAAAATCCCCCGGTTAATTGTTAATAGATCGTGAACAAAAGTTTGTGCGCATTGCGGCTTGTTTTGATACAGCAGTGCGCGCTATAATGTGATCGTGGTCAGATGATGTGACCGCAAATAATCGTTTCATAAATATGTTGAAACGGAAAGTGAGGTGAATACGATGGGGCTGTATCTTGAAAAGATCGAGGAGAACGAGAAGAAGATCAAGATGCTGAAGGCGACGATCGAGACCAGCAAGGCAAAGCTCAAAAAGCTGGTGGACGAGAATGCTCATCTGAGCTATCTTGAAATCAAGGCAGAATACAACTGCGAAGGTCGTGAGCTGCTGGAAGTTCTTGCAAGAGAGCGTGAGCAGTCGGAAAAGCTGAAAGCCAACGGTGCGACCGATTCGGATATTGCTGTTGCTTCGGAGTCCGCTGATGATAAAATCAGCGATACCGATAACAGCGATGATGAGGTCGGTCATCAGATGAGCTTTACGGATAAGAAAAATCCTTACGAGGACTAACATATATCCGACAACAGAACGATAGCTGTGAGAGGGGCGGCAGCGATGCCGTTCCACATGGCTATATCGAAAACAGAAAGAGGGGCAGATAGAGAAAGCGATCCCCTCGCTCTAAAAGCATAGAGAAAGAGAAGCTAAGGAGTACAAGCTATGAATAATAACACTACTGCCGTAGAAAGAGAAAAGGCAGATAACAATTTTGCCGCAACGTCCGAGTACCATATCGGGCATACCCTTTACACGGTGACCACCGTGTTCAACCCTGCTTCAAAGGCAAGCCTTTCGGATATTCTGAAACGGCTCATAATCCGTGAGTGTGAGGATTTCCTCGGTGAATCCAGACAAGAACCTGAGAAGCAGGCTGTGTAACTTTGGAATATCGGCGCATTGTATTTATTTTCGGTGCGCGCTATAATGATAACATAGCTTGCTGTATCTGTCGGAAAGAGAGGTTAATATGACAGACAAGATCACAGCATTATATTGTCGCCTTTCGCAGGACGATATGTTACAAGGTGAGAGCAACAGCATCACCAATCAGAAGGCTATCCTCAAAAAATATGCGGAGGACAACGGTTTCAGCAATCCTGTTTACTATATTGATGACGGAGTTTCGGGTACGACATTTGAGCGTGACGGATTCAAGGCAATGATGGCTGATGTGGAATCCGGAAAGGTTGGAACTGTTATCACTAAGGATTTGAGCAGACTCGGAAGAGACTACTTGAAAACCGGTGAGTACATTGAGATCATATTCCCTGACTATGATGTCCGCTATATCGCAATCAATGATAACGTGGATACTCTCAAGAGCGAGAATGAGCTGATGGCTTTCAAAAATATTTTTAATGACTGGTACGCCCGTGATACGAGTAAGAAGATCAGAGCCGTTTTCAAGGCTAAGGGGCAGTCGGGTAAACATCTTTCCAATCCGATCTACGGCTACAAGCACTCGGAAACGGATAAGAACCTGTGGGTGATCGACGATGAAGCTGCCGAAGTAGTTCGCAAGATTTTTCATCTTTGCATTGACGGTTACGGTCCGTCCAAGATCGCTCGAATTATAACGCAGGAGGGTATCCCTACTCCGACAGCTTACGCTCTGTCGCAGGGCAGGGATAATGGTCATAAGAATGCTAACCTTAATCGTTGGGGTATGGAGACTATTTCGGGTATTCTCGAAAAGCCAGAATATGCAGGTCACACTGTCAACTTCCGTACTCATGTGAAGTCCTACAAAAACAAGAAGCGTGTGGATAACCCAAAAGAGGATTGGCTGATTTTCGAGAACACTCACGAAGCTATTGTCACTCAGCAGGAGTTTGACTTGGTTCAGGAGCTTCGCAAGAACAAACGCCGTCCGACAAAGCACGAGGAAGTCAATCCGTTTTCTGGTATCTGCTACTGTGCTGACTGCGGAAAGAAGCTGTATCTTTGCCGTGCAACAACTATGACCGCTGACCAGGAGCATTTGAAATGTGGAACCTATGCAAAGGACAAGAACGGCTGTACTATTCACTTCATCAGGACGATTGTACTGAAAGAAATCATTCTCGGTGAACTGAACAAGATGGTTGCCTTTGTCAAGGATAACGAGAACGAGTTTGTGCAGGCAGCGATGGATAATTCCGTTCAGAAGCAGTCCTCGGAGCTTGCCAAGTCCAGGAAGAAGCTGAAAGAATCGGAGAAGCGCATCGCAGAACTGGACAGACTGTTCACGAGGCTTTATGAGGATAACGTATCGGGCAAGATTTCCGATGAACGTTTTGCCATGATGTCGGCAGGATATGAGGACGAGCAGAAGAAACTTAGAGCAACTGTTACCGAGCTGACCTCATACATCGAAACGGCAGAGCAGAAGTCAGCCGATGTGACCGCATTCATCAGCGTGGTGCAGAAGTATGAGCATATCACGGAACTTACACCTGAGATCATGCACGAACTTATCGAGAAGATTGTTGTTCATGCTCCCGATAAAAGCAGTGGTCATCGCACTCAGCAGATTGAGATCCACTACCGTTTCGACGTTGCCGTAACGACTGCCGTTGCTGACAGTATGAAATACGACAAAAAGAGAAAGGCTGCGTAACCGCTTGGTTACGCAACCTTATCTTCAAATCATAAAAACTTCTTTATGAGTACCCGTCTATCGCAGTGCTCAGAGCTGTTTTTTTGCGGCATATGCCTTTTTCGGTTCACGCTTTTTCGCAAGGAAATACAGATAAACAACAAACAAAGCCAGCGCAAACGCAATGCCGACCGGATACGAAATCTTCGCTGAGAGCTTAAAGCCCTCCTTTGCCATGAGGATGTACGTCATGCTCACCGCCGACATGAACGCCGCCGGAATCGCTGTCATCAGCGAGAAAAGACGGTTCTTGCAGTTTCGCAGGAGATACGAGCTCGACACCCACAGCGAGATCATCGCAAGCGTCTGATTGCTCCAGGAGAAATATCTCCAGAGCACATTGAAATCCAGCTGCGTCAGAAGTGCACCGACGCCAAGCAGCGGAACTGTCAGAATCAGGCGGTTTTTGATGGGCTTCTGATCGAGATCCGTCCACTCCGCAAGAATCAGACGGGCGCTGCGGAATGCGGTATCGCCGGAGGTAATCGGGCAGGCAATGACACCGACAACTGCCAGAATGCCGCCGATGCTGCCGAGCATCTCGTGGCAGATCTGGTAAACAGTGCCCGACTGTCCGAGCTCGGACAGCTTCTCGTTGAGCAAATGCGTGGATTCATAAAACGCGACGCCGGCTGCCGCCCAGACGAGTGCAATCACCGCCTCGCTGATCATCGCGCCGTAAAATACCTTTCGCCCGACCTTTTCATTTTCGATGCACTTTGCGATCATCGGGGACTGCGTTGCATGGAAGCCGGAGATTGCACCGCACGCGACGGTCACGAACATAAACGGCCAGACAGGCAGGTTTTCGGGATGCAGATTCGCCAGACTGATTTCCGGGATTTTGTATTTCGGCACGATAATCAGCGCGCCTGCGATACTCACCGCCATCGCGATCAGAACCGCGCCGAAAAGCGGATAGAGCTTGCTGATGAGCTTGTCAATCGGCAGAAGCGTCGCCAGCACATAATAAAGCAGAATCACAACAATCCAGAAGCCGTGTGAGAGCGTTTTCGGCGTGAGATCGGAGATCAGCGCGGCGGGGCTCGTCACGAAAACGGTGCCGGTCAGCAGCAGAAGCAGAACGGAAAAAATCCGCATAATATACATTGCCGGTTTGCCGAGGTAGATGCCCGAAAGCTGTGCAATGGATGCGCCCTTGTTCCGCTCGGAGATCATGCCGCTCATATAATCGTGGACAGCGCCGCCGAGAATCGAGCCGAACACAATCCACAGAAACACGACCGGACCGAAACACGCGCCCATCAGCGCGCCGAAGATCGGGCCTGTGCCGGCGATATTGAGCAGTTGAATCAGCGCCGCACGCCATGTTTTCATCGGGATAAAGTCCACGCCGTCGCGATATTTGTAGGCAGGAGTCTCGCGGTCATCGGGCGCAAACACGCGCTCGGTGAATCTTCCGTAAAGCATATATCCTGCAAACAATATCACGAGTGCCAGAATAAAAGAAACCATAATTTCACCCTGTTCCGTATTTTCAGATTGCAGCCAATTGCATTGCTGTAATATTATTATAACATAAATTCGCAGAAACCGCAATGGAAGCCGGTGAAAAAACTCTGCACATATTTGTCTCCGCGCCGGGCACTGCCCGCCGGGTTTCCCGGATGTTTTTTCTCCGGCTGCACATACACAGCAGGCTGCCGCTTGACAAATATGCAAAAATATGGTATGATTTAGGTATATGTGCGGAACCGCTCCTGCATATGTCAAAATCTGCGATTATTACTGCGGCAGCATCCGCAGTGATGATAAATAATACGCCGGCAGCACACTGCATTTTCCAGCGTACTGCGGCAGAAGGAGTTTTTCTTATGGGCAATATGACGATTGAAAAGGTTATCGGCAGAGAAATCCTGGACTCCAGAGGAAATCCGACCGTTGAGGCTGAGGTTTACCTCGCAGACGGCACCGTCGCAAGAGGTACCGCTCCGAGCGGCGCTTCTACCGGCGAGTTTGAGGCACTTGAGCTGCGTGACGGCGATAAGAGCCGCTACCTCGGCAAGGGCGTGCAGAAGGCTGTCGCAAACATCAACGGCACCATCAATTCTGTTCTGACCGGCAAGGATGCTTCCGATATTTACGCAATCGACAAGGCGATGATCGCGGCGGACGGCACTAAGGACAAGTCCAACCTCGGCGCAAATGCAATCCTCGCAGTTTCGATTGCATCTGCAAGAGCAGCTGCAACCTCCCTCGGCATTCCGCTTTACCGTTTCCTCGGCGGTATCCAGGGCACCAAGCTGCCGGTTCCGATGATGAACATTCTCAACGGCGGCGCACATGCAGACAGTGCTGTTGATACCCAGGAATTCATGATTATGCCGGTCGGCGCTCCGTCCTTCAAAGAGGCACTGCGCTGGTGTGCAGAGGTCTTCCACAAGCTCCGCGCTCTGATTAAGGAAATGGGCGACGTTACCGCTGTCGGCGACGAGGGCGGCTTTGCTCCGAACCAGCTCAAGAGCGATGAGGATGCAATTGAGAAGATCCTCGAGGCAATCAAGGCAGCAGGCTTTGAGCCGGGCAAGGACTTCATGATCGCAATGGACGCTGCTTCCTCCGAGTGGAAGAGCGAAAAGGGCAAGGGCTTCTACAAGCAGCCGAAGTCCGGCAAGGAGTTCACTTCCGATGAGCTGATCGCACACTGGGAAGCACTCGTTGACAAGTATCCGATCATCTCCATCGAGGACGGTCTGGATGAAGAGGACTGGGAAGGCTGGCAGAGAATGACTGCAAAGCTTGGCGGCAAGGTTCAGCTCGTCGGCGACGACCTGTTCGTCACCAACACTGAGCGCCTCTCCAAGGGCATCAGACTCGGCGCTGCAAACTCCATCCTGATTAAGCTGAACCAGATCGGTTCTGTCTCTGAGACCCTCGAGGCAATCAAGATGGCACACAAGGCAGGCTACACTGCAATTTCTTCTCACCGCTCCGGCGAGACCGCTGACACCACGATCGCTGACCTGGCAGTCGCACTGAACACTGCACAGATCAAGACCGGTGCTCCGAGCCGTTCCGAGCGTGTTGCGAAGTACAACCAGCTTCTCCGCATCGAAGAGGAGCTCGGCGATTCCGCCTGCTATCCGGGCATCGCTGCTTTCAACGTCAAGAGATAATTACAGCAATCTGTAATAAAAGCGCCGCACAGTTTTTCTGTGCGGCGTTTCAGTCTGTCGAAAAAGGTATCGCTTCGCGATGATTGATATTGGGCTCTGCCCAAACCCGCCAAAGGGACATTGTCCCTTTGGAATCCCATTATAAGCAAAATGAAAGAAAATGCGTGATTATTCCTTTTCTTCTATAAAATGGGATTCTTAAGGGATAGTATCCCTTAAGCGGGGGTATGGGGGCAGCGCCCCCATTTTGAATCCGTCGGAGACACTTTATCGACAGGCTGAGAGCGGAAAGGGGATACCTTTCCGCTCTGTTTTCAGTCTTGTTTTTTCTGTTTCGGCTTTCCGCTTTCGAGAAAGAGCTGCGAGCCGCCCTGATACATCAGAAACACGCCGACCAGCCGGATTCCGGTATGAATGATAAAATCCGAATAAACCAGAATCAGCGCGCCGCAGAGCACGGAGATCAGCGGCAGCGAGAGCTTCACTTTCCAGCGCTCGTCGCCTTTATCCTTTGCATCCAGCACATTCAGAACCGAGAGAATGCCGAGGCAGATAATCAGCAGACCGATCATCTGCGGGAACAGATCGGTGACCAGACCGGGGAAGAAGAACAGTACCAGTCCGGCTGCGGTGATGAGCCCCGCGCCGCCGAGCTGGGCATTCTGCTTGATCGTCCGTTCTTTGTTCGACAGCCCGGTATAGAGCTTCAATGCCCCGTAAAACACCAGTACACAGGCGACAGCCCGCAGGATCAGCGCGATCGTTGTCGTCGGCCGGACTGCGATAAACAGCCCCAACAGAACCAGAATGATAGAGGCGGCTACACCGCTGAGCGTTTTCCGTTTCATGAGGTTACTCCTTTCTTTTGTGCATCTTGCAGCGCCGGCAGATGCACCGTCCTTTGCGGCAGCAGATAGACTGCCAGAATGCAGATTATCAGTATTGCGGTCGTTGCGGCACCGCCCTCGGGTCCGAAGTGCCCGCCGTTGAGCCATGCCGCACCCTCTGCGGTATCAATGTGCAGGAAGGTTGCGCTGACATCAATTCCGCTGACCTTCATGCCGAAGAGGTTGCCCTGTGCCATATTCCAGAAGCTGTGCATTGCTGCCGTACACCAGATGCTGTCTGTCCGCAGAAAGAGCAGTGCGGTCAGCAGCCCGAACATCGTCAGATTGCAAAATGCAAAGACCGAAATGCCGTCGTTTCCGAGATGTGCCGCAGCAAAGAGCAGGGAGCTGACTGCAACGCCGGTCAGCGGTTTTGTATGCGTACCGGCGGACATCATCAGCCAGCCGCGGAATGTCAGCTCCTCGCTGAAGCCCTGTATCATCCAGCCCGCCAGAAACAGCAGCATATAGCCCGTCGGCACGCTCTGTGAGACACCGCGGAAGGAGGCGCCGCCGCCTGCAATCATCAGCAGAATGACGCAGCCCATCATTCCGGTGCCGAGCAGAATGCCGAGCAGATAATCCGGCAGCGCACGCCGCTTTGTGATGCCGAGCGTGCGGAGCGGGCGCTTTTCGATTCCGAGCGAGAAGACGAGATTGACCGCGATGCTGACCGTTGTCAGAAAGAGCATCATCAGAAGCTCCCGCATCGGCTCTGCCTTGAAAAAGTCATCGGCAGAATGCGGCGCTGCTGCCGCTGCGTAAATCAGATAAAAAGCGGCCAGACAGAGACTTTCCCACACTGCGCAAACGATGTAATATACAGCAAACATCAGCACATTCAGCAAAACGCCCCGGAGCACCTGCTGCTTCGGATCAAGCCGGATTCGCGCAAAGACCGGCACAGTATCGTTCAGACAGATATCATGCTTCATTCGGAAGGCTCCTTTTCATGCAACGCTGCCTCCATTTCCGGACGAAGCTGCGCGGTAACGGTCCGGATTTCGCCGGTCAGCGGCTCGGGAAAGCGCAGGCTGCCGCAGTGCAGCGCATGACACTGCATCCGCGAGCAGTCGCCGCCGTAGAGGTCATCGCCGAGCAGCGGATAGCCGATATGCGCCATATGGACGCGAATCTGATGCGTCCTGCCGGTTTCCGGGATCAGCTCCAGCAGCGTGCAGTATGCGGTCTGCCGCATGACGCGGTAATGCGTGACGGCTGCTCTGCCGTCTGCGCGGACGCAGCGGGTCATGACGGAATCCTGCACCCTGCCGATCGGCGCATTGACGGTGCCCTCGCCGGTCAGACCGTTTCTGACGAGCGCATAATAGCGCTTTTCGACGCGGTTACGCAGCGCGTTTGCAGCATATGCCGTCTTTGCGATCATGCAGAGCCCGGAGGTGTTGCGGTCGAGGCGGTTGATGAGATGAAAACCGGAGGCGGGATACGCCGCCGCAAACCAGTTTGCAAGGGTGTCATCGCGGTGCAGCATTGAAGGGTGAACCGGCATTCCGGCAGGCTTATCGCAAATCATGATCTGCGCGGAATCATACACAACCGGAACGGTAAGCGCCGGATTCGGCGTCTGGGTAGCGCTCTCCGGATAGTGCAGCCGGATGCGGTCGCCGCTGCGAACGGGATCAATGCTGCGGATTTTGATACCGCACCTTGTCATGCCGTCCGGGACGGTTTTCAGCCGTTTGAGCATATGTGCAGAAACGCCCGCGTGCGTCCGCAGATAAGCGCCGAGCGGCATTTCTTCCGCACATTCTACAGCAATTTCCAGAATACTGATGCGATCACCGCCCCTCTCTGTGCTTTGTGCCTCTGCAATAAACCGGGGATTTGCCGATGCTTTCTGCGATGGGCAGGGGGTCAGCCGAACACAAACCAGCCGTCCGCGTTCTTGATTGCAAGGATGCCGGAGCGCGGAACGACCGTAACCGGCTGAGAATCGCCGGCATAAATTGCATCGAGCGAGAATATCACATCGTGCATCTCCTTTGCATCCGCCTTCGCTTTTTCGGCAAATTTCTCGTCAAAGACGCCGTCGTTAAGAAAGCGCATGAAGAATTCTTCCACGGAGGATTTCTCATCCCCGTAATAGCTGAGGGTGAGCTTTGTCAGCTTCCAGCTTTCGTAGCCGTCCTCGTCAAATTTCGAGCACATTCCCTCAAATGCTTCTTCCGGTGAAGAACCCAGCTTTTTGAAATATTCGGAACAGTTCTCGCGGTATGGCGGATAGATCGTCTTCTGATAGGCGTCGTAATCGCGGGTTTCCAGCGAGAGAAAGTAGCTGCGGATGCACTCGGCGCATTCCGGATCGACGCCTTCTGCGGCATCGACTTGCAGCCCGGTATATTCAAATTCCGCCGCAGAGGACACCTCCGGCGCGCTGCTGCTGCCGGAATCGCCGCAGCCGGTCAGCATGAGCATGACCGCGGCAAACAGCCCTGCGCCGGTATGCCGTTTGGTCATCATGATGCTGCCCCCTGTCCGGAGGATGCCAGATAAATCAGATACCATTTTCCCTGATAATGCACACCGTACAGACGCTCGTTTCCGATGACATTCTCGGTTTCGGACTGGATTCCGGAACCCTTGTCCGTCAGATACAGTGTAAGGTCGAGCTCGTAGAGGGCATCGAAATCCTCTTTGAAATTCTCGATTTTCTCGTCAGAAGCCAGATCAATCAGCATATTTTTCAGTGCATCGCGGCCGGGCTTGACATCGTCCTTCGTGATGATCGAATCGACGCTGACCAGTGAAAAATCAAACTCCTTGCCGTAATACTGCTTCACCATCTGATAGGAATTGCTGACGATGCCCGCGTCGTCGATCTGTCCCTCATAGACGGTATTCAGCTCGTAATTGTGATACATCGGGAACAGCACCGAGGAGAATTCCTCCGCCTTGTTCGCCTGAATCGAGTGATAATAATGCGAAACTGCTTCAATCAGACTGTCCTCAAGGAAGCGCGTATCGCACTGCACCGGCACGCCGTACTGCGTATTCAGTGAAAGTGTTGCGCCGTAGGGCAGTTCGCTCTGCTCAATATGCACCGGCGCCGAGGAACTGCTGTCGCCGCAGGCTGTGAGCAGCCCCGCGCATAGGATGCCGGAGAGGACTGTGCTGTATAATTTACGCATGAGATTCATTCCTCCGTTTCGGATCAGCACTCATTCTTCCAGCAGAATCAGTGCTTCCAGCAGCGCATCCTGCTCTTGCCGGATCTCCTCCAGCCGTGCGCAGACTGCGTGCATTTTTTCGTAATCGCCGGCAACAGCCGGATCGGACAGCGATTCCTGAAGCGTGTTCTGCTCTGCCTGCAATGCGTCGATTTCCTGTTCAATGCGCTTTTGCTCGGCGCGGCGTTTCGCTTCCAGACTGCGCTGCTCCTTTGAGCGGTAATTGGTTTTCCGGAGCTCCTCCTGCTTCTGCTGCTTTTCCGCAGCAGCGGCTGCCTGCTCCGCCTCGGTTTTTCTGCGAATCTGCTCCTGATATGCAGAAAACCGGCCCTGAAAGCGCTCCAGTGTCCCGTTTTCGAGCACAAGCAGATTGTCCGCGATCCGTTCGAGCAGGTAGCGGTCATGGCTGACAAACAGGATTGTGCCGTCAAAATCGCTGAGCGCCTGCTCTAAGATTTCCTTTGTCGCAAGGTCTAAGTGGTTCGTCGGCTCATCAAGCAGCAGCACATTGCCGTGCTCCATCATCAGAATCGCAAAACACAGCTTTGCGCGCTCGCCGCCGGAGATCACGCCGGTCTCCTTGAACACGTTTTCGCCGGTCAGCCGCACCTGCCCCAGCAGACTCCGCACCTCATAATCGCTCAGTGCCGGATAGCGGTCGTGCAGCTCGTCAAAGACAGTCGCGTAGGGGTTGAGGCTCTCGCTCTCCTGCTCAAAGCAGCCGAGTCTTGTGCCCGCCGCCCAGCGCACCAGCCCCTTATGCGGCAGAATATTGCGCAGCACCTTCAGCAGCGTGGATTTCCCCGCGCCGTTTTCGCCGATGATGCCGATTTTTTCGCCGCGCCGCACCGTAAAGGAGAGCCCTTCGGCGAGTGTTTTCTGTGAGGCGCCTTTCCCGACGGTCAGGTCGATATTTTTGACCTCCAGCAGATCAACGGGCGGGGTAACGGCATAGGTGAATTGCAGCCTTGCGGTTTTTGCGGCGGCATACGGGCGCTCAATGCGCTCAATCTTTTCGAGCTGTTTTTCGCGGGATTTCGCCGCTTTTGCCGTTGAGGCGCGCACTTTATTGCGTGCGACATAGTCTTCCAGCTTTGCGATTTCCTTCTGCTGTGCATCATATTCCTTCTGCTGACGCTCTCTTGCTTCGGCACGCAGCGCCGTGAAGGCGGAATAATTGCCTTTATAGCGGGTCATCTCGCCGCGCTCCAGCTCGCAGATGCTCGTGCAGAGGCGGTCGAGGAAAAAGCGGTCGTGGCTGACAATCAGGATTGCGCCGCGCCAGCTTTTCAGATATTCCTCCAGCCAGCCGACGGTCTGGAAATCGAGGTGGTTTGTCGGCTCGTCGAGAATCAGCAGATCGGGCGATTCCAGCAGCAGCTTGCAGAGCGCGAGCCGTGTTTTTTCGCCGCCGGAAAAGCCGGAAATCGTGCGGGTGAAATCCTGCTCGGAAAAGCCCATGCCGAAGAGCACCGTGCGGATGCGCACGTCGGTCGTATAGCCGTCATTTGTCTCAAAGAATGCAGCCAGCCGCGAATATTCATCGGCTTCATCCTGTGTCAGCGGCTGCTGCTCCATTTTTTTCTCAAGGCTCCGCATGGTCTCCTGTGCAGCGAGCAGCGGCGCAAAGGCATCCTGCATTTCCTCTGCGACGGTTTTTGCGCCGTCCAGTCCTGCATTCTGCGCGAGATATCCGATTCGCAGATGCGGTGCTCTGGCAATTGCCGGTTCGTCGTGCTCATAGGCGTCCGGCAGCTCCTGACCGGTCAGCACACGCAGAAACGTCGATTTTCCGCAGCCGTTGTCGCCGACAAGCCCGATGCGGTCCTGATTTTCGATTGTCAGGGAGATACTGTGCAGCACATGGTTGTCCGCATAGAATTTGTGGATCCCTGAACAGGATATCAGCATAGAGATTCTCCTTTATCTGTCATCGTGTGATGCAAAAGCGGCGAAGCAGCGCGGTTTTCTGACCGGTTATGCCCTCCAGCTCAGTGACGGCATACAGGCATTCCGGGTTATCGCTTTCCGCAGAGTAATCCGCCGGGATGCCGTCCGGCAGATCGGATAAATCGACTTCGAGCGAATTATGCCAGTCGCCCGCAATCGCCTGCTTCAGCGCATCGGCGCAGCTCCGGAGCACCATGACCTCTCCCTGCTGCATATCGCCGCATTCAATCGCAAGACGCGGATTTTTCAGAACCGTCTCCGGCTCGCTCTCCCCGATGATTTTGCAGAGCGCATCCGGACAGCTCATGATGCCGATGCGCAGCGCATATGCGGTTTTCTGTGATTGCAGCCCGTTCATCAGGCGGTTCAGCGCATCGGGCGCTGACTCAGATGTTATGACGGTAAATCCGTGCATATCTGTGTCATAGCGAATCAGATAATGCGAATCCGTGTATTCGGGAATCCGCATGATACAGTTGTCGCACGCTTCCCGGTATTGCAGCCTGCGGGCGCGGGAATCCGGGTGCTCGGGCTCTGCCTTCGGGGTCATGCCCTCGCGGCGGTAATCCTGTACGAACAGAAAGCTGTATTCCGGATCCCACATCACAGCGCGGACGCGGCTGGGAAACAGGGATGCACCCTCGTCAAGCTGCACAAGCTCTGCATCCGGATAATCCGAAGCGGCAGCCTTGCGCACGCGCTGCAAATAATTCTTTGCAAAAAAGCGGTATACAAACAGCGAAATGACCAGCCCTGCGAGGATCAGCAGCAGCGCCTTTATGATATTGGCGTTATGTTTTTTCTGCTCCGCCGTCAGCGGCATACTGCGGCGGCTCCGGCGGCGAAGACCGTACATTGCTTACAGTCCCAGGAACGCCTTGGCGTTCTCTGAAAACATTTTCCTGTACTCCTCATAGGTAAAGCCGAGCGAGAGCAGCAGTTCTGCTTCCTTTTTCGGGTCCCACATCGGGAAATCCGTGCCGAACATGCAGAAATCGACACCGTAATGGCGAATGAGCCGGACGGCGCGCTCAGGCGACATCAGGCAGACGGCGCTGCTGGTATCAAAGCGGATATTCTCGCTGCTTTTGAGGACAGCCTCCGCCTCATCCCATGCACCGAAGCCGCCGAGATGCGAAGCGAGCACCTTCAGCTTCGGGAAATCGCGCATCACCTTCAGCAGCATGGTCGGGTGCGAGTAATCGTGGCGGTAATCGCCCATATGTACGAGCACCGGCAGACGGCCTTCGATTGCCTCGTAGATCTTATAGGATTTCGGGCTGTCGAGCGGGGTACGCTGAAAATCGGAGTGCAGCTTGATGCCCTTGAACCCCATTGCGATGACGCGGTCAACTTCGCCGGGGATATCCTCATAATCGCCGTGCATTGCAGCAAAACCGATCATTTCGGGGTGCTTATCGCACTCCTCTTTGATAAAATCATTGATCGAGACGACCTGCTTCGGCGTTGTTGCAACCGAGCAGACGAGCATCCGCTTTGTTCCGATCTGTGCCTCTGCCTCCAGCAGCCGCTCCGATTCACCGATCGAATAGTGCATATTGATATCGTAGAACTTGCCGATTGAAAGGGTAGCCTTTTCGCTGATTTTATGCGGGAAAATATGCGCGTGCATATCCATGATTTCAAAATCCTGCGGGATGAACTTTTCCATTTGTAATGATGACCTCTTTCTTATCCGCGCAGATAGCTGCTCATCAGCTCCGCCATACTCATCGCAAGCATTGCGAATTCCAGCACGACGGTCAGCATTTCGGCAGCGATTCTGCGCACAAAATGTATTTCCGTATGTTTTGTCAGGGTTTTGCGCACCGGAAACAGCGCGGCAAAGCTCAATAGAATGATAAACCAGTAATTTTTTATGAGATAGCCTGTTGTATTGCTCATGGCGAGACCGTGTTCGCCGAAAAAGCCGCTGTAAAAGGTAAAGAGTTCCGAGAATGACCCGCAGCGGAGCATCCCGAGAAAGATCAGCACGGTGACGGCGACGACCACCCGCCGTGCCGCAATCGGAATCTGCGCGATCCATTTTGGGTTCAGCAGATGTTCACCGGTCAGGAGCAGGGCACAGCAGATACCCCAGAGCAGCCCGCCGATTCCGCTGCCGAACAGCAGCCCGATGCTGCAAAATATAAGCAGCATTCTTGTCAGGTAGCTGCCTGTGTCGTCGCCGAACTGCGGAAGCAGCACACGCTTTGTCCAGTCGGAAAAGGGCGCCATGAACCGTGTCCAGAAGCCGTAATGCGTACCCGCCAGAATCGGCGAATCGAAGCTCTCCGGATAAATCAGCCCGCACATCTGCGCGATGCCCTGTCCGATCTGTGCGGCGCCTTTCAGCGAGAAATACATCATGAAGTAATAGACGATGACGGTCAGCCATTCGTCGAGCAGCGTTTTCTGCACAATCAGCTCACTCATGGCGCGGTGGAGCTGCTGCATCGGCATGGCAAGACAGGTAACCTGAAACAGCCCGCGGATATAGACCGCGGCGCCGCTGCCGAGATTTTCGGCGCTCTGTTTCCGCTGCTGCCACATCGCCGCTGCCGCATCCGAAGAAAGCGGCGGGCCTGCAAACAGCCGCGGCATCTCCGCGGAATAGCAGAAAAACGGGAACAGCCCCGGAATCGCAACGCGCTTATTTGCGCGGTCACAGATGTATTCGGTGTTCTGCATTGCAAGCAGCAGCAGCGGGATGATCTGCATGCGCTCCGGCAGAAGCACCTTGCCCAGCACCGGGAACAGAAATTGCAGGCTGATTCCCGCATACATCCGCAGCTTAGTCCGGCGGTCATCCGCACCCTGCTGCACCGGCAGAAGCCGCAGCACCAGCCATGCGCTGACAATCATGCTCATCAGCAGTGTCAGCGCCGGGAAACCGCCTGTCATCCATACGCAGCACAGCCCGCCGAGCGCGAGTGCGATCGGCTTCCGCTTCGGCGGAATCAGCAGCGTCAGAACGGTCACCGCCGGAAGAATATACAGAACAAGCGGGAGTGTCGGCAGAATCATGGCGCCGCCTCCCTCTCCGGCAGAATATTGTGCAGAAATCCGTCAAATTCCGCCGCACTGGTCATGGTGCAGAGCACCTCGCAGAGTCCCTTTGTCGAAAGATGCTCCGGCAGGTCAAGCGCCCGCAGCAGCGCACGCCGCCTTTCGCCGGCTTCCGGCACGCCCGCAAAGCCGTAACGGTAGAGCAGCGCCGGTGTGATGTCATCCGGGCGCTCCGGCGGGGTCTCATCGAATACACCTGCCCGCTCAAGCGCCCCAATCAGCACGGCATCATCAATGCCTTCAACGCCGAGCAGCCCCTCTGCGGAGGCATGGCGCTTGCGATGCTCCTTGCCGTGAATGCCGGGGACATAGACATGTATCACCCTGCCGTTTGGGATTGCGCCCTTCAGAAAACCGCGAATCTGAAAGCCTGCCGCGTCCGCGTCGGTCAGAATGACGATGCCGGTTGTTTCGGCATAGCGGCGGATGAGCTGAAGCTGTGCGCGGTTTTTGTAGATCTGGAATCCGCCTGTCACCAGAATCACCGCATCTACGGCATTTTCCAGCCGTATTTTGTCATATTTCCCCTCGACGACGATCGCCGGTGCGACCTTTCGCCGCCCGGTCATCCCGTAACCTCCGAGCCGTCGCGCCGTACCCGCAGCATCCGCACAATCGCCTGTTCCAGCAGCAGACGCGGCGCAGTCCGGGTCGATTTGCAGCTCCTGTCCGTTTCGCGCAGAATCCGGATGCAGGTTCGGAGCTGCGGCAGCGACATTGAGCCGCAGTCGCGCATGGCGTTGCGCACAGCAAATTCGCGGTTTTTCGGGTAATTGAAATCCGCAGCAATTTCCTGCTGCTGCTTGGCCGCGCCCTGTCCGAGCTTTGCGCGGTAGAGGTCGGTGAAGGTATTGCTCAGCACGCTCAGCAGCCCGAGAATGGTTTTGGTGTCCTCGGATTTTGCAGTGAGCTGCTCAAGCAGACGGAACGCGGCTTTGCCGTTTCCGCCGGTGACTGCCCGCGCCAGCCGGAATGCATCCGCATCGGGCAGTGCCGCCGTCAGCGCCTCCAGCATTTCGGTCGTGATCGGCTCCCCGTCGGCACAGGCAAGCAGCTTGTTCAGCTCTGTGTGAATCAGCGTGCTGTCACAGAGGCAGCGGTTTGCGAGCGCTTCCGCATCTGCGCGGCTGATCTCAGAGCCGTGCCGCTTGACCCGCTCCATAATCTGCCGCCCGAGCATAATTGCATTTTTCTTCTCGCAGATGCACAGAACGCCGTTTTTCTCGAAAAACGATGTGATTTTCTTGAATTTCGGCAGAATCGAGGGCTCATTCCGGCGAATCTCATAAACCGGAACGGCGCTCATGACAACGAGCACGACTGTTCGCGGTGCGAGATTGCCGAGGATGCCGAGCAGACGCTCAATGTCCGCAGACGGAACGGAATCCGGGTCGAGCTCGCGAATCAGAATCAGATTGTACGGCTGAAACATCGGGCAGAAGCTGCACGCATCCTCCAGCCGGTCAAGGTCGGGCGCCTGCCCGTCGAATACCGTGTCGGAGAGCGCATCGCCGTCCGTCAGCTTTTTCCGGATCCGTTTTTCGGTCTGCGATACGGTGAGGGTATCCTCGCCGCAGAGAAAACATAGCTGCGGCGGGTTCTCTCCCCCGATTTCCCGCAGCAAATCTGCTGCTGCCAGTCTCGGCATTCTGCGCACCTCCTTTGCTTTGCTGAATAAAAATGTATCGCTTCGCGATGATTCATAATAGGGCTCCGCCCCATGCCCCGCCAAAGGGACATTGCCCCTTTGGAATCCCATTATATGCAAAATTAAAGAAAATACGTTGCTTTTTATTTCTTCTATATAAAACGGGATTCTTAAGGGATAGTATCCCTTAAGCAGGGGTTTGGGGACGGAGTCCCCATTATAAATCCGTCGGAGACACTTTATATCACTTCTTCGTTATCTCCGTACCTGCGCGGGTTTCGCGGATTTCCCAGCCGAGCGCGCTGATCTGATTGCGCAGCGCATCCGCCTTTGCGAAGTCCTTTGCCTTGCGGGCTTCCCTGCGCTCCTCGACGAGTGCAAGCACCTCTGCGGGGATATCCTGCGTTTCATTCTGCTCCGTATCGGCAGCTTTTGCCGCTTCAAGCAGATTCAGCGAGAGCTCCTTATCCATTTCCGCAATTGCCGCACACTTTGTTGCGCCGGAAGCATCCGCCTTCAGCACGTCGTACAGCGCCGTGACCGCAAGCGCGGTGTTCAGGTCATTGTCCATTGCCTCACGGAACGGCGCCAGCAGCGCCTCCTTCTGCGCATTGTCCGGTGCGCTCTGATCGGCGAGCAGCGTCCGGATTTTTGCGACGAGCTTTTTGTATGCGCCCTGTGCATTATCGAGGTTTTCCCATGTAAAGACGAGCGATTTGCGGTAATGGGATTGCAGGCAGAAGAAGCGGTACGCCATCGGATCATAGCCCTTTTCCTCAAGGAGCGAAACCGTCAGGAACTCGCCCTTTGACTTGCTCATCTTGCCGCTGCTGGTATTGAGGTGCAGCACATGGAACCAGTGCGGGCACCATTCATGCCCGAGCAGCGCCTCGCTCTGTGCGATTTCGTTGGTGTGGTGCGGGAATACATTGTCGATGCCGCCGCAGTGCAGGTCAAGATGTTCGCCTGCATATTTCATGCTGATGCAGGAGCACTCAATATGCCAGCCCGGATAGCCGAGTCCCCACGGGCTTTCCCATTTCAGCTCCTGATCGTCGAATTTCGACTTCGTGAACCAAAGGACAAAATCCGCCTTATTGCGCTTGTTATCGTCGCCCTCGACGCCCTCGCGGACGCCGACCTCCAGATCTTCCTCTTTGAAATCGTGGAAGCGGTAATATTTTTCGAGCTTTGAGGTATCGAAATAGACATTGCCGCCTGCTTCATAGGCATAGCCCTTTTCGAGCAGCTTCTGCACCGCCGCGATGAAATCGTCGATGCAGCCCGTTGCCGGCTGCACGATCTCCGGCACTTTGATATTCAGCTTCGCACAGTCTGCAAAGAACGCATCTGTGTAGAATTTCGCGATCTCCATGACGGTTTTATGCTCGCGCTTTGCACCTTTGAGCATTTTGTCGTCGCCGGTGTCGCCGTCGGAGGTCAGGTGTCCGACATCCGTGATATTCATGATGCGGAGGACATCATAGCCCGAAGCGGAAAGATGCTTTTCCAGCACATCCTCCATGATGTAGGTGCGCAGGTTTCCGATGTGTGCATAATGATAGACCGTCGGACCGCAGGTATACATTTTCACCTTTCCCGGCTCAGCGGTTTTGAATGTTTCCTTTTGTCTCGTAAGAGAATTATACAGCAGCATACAGGTTGCTCCTTTCAGCAGAACGCTCTGAACATAATTTTGCTACTATATTATAGCACAACAAACCGGTTTCGTCAATACAACCGGCACGCGGTTTTTCCGATAGCCGGTACGAGGTTTTTCTGATAACCCCTTGCGTAAAACAGGATTTTGTGGTATACTGATTATGGGAAGTCCTGTGCAGATTAAACAGGGGATGCTTCCCGTATCTACGAAATAACACAGGGAAATGAGGTCGATACATCAATGAAACTGATTTTTGCGGTTGTCAACGGCGATGACAGCGCCGCTGTCTCCAAAGCGCTTGCCAAAAGCGGCTTCCGTGCAACAAAGCTCGCATCCTCGGGCAGCTTTCTGAGCTCCGGGAATACGACCTTCCTGATCTGTGTGGAGGAGGATCAGGTTGACGCCGTTATCAGCGTTGTCCAGCAGAAGTGTCACCACAGAAAGCAATTCGTTCCCTCAACACCGACCTACGGCTCGCCCGCAACCGGACAGATTCCTTCGATGCCGCTTGAGGTGCCGGTCGGCGGCGCAACGGTATTCGTGACGAATATCGAGCGGTTTGAAAAGCTGTGAATAAGAGGACAAGCCCGGTTCCGGAAATTGCCGGAAACGCGCTGCTGCTCTCTGAGCTGCGGCAGATGAAGCAGAACAATCATCTGCCTCATGCGCTGCTGCTGCACGGCGAGCAGGGATGCGGCAAAAAAACAATCGCGGAGTGGTTCGCGATGCTTGTGCTTTGTGAGGATCAGGCAAAGGCGCCCTGCGGTGTCTGCAAAAACTGCCGGCTCGTGCGCAGCCATGCGCATCCGGATGTGACGACAGTGGAGCATTCGGGAAAGCGCGGCGGCTTTTCTGTTGAAACTGTCCGCGAAATCCGCGCAGAAGCGGCGATTTTGCCGAACAACGGCGATATGCGGATCTTCATGTTCGAGGATGCCGACGGCATGAGCATTCAGGCGCAGAACGCGCTGCTGAAATCCGTTGAGGAGCCGCCCGCCCACTCCTGCTTCGTGTTTACGGCGCAGGTGCCGGGGGTGCTGCTGCCGACGCTGCTCTCGCGCATGACCGCAAAGGCAGTGTTCCCTGCTTCACGCGGGGAGTGCATCAAAGCGCTGATTCAGCAGGATTTTCCGGAGGATGATGTGCAGGCTGCCGCGGCGCGGTTTGACGGCAATATCGGCAGATGCATCGCCTACCTGACCGATCCGGCAGTTCGGGAATCGACCGACCGCACCGCTGCACTGACCGCGGCGCTTGCAGATCAGAATGAATACCGCCTGCTTCAGCTCCTGACGGCGGCTGCCGCAGACAAAGATCAGCTCCGGAAAACGCTGGAGCTGCTGGATATTCAGATTCGCGATGCCGCACTGATGATACTGGACAGCGAAGCGGTGTGCATGGGCTGCGACAGACAGTCTGCCGAGCGGCTCTCCGGCTCGCTGACCCCGCGCCGCACTGCAAGAATGCACGGAGCAATCGCAGAGGCGTTTGCCGATCTCGACGGCAATGTCGGCGCCGTGCTGACCGTGACGGCGCTCTGTGCGGCATTGGTCAATGCCTGAAATTTTGTTTTTTTATTGGATGGGTAAGTATGATTGAAGTTATCGGAGTAAAATTCAAAAGCGGCGGCAAAATGTATTATTTTGCGCCGGGTGATCTCAACCCCGCAGAGGGCAGCTATGTTGTCGTCGAGACGGCGAGAGGTGCCGAATGCGGAGAGGTTGCGGCACGGCGCCATGCCGTTCAGGAGGAAAATATCACGGCGCCGCTCAAACCGATCCTCCGCCTTGCAACTGAGGAGGATTTGCAAATTCTTGAGAAAAACCGCGCTTATATGGCGGATGCGTTCCGCATCTGTCAGGAGCGCATCGAAGCGCGTGAGCTGCCGATGCATCTGGTCGATGTGGAGTGCGGCTTCGACAGCAATAAGCTGATCTTTTATTTTACCGCAGAGTCGCGTGTCGATTTCCGCGAGCTTGTGAAGGATCTTGCGAATGCGTTTCACGTCCGGATTGAGCTGCGCCAGATCGGCGACCGCGACGAGGCAAAGCTGCTCGGCGGACTGGGCATCTGCGGCAGGGAATTCTGCTGCAAGCGCTACCTCAACAATTTCCAGCCGATTTCGATTAAAATGGCGAAGGAGCAGGGGCTCGCGCTCAATCCGACGAAGATTTCCGGCGCCTGCGGCAGACTGATGTGCTGCCTGCGCTATGAGAGCCCGGTCTATGAGGAGCTCATCAAGCTGACCCCGAAGGTCGGCTCGACCGTGATTCTGCCCGGTGAGCCGCCTGTCCGCGCCTATGTGACAGAAGCGAATCTCGTCACGGGCAATCTCCGCGTTAAGCCGGAGAATTCCGATATGCCGGTTACGGTGAACCGGGATCAGGTTGAGCGCCTTCAGGATGCGAGCAGACGAATGACAAAAGAAGACCTGCGCGATAAGCGCCAGAGCAGCGGTAATTCCGCACCGCAGCAGAAGGAGAAACCGCAGCAGCCCGATGCACAGGCAGCGCAGGACAGCAGCCGTGCGCCGCAGAAGCCGCCGCGTCAGCCGAAGCAGCAGATGCCCGAAAAGCCGCCGCAGAGCCCTGCACTGCACCCCGAATTCGGTGAAAAGCAGCAGCAGACACAGCATCCGCAGAAGCCCGCTGCCCCGCAGCCGCGCCGCACCGCTCCGCTGCCGGATGATATGGACTTTACCGAGCACCGCGCCGTTGTTGAGCACCCGGAGCTCGCCGCAGAGCAGGCACAGCAGCGGCAGAAGCATCACGAGGGCGGCAGACGTCCGCACCGCGGCGGGCAGAACCGCCGGTTCAATAATCACCGCGGAAACCGCGGTCATGCGGGCGAGGACGGGCAGAGACCCGCTGCGCCGCAGGATTCCGATTCGTAAAAATGTAACCGGAGAGAGGTTGAAACCGTGTTTTGCAGATATTGCGGCAAGCAGATGGATGACAGTGCATCCGTTTGTCCTGCATGCGGCATTGCCGTAAACCCAAGGCAAAATGCCGCTCCGGCGCCGCCGTCCCCGCAGCCGATGCAAAATCCGCCGCAGGTGCAGCCGATGCCGCCGTTTATGCCCTATCCTCCGATGTATCCGGTGTATGCTGTCCCGATCATGCCGGCACCGAAGCCGCTTCCGCCGCTCGCGCCGCCTGCCGTCCGCAGAAGCATGGTTCTCTGCTGGCTCGCTGTGCTGCTGGGGCTGATCAGCCTGTTCGCCGGCAGATTGCAGTATACGCTGGTTGTCGATAACCGGGCATACAGTATGCTGGATGCCAATGATCCCAATATTTACCATGACGAAGAATTCATCAGGGACTACGAGGGATACTCGATCTGGGGACCGGGTGCAGAGGCGCTGATGAATGAACGCCATGACCACACAAAATTCGGTGAGACTGTCCGGTTTATCGAGCGCGAGGCGGAAGGGCTGCGGTCAAACAATGTCACATTCATAACCGGGCTGATCTTATACGCCGCCGCGCTGGCGTTTACCGTTGCCTTTGCGATTGCGATTCTGATTTTATGGATTTTCTCACACATCAACCGGAATGCACGGGATTACCGCGCCGCATGGAAAAATCTCCGCGCCTCTGTGACGCTGCTGCTGATCGGGAAGATCACGGCAGTCGTCTCCATGATATTTGTCAAGACCGCGGTGCATGGCGCTGCAAAGCTGCTCGCGGAGAAGGATTATACCAAGGAGGTTTACACCTTCTTCCGGATTGCACCGCAGGCATTGATTACCATTGCGCTGCTGGCTCTGCTGCGGATTTACATTTTGCGGCAGATTCGGAAAAAGCACGGACAGCAGAAAAGTGAGACACCGCAAACAGCAGGAGCATCATCGCTCTGAACATCAAGGGAGGAACCAGTATGTTTTGTAAAAATTGTGGAAACCAGCTCGGCCCCAATTCCCTGTTCTGCACCAAATGCGGAACAAAGGCCCCGGCAGTCCCGCAGCAGCCTGCATTTACTGCGCCGCAGCCGGAGATTCCCGCGCAGCCTGCATTTACTGCACCGCAGCCGGAGATCCCGCAGCAGCCGGCATTTACTGCGCCGCAGCAGCCGGAAATTCCCGCGCAGCCTGCATTTACCGCGCCGCAGCAGCCGGAAATTCCCGCGCAGCCTGCATTCATCCCGCCGCAGCAGCCGGAAATTCCCGCGCAGCCGGCATTTACTGCGCCGCAGCAGCCTGTGTATCCGCAGCAGCCGGCATTTCAGCAGCCGCCTGTTTATGCAAGCCCGGCGGTATCGGCCGCGCCCGGCGGCGGCAATGCAGCAAATGTGCGAAAGATCATGTATTTCATTACGCTGATCGCACTCTGCATCCTGACAGTCGGACTGTTCTGCGGAACAATCACGACTGAAAAAATGGGACGCCGCACAGAGAACATTACAACATGGACCCGTTTATCCTATATCTATAAGCGCGCTCACGGGGGAGACACTTCTGCTTTGAAGGCGGCGAAGGAGGTGTATGATGCATACATCAGCGATTTGCAGCATATCGGTGAAATGAGCAATGCAGCGCCTTATATCGCGGAATTCATTGCGGTTTCGACGAACCTGATCGCAGCATTGCTGGTTCTGGTGTTCGGAATCATCAGCATCATTTCCTTTGCTAAGAAAAAGGAACCGCGTGCATGGATCATGCTCTTTATTGCGCTGATCGCCGTACTTCTGGCAAAGCTCGCGGCGCTCGCTTTTGTGATTGTACTGAAAGCAGCGTATGAGAGCTGTACATATCCGATACACTATTCTCTGATTCTTTCCCTGATCCTGATTGTTGCATTTATAGCTGTTTCCCTTGTGTTCAAAGGAAAAGCCAAGCAGGATCGCACGCCTTCGCCGGGCAATGCATATCCGGCAGGCGGAGAGTATCCGATGCAGTAATTTTGTCAAAGAAAAACGGGAGTGCGCCGCAAGAAGCGTACTCCCGCTTTTATGTGCAGTATGCACAAATTGTGCCGCTTAAATTTCACGGCGCAGAGACTTGTCAACAGATTCTGAATATGTTATAATAATAACGGTAAAATCCGTCTTCAATTTGTTACGGAAAGGAAAGTGACACCATGTTTTGTAAAAACTGTGGTCAGATGATTGCGGATACGGCAGCCTTCTGCGTCAATTGCGGGGCGCAGAATAAGAGGAAGCCGCCTGCTGTCAATGTGCCGGTCGTGCAGAATCCTTCTTCGGAAGAAAAACCCGGTTTCTCTCATGATTTCGATGATCCGTTTTCGGAGACAGATGCGTCTGCACAAAAGCCGGAGCCGTCTCCGGCAGTCCGTCAGGAGCCGGTTGTCAGTCCCGCTCCGGTTACGCAGCCTGTGAACCCTGCACCGCAGCCTGCGCCGCCGGTTTACCCGCAGCAGCCTGCATATCAGCAGCCGGCTTATCCGCAGCAGCCTGTCTACCCGACGCCGATGTATTCTCAGCCGCCGTCATATCTGAACCCGCCGCCTTATGCGCTCCGCCCGTCGGCGCCGCAGCTCAGCGGCTTTGCGAAGGGCGGCGTATTCCTGATTCTGCTGCTCGGCATCGCGGCAACCGTAATGCTGTTCTGGGGTAAAATCATCGGCGTGCCGGATATCACACTGAACAAGGCATTGAGCAAGGTGGTCAATTCGGATGAGGAGTTCGATTATACCTATTATTCGATGTGGGATATCGGAGAAGCGGGCGCCGGCGGCAACAGCTACAATTACTTTGGCGACCTCTCCAGTATCGGAAAAGCCATAGAGTCGATTGAGGAGATGGGGGATTACATAGATGAGCTTCCGGAGAGTTTGAAGCCGGCATACCGCGCTCTGGAATGGGCGCTCATTGATGCTGTTGCGGTCACGATTATGAACGGACTCGCCGCAGTAATTGCGGTAGTCTGCACGATTTTGGCTCTGGTTCGGTATTCCTCCGGAGATTACGAAAGGGCGTGGAATCATGTGGGGAATATCCTGCGGGCTGTCTTTGTCGCGCAGATTTTCGAGCTGCTTCTGGTTGTTCTGTTCAAAGTGTTTATCAGAAGAACGCTGAGCGCAGCGAGCGAGTCGTTATCGTTTACCGTATTCCGGATCGCGCCGCATTTGCTGATTGCAATGGGTGTTGTGATTGTCGGACTGATTATCTGCGGAAACTGCCGGAAAACGGCGCGTTATGCCGCAATGCGGGCGCGGAACCCATACTACGGATAAGAATCAAGAGCGGGCGGCATTTCAGCCGTCCGCTCTGTCTGTCGATAAAGGCCTGCTGTTCAAAATTCGGATTCCGAAACAGAAGAATAAGTGATGGATAAATGGGGGAAGGAAAACTCTTGTTTTCTTCCCCCAACCCCCATCTTTAGCGCTTTTGAAAAAAAAGGAGAATTCCGCTCGCTGCGCAAACTGTGGACGGCAAGGTGCGCCGCCCCTTGACCCCGCGAGCATTTGAAATGGATTGAGCGAAACTTCAATTATGATTCTAGGGCGTGTTGACGCGTGTTAGGCTTAGTGTCAACACGCCCTAATGAAGTTCCCCTACAGGCAGGCGGCTTTCCCGATCGGGCGCATACTGCGCGGAATAGGCCATGCTCTGCACAGAATACAATACGGCAGAATCATCCGGAAGCGGGGGAATCGCATGAAAAAGACCGCGATCTATGTGAGGCAGTCTGCCGACCGCGCCGACAGCGTGAGCCTTGAAACACAGGAGGCGCTCTGCCGGCAGGATACTGCACCCGATGAACCGGTCGCCGTATACAGCGACCGCGGCTACTCCGGCAGAAATACCGAACGTCCGGCGCTTCAGCAGATGATGCTTGCGGCAGAGCGCGGCGAGATCGGCAGGGTGCTGGTCTACAAGCTCGACCGGATCAGCCGGAATCTCGCGGATTTTACCGGTCTGCTGCGGATTTTCGGGGAAAACGGCATCGCATTTTCGTCTCATACGGAGCATTTCGAGACCGGCACGCCGATGGGGCAGGCGATGCAAAGCCTGTTGATGGTGTTTGCGCAGCTTGAACGCGAGACAATCAGCGGACGCGTGCGGGATGCCGCCTTTGCCCGCGCAAAATGCGGATTTGATCCCGGAGGGCCGCCGCCGTTCGGCTTCCGGAAGATTCCGGCTATGCTGCTGGGACGGCATACACAGATGCTTTCGCCGGATGCCGGTGCGGAGGCGGTGCGGGAGGCTTTTGCGGCATATCTGACGGCGGAGGGCTCCCTGCGGACAGTCAGCGAAGCATGGAACCGCGCCGGCATCCGGACGGCACGCGGCGGGCGCTGGAGCTCCGGCTCGCTGCGGCGGCTGCTGCGGAATCCCGTCTATGCGAAAGCGGATGCGCAAGTATTTGCGTATTTATCGTCAAAGGGCGCGGTGCTTTGCGTCCCGGAGCCGCTCCCGCCGGGGCACGGCGTCTCACTCTATGCCGACCGCCGCATCTGCCTGAGCCGCTTCACCGATCTGCACGGGGCATATGCGGTCTGTGCGCTGCACGAGGGGATTGTCGAACCGGAAATCTGGCTCGCCTGCCAGAAGAAGCTCGATGCACACCGCAGGCGCCGAACTGCGGGAACCGGCGGAAAAACATGGCTCAGCGGCGTGCTGTACTGCAAATTCTGCGGCAGCGCGATGACCGCAGTACAGGGGCGCAGTGCGGTTTATCTGGTCTGCGGCGGGAAAAAGCGCGGAATCTGCAAAGGTGCAGGGACGGTCTGGCGGGCGGATACCGCAGAGGAGCTGGTCGGGGCGGTGCTCGATGCGCGTCTGCGGGAAATCGCGGCGTGCGGCGGAGGATCGCACGATTCCGGCGCTGCTGCGCGAAAATTGCAGGAAGAACTCGATGCCGCAATGATGCAGCGCGAGCGCCTGATCGGGCGGCTGACACAGTGCAGTGCGGAAGAAATCGCCGTCCTGACGGAAGCCGCAGCACGGATCGCATCGCATTGCGAGACACTGCGCCGGAGGCTGGATGCGGCAGCTCATGTGCAGCCGGCGGCGCTTCCGGAGTGGAGTGCGCTCGATTTTTCCGGACGCAAAACCGCAGCGCAGATTCTGCTGCAAGGCGTTTTCGCAGAGGGCGGGACGCTTTGCGCGGTTCTGCAATAAAAAACGGGGCTCTGCGCCCAGCCCGCCGAAGGAATTTCCTCTCCGGTGCGGTCTGGGGCAGAGCCCCTTTTTGTTTTTTTGCCGTTATACCATAAGGTCGCAGATCATCTTGCTGAGCGCAACCGGATCCTCGACCGGCATACCCTCAATCAGCAGCGCCTGCTGATACAGCAGCTCTGCATAGGTCGCGAGCTTGTCCTTGTCATTCTGATAGAGCGATTCGAGTTTTGCGAAAATCGGGTGCTCCGGATTCAGCTCCAGCACACGCTCTGCCTGCACCTTCTGCCCGGTCGGCATGGTATTGAGCACCTTTTCCATTTCCAGCGAAAGATCGCCGTCGCTCGAAAGGCAGACTGCATGGTTCCGGAGCCGGTTCGAGAGCCGAACCGCTTTCACCTTGCCGTTCAATGCCTTCTGCATCTCCTCAAACAAATCCTTTGCGGCTTTGTTCTTTTCTTCAAGCGCGGTCTTGTCCTCATCGCTTTCGAGCCCGAGGTCGCCTGCCGAGACATTCTTGAACTCCTTGTCCTGATACTTTGCGATCATCTGAAGCGCGAATTCATCGACATTTTCGGTCAGATACAGCACCTCATAGCCTTTGTCGCGGACAAGCTCCGCCGCCGGCAGAGAAGCGCATCTTGTCACGCTCTCGCCCGCTGCATAGTAGATATATTTCTGATCCTCGCGCATTCTGGTGACATATTCCGAGAGTGTTGTATAGCTCTCGTTATCCTCACAGCCGGAGCTGTGGAAGAGCAGCAGATCCTGCAAAAGCTCCTTGTTTGCACCGAAGTCGTTGTATACACCGAATTTGAGCTGAATGCCAAATGCCTTCCAGAATTCGGTATACTTTGCACGGTCGGTTTTCAGCAGCTTGGTCAGCTCGTTTTTGATAGATTTTTCAAGTGATTTCGCAATCAGCTTAAGCTGGCGGTCGTGCTGAAGCATCTCACGCGAGATATTGAGCGACAGATCCTCGGAATCGACCAGACCGCGTACAAAGCTGAAATGATCCGGCAGCAGATCGCCGCACTTCTCCATAATCATGACGCCGCTTGCATAGAGCTGCAAGCCCTTTTCGTAATCCTTCGTATAGAAGTCATACGGCGCTTTTGCAGGGATATACAGCAGCGAATTGTAGGTGACGGTACCCTCGCTGCGGCTGTGAATATGCAGCAGCGGCTCATTGTAATCAAAGAACTTTTCGCGGTAGAAGCGGTTGTAGTCCTCGTCCTTCAGCTCGTTTTTGTTCTTTTTCCAGATCGGTGTCATGCTGTTGAGCGTAACGGTTTCGAGCTCGGTTTCGTATTCCGATTCGCTGCCCTCCTTCGGCTTTTCGCGGGAGATTTCCATGCGGATCGGGAAGCGGATGTAATCCGAATACTTCTTGATGAGCTGCCGGATGCGGAATTCCTCGAGGAATTCGGAGTATTTTTCGTCATCGGTATCGTCGAGCAGCTCCAGCACGATTTCGGTGCCGACATCCTTTTTATCGCAGGTGTCGATCGTATAGCCGTCAGCGCCCTCAGACTGCCACTCGTAAGCGGTATCGGAGCCGTAAGCCTTTGTGCGGACGGTCACGCGCTTTGCGACCATGAACGCAGAATAGAAGCCGACGCCGAACTGTCCGATGATATCAGTGTTCTCGTCGAGTGTATTTTCCGCCTTGAATGCGCGGGAGCCCGAATGTGCGATGACGCCGAGGTTCTGCTCCAGCTCTTCCGCGGTCATGCCGATGCCGTTATCGCGGACAGTCAGCGTGCGGGTATCCTTATCCGGGATCAGCTCGATGCAGAAATCGTCCTTCGCGATGCCGACGGAATCGTCGGTCAGCGAGCGGAAATAGAGCTTGTCGATTGCATCGGAAGCATTGGAGATCAGCTCGCGGAGAAAGATCTCCTTATGTGTATAGATCGAATGAATCATCAGGTCGAGCATCCGCTTGGATTCTGCCTGAAATTGTTTCTGTTCCATGAGAACTCACCTTTCCGTCAAAGAAATTAGCACTCTATATATCCGAGTGCTAATATCAGTATACCACGATTTTGAAAAAATGCAAGGGGTATTCTGCATTTTTCACACAGATTTCATATTCTGCGGCAAATCCGCGCAGAAAAAAGGCGCTCCGCCCCGGCTTTTGACCGGAGCGGAGTTATGATTTGTCAAAGCTCAACCTTGACCGCGACAAATCCGTAAGGCGGCAGCTTGACCTGATTGCCGTGAATCTCGCCGTAAACCGTATCGAACATCGTGTATTTGTCGGTAAACGGCGTCTTGTCTACATCAAACCACACATCATGATCGGAGCGGTTGACGGCAATGACCATTGCCTTGCGGCGCTGCTCGCGATACCGCGCAAATACGATATAATCCTCGCTGAGCGTCAGGAATTTCAGGCTGCCGTCAATGAACACCTTGGAGCTGTGCCGTATCTTTGACAAAAGCTGCGTATAGGCAATGAGATCCTGATCCTCGTGCCCCCAGGGGTAGCAGCGGCGGTTGAAGGGGTCACCGTAGCCGTCGAGACCGGCTTCGTCGCCGTAGTAGATGCTCGGAACGCCGGGTAGGAAGAATTGCAGCACCATCGCGCATTTCAGCTTCTTTTTGCCGATATCGTACTGCCGCGCATTCAGTCTGCGTTCCGCCATCCAGTCCTTATCTCTGCCGTTTGCGGGCTCGCCGCCGAAGACTGTAATGGCGCGCTCAATATCATGCGTCGAGACAAAATTCATCAGCACATCGACGCTGCATTTCGGATAATTCTCCAGAATTGTCATGATCTGGTTTCGGAAATCATACGGGCTGCACCCGCCGAGATACTGCATGATTGCGGTGCGGAACGGGTAATTCATGACGGAATCAAGCTGATTGCCGAGCAGATACCGCCGCTTGACGCCGTATGCTTCCTTCGTGGAGGCATCCTCCCAGACTTCGCCGATGATGATATGCTCGCCGTCGGCTTCCTTCACGCAGTCGTGCAGGTGATCGAGGAAGGCATCGGGCAGCTCGTCGGCGACATCCAGCCGGAAGCCTGCCGCGCCGAGGCTCATCCAGTATTCGAGTACACCGCCCTTGCCGCAGATATAGTCGGTATATTCCGGCTCATTTTCGTTGACATTCGGCAGCGTGTCAATGCCCCACCATGCCTCGTAGGTATCCGGGTAATGGTGGAAGGTGTACCATTTATAATACGGGCTGCTCTGTGACTGATAAGCACCCTCGGTATCATACCGCCCGAATTTGTTGAAATAGATGCTGTCGGCGCCGGTATGGGAGAACACGCCGTCGAGGATCACCTGCATATTATGCCGTGCCGCCTCGGTACAGAGCCGCGCAAAATCCTGATTCGTACCGAGCAGCGGATCGACCCGGCGGTAATTTGCGGTGTTATAGCGGTGATTCTCGTGCGCTTCAAAGATCGGGTTCAGGTAAATGCAGGTTACGCCGAGGCTTTCGAGATAGCCGAGCTTCTGCACAATGCCCTCTAAATCGCCGCCGAAATAGTCGTTGTTCCAGACATGACCGTTCTGATCCGGCCGGTACCACGGTGTACCGCCCCAGTCCTCACGCAGAACGCGGTCTCCCGGCACATTCTCATGCGGCAGCCCGCTCTTGCAGAAGCGGTCCGGGAAGATCTGATACATCACGCCGCCCTTTAGGAAATCCGGCGTTTTGAAATTCTCATCATAAACGGTAAGCTGAAAGAGCTCACCCTCGCCGACGATACCTTCATGTGCCGCTGCTTTTTTGATATAAAACCACTGCCCGCCGGAAATATACGAGAAATAATAATAATGCACACCGGCAAACCGTGCAGATGTCGTCGCGGAATAATACATATGTGAGCCGCCGTCATAAACGGTGTTCATCGGAATGAAGCGCTCCTTCATGCCGGGGCGATAGAGCACGAGCATCGGGTTTGTATCAAGAACGGTCGTCTTCGGAAGACAGATCGTAAAGGTACAGGGCTCATTCTGCCGCAGCGCACCGAAAACGGATTTATAGGCGCGGTCCCAGCTGTCATAGATTCGTCTCATGGTAATCCCTCTTTTGCAATCATTGTAATAGCTAGCAGAAAAACGCGGGCGATCCGCCGACCGCCCGCACCTCAGAACAATGAATCAAATTACAGATGCCAGATATTCTTTGCGTACTCGGTCACCGCACGGTCTGCCGAGAAGATGCCGGCGCCGGCGATGTTGTTGAGGCTCATCTTTGCAAAGTGCTGCTTATCTGCATAGCACTGTGCAGCATAAGCCTGTGCCGCACGGTAGCTGTCGAAATCTGCGAGCACCATATACGGATCCTGCGTGCGGAGCGACTGTGCGATCTCCGCGAAGGTGCAGCCGTTGATGCCGTTGTTCATGCGGTCAACGCAGGCACGGATCAGACCGTGGTTGTTGTAGATATCCTGTGGATGATAATTCGGCTTGCGGGAATTGACCTCCTCGGTCTTCATACCGAAGATGATGATATTCTCATCGCCCGCTGCATCCTTGATCTCGATATTTGCGCCGTCAAGCGTACCGATTGTGACAGCACCGTTGAGCATCAGCTTCATGTTGCCGGTGCCGGAAGCCTCGGTTCCTGCAAGCGAAATCTGCTCAGAGAAATCCGAAGCCGGCATCAGCATCTCAGAGAGCGTGACGCAGTAATTTTCAAGGAACACGACTGTGAGCTTATCCTTGATCTTCGGGTGCTTGCGGATTTCCTCAGAGAGTGCCCAGATCATCTTGATGATCTGTTTTGCGAGATAATAGCCCGGCGCCGCCTTTGCCGCGAAGATATAGGTCTTCGGTGCAAAGTCCATATCCGGATTATCGAGCAGCATCTGATAATCCGCCATGATGTTGAGCGCATTCAGGTGCTGGCGCTTATACTCATGCAGACGCTTGACCTGCACATCGAACACGCTGTCCGGGTTGAGGTCGATGCCGTTCTTCGCCTTGACATACTTTGCAAACTCCGTCTTATTGCTGCGCTTGACCGCCATGAGCTTATCAAGAACCTCCGCGTCATCCTGGAATTTGCGGAATTTTTCGAGCTCTGCGGCGTTCTTCAGGAAGCCGCCGCCGATGGTATCCTTCAGCAGCTTGGTCAGCCCGGGGTTAGACTGATACAGCCAGCGGCGGTATGCGATGCCGTTTGTGACATTCGTGAACTTCTCCGGTGTATCCAGATACTCATTGTGGAAGACCGCATCCTTGATGATCTCGGAATGCAGCTTGGAAACGCCGTTGACATTGTGCGAAGCCACGACGCAGAGTGTTGCCATGTGAATCAGGTTATCCTGAATAATGGACATCTTTGTTGTCAGCGCGCTGTCATTGGTCTTTGCGAAGAGCTGTGCGCAGTAGCGGTTGTTGATCTCGACGATAATCGAGAAGATACGCGGAATCACTCTGCGGACGAGGTTGACGTCCCACTTTTCGAGCGCCTCTGCCATGACGGTATGGTTCGTGTAGGCAAAGACCTTCGTGGTAATATCCCATGCCGTATCCCAGCCGTAGCCGCAGTCATCAAGCAGAATGCGCATCAGCTCCGGGATTGCGAGGGTCGGGTGGGTGTCATTGATATGAATGGCGACCTTATCCGCGAGGTTATCGAGCGTGCCGTAGACATTCATATGATTGGTGACAATATCGCCGACAGCCGCCGCGCAGAGGAAATACTGCTGGCGCAGGCGGAGCGACTTGCCCTCTAAGTGATTGTCATTCGGGTACAGCACCTTTGAAATTGCGTTTGCGATTGAGTTCTGACCGAGCGCCTTGGAATAGTCGCCCTGATTGAACATCGCCATATCGAAGCTCGGCGCCTTTGCTGCCCAGAGTCTCAGGACGGAAACCGCATTGCTGTTATAGCCCGAAACATACATATCATACGGAATTGCGGTCACGGTGCTGTAATTGACATGGGAAACATGGTGATACTGCTGATCCCAGTATTCTTCGAGATCGCCCTCGAAGTGGACCTCGATTGCCTGCTCCGGCTTCGGATCGAGCCAGACCTCGCCGCCGGGGAGCCAGTTATCGGGCAGCTCGGTCTGCCAGCCGTCCTCGAGCTTCTGCTTGAAAATGCCGTACTCATAGCAGATCGAGTGGCCGGTGGCGGGATAGCCGGTTGTTGCGAGGCCGTCGAGATAACATGCTGCGAGTCTGCCGAGGCCGCCGTTGCCGAGTCCGGCATCGGGCTCATAATCATAAATGCGATCGAGCTTGATATCAAACTTCTTGAGGAATTTCTCCATATCCTCTGCAAGATCGAGATTATACAGGCTGGTCTTCAGCGATCTGCCCATCAGGAATTCCATCGAGAGATAGAAGACCTGCTTTTCGCCGGTCGAATTCACATGGTTCATGAACTTCTGACGCTTATTCTTCATCAGGTCGCAGATGACGGCGGAGAGTGCCAGATAGATCTGCTTATCGCTCGCCTCATCCGGGGAGACATTGAACTGGGTTTGCAGGCGATTCAGGAAATCCTGTGTCACCTTCTCGGAAAATTTGGACATTGCTTACTCCATTCTCCGGCGATTCCTGTCTGGTTCGCAAGGATTTGCTCCTGCCGCGCTTTCGGTTCGCCGGTTATGCCGTTTTACGCGAAAATCTGTTCGCTGTGCAGCATTCTGCACAAGACAGACCCCGAACAATACCTTTCTATTATAACCGATTTACACTAAAAATGCAATAGCTGAAATACACAAAAAGAGCGCGTAAAATCCGGAAAAACAGACCGAAACCCGTTTTTGTCAATCGGCAGATTCAACGAAATTTATGATATCTTTTACAGCAAATCAACGAACAAGACGAAAATGCGCTCTCATTTTTAGGCAGAACCGCAAAAACCGACAAAAGCGGGAAGCGTGCAGCCCTCAGAGAGATTTCTCTGTTTTGCACGCTTCCCGTACATTTGTTATGATTTATTTTGTGCTCCGGAACGAAGAAATATGCGAACGTCTGTTCCGTTTTTTGCAAATTCTGCGAACATTTATCCCGTTATCGCTTCGTATGCCGCTGCAAAAACCGCTCCATGCGGTTCGCCGCCTCGGTCAGATGCTTGAGCGAATATGCATAGGAAATGCGGATATTGTTCTTTCCGCTCTCGCCGAATGCCGAGCCCGGCACAACCGCCACGCGCTCCTCCTCCAGCAGCTTTTCGCAGAAGGTTTCGCTGTCCATGCCGGTCGGTTCGATGCTCGGGAACAGGTAAAACGCACCCTGCGCCGGGAAGCAGGGGAGTCCCATTTTCGCAAAGCGCTCCAGCAAAAAGCGTCTGCGGTGATCGTATTCCTCCGCCATATGTGCAGTGTCGCCGTCGCAGTGACGCAGCGCCTCAATCGCAGCGCGCTGGCTGACCATCGGTGCGCACATGATCGCGTACTGGTGAATTTTCCGCGCCTGTGCGACGATTTCGGGCGGTGCCGCCATCCAGCCGAGCCGCCAGCCCGTCATGGCAAACGCCTTCGAGAAGCCGTTGACGACGACTGTCCGCTCGCGCATTCCGTCCAGCGCCGCAATGGACACATGCTTGGTGCCGTAGGTCAGCTCCGAGTAGATTTCATCCGAGAGCACCATGATATCCGTTCCGCGGAGCACCTCTGCGATTTTTTCATAATCCTCCCGCTCCATGATCGCGCCGGTCGGGTTATTCGGATACGAGATCATCAGCAGCTTGGTTTTCGGGGTGATTGCCGCTTTCAGTTCCTCTGCGGTCAGGCGGAAGCTGTTTTCCTCCTTTGTCGGCAGCGAGACCGGCACGCCGTCCGCCATCGCGACCAGCGGCGCATAGCAGACAAAACACGGCTCTGTAATCAGCACCTCATCGCCGGGATTCAGCAGCGTGCGGAAGGTCAGATCGACCGCCTCCGAGCCGCCGATTGTGACAAGAAGCTCATTTTCGGGGCAGTAATCGAGGTTATACTTGCGGTGCATATAATGTGCAATCTCCTCGCGAAGCTGCAAAAGGCCGGAATTTGCGCCGTAGAAGATCGGCTGCCGCTCCAGCGTCGAGATCGCCGCCGAGCGGATTGCCCACGGTGTACGGAAATCCGGCTCGCCGACGCCGAGCGAGATCACATTCTCCATTGTCTCCGCAAGGTCAAAGAACCGCCGGATCGGAGAGGGCTGAATCGCCTGCGCCCGCTCGGAGAGTATCTGATCGTAATTCAAAATGCGACACCTCTTTCATCGTCCGGCTCATCCTGAATCAGAATGCCCTTCTCCTTATAGCGCTTCAGGACGAAATGCGTTCTGGTCGAGAGCACGCCGTCGAGTGTTGCGAGCCGCTGTGCGACAAAGGTCGCGATATCGCGCAGACCGTTGCCGGAAATCGTGATGCCGAGGTCATAGCCGCCGGACATCAGCGTCACGGATTCGATCTCCTCAAATGACGAGAGCAGCCTTGCCAGCTCATCAAATCCGCAGTCCGGCTGCGGGGTGATTTTCAGCTCGATATAGGCAGAAACCGTATCCCTGTCCGCGAGTTCTTCATCGACAATCACACTGTATCCGCGGATGACGCCGCTCTCCTCAAGCTCTGCGATCTGTGCCGCGACGGTTTCCTCGGTTCTGCCCAGCATGGCAGCCAGCTCCGCATTGCTGAGCCGGGCGTTCTGCTTCAAAAGCGTAATCAGTTCTTTCATATTGATCGTATCCTTTCATCAGCGGGATTGTTTTCCCGCGAGCTTATCAATTGCATTGCCGAGGAAATCACAGACCATGCGTTCAGCCTTGCGTTTTCTTCCGGCGGATGTGGTCGGAATGCCGGTTGTTTTGGCAATTTTGCGCTTTAATTTGGTTGTCGGAGACTGTGCGCGTTTTCTGCGCGGGGCAGGTGTCCCCGGAAAGATGACGACAACCGGGGCATCGGTTTTTCTTCTCGGTGCCATTGTGATTTCCTCCTTTTTACGCAATTATCCTTCGTATTGATATCGAATCTCGCCGTTTGTAACCGTCATCAGGACCTTTCCGGTAAAGGTCATGCCCTTGAATACGGTGTTGTGCGATCTGGAATGCAGTTTTGCGGGGTCAACCGTCCATCCGCGGTTCAGATCAACCAGAATCAGGTCGGCAGGCTCGCCCTCGCTGAGCGTATTGACCGGCAGATGCAGCAGCTTTCTCGGGTTATCGTGCATCAGCCGCACGATATCCTGCAAGCTGAGCAGCCCGCTGTGATAGAACTTCGTCAGCGTTGCCGCGAGCGAGGTTTCCAGCCCGACAACACCGTTCGGCGCCCGGCGGAAATCCGCCTTTTCCGCGGCGGTATGCGGCGCGTGGTCGGTGATGATGCAGTCGATGGTTCCGTCGAGGATGCCCTCGGTAATCGCCTGCACATCGTCCGGTGTGCGGAGCGGGGGATTCATGCGATAATCGGCATCCTGTTTCAGCAGCAGCTCGTCGGTCAGCAGGAAGTAATGCGGGGCAGTCTCGCAGCTCACATTGCCGCCTGCCGCCTTTGCCCGCCGCACGGCATCCGTGCTTCCGCGTGTCGAGACATGGCAGATGTGAAGCTGTGCGCCGGTTTTCAGCGCGATTTGCAGGTCGCGCTCGGTAATCGAATCCTCCGAGCGGCGGTCCATGCCCTTGACGCCGAGCTGCTCCGAAACAGCACCTTTGTTGATAATGCCGCCGTCGATAATCGCGAGATCTTCACAGTGCGATACGACCGGCAGTCCGGCAGCTTTTGCGGCGGCAAGTGCCTGCTCCATGAGCTCTGCCGTCGGGACGGGTCTGCCGTCATCGGAGAGTGCGGTCACGCCCGCGGCTTTCAGCGCCGCATAATCGGCAAGCCGCTCGCCTTTCAGCCCGACGGTCAGTGTGCCGGTCTGGTGAATCTCCACACCGGTTTTTGCAGCGCGTGCGAGGAATTCCCGCACCGTTTCCGGGTTATCCATCGGCGGGGTCGTGTTCGGCATACAGAGCACGCCGGTCACGCCGCCGGCAAGTGCCGCCGCAGCGCCCGTGTTGACATCCTCCTTATGGGTCTGCCCGGGGTCGCGGAAATGAACGTGCATATCGAAGAGCCCCGGCATCGCGGCAAGCCCGCTGCCGTCGATGACACGAAGATCTGCATGGTCGGGTTCTGCGATATTCTGTCCGATCGCGGCGATTTTGCCGTCCTTCAGCAGAATATCGCAAACTGCGTCCCGCAGGCTGTCAACTGCGCGGACATTGCGAATCAAAATCGTTTCCATGATTGCTTACCGCTTTCTTTTTGTTTTTTTCTTTCGGCGCAGCACACGCTTGACCGCGTGCTTTGCGAGTATCAATTTCCAGATGACGTCAATGCCCTTTGCCGCAAACAGGCGGATGCCCTCCTGAATCGGAATCGCATCGCTCGGCTTTTGTGCGCCGACGGCATCCTGCCGCCCGAATCCGGCGTGAACAAAGCGTTTGCCGTTTTTGCTCTGCCGGCGCCATTCCTTTTCCATAGGCTCCTCCCATTTACTGCATCGTATCGAGTATTTCCTGTTTTTTTTGATTGAATTCTTCCTCGGTGATTTCCTGAGCATCCAGTTGTGCTTTCAGATTGCGCAGTTCCGCGATGTAAACCGGATCCGGCGGCTCGGGCAGGGCAGCATACTGCTGCTGCACCGGGAGCGGCATCTGCGCCGGTGCGCCGCCCGTAAGCTGCTCCCTTGCATGGAGCTTCTCCCAGATATCGCCGATTGTATACAGTGCAATGGAGGAGAGCCAAGCGAGCGCGATGCCCGATACCGAGGCGGCAAGCCCCAGCCACATGAACAGGTCTTCGCCGACGGTTCCCATCAGAATCATCACGGCACCGCTTCCGACGCCGGCAATTGCCAGCAGCCAGAACATCACAATTGCTGTGATTTTGCACATTTTCCCGTAATTATGATACATTCCGAATCCCTCATTATTTCAAAGTGCAGGCTGATTATTCCTCCGGATAAAACCAATCCCGCAGCCTTGAAAGCAGCCCATGACGCTTGTTTTCATCAATATCATCAACGTCAATGCCGATGTCATCGTCATCTTCAAAGATGTCATAGTCGTCATTATCTTCGTAATCATCGTCGTCATTATCTTCGTAGTCATAGTCGTCATTATCTTCGTAGTCATCGTCGTCATCTTCATAATTGTCATCATCATCTTCTTCTGTGTCATCGTCCTCCGGAATGTCGAAGTCAATCGAAAACGCAGGCTCCGCGTCCTTTTTCGGCAGATCGGCAAACATTTCGCTGAGAACACCGTTAAACACATTTGTCTGGGCAATATCCGAGCGGATTCGACTTATCAGCACAGAGCGCTGCCGTTCATCCAGCTCCAGATATTCAGAGAGAAAGAGAACGGTATAAGCACGCAGCATCCGGCGCCCGACTTTTGATTCGGTCAGCTCGCGCACCATTTCACGGCGGTAATCGTCCAAAAGCGCAGATTTATCCTCAAAGCGCAGTGGAAAACAGGTAACGATCTTTTGCGGCATATCGTTCAGCTCCTTTTAATCCTGCTCCTTCTTCTCCCGCGTATATGCCGGAACCGGCTTGCCGAATGCCTCAGCGGGCGGTTTTGCAATCAGGAAGTGAATCTTTTTGCCCATTTCCGTAAACATATTCTCGTGCTCGGTGCGGATGTTGTCCGCGGGCTCATCGGCGTGCAGATCCTCTGTCAGATACAGAATCTCCCAGCCGGATTCCCGGAAGTACGCCGCAGACTCATGAAACAGGTCTGCATCGTCCGTTTTGAAGTGCAGCTCGCCGCGAAGGATCGCTGCATACTGACAGAGCTGGCGCGGATGCGTCAGGCGGCGCTTCTTGTGCCCCTCTTTCGGCCACGGGTTGCAGAAATTGATGTAAATGCGGTCCACGCCGTCCTCCGGCGCGAGCACCTCCGAGATTTTCTCGATATTGATGATCGAGAGCCGTACATTGTCGATCCCGCGGCCGGCTTCGGCAAATGCCTTTTCGGTCTTGCGCTTCGCCATGCCGAGCATCTCCGACTTGATATCGAAGGCAAGATAGTTGATCTCCGGGTGCTTTACGCCCGCCTGTGAAACCCAGCCGCCCTTTCCGCAGCCGAGCTCGACATAAAACGGCTGCTCCGGCCTTGCATACTGCGCATCGGTGCGCCAGCGTCCGCGCAGCGCCCTGGCATCGTCCATGCAGAACGGCGAAGCGGCGATCTCCGGTCTTGCCCATTTTTTGAATCGGATTCTCATAATTCAGCGTCCTTTTATGTGTAGATATTATCATTATAACACATCAGAGCGAAAATTTCAATGGGGGACAGGGAGAAAAGGTGCGGACATTCGCAGCGTTTGCACAAAATCCACCGAAAACGAGCCCCTGCAATCATGCAAGGGCTCGTTTCAGCCTGTCGATAAAGTCATTTCAGCGAAATGAAGTGCCTGTCAAAGCGGAATGAAAGATTGAATAATGGGGGAAGGAAAACTCTTGTTTTCCTTCCCCCAAACCCCCATCTTTAGCGCTTTTTAACGTAAATAAGAGAATTCCGCTCGTTACGACGAGCGGCAAGGGGCTCCGCCCCTTGACCCCGCAAACTTTTGAAAAAGTTTGATCAAA